>Ga0102851_10001767_pt1 | contig 12667 bp, 15 predicted proteins | sample Mud3Dept3metaG_FD_79558 | JGI IMG/M metagenome (GOLD analysis project Ga0102851, IMG submission 79558) | Freshwater wetland microbial communities from Ohio, USA, analyzing the effect of biotic and abiotic controls - Mud 3 Core 4 Depth 3... | ecosystem: Environmental > Aquatic > Freshwater >... | reverse complement strand
TCAAGCTCATGACCGGTACCCGGATCGTGCATGTGCCTTACAAGGGCGGAGCGGCAGCCACCACCGATCTGATTTCGGGACAGGTGGAACTGCTGATGGAAAGCCTGAACTCGATCACGCCCCACGCGAAGGCCGGCCGCGTGCGGGCTCTCGGCGTGAGCGGCGCGAAGCGCTCATCGGCGCTGCCGGACGTGCCCACCATTGCCGAAGCGGGCGTGCCGGGTTACGAAGCCACTACGTGGAACGGCATCGTGGCGCCGGCAGGCGTGCCCAAAGCGATCGTCGTGCGCCTCAACGCGGAGATCAATCAGGCTCTCGCGTCGCCTCTCAGGGATAAACTCGCCGCGATCGGGGCCGAGCCGGCCGGCGGCACGCCCGAGCGCTTCGCCGAACTGATCCGGAGCGAGTACAAGAAATGGGGCGACGTCGTGAAGCGTTCCGGAGCGAAAGTCGACTAAAAGGAAATCCAGATGCCACGCATTCCATTGATTTCACCCGAAAGCGATCTCTCGCCAGTACAGCGCCGCGTGGTCGACGGCATCCTCGGCAAGCGCGGAGGGCGCATACCCGGACCCTACCGGTTCGGGTTGCATTGTCCGGAGATGACCGAAGTATGGCACCCGCTCGGGGAAATGCTGCGGCTGAAGAGCAGTTTTCCGCTCAGGCTCAGCGAATTCGCGATCGTGATCACCGCGCGCGCCTGGGACTGCGGCTACGTGTTCAACGCTCATGCACCCGCGGCGGTTAAGGCGGGAATCGCGCAGTCGGTGATTGATGCGATGGTCAAAGGCGAACGCCCGGCTCTGACGCAGGACGATGAAAAGGTGATGTACGACTACTGCACCGAGTTGTTCGAGCACCACGCCGTCAGCGACCAGAGTCATGCGCGTGCGCGCGAGCTGTTCGGCATCCCCGGAGTGGTGGAGTTGACCGCGCTGATCGGCTACTACTCGATGGTGGCGATGACGATCCTCGCGCACGAGATGCCGTTGCAGGAAGGCGCGCGGGCGCTGCTGCCAAAACAACACTGAAGTAACGGGACGCAAATCACGCGGTTTATATCGACGGCCACGGTTCGTCAGCCGAATGGTTGTGTTATTGCCGGCCTGGGGGCTCCTTCAAGCTAATCAGCCAGTGGAAACGTCAGCCAGCCGGAAAGTCCCGCGCAGATACGACTGCCGTCAAGTTGATGGAACCAAAGATGTGAGGAAATGAATCGGATTCGGAAATGCCCGGGGCGCAAGGTCCCGCGGGCGCTTCCCATTTGAGTTCGGGCTTGAGTTTCGATTCGTCGATCAGCAGCAACACGAGATCGTTTCGTCCGCGATAAAAAGCATTTGCGACGTGGAGAACCTGTTTTTCGGTGGAGCAATGAATGAAGCCTTCCGCGTTCAAGCTCGGCGCAATGTATTCCCCGCGTGCTTGTGCTTCTGCCCACTCCGCGCGGGATGTGATGTGCAGGATCATGGCAGGATCCCTTATAGAATGGTTACGAACCGACTTCCTGGGGGCGTGCTGATCGCGCCGGCGAAAGTGCCCCCCGCTATCATCGGCAAGCTCAACCAGGAGACGTTGCGCGCGCACCTCCCCGATGTGAAGGAACGGCCGGTGCTGCTTGGCGCCGAGGTCGTCGGCAATTCGCCCGCGGAAGCCCGCAAGTTCCTGCGCGAGGAAGTCGCGAAATGGGCCAAGACCGTCAAGGCGGCCGGCATCACGACGGAGCAATAGTAACCGCCGAATTCAACGACCGCTTCCCAACCTCGTCAAAAGCGAGAACTCGTGGTTGCTACGGGTGCCGATGTCTAGCAGCCGTCTTGCTGGCGGAGGTGGTCCTCAACGACCCGGCAAAGGTCCTCCGCATTGAATGGCTTGGCGACGAAAGTATGTCCACCAATCTGACCCGCTGACCTTTGCTCCTCGCCCTTGGTCACATAGCCTGTGAGAAAGATAAACTTGGTCGTGCGCAACATCCGGTCTGCTTGCAGCTGCACAGCAATTTCGGAGCCGAGCATACCGGGCATCATCACGTCCAACAGGATCAGATCGGGCCGGAATTCCCGGGCCGCTTCGATTGCCCTTCGTCCCACGTTTTCGGTCCGGACCTCGTAAAGCCCCGTCCGCTCAAGATTGATCTTGATTAAACGGGTGATCGCCGGCTCATCATCTACTACCAGTATTCGCTTTTTCATTGGGCAAGTGCTCTCGATCTATCTGAGACATCAAGAGGACCGACGCACCCCTTTGTGGCGATTAGAAATGTTAATGTATCCCCTACACAGGATAACGGAGTTGCGCGAAACAGCAACGCCAGGTGAGGTAAGCCTCCTGTCGTATCGCCACGCAAAAATTGCACTGACCCCATTTGTCTTTCGCATAGGCTCTGTTTGCAGGCATGATACTCCGTCTAGATTCGGCTTGCCACGGAACGGCCCCTGAGCGACGAGCGGCGACCGGTTGGTGCTAAGGTAAGAGGCGAGGCGCCTGCAGCAGCGGGCTGAGACTGCGCATGTCGGTGACTTTCTCGATGTCCCACACCGTGTCGATCAGCTTGCGGGGGCGGGTTTTGCCAAGCACCGGTGCCATCAGGTCGAAGCATTTCGCGTCCACGTCCGAGCGTTTCATGGGATTGGCGGCGCTTGCTGAATATACCGGTTCATATATAATCGAGAAGAAGAGCAAGCGCGGCATTGCCACGCCGAAACAGGACATGGGCATCATTCGCGCCAGGCTGAAAGTGGCCGCGGCGCTTGCGAAGGAGCTACGAAATGAAAAAACGGCTCATTAACGGTATCGAAGTGCGGCGCAGCTCGGGTAACGTGTATGCCGATCTTGGCCTGCCTGACGCGGAAAGACTCAAGATCAAATCGGGCTTGGTCATTGAGATCAGGAAGGCCATGCGCCGCCTTGCGCTGACTCAGCAAGAAGCGGCAAATCGCATGGGTATCACGCAACCCAAGGTGTCCGACATGATGCGTGGCGACTTTTCCAATCTGTCCGAGCGCAAGCTGATGGATTGCTTGAATCGGCTCGGCTACGACATCGAAATCAAGGTGAAGCCGGCCTCTAAGCCTGTCGGGCGTTTGATGCTGGCTATCGCTTGATGGCTATCGACGTACAAGGTCACTTGCGGGAGCGTTCGGTTTTATAGTCGAACGAACTATCCCATTCGAGCTTGCCCATCAAACACTCTGGCGCGACATACTCTGGCATGCAACGCATCGCGACCATGGACAGATAGTTGCGTGCGGTGCAGTATTGGCGCATGAAGGAGTCCGCGTGAAAGCCGTTCAACCCGGGGTGCTTGCGCCCGTTCCGCCGCTCGCGCGGTATCTGAGCTTTACGCTCAAGCCGCGCAGAGAGCCCATGATAGACACAGGGTTTTGTCGCGGAACAAAAGTGCATCGCGCCTGAAAGGTGGGTCGGGAAGTGAGGTAGACTCCCGCCTGCCTTGCATAACCGGAGAGAGAATCCATGAGAGTTCGTGCTTTGCTGTTCGCCGTTGTCCTGCTGTTGGCTGCCTGCGGTCCCAACCCTTCCAGCGCGCCCGACCGCTACGACATTTCAAAAATGGATTTGAAGTCGGCGCCCGCGCAGGTTTCCAACGAGCGCCACACCGGCGCATTTGCAGCCGGAGCCTCGCTTAGCATGACGGCGACGCTCAAGCCGCTCGATCCCGCGCCGGTCAAGGAAGTGCGTCTCGACACTACGCACAAGATCATCGAAATCGCGGACGGCGTGAAATTCAGCGCGTGGACTTTCGGCGACCAGGTGCCCGGGCCGACCGTGCGCGCCCGCGTCGGCGACAAGATCCGCTTCACCATGACCAACCGCAGTGACGAGCCCGTGCCCGGCGTGCAACTCACCGCCGCGCCGATGATGCACTCGATGGATTTTCACGCGGCGATGGTGTCGCCGCAGGACAAATACCGCTCGATTGCGCCGGGCCAGACCATCACCTTCGAGTTCACGCTCAATTATCCCGGCGTCTTCATGTACCACTGCGGCACGCCGATGATACTCGAGCACATCGCCTCGGGCATGTACGGCGCCGTGGTGGTCGAGCCGCGCGAGGGCTACCCGACCAAGGCCGACCGCGAGTACGTCGTCATTCAAAGCGAGTTCTACGCCAAGCCCGATCCCGCCAAGCGCAAGATGGGAGATGCGCCGCTCTACGTGCTCGACAGCGACCGGCTGCGCGCGGCGCAACCCACGCACACGGTATTCAACGGCGTGCACAACGGCATGGTCAAGCGGCCGCTGGCGGCGAAGGCAGGCGAGCGGGTAAGGTTGTTTGTAATGAATGTGGGTCCGAGCAAGACGTCGAGCTTTCACGTGGTCGGCACGATTTTCGACCGCGTCTGGTTCGAGGGTAACCCCGACAACCAGTTCCGCGGCATGCAGACAGTGCTGCTCGGTTCCTCCAACAGCGCGATCGTCGAGTTCGTGATCCCGGAGAACGGCTCGTATATCATGGTCGATCATCACTTCGCGAACGCCTCGCAGGGCGCGATCGGCCTGATCTCCACGAGCGCGAAGTCCGACGAAAAGGACATCGAGCACCACAACATCGAGGCCACCGCCGCGCCGAACGATCCCGAGGCGGTCAAAGGCAAGCTCGATTTCGAAAGCAAGTGCCTCGCCTGCCACACCATCGGGCAGGGCAAGAAGCTTGGGCCGGATCTGGCGGGCGTGACCAAACGGCGCAGCGACGACTGGCTCACGAAGTGGATGAAAGCGCCAGAGAAGATGCTCGAATCGGACGCCGACGCCAAGGCCATGCTGAAGGAGTTCAACAACATTCCGATGCCGAACCAGAGCCTGACCGACGCCGAGATACGGCAGTATCTCAAGTATTTCCAGTGGAGCGATGCGCAACCCGCCGGTGCGGCAAAACCGCACACGGAGCATTGAGGCGGAGATGCGGAAAGTTCTCGCGGTCGTCGCATTGGCGTTTGCGCTGCCGGCGCAGGCAGCTTACGCCTGCGGTTTCTGCATCGAGGACAAGATCGCCGCGGTCTACGATCATCGCGTCGTGATGCACGCAGCGGCGCAAAAACACCAGGTGGCGTTTTTCGGGCTCGACGGGCGGCTGGCGGGGACCGCGGTCGAAGCGCGGATACTCGAGCGCAGCGTGGGGGCCGCCTTCGGCGTGGATGCGGGCAGCGTGCGCGTATCCGTTGACAGCGCCTCCCTGTCGGTGGCCTTCGATCCCGCCGTGGTGTCGTTCGGCAAGCTGCAGCGTTCGATGCAGAAAAAGCTCACGCCGCGCGGGTTGACGCTGTTGCCGCTGCGCGTGATGGATAAACCCGGCGAGCTGAAAACCGCCGCCCGTCCCTGATCGGAATCGCAGCGATGCCAAGCGCCAGTAACCCGTCTGCTGCCACTGCGCCACGCCGATTCGCGCTCTGGAACCTCGGCTTTCGTCCGTTCTATTTGCTGGCCGGCGTGTTTGCGGTGCTCGCACTCGCGCTGTGGACCGCGCATTTCGCCGGCTGGCTCGCGGGCGCTTCGTATCTGCGCGATCCGCTCTGGCACGCGCATGAAATGATTTTCGGCTACGCGTTCGCGGTGATTGCGGGTTTCCTGCTTACCGCCGTCTGCAACTGGACCGGACTGTCCACGCCGACCGGAAGCAGGCTGGCGGCGATCGTCGCACTGTGGGTCGCCGGCCGCGTGCTGCTCGCGACGCCGTGGCCGTTGGCTGCCGCAGCGGCTGACACGGCATTCGCGCTCGCGTTGGCCGCGGGCATCGGCGTGCCGCTCGTGGCAAGCCGCAACCGGCGCAATTATTTCTTCATCGCGCTCATGCTCGCGATCGGCGGCGCGAACCTCGCGTTTCATCTCGCGATGAACGGCCGCCTCGAAATCCCGGTGGGCGACATGCTGCAACTCGGCCTTAACCTCATCGCCCTCATCATGGCCGTGATGGGCGGGCGCGTCATTCCGATGTTCACCGCCAACGGGGTTCCAGGAACGAAACCGGTGCGGCGGCTGTGGCTCGAACGCGTCGCGATCGCGAGCCTGCTCGTGCTGCTGGCCGCGGACCTGGCCCATCTGCCGCCGGTGGCGGTCGCGGTGATTGCAGGCGTTGCGGGTGCCGCGCACGCGTGGCGGCTGGCGCTTTGGCAGCCGCTATCCACGCGCGGCACGCCGCTGGTCTGGATACTGCATGCGGCGTATGCGTGGCTCGCGCTCTACCTGATCTTGCGCGCGCTCGCCGGCTTCGGCATCGTGCCGCCGAATCTCGCGGTTCACGCGCTGACGGTCGGCGCCATCGGCGGTATGACGCTGGGCATGATGACCCGCACGGCGCGCGGCCACACGGGGCGCGCGCTGCGCGCCGAAGCGGCCGAGACGGCGTGTTACGTGTTGATCAATCTCGCGGCCGCCGTGCGCGTGCTGGTGCCGCTCGCGGCGCCGGCGTTCTATCGCGATGCGGTGATCGTGTCCGGCATACTGTGGGCCTCCGCATTCGCGGTGTTCGTCTACAAGTACTGGACCATCCTCATCCGTGCGCGCGTGGACGGACGCAGCGGCTAGCGCGTCGCGTTGGCAGCCCGCTGGACGCGGAGGCGGAGTCCGTGATCGGCGCTGTATCGGGCTGGCCGCTGTGATAGACTGAAATTCATATCAGCGGGCGGAAAACCAGGGGGGAGTCCGGTCGTGTTAGCTCAGAATCCAGAACCAGTAGCGCCGCGACGCGACAGCGCGCGTTTCACCCATGGCTGAGCCAGCCCTGTCATCCGCGAAGCGCTCACACGGGTCTGGCGCGACCAGCCTTGCGCTGCGGCTACGCGCCTCGGGCGCGACCCCGGTTGAAGTCATCACCATCACGGTGCTGACTTTGCTCGTGCTCTGGCTCGTGCTCTACCCGGTTGGCTGGCTCGTCTGGGGTGCGTTCCACAGCGGGCCGCCGGGCGCCGCGCATGCGTGGACGCTGGAGAATTTCAACGAGGTGCTCTTCGATCCGAACCACTGGGTCGTGGTGTGGCGCTCGATACTGGTCGGCGTTGGCGTCACGGTGCTCGCCACCGTGATCGGCGCGCCGCTCGCCTGGCTCACGGTCAAGACCGACCTGCGCGGCAAGCGCTGGGTCGAGCTTTCCGCAATCGTCCCGTTTTTCACCAGCACGTTCATTGGCGCGCTGGCGTGGATCCTGCTCGGCAATCCGACCAACGGCGTGCTCAAGCTCTGGTTCGGCATTCCAATCAATGTCTACTCGGTGGGCGGGATCATCTGGGTCACGGCCCTGTACATGGCGCCCTATATGTACCTGTTCACGGCAGCGGCGTTGCGCAACATGGACACGACGTTTGAAGAGGCGTCGTTCATGTCCGGCGCCGGGCTCTGGCGGACGCTGACGCGCGTCACGTTCCCGTTGATTCTGCCCGCGCTGCTGTCGGCCATGACGCTCGTGTTCGTGATCTCGATGGGAATCTTCGGGGTGGCGGCGATCCTCGGATTTCCGGCAAGGATCAACCTGCTGGCGACCGATATCTACGTCAAGGCCCTGCTGATCCCGCCGCGTTTCGGCGCCGCTACCGTATCCGCGCTGACCCTGGTCGTCATCACCGCTGCGCTGATCATGCTGCAGCGTTGGGCCCTGCGTTCCGGCTCCTACGCGCTGGTGAGCGGCCGCGGTTTCCGGATCAAGCTTTATGCGTTGGGGAAGTGGACACAAGTCGCGCACGCCTGGTGCTTTCTCTACGCGTTGCTGGCCGTGATTCTGCCGGCCTTCGTGCTGATCAAAGTCAGCCTGCAACCCTATCCCACGCCCAAATTCGGTCCGTGGACCCTGGAAAACTATGCCCTGTTCTTCAACAACGACCAACTGTACGGGACGCTGCTGCGGTCGCTCTATCTGTCGACCGGCGGCGCCACGCTGTGCGTGCTGCTCACCGCGATGATCGCCTACATCATTCAGCGCAGTCACGTGCCGGGACGGAAACTCCTCGAGCAGGTGAGCGTAATGCCGATCGGCATTCCCGGGATCGTGATGGGCCTCGCCATGATCTGGGCCTACATCACCGTGCCGATCTGGGGCACGCTCTGGGTCGTGATCGTCGCCTACGCGACGCTGTTCATGCCCTACGGCGTGCGTGCCCTGGGAGCGAACATCGTGCAGATCCACCCCGAGCTCGAGGAATCGAGCCGGGTGCACGGCGGATCATGGTTCCGCACTTTGCGGCTGGTGATGCTGCCGCTGCTGCGGCCGGGCATTTACTCGACCTGGATCCTGTTGTTTATCATCTTCATCCGCGAGATCAGCGCCGCCGTGCTGCTGACGACGACCAACACGCGCCTGTTTCCGGTGCTGATCTTCGAGCAATGGAGCGCCGGGGCTTTCAACATCATGTGCGCCGGCGCGTTGCTGCTGACCGTCATCATGTTCGCGGTCATCATGCTGTTCAAATGGGGCTTCAAGGTGGACGTCATGCCGTCGTACCGGTGAGCGGAGGATCCGTTGTCGTCATTGACCATAACAGGCCTTAGCAAAGCGTTCGGCGATGCCCGCGTCGTTGCCGACCTCAATCTGCAGGCCGCCGAGGGCGAGATGCTGGTGCTGGTCGGCCCGAGCGGCTGCGGCAAGACCACGACGCTGCGCTGCATCGCTGGGCTGGAAAGCCCGAGCGCCGGTCAAATTCGCATCGGCAACCGCGTCGTCACTGCGGTCGGCGAGGGAATCAACGTGCCGCCCGAGCGGCGCGAGATCGGCATGGTGTTCCAGTCCTACGCGGTGTGGCCGCACATGACCGTATTCAATAACGTGGCCTATCCGCTGCGGGCGACCGGCGTGCCGCGCAAGGAGATTCCGGAGCGGGTCATGCGCACGCTCAAGCTGGTGCAGCTCGATCAGCTGTCCGAGCGCTACTCTTCGCAGATCAGCGGCGGGCAGCAGCAGCGCGTCGCGCTGGCGCGCAGCCTGGTCGCCGAGCCCAAGCTGTTGCTGTTCGACGAACCGCTTTCCAACCTCGATGCGAGTCTCAGGGTAACGATGCGGGTCGAGATCATGGAGCTGCAGAAGCGCCTGGGATTCACCGCTGTGTACGTGACCCACGACCAGGTCGAGGCGATGGCGATTGCCGATCGAATCGCGGTGATGGACCATGGCATAATCCGCCAGATCGGCAGCCCGCGCGATATCTATGACCGGCCGGCCAACGTGTTCGTTGCCGGCTTCATGGGCACGACCAACCTGCTGGAGGGTACGGTCAGCCGGGTGAACGGTGAGGAGGCCGTCGTCAGGACCGCAAACGGCATTGACGTGCGCGTGGCAGGCGCAAACGGCGCAGCCGTCGGGCGGCCGGTGCACGTGTCCGTTCGCCCCGAGGCTGCGACGGTGACAACGCGCGCGCCGGAGGGATCGGCGGAAAACGTGTGGCCGGGCAAGGTGACGCTGTCGACATTCCTCGGCGATGCCATTGCCTACCGGCTCGACGTCGGGGGTCAAAAGTTCGAAGTGCAGGCACCGACCACCGATGTCTTCGCTGCCGGCGTGGACGTGTTCGTCGCAGTGCACCCGACGCGGTGCATTTTGCTGTTGGAGTAGGCCAGCTGTTTATCCGCAATCACACAGGAGGAACGATGATGCGAAAAATATTTCGAACCATGGTAATCATCGCTGCGCTTGGCGCGGCATCCCCGCACGGCGCGGCGCAGAGTCCGGAGCTGATCAAGCAGGCGGCAGCCGCCAACGGCGGGGTGGTCATCGTGCGCGACGCTTTGTTCGAAAGCCTGCACCAGGCGATGACCCAGGCGTTCAACGCGGAGTACAAGAAGCACGGGTTATCGGTGCGGATTGAACGCGTGCAGTCCGGGCAGCAGTTGAACCTCTACGAGCAGGAGCTGCGCGCCGGCAAGGTCAGCAATGACATCATGGACCTGGTCGATCCGGGAACCTTCCTCGGGCTCAACAACCAGGGCAAGTTCACGTCCCATTGCAGCCCCCACTACAAGGATTATCCGGAGTGGGCGATCGGCAAGAACTGCGGCTACTTCTACTACGTTGCCTACTACCAGTACCTTACGTACAACACGGACTCGGTGAAGGGCGGCGACATCCCGCGCAGCTGGAACGATCTGCTCGATCCGAAATGGAAAGGCAAGGTAAGCCTGCCGGATCCGCGGATCGGCGGCGGCCATTATTACGCCGTGTTCACCTTGATGAAGCTGTTCGGTCCGCAGTGGTTCGAGAAGATGCGCGCGAACGAGCCGCTGCTGGTGAGCAGCCACGGCACGGTGAACAGCCAGATGATGTCCGGCGAGCGGCTGGTGGGCATCAACATCTCCGTGCTGTCGCGGCGCGACGGCAAGTTCCCCGGCGGGAAAGGCGCGCCGGTGGGCGAGTCCTTTCCCAAGGAAGGCGTGACGCTGCTCGCCGGGGGCATGGCGGTGACCAAGAATGGACCGAATACGGCCGGCGGCAAGGTGTTCATCGAATGGGCGTCGAGCCTTGCCGGGCAGAAGGCCATCGCCCGCCTCGGGCATCTTTCGCTGCGCAAGGATTACACCAGCGACGCAGGCGATAACCTGTCGAAAATCAAGTACAACTGGTGGGATCCGGACGAGATGCTCAAGCGCCGTGACGAATGGACGAAGGAGGCGCTCAAGCTGTTGGGCTCGGGCTGATAGGAGGACACCTGCCATGGCACGCATGACGACCCGGCTGCGCACAATGCTCAGGCGCGGGCAGTTTCTGGAATTGCCTGCAACCTACGATCCGATTACGGCCCGCATCGCGGAGAGCGCCGGCTTCAAGACGCTTTACAACGGCGGTTTCGTCACCGGAGGCAAGAGCTGCATCAGCGAGCCGCTGCTCACGATGAGCGAGCAGATCGCGACCGCGGGCGAGATCGCGAAATCGGTAAACGTGCCGCTCGTCATGGACGCGGGCGCGGCCTGGGGCGAGCCGCTGCACACGATGCGCACCGTGCGCGAATGCATCTGGGCCGGCATCGCGGGCATCCACATCGAGGACCAGCTTTATCCGAAGCGCGCGCATTACCACACCTACCTCGTCCACAATATTCCACGCGAGGAATTCGTGGACAAGATCAGGCTCGCCTGCGTGCAGCGCGATCAACTCGACCGCGACTTCATCATCATCGCGCGCTCGGACGCTGCGCGCGTGACCGGGCTGAAAGAGGCGATCGAGCGGGTGAATGCCGCCGCAAAAGTCGGCGCGGACATGGGCCTCGTCTTTCCGCGCACTCATGCGGAGGCGGTCGCAACGCCGAAACGCGCCAAACTTCCGATGGTCTACGTGCAAAGCCGGGGCACGCGTGACGGGCGGCCGCTGTACAGCTACCGGCAGCTCATCGACATGGGTTACGCCGGATGCATCGACGCGACGCTGTCGATCTGCCTGGTGTATCACCACCTGCGGGCGGCAATGATGGAGCTCAAAAAGACCGGCGATTACGCGGGGCTCGAAGAGTCGCAATTCGTGGTCGCCCGCAAAGGCGTCGAAGACATCATCGGCCTCGAAGCGTATTACCGCATCGAGCAGGAAACGGTCGAGCGCTCCAGGCCGGCCCGCCGCGCCAGGCGCGCGCGCAAGTCCTGACAACTTGCTCCTTCGGGTGGTGCGTCAGCGCCGCGGCAATAGCCCGTCCCAGTCCCGCGGAAGCGAGACCTTGCGGCTCACCGGCGGCCCCTGCGTGTGATTGCTGCAGTAGCACTTGGACTGGTTGCGGCCCGCATCGCCGGCGATGACGATCCCGATCGACTCGGGGTTCAGGAGCATGCGTACGCGCCGTTTCGGATCGTCCGACGCGCAATACTCCGGCGGCAGCAGACCTTTCGCGACGTGATCGCGTAAGCGAAAGCCGGTCAGGCCGATATAGTAGGCGTAGCGCTCCGCATCATCGGCCGCGATCCAGAGGTTGTCGTACAGGTACTGCCGGATGCCGGCTTTGCTCCAGCCGTGCTCGGCGAATACTTTCGCGATGCTCGGACCCAGCACGATGAGCGGATTGTTTTTTGAGTACGTCATCGCAACCGGCGACCAGTAGCCGCAGCTCTGCCCGACGACTTCGGCGAGCACGCGCGCATGTTCCAGCGGATCATCGCTGCCGGTATAAATCGGCGGGCTCACGCTCACCACGCTTTGCACGGTCACGATGTTCTCACCCGGCTGGAAGCCGCGATCGGCGGAGTAGGGCGGCCAGCCGACCTCGCGGCACGCCTCTTCGTTTTCGGCCAGCGCAACGAAAAAGTTCTGCGCGATGCTGCCTTTGTCGCCGGCGCCGGGCGCGAAACGAAAACCCGCCATGTTGCGCAGGATCAATCGCAGGAAACGGCCCACCGAGCTGTTCGCGCGGCGCCCGATGCGCATCACGCTCGCGCCGCTGTTGAAGTCGAGCTGTGCCGCGATCGGACCGCTGACCGTGATGAGCGGCTCCCAACCGGGCGTCGAGCCCGCATCCTGCATTCTGAATTCAGGATCGGTGACCGCTTCGACCACCGCGATGAGCAGCGGCATGTACTCGGGGCGGCAGCCCGCCATGACTCCGGTCACCGCGATGTTCCACACGGTGGCTTCGCGGTTGTCGGGCGGGCAGACACCGATCACTTCATCCGGTGCGCGCTCCGTAAAGCGCAGGAAGCGCTCGACCTGCGCAGGCGTCGGCGGAAAGACGGGCAGGCCGTCGGTCCACATCGCATC
>Ga0102851_10001766_pt1 | contig 12669 bp, 6 predicted proteins | sample Mud3Dept3metaG_FD_79558 | JGI IMG/M metagenome (GOLD analysis project Ga0102851, IMG submission 79558) | Freshwater wetland microbial communities from Ohio, USA, analyzing the effect of biotic and abiotic controls - Mud 3 Core 4 Depth 3... | ecosystem: Environmental > Aquatic > Freshwater >... | reverse complement strand
CTCCAGGAGCTCCAGGACCTGGCCGTGAGCAGCGTCAGCACGATGCTCACGGAGCTGGCGCACAAGCACGGCATCGACCCGGGCATGATCGACTACCTCGTGGTCGCCGGGAACACCACCATGAACCACCTGTTCTACGGCATCAACCCCCAGTACATCCGCGAGGAGCCCTACATCCCCACGGCCACGTTCTTCCCGCTCATCCGGGGGAAAAGCGTGGGCCTGTCCATCGACCCCCAGGCCGTCGTCTACGCCCTGCCGAACGTGGCCAGCTACGTGGGCGGCGACATCACCGCGGGCGTGCTTGTCTCGCAGATGCACAAGCAGGAAAAGCTGTCCCTCTTCATCGATGTGGGCACCAACGGAGAGATCGTGCTCGGGAACAAGGAATGGCTCGTGACCGCGGCCTGCTCAGCCGGGCCTGCCTTCGAGGGAAGCGGCATCCGGTTCGGCATGCGCGCCATGGAGGGCGCGATCGAGGAGGTCGAGATCGATCCGAAGACCTTCGAGGTGAACTACCAGGTCATCGGCGACACGAAACCCATCGGCATCTGCGGCTCGGGCATGATCGACGCCCTGGCCGAGATGTACCTCACGGGCGTCATCGACCAGAAGGGCAAGATCCGCGAGGAGATCAAGTCCAAGCGCATCCGGCGGGGCGAGCACGGCCTCGAGTACGTGCTCGCTTGGCGGGTGGAGAGCGCCATCAACAAGGAAATCGTGCTGACCGAGGTGGACCTGGACAACCTCATCCGCGCCAAGGCCGCCATCTATGCGGGCTTCGGCACCCTGCTCGCGCACATGGAGATGACCTTCGCCGACGTGGACAAGATCTTCATCGCCGGCGGGTTCGGACGGTACATCGACGTGGAGCGCGCCATCACCATCGGGCTTTTGCCCGACCTCCCCGTGGACAAGTTCCAGTTCCTCGGCAACACCTCCATCATGGGCGCCTACTACGCGCTCCTGTGCGACCGGCTCCGCCACGAGGCCGAGGGGATCGCGCGCAGGATGACCTATGTGGAGCTCTCGGTCTCGCGAAGTTTCATGGACGAGTACATGTCCGCCCTCTTCCTCCCCCACACCAACCTCGACGCGTTCCCCACGGTGAAGCACCAGATGCGGAAGGCAAAGACCTGGTACGCGCCCGAGTAACACATCCCCGTCCCGCTACAAATATAACGGCTGTCCGATGCATCCGGACAGCCGTCAACTTCGCCTGCGATTATTAATTGCAATCACGCGAAAGAGTTATCTGATACGCATTTTAATCCCGGGGCATCGCGTCGGGAGAACGCGCGCGTGAGAAACGCGCTGGTCGGCATTGCTCACAAATTACTTTTACCGAGATTGCCCTTTGGTTGGTCGTCAGGAGTGTTGAGTATAGAACTCGCAGGTGTTCTGCATCTTTTGTAGCGGCGTTAAATAAATCTACAAGTCTCATGGGCTATGTCCTCTCAAGCCGAAACCAACCAGTGATTGTCTAGTTAGGGCTAAGTCGCAAAGAACGGATTTTCGGTACTAGCGACTTTAGCAAGAATGATGTCCTAACTCTTGATTTGCGGACTGTGCGGGACCATGCGGGACAGACATGATATGATTACAGCAGCTTCCCCATCAGCACCTCGTTGATAAGCTCCCGCCCCACCTGGATCCGGTTCTTCCTGACGCCCTCTTCGACGAAGCCGGCCTTCGTGAACAGGCCGAGGGAATGCTTGTTGGTGGTGAAGATGTTCGCCTCCAGCTTCTTGAAACCCTTCTCGACGGCCCAGTTGACGGCGTAATCGAGCAGGTGCGGTCCGATGCCGAGCCCCCGGAAGGCCTCGCGGAGATGGAGCCCCACCTGCAGGATGTGGGCGGTCTCCGGCCTCCTCCCGGCGTCGGCCTGCAAAGCTGCAAGGCACCCAACGACATCATCTCCGGTCGCGGCCACGATGAGCAGGTTCTTCGCGCTGTCCAGGCCGCTGATATATTCCCGCTCCGCAGCGACATCCTTGCCGTAGTGCTCCATCAGGACATAGCTGCGCTCCATCGCGTTGGACCGCACCGTGTCGATGATCGCGCAGGAGTCGTCGGTCCGCGCCGGCCGGATGGTCACGTTCAGCCCGCCCTTCGTCGTGAATGTGCTCTGCGCCTCCATGAGCCCCTCCTCCTGGTTCCCCTGGACATATTATATCCCCCTGCCTCGATCAAGCGCAAGGACCGGTCCGCTCATTTCCCGAGAAACCGCTTCAGCCCCTCCCGGAACCCTATTGGCTCGACGCCGAAAACCTCGTGGATATCGCGCATGCTGCAGACAGCGTCCTCCTGCAGCATGATGAGCTGGTCCGTCGTGACCGGCGGCCTGGAAAGAACGGCCTCCAGGACCCTGGCCATGGGCTTCAGGAAGAAGAGCGGCATATGGACCATTGGCCGCTTCACGCCCATCACCTCGGCGATCATCATGGTCACTTCTTCATAGGTGAGCTGCTCCGGCCCGCCGATCTCGCATATCTCGTTCAGACAGGAATCGCCCGTCACGATCTTCCTGAGGCACCGGACCACGTCATCGATGAAGATGGGCTGGACCCTGGACCTGCCGGAACCAATGACCGGCAGGACCGGGGAGAGCTTGATCATCTCGGAAAGGCGGACGGTGAAGAGGTCGCCGGGGCCGTAGATGAGCGAGGGCCTGAGGATCGTATAGGGGATGCCGCTCGCCCGTACGAGCTCCTCGGCAGTCCACTTGGTCCGGTGATATTGGCTCTTCGCATTCGCCCGGGTGCCGAGGGCGCTCTGGTAGATGAAGTGGCGGACGCCTGATTTCTTCGCCGCCTCAAGAAGGTTCCGCGTGCCGTCCACGTGCACGCCCTGGAACGTTACCCCGGGTGCTTCCTGGATGATGCCGACAAGATGGAGGACCTTCTCGCATCCCTTCATCGCTGCTTCGAGCGAGGCCGCATCGGAAATGTCTCCCACAGCGATCTCGACGCCAAGGTCCTTGAGCGCCCGGGCCTTGTCCGGCGTCCTGACGAGGACACGGACCGGAAGCTTGTCCGCCCGCAGCCGCGCAACAAGATGCCTGCCGACAAAACCGGTACCGCCGGTGACGAGTATCATTGTTTACCTCCCGATAAACGAAGTTTTACGACAGCAACAGGGATGGACATGAATGCAAATACTCCGAAAAAGTGTGCGCTCTTTAACAGGTTGTTGAAAACGTCTTTTGAGTGGTTCCCCTGTCTCTCCTCACAATACCAATGGCACCCAGAGCCCAAAGTATGCCTGGGACTCGCCGTCCTGGTCCAGGCCCTTCGCGAACACGAACCGTATCGTGATCGGCAGGTAATAGGCAAGCGTCATGTCGAGCCGCGCTTCTGCGCCAACGCTCCGGCGGAGGTCCTGCTCATGATACGTGCCGTCCCAGGAGTTGCCCGCCTCGAAAAAGAGCGCGCCGTGCAGCCTGCGGTAATAGAACGGCTTCGTGTCCCACCCGCGCTCCAGGTTCGTGACCGGGAACCGGTACTCCAGGCTCCCGAGCGCCGCTTTTTGGCCTCGAAGCACATTGGCCGGATAGCCCCGCAGCGTAACGGTCCGGTCGTCCAGCGCGAGCGTAATGTCCCCCGGGTTGTCGCCGCCGAGCTGGTAGGCGCCCTGGGCTGGCGCCTGGCCCGTGGAGGTCCCGGCAAAGGCCCGCACCAGCAGAACATGGTGCTTTATCGGCAGGCTCAGGTACTCATGCCAGTCAGCAGTATACTTCGTGAACTCGAAGTCGCTGCCCAGGGACCGGTCGAACCGCTCTGCTCCGATCCTGAAGGTCCTGCCCTGCTCCGGGCTGATCGAGAAGGTATACTGCCTCGCGCTGTTATAAAGATAGCTCACCCGGCCCGAAACAAGATCGCCTTCGGCGGGCAAAGGGCCGCTGTAGCCGGGCCAGGGCGGCAGCGTCGTCAGAGATGACAGATCCTTCCACCAGTACCCGAGTGTCAGCGCGTGCTGGCTTGCGTTCTTCAGCAGCGGCACGATGACGGACAGACCGATCGTCCTGTCCCGTTCAACGTAATCCTTCACCCCCTGGGTATCTTTGAGAAACTCCGTGTAAGTAACATCGCTGTCCGACGCGTGAAGGTGAAGGGTCGGATACAGCCCGTCGTAGAAATAGTCCATGCTGTACCAGATCCGGCCGTTCTTCGGGCCATAGAGCAGCGTGGCGGTGTATTGGTGGCGCTGGACCGCGTCCTGGCCAAACGTGAACGCGCCCACCATGGTCCCGCTTTCATAGCTGTACCCGAACCAGGGCAGCCAGAACCTCGGGTAGATCGTGGAGGCCGGGCTGTAAGGATAGGATGATGTCTCGACCGGGCTTTCCGCATACTGCACCGAAGGATATCGGTCGACGTAAGGCTCCGCGGGCTTCCACGCAGCCGGATCAAGGATCATGGTGTGAATGTCGTATCCCTTGGAGCTGTAGGATGCAAAGGCGAGCGTCTTTCCGTCCGGCGAGGGTGACGGCGAGAAAGCGCCGCCCAGCACGTTCGTCACCCGGTAAAGCTTCTTCGTCTCCAGGTCGTAAGCGTAGATGTTGAAAATGCCCGTACGGTCAGAGGAAAAATAGAGGTATTTCCCGTCGCGGCTCCAGGTAGGCGCCGCATCGATGGCACGGTCGTGCGTTATGTCCTCGAGAACGTTCCCCAGCCTATCGAGCAGCCTGATATCGCGGTATCCGCCCGGCTGCCCGAGGCCGACGGCGATGCGGCTGCCATCGGGGCTGATGCGCGGCGTCTCGAACTGTTCCGCGCCCCAGGGCGTGAGAGGCGTGATGTCCTTCTCGGTGACCGGCATGCTCCTTTCCTTCGCAAGGTCCAGCGCTGCCAGCCGCGTCATGCCCATCCGGTTCATCACGAACAGGAGCATCGTTCCGTCCGGAGAAGGATGGGGGTCCCGCGCCCGGAGTCCCTTCGTGAGCCGAACCTCCCGGCGGGATGCAAGGTCATAAGTATAGAGATCGTTATAATTGCCCGTATTCCGCACGATCTCGATCTTGGTGTAGAAAAGCTTCCTGCCGTCGGGGCCCCATGCGAGGGTCGTGCCGGACGCGGACGAGGGGAAAACGTTCTCGGCGATCTTCTCCTCGCCGCTCCCGTCAGCGTTCACTAGATAAATGCCGGGGTATTCGTCGCCCTGCACCGCTGCGAAGGCGATCTTGCTGGCGTCGGGGGAGAATGCCGGTCCGGTGGTCAGGAAGCCTTTGCGGGAGAGCGGGGTCGTACTGGTCAGTCCCTTTGCGGCGAGCTCGTCCCGCTGCTTCCCGTAGCGGTCCTCAAGCCCCTTCTGCCACTCGTTCCAGAGCGCCTCGTAGTCGTCGTTCAGCACCTGCCAGCCCGTGGACCCGACAAGGAACGGGAACCACCTGCCGCTGTAAGCCGTGCTGATCTCGGCGAGCTTCTCCCGCCCGTATTTCTCCGCAATATGCCGGGTAAAGGCCTCTCCGAAGAGATAGGGCACCTGGCCCGAAGGCCACGAATCGGGGAAGACCGATGCCTGCCCGAGATCGGGAAAGGCGTTCTCGAGGAACGCCGTCCGGATAATCATCTCAGCACCGGGAGAGCGGCCCCTTCCGCCGGAGGTCTGCTCCGTTTCCTCGAAGGTAGCGAGCCCTTCGATCATCCAGACCGGCTGGAACAGGTTGGGAAAATAGATCCTGCCCAGGACCTTCTGGAGCGTCTCCGGTCCGCCGGTCACCATATCGAGCTGCAGGACATGAGCGTACTCGTGGGTGATCACCAGCCGGAGCCAGTCGTCATAGGAGGTGAGGCCGAATCCGGGGCCTCCTGACGGAAGGGTGAGAAAGATGACCATCTGGTTGTAGGGAATGGGGGAAGTATAGCCGTTCGCCTCGTCCATGGCGTCCACGAGCACGAGGTGGGTCTTGTCCTTCGGCTCCCACTTGATCCGCGGCGCGAGCCGGGCGTGGACATCCTCGGCGATGACCGCGGCCTTCTTCGCCGTCTCCTCGCCGCCCTGATGGTAGTGGATGAAGAAGTGCGGCGTCTCGAGCGTGGTCCAGACGAAGGAGGGGTCGAACTTGGCTGAGGTGGTAGAGCTGAAGAAGAGGCATGCAGCGCTGATCAGGAAGAGGATGACCGCAGTGCGGCCGCGCCGGTGCGGACGCACGGAGCGAAGCACCGGTAACGTGAGAAAGGGCAGGCCGCGCATGAAGCAAAGATACCGGAAAGAGGCGCTTCTGTCAATTGACACCGGATGTGGCGAACTGGCACAGGGGGTCATTTCTCGCGCTTTTGTGCGTGCACAGGGCGGTCACTTCTTGCACCTGCAGCCGCTGTCACCGCGGCACGCGCTGCTCCCCCGCCGCCGGTCGCCGCCTCAGCACGGCCTTCAGCGCTTCCATGGACAGAAGCACAACGCCGCTGATGGCAATGACGGTTCCCAGGTCCGCGAGCGTGGGGAGCCGTATGCCGAAGGCCTCGCGCACCGTCGGGATCTGGAGAAGCGCGGCGACCAGCACCAGCTCCCAGAAAATGGCCAGAAGAAGCCAGCCGTGGGGCGGCGCCTTGAAAATGCTGTGCTTGAGCGAGCGAAAGCTCATGGCGATGACCAGCTCGACGATGATGAAGAGGAAGAACATCTCGGTCCGCATATGCTCCATGTCCCCCAGCTCATGGAAGAACAGCCAGAAGAAGAACGGCACCTCTACCAACAGCGCCAGCAGGATGAAGGTCATCACTTCTTTGGTAAAAACGCTCTCCTTCGGGTCCCGGGGCGGCCGCTGCATGATGTCCGGGTCCGGCGGCGCAACGCCGAGGGCAAGGGCCGGCAGGCCGTCGGTCGCCAGGTTGATATACAGGATCGCGGCGGGCAGGAGCGGCAGGTATTCAGGACCCATCATCAGGACCACGCCGCCGATCACGGCAACCTCGGTGATGTTGGCCCGCAGCAGGTAGGTGAGGTATTTCTTGATGTTGTCGTAGATCCACCGGCCCCGCTCGATGGCCGTGACGATCGTAGCGAAGTTGTCGTCCAGGAGCACCATGTCCGCGGCCTCCTTGGTCACCTCGGTCCCGCTGATGCCCATGGCGATGCCGATGTCGGCATGCTTCAAAGCCGGGGCGTCGTTCACGCCGTCGCCGGTCATGGCGACCACCTCGCCGCGGTGCTTCCAGGCTTTCACGATCTTGAGCTTGTCCATGGGCGACACGCGGGCGTAGACCGACACGGAGCTTACGATCTCGTCAAATTCCTTGTCCGACAATCGCTCCAGATCCTCGCCGGTCAGCACCCGGTCGCCTTCCCGATAGATATCCATCTCCCGCGCCACGGCCACGGCCGTAAGCTTGTGGTCGCCGGTGATCATCACCGGCCTGATGTGCACCTGCCGGCAGACGCGGATCGCCTCGATCGCCTCGACGCGCGGCGGGTCCATCATGCCCGCGAGGCCGAGGAACACCATGTCGTTCTCCACGGCGTTTTCATCATAGACGATGCCCGCCGGGAGTTCGCGGTAGGCCACGGCCAGTACGCGCAAGGCCGATGCTGCCATTTCCTCGTTTGCGGCCAGCGCGGCGGCCCGGTCCGCATCGTTCATCGGCCGCGCAACGCCGTTCTCCAGGATGCGGGAGCACCGCTGCAGCACCAGTTCCGGGGCGCCCTTCAGGGAGGCCGTGCGGCCGGCGCCCGCTTCGTTGATGGTCGTCATCCGCTTCCGTTCGGAGCTGAAAGGTATCTCCTCCACGCGGGTGTTTTCGAGCCTCGTCTCATGCACGCGCATGCCCGCCTTGGCGGCCGCCACGACGAGCGCGCCCTCCGTCGGATCGCCCTTGATGAGCCACTTGCCCTCGCGTTCGTGCAGGTCAGAGTCGTTGCATAGTATCCCATGTTTCAGGAACTCTTCGAGCGAACGGTGGCCGGTGATCCGGACGGCCGTGCTTCCCGACTGGAAGCCGCCTTCGGGCGCGTAGCCGGCGCCGCTCACCTCGATCCACTGGCCGGCGAGATACAGCCTCCGGACGGTCATCTCGCCCTTCGTGAGCGTCCCGGTCTTGTCGGAGCAGATCACGGTGGTGCATCCCAGCGTCTCCACGGCGGGCATCTTCCTGATCAGGGCGTTCTGTTTCGCCATCTGGCGCATCCCGATGGCGAGCGCGCCGGTGACGATGGCCGCAAGCGCCTCAGGGACCGCCGCCACGGCCAGGGCGATGGCGAACATGACGATTGTCACGACAAAAGGGAGGCTCACGCTGCCCTGAGCAACGTACTCGCGCACGACGCTGATCCCCGCGACCAGGAAGCAGATGCCCAGGGCGATGATGCCCAGCCACTTGCCGATCTCCTCGGTCCGCTTTTCGAGCGGCGTCTGCTCGGTCTTGACCGTCGCGACCTCCTCGGCGATCTTGCCGAACTCGGTCCGCATGCCCGTGGCCGTGACCACGGCCTTCCCCCGGCCGTAGGAGACCGTAGTCCCGGTGTAGATCATGTTCTTCCGGTCGTTCACCGCCGCGTCCGCGGCGAGAACCCGGCGGTGCTTGCCCACCGGCACGGACTCACCGGTCAGCGGCGCCTCGTCGCACCGCAGGGAGTGCTCCTCCGCGACCCGCCCGTCCGCGGGGATCTTGTCCCCCGCCTCCAGCAGCATCACATCGCCGGGCACCAGGTCCTTTGACGGGACCTCCTCCTCCCGGCCGTCCCGCAGCACCGTGATCGTCGGCGACAGCATCTTCTTCAGCGCCTCGATCGCGCGCTCGGCGCGGTATTCCTGAACGAACCCCAGGACCGCCACAAAGACCACGATCACGGCGATGATGGCGGCATCCACCACCTCGCCGACCAGGGCGGAGAGCGCGATAGCGACCAGCAGGATGATCACCAGGACGTTCTTGAACTGGCTCAGGAAGAGGGCGAGCGGCGAGATCCCCTCCTCCTTCCGGAGCTCGTTCGGGCCATACTGTTCAAGCCGCGCGGTTACCTCCAGCGGGGCCAATCCCCGGTGGACATCAGTCCCCAGGTCCTGTATCACCTGTTCCGCCTCACGTGCGTGCCATTGCATGCGCTCCATTGCAACCTCCGTCAGCAAGCTTTCGTTAGAGGGATCAACTTCGTGTAAGATGGAATTTTTTCGCAAAAGCGCCAAGCGCGCAAAGAGAGGCTCGTCATGGTTGCTCCAGGAAGGGGCCGTGTTTTCTTTGCGTCCGGAACCTGTCCCCGAAAGAATGTATCGGGGAGGTTTTTGCGGGAAATGCTTTATTGTTTTGATCCCTCCCCCCCCTTGACCGGGAGGGATCCGGTATAAAAAACGCCGATGGAAAGAACGATCCCTTCCATCGGCGACAAGCCTGTTTTGTAAGACCTACTGGATGTTCGGCACCGGGAAGATCACTCCGCCGAAGATCAACCAAGCGAGGAGGAGCGTCCAGAAGACATTGAACGCCTGGCCGATCAGGAACGCTCCCGCAGGCCTGCCGCCCTCCATCTTGGCCAGATCGCCGAAATGGGTCTCCAGCCCGATGCAGGTGAAGGCCAGCGCGAACCACCAGGTGCGAAGCCCGCCCAGCGTACCCTTCACCGCTGAAACCGTCGCCGGGCTCACGACAAAGGAGAACAGGAGCGAGGCAACAATGAACCCGAGCACGAACTTCGGGAACCGGTTCCAGATCTCCATGGCGCTCGGCGTTTCCTGGTTGCCGCCGATCTTGCAAGCCTTGAGCGTCCAGACAATGGACAGGATGAAGGCCGCCACGCCAATCAGCACGTTCTGCGACATCTTGACGATGACACCGGTCTTCATGGCGACCGGGCTGATCAGTTCTCCCGCGGCAACGACCGAACCGCTCGTATCGAGGGTCCCGCCGAGCCACGCGCCTGCCACGATATCGCTCATGCCGAACCACTTGGCGATCATGGGCTGGAGGATCATCATGGGGATGGCGCAGATCAGCACGATGGAGGTCACATAGCTGATCTTCTTCGAGTCGGCCTTGATCGCGCCGCCTGTGGCGATCGCCGCGGACACGCCGCAGATGGAGACGGAGCTCGACAGCACCGCGGCGAAGTCGTCGTCGATCTTCATCTTCTTGGCGACCCACCAGGTGAAGTACCAGACCGCGGCCACCACGAGGACCGCCTGGACGATGCCGTAGAAGCCCGCCTGCACGATCTCGGTGAAGAGTATGCCCGAGCCCAGGACCACAAGTCCCGACTTGATGAAGAACTCGGTCCTGACCGCGGGTTTGAGCCACGCCGGAAGGCCGATGACATTGCTCACGAAAAGCCCGATGACGAGGCACCAGATCACGTATTCGATGCCCAGCGTATTATTGATCGTATAGTTGCCCGCGATAAGCTGTCCGAACCAGGCGATGACGAACACGGCAGGGAAACCCACTGCGATCTTCGCGGCATTTCCTCCCATGAGCGAAAGAGCGATGAGGCTGATGACAAGGTAGGCAATGCCGATGATGATTGCTGCCCCAAGGTTGTCGCCGGCAAAGACCTTCGACAGCTGTCCGCCCGCCTGCGAGTTGATGTCCTTGCCGAGCTTTTCCGCTTTCTTCTTGAGGCCTTCGTCCTTCGCGGTCTTAGCCGATTCCAGGAACTTCTTCGCTGCGCCGCCGACGGCCGCCCGGTCCCCGCCATCCATCGCGGCCTGGAGCGCTGTTGCATCGGCCTGGAGCGCCGCCTCTTTCTTCTCCCCGGCCGCCGTTGCGAGTTTTCCGACAGCCGGAGCGGTCTCCTTGCTGTAGGAGACGAACTCGCCGTCGGTCGCCCATTTGAACTTCGGCATCTTTAATGTGAGGCCGGCGAGAATCAAGATAATAATGAAGAACCCCACCCATACCGCCAGCCAGTCTTCCGTCTTCCACAACAGCGCAATCCCCTTCGGTTCGTTCTCCGCCATACGATCCCCCTTTCTGTCATAATTATTTGCTCGGTTTCCGAAAACAATTAAAACATGACCCTCGATCAAAGGCAGTTCCGACTCCGATCACCTCCCCCGAGACATGACATTAAAGCAAGCTTGCGCGCTCGCATATGCCCCCCGTCTACGAGCAATATCATTGATTATGGTATCCCGCCCTTTCTTTGTCAAGTATCATCTCATAGAAAACGTGCGCACCTGCCTTGACAGAGGATGCCTGTCGCGTTATTGTTTCATTATTATTGTTCACAAGAGGAGGCCGTCGTAATGAAACGCTCTGTCATCCTGTTCTTCTTCGTCCTCGTTGTCATTGTTGTCGTAGCCGGCTGCGCAGGAACGTGGATGTCCCAGCCCATCGAGTCGTTCAAGCCCGCGGATGCGGTCCCGCCGGCGTCGATCTGCCAGCCCTGCCACCAGGCCCAGTTCGACTCATGGAAGAAGACGCGCCACAGCGACGGTCAGCGCATGGCGAAGATCCCCGTGGTGGAGCTGCACGAGTGCGGGGCATGCCACGCGAACCTTGCGGCCCACGCTGCAGATCCGGGCAGCAAGCCGTCCGGTATTGCGGCAATGACCAAGACCGAGAAGAACACGCTCTGCGGGAAGTGCCACTACAGCCAGAAGCTCTTCGGCGGCAGGGCCATCAATCCCCACGGCAAGCACTCGCTCTTCGCGGACGTCGCGCTCGAGGGCCAGCCGAAGCAGATCGCCTGCCTCGACTGCCATTCCGGCCACAAGGGCAAGTCGGACATGCTGGTCAGGATCAAGGCCCATATCTGCTACGAATGCCACACGTCGGCCATGGTCACCATGGGCATCCTGTTCCAGATCCCCAACTGGATCGCCAACGGATACATGTGCCAGGCCTGCCACACGGTCCACGGCGGGTCCGCCAGCGAGCGCTGGGGCCGCATGGGCGTCGGCTTCTGCATCGTCTGCCACTTCGTCGGCGTTGCCATCGTCGGCTGACCGCGTCGGGGGCGGCACCTGCCGCCCCCGCTTCCCCCTCTCTCCCCCCCGCGTGCCCGCCTTCCGGAACTTTCCTCCTTGAGTTACCTCAGCATCTGTTATACAATAAACTCCGCACGTCCGACGACCACATCCCGCGCGATCTCGTCCGGGATCGATCAAAAATTTCTGTGAGCGAGGTTCAACCATGGCATCTGAGATCATTGTGAACGCAGGCAGGGAGGAGACCCGGGTCGCCCTTCTGGAGAACAGCCTGGTGACCGACATCTTCATCGACCGCAGGAAGGACCGCGGCGTCGCGGGAAACATCTACAAGGGCCGCGTCATGAAGGTGCTCCCCGGCATGCAGGCCTCCTTCGTGGACATCGGCCTGGAAAAGTCGGCATTTCTCTACGTGGGCGACGTGTTCGACAGCGCCTCGGAGTACGCGCCCATGATGGAGGATGAGGGCCTGGAACTGGAGGTGGAGACCAAGCGAAAACGCTCCCACGCCACGCAGATCGAGGACCTTCTGCAGGAAGGCCAGGACGTCGTCGTCCAGGTCTCAAAGGAGCCCATCAGCACCAAGGGCGCGCGGGTCACGACCTACGTCAGCATCCCGGGCCGGTATCTCGTCGTGATGCCCGGCGTGAACCACATAGGCGTATCCCGCCGCATTGAAAACGGCGAGGAGCGGAAGCGGCTCCGTGAGATCGTCCAGTCCCTCCGCAAGCCGAACATGGGCTACATCATCAGGACGGCGAGCGAGGGAAAGAGCGAGGACGAGATCAAGTCGGACATCGAGTTCCTGG
>Ga0102851_10001764_pt1 | contig 12673 bp, 11 predicted proteins | sample Mud3Dept3metaG_FD_79558 | JGI IMG/M metagenome (GOLD analysis project Ga0102851, IMG submission 79558) | Freshwater wetland microbial communities from Ohio, USA, analyzing the effect of biotic and abiotic controls - Mud 3 Core 4 Depth 3... | ecosystem: Environmental > Aquatic > Freshwater >... | reverse complement strand
TGATATTGAGCACCCTTGTCCGATTTAAAGTGAGCAGTCGATTCCGGACTAAAGTGAGCAGTGGCATTTTCATCAAAAACAAAGAACTTTTTAGGGCTATTTTGTTTAACTCAAAATTAAATATTTTTCAGTTCATAATCTGATTAATTTTTCCTTCATCAATCACTGATTGTTGTCCTCTCTTTTTTCTCATGGATTCTCCTTTTAATTCTATCCTATGTGACTGATAAACAAGTCTGTCCATTATGGCATCAGCTATGGTTTTTTCTCCGATGATATCATACCATCGTTCCACCGGAAGCTGTGAAGTTATAATCAGAGATTTTTTATTGTTCCTGTCTTCTATGATTTCCAGCAGTGTTAACCGGTTCTGATTATCTAATTGTTGCAGTCCAAAATCATCGAGGATTACCAGATGCTGTCTTTCTATCTTTACCATCTCCTTCAGATAAGAACCATCGGCTTTTGCCATTTTCAACCTGGCAAAAAGTTTATCCATGTTAAAGTACATAACACGAAATCCTTCAATACATGTCTGGTGTCCCAAAGCACTGGCAATGTAACTTTTCCCAACGCCGGTACTGCCTGTTATTAAAACATTTTCTGTTTTATTTATATAATCACACCCGGCCAGACGAATGATTTTGTTCTTATCAATGTTGCGTGACGGATCATAAATAATACCCTCTATAGATGCTTTATAACGGAACCTGACATTACCAATGGTTCTTAATATCTTACGGTACTGCCTGTCGTCCTATTCTGCTTCTGTTATATGGGCGACGAACTCATCCATGGTGTAATTATCCGTTTTACCGGTTTCTATGGCAGATTTAAAAGCCCCATACATGCCAAAGAGCTTCATCTGCCGCATTTTTGTAAGTGTTGTCTCATTCATTTTGTTTAAATATTAGGTTATTTATAGTAGTCTTTCCCTATTATGTTACCATGTTCAGGAATAGACTGTTCAAACAGGTTTTCATCATCTATTTGATCTAAGCCTTTTTCAAGTATAGTTTGTACAGTTTTATAATTGTACATATTATACTCTATAGCTCTTTTGCAAGCGTATATTAAGCGTCGCGCACCAACCTTTTTAACAAAGGAGAGAACTCCCATACAGCTTTTATACGCCTGCTCCGGATGTTGTTTCTTTTCAAGAATGCGAATGATATATTCTTTTACATTTTCATCTATGCTTTCAGCCCAGTTAATAAACCTTTGAGGAGTCCATTCAGTTATGAACTTGTGAGTGGATGCGAGATGCTCTGAGTTTGTTGTATAGCTAAATGGATTTTTTACTCTTTGGTGCAGTGGAATACGGTTATACTTATAAAAAACTTCAACCTGGTTGTTACTGTAAAGAAGCTTAACTTTTTTGCGGATGAACTGATAAGGGACACTGTAATAATGCTTATCCTGTGAGAGAAGTACATGCCCGTTGAGCATTACAGTCGCAAATGACTGCTGCTTCAGCTCATAATGTCTATCTGGGAGTGGCCGCAAGGCTTGTCTCTCGACTTCATTAAACAGATTCTTTCGTGAGTATGGTCGTCCGCTAAATTTTGTGGAGTTATGGACTTCAAGTGCTTCTTTGATAGCTGCATTCAGCTCTCTCAGACTGAAGAAGACCTTATCCCTTATCGCACTATATATCCTTGAATAGAGGATTTTTACTGCTCCTTCAACCAGCGACTTATCCTTGGGTTTGTATGATCTGGCCGGAAGAATGGTCGTGCCATAATGCTCTGCAAAGTCAAGGAATGTCTCATTAAGTGTTGGTTCATACCTGTTACTCTTGGTTACGGCACTTTTTAAGTTGTCAGGAACTATAGCTGCCGTGACTCCACCAAAAAAGTAAAAAGCATTCTCCATAGATGAGATAAGGTCTTCTTTATCCTGACTATTTGTGGCTTCTGCATAAGTATACTGGCTTGATCCAAGTATTGCTACAAAAAACTGGACCTCTCTGACTTCTCCGCTCTCCCTGTCAACCACCTGAAGAGTCTTTCCCGCATAATCAACATACGTTTTATCTCCTGCTTTATGACTGATATGCATTACTGGATTAACCTTTTTACACCACCGGTTATAATGCTCATTAAACTGGCTACGCCTGACACCATCAGGATGCTTTGATATATACTCTTCCCACATTAACTGACGCGTTACTCCGGTCTTTTTAAGCTCTTTCTCCATATAAGGAAAAAAGCTATAAAGAACCTTATGCCTGGGTGAAAGATCGTCAGTGACCTGAACAAAGAATAACTTGTCCAGATCGGTATCTGTAAGCTTATCTATCTCTTTCGGTGGAAGACCTAGTAACTTGTACCGCAAGACATACTTATCGACGGTGTTACGTGATAACTCAAGGAATTTGCTGATAAACAGCTTGCTTTTTCCTTGTGAATAAAGTTGCAATAATCTTCTAAGTTTACTCATAACTATTTCTTTGTTTGCATAGGTTATCTAACCTGCCTCTCCCCAATCCCTCCCCCAAGTGGGAGGGGCTAGTGCATTTAAAATGAGATAATTCCCCCTTCTCCCCTGGGAGAAGGGGGTCACGGGGATGAGGTCGTAAGAAGCGGGAGCGGGGGATAAGAGGGGGTGAGGCAGATGATTGAAAAGATCCCATCTTGGGAGAGCCCGTCCAGACCGAGGTATCGGAAGGGAGGGGAACTGAATTAAAGCGAAGCAATCAAATCTGTCATAAGTAATGTCATCCGTTCTTCTGTTTTTGAAGCTTCATCAAGGACAGACTGATGAGTCGTATAGGTAATTTTACCTTCAACCCCAAGATCGGTAATAATGCTGACAGCAAAACAGGGAAGATTCATATGCCGTGCAACAATTACCTCCTGAGTGGTTGACATCCCGACAGCATCAGCACCAATAATCCTGAAATATTTATATTCAGAAGGTGTCTCAAAAGTAGGACCACTGGTTGAAAGATAAACTCCTCTATGCACCCATATCTTATGTTCCTGAGCTATAAATATTGCTTTTTTAATCAGGTACTTATCATACGCTTCACCCATGTCCGTAAAACGGGAACCAATACGGTCATCATTCGGACCAACAAGCGGATTTGGTAACAGGCTTATATGATCAGTGATTATCATGATATCGCCAATCTGAAAAGTTGGATTTACTCCGCCGGCAGCATTGGAAAGAAAAAGACATTTTATTCCGAGATATTTCAGAACTCTGACCGGCAATGCAACCTGCTGAGGAGTATAACCTTCATAATAATGAAATCTTCCTTTCATGGCGACTATTTTCTTCCGCCCAAAATCACCATAAATAAGCTTCCCTTCATGTCCTTCCACAGTAGAAACAGGGAAATTCGGAATCTCCTTGTAATCTATCTCAATCCGGTTCTCAATTTTTGCGGTGAGCCCGCCAAGGCCGGTACCAAGAATTATCCCTGCATCGGGATTTATTATACCTCTTGCATTAAGAAATTCTTTTGTTTCGTTTATTTTTTCTAACATAATCAACTATCAGATTATCAAACTCTTCCTTGTCGTCATTTAAGAAATATACACCAACTGGAATATAATAAAATGCAGACCGGGCTGGTTCTGCAATATTAGTAAATTCTCTCAACCTGGCAGCGTCTTTTTCAGTTGTAATGATATACTTCGCAGTCGATTTAAGATTATACCAGGTATTAATGATCTTTTCAATATCTTTTAATGTAAAGTAATAATGATCTCTGAATTTCAAATGGACAATTTCACTATAGCTTTTTGTGAGATATAGATATAGCGGTTCGGGATTTGCAATTCCCGTTACAAGCACAATTCCGCGATCATCACTCTCAGATCCTGTAAAATTATCTGTTGCATCCCTGGAAATACTAAATACAAGTACCGGATTCTTATAGTTGATTGATGTAAAAAAAAGATTCTGATAGGGAGCTTTGTTTATCTCTTTAACCATAATTCTGCGTTGAATAGGAGATACATTTTCAGGTGATCTGGTAATGAGAATTATATCAGCCCTGCTCATATTATGGACACTTTCCCTCAGGTTGCCGTAAGGCAGCAGATGATCCTTTATCATCGGTTTTTCAAAGTCGGAAAGCAGGATTGAAAATCCGGGAGTTATTCTTCTGTGCTGAAATCCGTCATCCAGGATAATTACACTTGTTCCGGGTTTTTCTTTCAAAATTGTCTTGACTCCATGGACCCTGTTATTGTCAACTGCAATGGTAACTTCAGGAAACTTTCTGAATATTTGCATCGGTTCATCACCAATATCAGTTACCTGCGAAGATTTATCTGCCAGAACAAAGCCGGAAGATTTTCTTCTGTAGCCCCTGCTTAAAACTGCAACATTGAAATTCTTCCTGAGAAGATTGATGAGATATTCGGTATGCGGTGTTTTTCCTGTTCCTCCGACAGCAAGATTTCCGACACATATTACCGGAATTGCGAATTCATGCGATTTAAAGATCTTTGCATTATACAGGAAATTTCTGATGCCAGTGATCAATCCGTACAGCAGAGAAAAAGGATAAAGAAATATGCTCCTTTCTTTTCCCATAAATCAATGGATTTCAATGAAATATGACAGACGGGCCTGTACTCCCGACAAATCTTTTATTTCCATCAGAGTATTATAAAACATGAATGATTCACCAAGCTCCTTTTTAAGAAAATTCAATTTTATTTCACCACTGAGCTGGTTTAACAACCTTGTAAAAGGTTCTTCAACAACCGGTAATTCTCTTATCGAGTAGTTCTCCAGTCCGGCAAGTTCTGCAGCTCCTTTGATTGCGTCACGCAGTCCACCGATTTCATCCACCAGTCCTAATTTCAGAGCGCTTGTTCCGGTCCATACGCGACCCTGTCCGATGCTGTCCACAGATTCAAAAGTCATTTTTCTCCCGGTTGATACCTTACTTACGAAATCACTGTATACTTTCTCAATCATCATTTGCATAACTTCTTTTTCATAGGATTTCATAGGCCTGTATATAGAAGGAAAATCTGAATTCTCATTCGTATTGATGGTTTCATTCGAAATACCTAGCTTTTGATTCATTAGTTTACCAGTATTGGGAAGTAGTCCGAATACACCTATCGACCCCGAAACTGTAGTTGGATTAGCATAGATTTTTGTACCGGGGGCTGAAATATAATACCCTCCTGAAGCAGCATAATTACCCATTGAAACAATTACCGGCTTCGCCTTGGCTGCCAGCTGCATTTCCCTCCAGATGAGGTCGGCTGCTGAAGAAGATCCTCCGGGGGAGTTCACTCTCAAAACAATAGCTTTTACGGAACTATCAAGCCGCTCTTTTTTTATAATATCAGCGTAGTTTTTTGCACCGATGTTATATTCATTTCCCTTGCGCATAATAATTGTACCGGATGCATAAATAACTGCTATTCTGTTTTTTACGGTCAGAACCTTTTTTGGATCAGGCACTTTTGTATATTTTGACATCGATACAAAATTGAGCTTGTCATCACTTTTTAATCCGGACAGGGCTTTTAGTGTATCATCAAGCTCATCTCTGAACATCAATCCGTCAACCAGCTTACTTTGCAGCGCTCCGGTCGCCAGTGTACCGGCCAGTTTGTCAGCAAGAAGATTAAGTTGATTTTCAGACAGGCCCCTCGATTCTGCCATCATTTTCACGACGTGATTCCAGATTGAACTGACATAATCCTTTATCTGCGCCTTGTTTTCTTCACTGAGTTTGTCAAGAATGTACGGTTCGACAGCCCCTTTGAATTTTCCGTGACGAGTAACCTGAACTTCAATACCCAGTTTTTCAAGGGCTTTTTTGTAAAACATGACCTCGCCGCTTAATCCTTTAAAATCAACTGATGATGATGGATTTATATAAATTTTATCTGCAACGGACGAAAGATAATAACCCTGCTGCTCAAGCACATAATCCGTATAAGAGATCACAAACTTGCCACTTTCTTCCCTGAATTTTTTAAGAGCATTTCGTATCTCTTCAGTAGTGGCCCATCCTGAAGGAATAAGTCCGGTCTCAATAAGGACCCCTTTTATTTTTGAATCAGATGCAGCTTTCTCAAGGTTTTTAAGTATATCGTTCAGTCCGGCGATTGGCGAAAAAGTCATATTAATAATGTCTATTCCGGCAAAAGAATTGGGATCACTCCGGTCAGGAATTGGCACATCGGTTTTCAGAACAAGTACTGAGTTATCCCTTATTGAAACTGATTTATTACCTGAGGCAACCATCATACTCAGGCTGGCAATCATGACTAAAAAGAAGATCAGTGAGGCAATAATTATACCTGTAATAGTTGCTAATGTATAAAGCAGGAAATTTTTCATGATGGAAGTGATTTTATGAAATGAGTGCTAAATATATAAAAAACAAGATGAATATTTTTAAGGTATTGTATGATTTAATAATTTTGACCTGATTGCAGCTGTAGAATGAAGAAAGTATTTCTGGGTATCGGTTCAAATCTGGGTAACAGGTCAGAAAATCTGAAAGAGGCATTAGTAAAGATCGGGGAACATATAGGAAAGATCAAATGCGCTTCTTCAGTTTATGAGACAGAGCCGTGGGGTTTCAGCAGCGAAAATAAATTTCTTAATATGGTAGTGAAAGTAGAAACCAGCCTGACTGCTTCAGATCTGCTGAAAAGAGTGTTGATGATTGAATCACTCCTTGGAAGACTCAGGGATGGGTCAGGATACAAATCAAGAACCATCGACATAGATATTTTATTATACGGCAATCAGGTATTAAAGGAGAACGAATTGATTATTCCTCATCCAAGGCTTCATGAGAGAAAATTCGTTCTTGTTCCCTTATGCGAAATTGCACCAAATAAGGTTCATCCGTTACTGAAAAAGACCATAAGAGTTTTATTGAAAGAATGTACGGATAAAAGCAAAGTTGGACCGCAAGAAATAAAGACAGTTACAGCACCCCGTTATCCGCAAAACTATAATAGTCTTTCTCAGAAATGATCAGATGATCGAGTAATTGAATATCCATCAGATTGCCTGCTTCTTTTATCTTCTGAGTTATTTTTGTATCTGATTCACTGGGATTAAGATTTCCTGAAGGGTGATTATGGCAGACAATGATACCTGAAGCAAGATATTCAATAGCTTTCTTCATAACCACCCTGACATCGGTAACTGTACCACTGATACCTCCCTGACTCAGTTTCATCCTGTTTATCACCTTGTTTGATCTGTTGAGGAACAGGATCCAGAATTCTTCATGAGGCAGGTCGGAAAGAAGGGGTTGAAAAATATCGGCAACATCTTTTGAACATTTTATTTGTATTACATCTGCGGCCTCTGCCAGTTTACGTCTTCTCCCCAGTTCAAGGGCTGCAGCAATAGTGACTGCTCTTGCCGGACCAATACCATGAAGTTTCCTGAGATCGGAAATTGACAATTTACCAAGACTGTTCAGATTATTGTTTACCATGCTAAGAAGCTCACGGCCCAGATCAACAGCCGATTTATCCTTTGTTCCAGAACTGATGAGAATAGCCAGAAGCTCAGCATCGCTGAGGCTCACAGTTCCTTTTTGAATAAGCTTTTCCCTGGGTCTGTCTTCAGCAGCCCAGTCAGTAATTTTCAGTGACATGCAGCGATATTAAAATTCCAGATGCAATTTATGAAAACAATACCAAATAAAAAAGCCGTCAGGGAATGACGGCTCCGGAAATATTACAGTTTTATTTATTTAAGGCTGTTTACCTGTTTTGTAAGAGATGATTTCAGGTTTGCTGCTTTTTTCTTATGAATGATATTCTTTTTTGCAAGTCTGTCGAGCATGGAATTCATTTTTGGCAGCATTTCTGCAGCTTCTTTCCTGCTGGTTGTTGCACGGATATTCTTAAGTGCATTACGCATAGTTTTAGCATAATACTTGTTGCTTTCGTTTTTTCCGACTGTTTGTCTGATCCTTTTTTCTGACGATTTGTGATTTGCCATTTTTAACTTATATTGAATTTTTATTTCTGAGATTGTAACCATCAGGGAGCTATTTCCCATATTAACTACCTGAATTTCAACATCTATTTTTACTGCTTAGTTGATTATTTTCTTTAAAATTTTCGAGCCACAAAGATAATAATTAATTGATAAAATCAAAATTTCACTTTCAGGAAATTAAATTTATAATACGTAAGTGATTATTAAAATCCAGAGGATATTTGGACGCTGTGCAAATTGGGTATTATTTTACTGAATCTTTGCTGGATTATTGTTTGATCTGAATCGTTCAGTTTTGATTAATCTATTCTTGTTTAAGAAATATTCGAAAGAGGTTATAAGACATCCAATGCCGTATTTAACACTGCGGAAAAAATTAATTGAAGATGCTTCAGGATTATACTTGGTCGGACATGTAATCTCGGCAATTTCGTATCTGGCCATAAAGATCTGCGAAATCAACTGATTATCGAATATAAAATCATCAGAATTGGCTTTGAAATTTATTTTTCGCAAGACTTCTGCTGAAAATGCTCGGTAACCGGAATGATATTCTGAAAGCTTTTGATTCATTATCAGATTCTGTAAAAATGTCAGCAGGCGGTTGAATATATATTTGTATACAGGCATTCCTCCTTTCAAAGCTCCTTTGCCCAGGATACGGGAACCTATAACAACAGAGTAAAGACCATTTGCAATGATGTACGACATTGAATGGATTAATTTGGGTGTATATTGATAATCCGGATGCAGCATGACTATTATATCAGCACCTAAATCCAATGCTTTCATGTAACAAGATTTCTGATTGGCCCCGTATCCAAGATTCCTGTCGTGCCTTATTATTTGGGTAATTCCAAGATCTTCCGCAATTTTTATGGTATCATCCTTACTGGAGTCATCTCCAAGGACAAGTTCATCTATTATATCTTTTGGCAGTTCCTGAAGTGTTTTAAATAAGGTTTTTCCTGCATTATATGCAGGTAAAACAACAACTATTTTTTTATCATATATCATAAATATCGGAAAATATTCGCACTATTAATCAGAAATTTAAATTCTTCTAAAGCAAAAGTATGCATTATAAGTAATATGATCAACCCTGGCAGCATACGCATTGATTTTGCACCGGTGAAAAATGAAATTTTATCACATCTTGAAATAATATGGTCATTGGAAACCCAATATCAAAAAAATGTATCTTTACTCTTGGCAGGTAAAGCAGAATAAGGTTCTGGCAACGACCATCCCGCAAGGAATAATCTGTCCGGCTGGAATGATCAGAAGAGCTTCAAAGGTCGCAAAGAACTGAAATACATTGTTTTAACTTCATATAGTTTTATAATTTTTTGCATTCTACACGATGGCAAAAGAGACAAACACGGAAAAATGGAAATATTACGTTGGGTTGGCAATAATAGTGTTGCTTTCATTCTTTGCTTATCTCCCGGTACTTCATAATGGATTATTACTATGGGATGATGAAGGCTACATTAAAAACAATCCGCTGGCATTTTCCATCAACCTGAAAGAAATATTTTCACAGTATGTCATGGGCAATTACCATCCTCTGACAATGCTGACTTTTGCCATAGAATATCAATTATTCGGATTGAATGAAACAGGATATCACATGGTGAATCTTCTATTGCACCTGATGATTGTAATTCTCGTTTTCTATGCTATCTTACTTCTCAGTGATAAACCCGGAGTTGCTCTTGTTGCGTCACTTTTATTTGGTATTCACCCCATGCATGTCGAATCCGTCGCATGGGCTGCAGAATTGAAAGATCTGCTTTATACTTTTTTCTTTCTTGCATCTTATATTTTATACCTGAAGTATCTTAAAGACCGAAACAGGAAATTTTATGTCTTGGCTTTACTTCTGTTTTTGGTTTCCCTTCTCTCAAAAGCGATGGCTGCTTCACTCCCGGCAGTATTGATATTGACTGATTATTTTAAGGGAAGAAAAATGAATAAAACATCATTACTGGATAAAATACCCTTCTTCCTGCTGGCATTTGCTTTCGGAATAGTGGCTGTACTTGCTCAGAAATCGACAGCTGCAACAGATATTGTCAATTTAACTTTTCCGCAACGTATAATATTTGCCTGCTATGGGTTTATCAGTTATTTATTTAAACTTCTTTTTCCGTTGCACATGAGCGCTTACTATCCTTACCCGATAAGAAACGGGGAAAATGTTCCACTACAGTATTTTACATATTTGATCTTATTTATAGGTTTTATTGCTGTCGTATTATATTCTCTCCGGTTTACAAAAAAAATATTTTTCGGAATAGGGTTTTTTGTTATAACTGTTTTTCTAGTGTTGCAATTATACCCGGTTGGAGGAGCTGTTATGGCTGATCGGTACAGTTATGTTCCTTCAATCGGTATTTTCTATCTGGCAGGAGAAGGATTTATTTTATTATGGAATAAAAAGCTAAAATTTGTAAATATCATTTTGTTGACAGCATTTACAATTTTCTTTTCGGTAAAAACATATGCCAGATGTGGTGTATGGAAAAATGACATGATTTTTTGGAATGATGTCATTAGTAAATATCAGAATATACCGTTTGCATACGTCAACCGTGGAATTGCTTTTATAAGTGAAGAAAAATATGACAGAGGTTTAAATGATTTTAACAAAGCCATTGAATTAAATCCTAACTATTATTTAGCCTACTATAACCGTGGCAATCTATTTATGAGTGAAAAAAAATATGACAGGGCATTAGAAGATTACGGCAAAGTCATAAAGCTTAATCCAAACCACATTGAAGCATATATTAACAGAGGTATTGCCTTTCGGGATATTAACAGGTTTGATGAGGCTCTCAACGACTATAATAAAGCCATTGAGTTAAAACCAAACTACTACAAAGCATACTATAATCGTGGAAATTTATTAATGAGTGATAAAAAATATGACAGGGCATTAGATGATTACAACAAAGCCATTAAGCTGAATCCAAACTACTTCAAACCCTACAATAACCGAGGTAATCTTTATTTTAATGAAAAAAAATATGACGAAGCAATCATTAACTATTCAAAGGCAATTGAGTTAAATGCTGATTTCACTGAAGCATATTACAACCGGGGAATTGCAAAATACTATTTTGCAGGAAAAGATTCTGCCTATCTGGATATTAAGCGGGCAGCCAATTCAGGATATCAGCCGGCTGCAGAAGCACTATTTCAGATTTATAATGAGAAAACCATATTGCCAAAAAACAGTTTTTAGTGATTTGAGAAGCTAAACTGGAAATATTTTGGCATGAGCTTAAATAACGGAATTTTATTCATTAGACGGAACAGAAAGGATCAATGACAACAGATATTTATGAGAAATTAGCTGACTATCTTGACCAGTTACCTGCTGGTTTTCCAAGAACGGAAGGTGGTGCAGAGATGCGTATCCTGCGGCAGCTGTTTTCCCCTGAAGATGCAAGCCTGGCAATGAATATAAGTTTAATAGCTGAAGAACCCAGGGTTATCGCTTACAGAGCGGGCATTTCATTGGAGAAGGCAGAACATATGCTGAATGAAATGGACCGCAAAGGTCTTATTTTCAGTATTAAGGAAAAAGATAAACCGCTGCGATACAGGATGCAGCAATTTATAGTTGGATTCTGGGAACAACAGGTATATTCGTTGACACCTGAACTGGTGAAGGACTTTGAAGAATACCTGCCTGAATTTGTCAACTGGGATATCTGGCAGAAAGTTCCCCAGCTCAGAGTAATACCGGTTAATGAAAGCATTAAAGTTGTCGATACTATCCTTCCATATGAACAAGTCTTTGAATTGATCAATGCATATGATGAATTTACTGTTCTTGATTGCATCTGTCGCAAGGAACAGCACATTTTAGGCAAAGGTTGTAACAAACCTTTAGAAAGTTGTTTGAGTTTTGGGATGGCAACTGAACGCAGTAAGAGACTAAATCGTGGCAGGATCATTGGCCGGTCAGAAGCTGAGGATATACTTCACAATGCAGAGAGAGCCGGCCTTGTTTTGCAGACAGGGAATGCAAGGAATGCAGTCTATATCTGTACGTGCTGTGGTTGTTGTTGTGGCGTTCTTCGCAGCCTTAAACACGACAGCCGGCCAGCAAGCAGGGTGTCGAGTCCATTCAGGGTAAGACTTGACTCAGATAAGTGTTCAGGATGCGGGATCTGTATAGATCGATGCCAGATGGACGCTTTATCAATTAATAATGAAAAAGCTCTCCTGAATTCCGATCGCTGTATCGGATGTGGTTTATGCGTCAGTACTTGCTCAGCAGGATCTTTAACACTACAGCGCAAATCAAAACAAGAACAATTCTATGTCCCTTTTAATCTGAGAGAAACATATATCAGGCTTGGACAGGCTCGTGGGAAAATGAGTCTTCTGGATTTGATTGGATTGAAAATCAGATCTTTAAAGGATCGCGTATTATCTCATTAAGGTGAAATAGTGGGAAAACTGTCTTAAAAAGAAAAACGCAACCAGTTGAAATAATTGCTGATTGCGTTAATTTTTCGTAGCCCTTTCAGGACTAACATCGAACACTCTTCAATCCGATTTAGCTAAACTATACGAATTACAGCCATTTATGGCTTACAATGAAAAATTCAAGAAAGAATTGAATTTACTTCATTCTATGAAGAATTGAGGTAAGGATATCCTTTACAGTATATAAACACAATATTATGAATAG
>Ga0102851_10001763_pt1 | contig 12675 bp, 14 predicted proteins | sample Mud3Dept3metaG_FD_79558 | JGI IMG/M metagenome (GOLD analysis project Ga0102851, IMG submission 79558) | Freshwater wetland microbial communities from Ohio, USA, analyzing the effect of biotic and abiotic controls - Mud 3 Core 4 Depth 3... | ecosystem: Environmental > Aquatic > Freshwater >... | reverse complement strand
GGCCCGGCCGGACGCTTCCCCGGAGCTGCGGGAGGCTTCGCTGCTCCTCTCGTCGTGGGACCTCTCCGCCGGGGCGGAGAGCCGGGGGGCGCTCCTCTACGAGGTCTTCTGCGAGAGACTGACGGAGAACGTGTTCGGGGACGAGCTGGGACCCGCGCTCTACGGGGAGTTCACCCGCGACTCGATCCTCGCGTGGAACGCCATGGACCGGGTCGTCGCCCGGGGGGATTCGCTCTTCCTCGCCAACCGGGCGACGGGGCGCGCGGAGAGGCTTTCGGATGTCGCCGCCCGTTCGCTAGAGGAGGCGCTGTCCCGGATACGGGATCGGCTGGGGGAGGCCCGGTCGATGTGGAGCTGGGGGAAGGTCCACCGCGTGACGTTCGGGCACCCGTTCGGGAGGAAGTGGTACCTGCGGGGGTGGTTCGACGTCGGCCCGTACGGCGTGCCGGGGACGGGGAGGACCGTCTTCATGGAACGGTTCCAGATCGGTGAGGGGTATTCGGTGGTCACCGGCCCGTCGATGCGGCAGGTCGTGCCGCTCGGTTTCCGTTCCATGGCCCGGTCGGTGATTCCCACCGGTGCGTCGGGGCATTTCTTCGAGCCGCACTACAGCGACCAGACCTCCCTGTGGCTCGGCGGGAAGACGCACCCGGCGTGGACGGACCGGGAGTCGATCGGGGCGAACGCGGAGTCCCGCCTCCGGCTGGTCCCGGCCCCGTCGTGACACCTTTAACGCCCGGGTGGATAATAAGAAACGATAACGTAGACGCAGGGCGCTCCAGTACGAGCTCCGCGCTGCTGGGGTACCCCCGCGGTAGGAAAAACGGGGGGCACGAGCCCGGAGTCTACTTTTCCGTATCCGGGGACTCCGGAAGCTTCCGGGCGGACCACCGGAGGAATAAACGCTCCACGAGGTAGTACCCGGCGGGCAGCGCCAACGCGACGGCGAGGACCTTCGCGACCAGGCGGACAGGCATCGACTCGACCCGGAAAAAGTCCAGCAAGAATCCGGCGAGACGGGCGCCCGCGTACATGGAGGCAAGGGTCCCCGCTACGAGCGCGACCGCCAGCAGCATCCGCGAACCCGGCCGTTTCCGCCTTCTCCCCGTCATCGCCCGGCCCCTACCAGTCCCTCAGGATGAACCCGGCGCCGATGCGGTTCGAGGAGGAGTCGTAGTCCAGCAGGCTCTCCCCGTACCCGTTGAAATATTGCACGTAGCCGCCGACCCACCGCAGGAGCGGAAACGCCCACTCCACCTGCACCGCCCCCTTGTTTCCGCCCGAGCGCAGGTTGTTCCGGAGGAACAGCCCGACCCGGTGCCCGCGCCGGATGTAGTACAGGTTCGCCTGGCCGTACCCCATGTACTTCGAGATGTCGGGATTGTCCTCGGCTCCGAACACGCGGACCCAGGTGTTCAGGATGAAGGTGAAATCGCCCCGTTCGAATCCGAAGTTCGCCACCGCGCGGTTCCAGCTCCTGGACAGCGCGCCGGATTCGCCGTTGGACTGATGATCGTACCCCACGTTGATATAGCGTCCCCGGAGCCCGAGGAGCTTGTAGTCCGTCCGGAAGTTGAGCAGGATCTCCGGTTCGTAATCGGTGGTGCGGAACGGGGAGGAGTTCGCGAAATCATAGAACTGCCAGAAGGAGAGCTGGGTGTACGCGACCCAGAGATCCACCTTCTTGCCCAGCACGTCCGGCCATAGAAGGATCTTGAAGCTGATCTGGAACTTGACCTCCTCGTTATGCAGCTCCCTCCCCGGCTCGGCGACCTGGGCCGTCCCCTGGTTCGGCGAAGTGTTGTAGGTGTAAGGCAGGATGTAGTTCGAACGGTAGGGGGAGATGGGAAAGGTCCAGTTACGGCTCGTGTTGTCCAGCCCCCAAAGCCGGGTCAGGTAGGATGGTGCCTCCCCTGCTGCCTCCCCCCCGGCGCCCTCTTCCGCGGCCCGGGAGCTGCCCGAGGGGAGAGCCAGCGCCAGCAGCAGGAACAGACAGGGCGGGAGCAGGGAGAGTGGAAATCGGGGAGATCGGATCCATCGGACATTCTTCACGGGCAAGCTCCCCCTGTCCGGGTCGGGAACGGCGGCGCGAAACAATATCCTTGCACGGAATCACCGGTTCTTACCGACAATGCGACCTGCTATGATTGAGCCAGGGTCCGCATTGCCAACAGATCCATTGGAGGGACGTATGTCCAACCGGTTTGTCGTCGGGCTGCTCCTCACCCTTTCCGTCGCGCTCACGGTCCCCGCGTACGCGGAGAACACGGCCCCGGCCGACAGGTGGACATTCGCCGTGCAGCCGTACCTGTGGCTTCCCAGCGTCAGCGGGGATCTGAGGTACACCGCTCCAGGGGGGAGCCCAACCGTGGACGTCTCCTCCGATACGCTCCTCGATGAGTTGAACTTCGCGTTCATGTTCAACGCCGAGGCGCGAAGGGGGAGATGGGCCATCGTGACGGACTTCATCTACCTGGATATCGGTGGCGACGAGAGCAAAGTGAAATCGGTCGACTTCTCGGGGCCCGGGGGGAGGCTCACGGTTCCCGTAACCGTGAGCGGGAGCGCCAGCGTCGATCTCAAGGGGGTGTTGTGGGATCTGGCCGGATCGTACACGGTCGCGCGCAGTGAGACGTCGTCGCTCGACGTCCTCCTCGGGTTCCGGTACTTCGACCTCGAGGCCACGACGGACTGGAATCTATCCGGCGATATCACGGGGCAAGGACAGACGTTCGCGCGTACGGGCAGCGTCAAGGAAAGCGAGGACCTCTGGGACGGAATCATCGGCGTCCGTGGCCGCATCGGGCTGGGCAGCGGCAAGTGGGGCATCCCGTACTACCTCGACGTGGGCACGGGCTCCTCGACGATCACCTGGCAGGGGGCGGTCGGCATCGGGTACCGGTGGAGCTGGATCGACCTGAACCTGATGTACCGCTACCTGTATTACGATATGGAGAGCAGCAAGCTGCTGCAGAACTTCAGCTTCTACGGCCCCGCCTTCGGGGTGAATTTCCGTTTCTGAGCCGACATCGGGGAAAAGGAGGGTCAACAGGATGTGCCGGAACACGAAGCCTGGAATCGGGATGTTGCGTCAGTTCGGAACCGTGTTCGCCATACTGCTGCTGGCTGCCGTTGCGTCTCCGCCTTTCGCATCCGGGGCTGACGATGCGAAGAAGAAGGAGGCAGCCCGCGCCGACATCCAGAAGATGGAGAAAGAGACCCTCGCCCGGCTCTACAAGGCGCAACCGAAAGCCAAGGACGCCATTGCGAACGCGGCGGGGTACGCCGTCTTCAGCAACTTCGGTATGAAGATCTTCGTCGCGGGCGGCGGTTCCGGCAAGGGGGTCGCCGTGGACAAAGCGACGAAGAAGAAGACGTACATGAAGATGATCGAGGCTCAGGCCGGATGGGGCATGGGGGTCAAGAAGTTCCGGCTGGTGTGGGTGTTCGAGAACCGGAAGGGCCTGGATTCGTTCATCAACTCGGGGTGGGAACTCGGCGCCCAGACATCCGCGGCGGCGCAGGCGAGCGGCCAGGGAGCGGCGTTGGCCGGTGCCATGTCCATCGCTCCGGGGATCTGGCTCTACCAGCTCACCGACGACGGGCTCGCGCTGGAGCTGACCGCCAAGGGGACCAAGTATTACAAGGACGGCGACCTGAACTAGGGAACCGGCCCCCGGGGATGCCGAATCCCCGGGGGCCGGTCCCACCCGGCTATTTCTTCTCTTCCGCCTTCTCCACGGAGATCGCGACCGCTTCCGTGTACGTGATGACGATGCGGTCACCCACCTTGACCTCGTCGAGTTTCTCCGGCCTCAACGGGGTCACCGTCACGGACTTCCCGTTCTCACCCTTCAGGGTGGCGGTCTTCGCCTTCTTGTCGATGGCCGTGATCGTGGCGTTGACCACCGTCTCCGCCCCGATGACTCCCGCCGGCTTTTCCCCCGGTTTCGCGCGGGCCATTGCCGCGCTCTCGCTCGGCGGGGGGAACGCCTCTCCCGCTTTCAGCACGCGCACCGCAACGGATTCGTAATAAGCGAATTTCACCTCATCGCCCACCTTCACCTGCGCGAGGTTCCTCACCTCGTCGCTCGCCTTGAACGTGACCGAGTTCCCCTGGGGTCCTTTCAGGGTGACCATGCGTGTCGACTGGTCGATCGCTTGTACCGTGGCCTTCTCCTCTACCACCGTGGCCGTTTGCCACGACGGCGGTTCCGCCGCCCACCCGCCTGCCGCGATCGACAGGGCAAACAGTCCTACAGCCAGTGCAATACCTGTTTTCCTCATGAAAACCCTCCTCCATTGGTTTGTGTTGCCCGTACGATGTCCGGACATGCCCGGCCGTTTCGGCTGGCATCATCTCGAATCGCAGGCACGGTAACCGCTTCCCGTCCCTTTCCGCTGTCAGTATACTCTCATCAATACCGGAATACCGGGGAGAGACAGATGGCTGCCGGATTGGGGATATTCCGTGCCGGCTGACCCGATGAGCGCACCTTCCCGTCCGGGCGCCATCGCGGGTGGACCGGCGCTGCGCTACAGCGATTTCCTGGCCTTGCCGAACCTGGTGTCTCTGGGTCGGATCGCAGGGGTGTCCCTGGCCGTGTTCCTCTACGCCATCGGATACCCCGTCGCCTTCCTGCTGCTCGGGCTGGCTTCCTGCCTCAGCGACCACCTGGACGGCTATCTGGCCCGCCGCCTCGGCATGAGCACGGCGCTCGGAGCCCTGCTCGACCAGACGGCCGACAGCTACACCATCTCCCTGGCGCTGCTCTGGCTGATCACCGCCGGCGGCGCCCCCCAATGGATGCTCGCCGTCTTCCTGCTGCGAGAGTTCTGGGTCGCCGCCGTGCGACGGCACGCCGCGCGCGCCGGGGTGGAAATCCCGTCGCGCTACGTCGGCAAACTGGCGACCGCCGTGATCTACTGGGGGTTGTTTCTCTCGGCGGCAACGGTCGTATGGGCATCGCCGCACGCCTGGCATCGATTGCTGTCCCTCGTGGGAAGGGCGGGAATCATCGTCGGCCTGGGCCTCAGCTGCTGGGCGGCGGTGTGCTACAGCCGCTTTGCCGCGAGGACCGCGGCGTGAAGCGCCCCACGGTCACCCGGCGCGAGGTTCTGCTCACGCCAGGGCCCTTGATGCTCTCGCCCGGGGTCAAACAGGCGCTGTGCGCGTGCGAGATCAGCCACCGCGGCCCGCGCTTCGCGAAGCTGCTGCGCCGCCTGGCGCGCAACTGCCGCACGTTGCTTTGCGCCAGCGGGCACCGCATCGCCTTTCTATCCGTCTCTGCGACGCTCGGGATCGAAGCGGCGCTGACATCGGTCCTGCCGCCGGACGCCCGGGTGCTTGTCCTGGTGAACGGGACCTTCGGCGCGCGCCTGGGGAAGATCCTCGCGTCCCACGGCATGCACGCCGTGACCCTGGAGAGCGGATTTGGAAAGGCGATCGACCTCCGGCGCGTGGAGCGCGCTCTCGCCGCCGGCGGGCGGCCGTGGGATCTGCTGGCCATGGCCCATCACGAGACCTCGGCGGGCATCCTCAACCCCGTGGCAGCCGCCGGAAGGTTGGCGAAGCGCCATGGAGTGCCCTTTTTCGTCGACGCGACGTCGAGCGCGGGGGCCGAGGAACTGGACCTTGGGCGCGACGGCGTCGATGTCTGCGTGACCTCTTCGGGGAAATGTCTGCACGGCGCACCCGGGTTGGCCGTTGTCTGCGTGGTGCCCGGACTGCTCGCGAAGTCCACCGGCGCCGCACCCCCGTTCGGTCTCGATGTGCGTCTGCACGTGGAGTATCTCGACCGGCTGTCCCAGACGCCCTTCACGCCTTCGGTGCCCCTGTTCACGGCCCTCGACCGCGCCGTGGAGGAACTGCTCGCCGAGGGCATCCCCGGACGGCGGCGGCGGTACCTGCGGCGCCGTCGCGCCGTCGTGGCGGGGGCCGGGCGGCTCGGGCTGCTCCCCCTGCCGCTTCCGCGTGGAGCCGCCGCGTCGAGCCTGGTCACCCTTGCACTTCCCCGCGGCATCTCGTATGACGTGTACTCCGCCGGCCTGCGCGCCCGCGGTTTCGTGGTCTATGGATGCAAGCCGCCGCTGCGCGAGAGCCACTTCCAGGTGGCGGTGATGGGGGAACTCTCGGACGACGATGTCTCCGGCTTCGTCGAGGCGCTCGGAGATGTCCACAAGGAGGTCGCTGCGGCCCGCCGGTAGATCAGCGACCCATCCATATCCTGAATCCCCGAAGAACGATATGGTCGTCGTCCTTCTCCACCCCCGCCCGGACTATTTTCCGGTGCCCGGCACCACCTGCATGTCCTCGTCCTCCAGCGCGTCGGGCACGAAGACGATCTTCATGGCGGGTTTCCCCTCTTTCGCGAACCGCCCGTTCAGCGCCATGAGGCTCTCGTAGTAGCTCGACGCCTTGCGTCGGTGATAGTGATGTTCCCGACGGCGATGTCCCCGAGCCCCTGTACGACCCCCGGGAGCAGCTTGTCCCGGGTCGAGGGAATGATGACCAAGGTGAGGGGGCGTTTGCCGAGCTGTTTCGCGTACTTCTTGTTGAGCCACCGCTCGAAGTCGCGCACGGCGTCGGCGAAGATGCCGCGCACAACCCCGCCCTTTCGCCGTTCCTGGCATCCCGGGGAGGTTCCCTGGCCTGCCGCCCGCATTCTTCGTTCCCGATGAACTTCCCCGGGGGAAATGCCGATACGTAGAACAGGATCGGTCGAAGCCGTCTTCCGGAGGGAAACAGGGAAGAGCATTTCCGGCGAGGAAAAACGATGGGAAAGAAACTGACCATCATCGTGGAAGTGGACAGCGACCGGAAGGAAATCGTCGTGCGGGATGATGCCGGAAACAGCCGTCAATTGAAAAGCGTCCTCGTGACGGGCGGCGGTTTCGAGGAGCGCTCCTTTTACCTGTTCGGCTGGGGATCCTGCGCCGATCTCGGATGGGCCCTGGCCGAAGGGTACCGGTACTCCAGGGAATCCCGTCGGCCCCGGGATACGTTCTACCAGCGCGTATTCGCCCACCTGGCACGGTGGATCGCCCAATTCCACGGGTGGGCGCCCGAACTGCCTGCGGACCCGCACATGCTCCTGGAGCGGTGGGAAGCGGAGGAAGCGGCGACGGCGGCGGAAGAGGCCGACCGGAACCGCACGAATTGAAGGAATCCGCGCCGGCAGGTCACTTCCCTGCAGGTGAATCCTGCGGGCCGGCTTCGACCTTCCCCCAGGTCGGGTCGGGGTCGTACTTTTTCATCGCCTCGGCCGTTTTCGCCGTACGTTTTCCCAGGTCCTTCTGGTACACGACCCCTTCCTGGTTCACGATGAAGGTCATGATGCCGGATGCACCGTACTTCGCGGGGTAGGCGACCAGCCCGAACCCGAGGATCATGTTCCCCTTCACGACGTAGTCGTACCCCCCCCCGGGAGCATGCTTCCCCTGTGCCGTGAGGATCTTGAAGTAATAGCCTTCAAAGGGTGATTTCTCGCCGGATTTCGCGGGCTTGGTGTACCCCTCCCGGGCGGCCCGGGCGACAAGGGGGCCGAAGGGGCTCGCCTCCTCGCCCTCCTTGGCTTCCCAATAAAGCCCGTCTTTTTTCCCTGGAGTGCTCCCGAATTTTTGCGCGTAGGAGTACACGCCGTCACCGTCCCAATCCCTTGCGGCGTATTCCCGTTGCGCATCGACGTAGGAATCGAGGAGGTCGATGACGTTCAGTTCGTTCCGGCCGATCCGGCGGTTCAGGATCTCTTCCTTGCCGGCCTTCACGTCGAAGGACCAGGCCGAACCGGTCTTCCGGACCGGGATCGGGAGCGGCCAGTCGTCCTTCCCCACCTGGAGGATGACCTGGTCATCGCCCTTCTTCTCGAGGGAATTTTTTTCCTCGTAATTCTTCAGGAACCGCTCCCGCTCGGCCTTGTCCACCACGTCGTCCCCGGAGGAAATCACGGATTCCGAGCCCGGCCCGAAGATGGACGACAATTGCGCCTTGTCGCCGGCTTTCATGGCGTCGATCATCGCCTTCACCGCATCCTCGGGCGATGCGAACGTCATCTGTTTTGCCGTCGCCGTAACCGCCGACGAATCCGGGGCAAAAAAGGCGGCCGCCACCCCTAAGACCAGCGCGAGGAACAGCGGGAGAAGAAGGGCTTTATTCGAACGGGATCTCGGGGATTTCATCGTTCCAACCTCCGGATATTGTCGCGGTACGGGATACGGCTTCGGGTTCCCGTCATCCTACCTGCGGCCACCGCCGCCTCGTCCACCACCGCCACCGCCTCGTCCACCGCCGCCACCGCCCCCACCGCGGGACCCGCCGCCGGCCCCGGCCTGGGGGCTGGCTCCACCTCCGCCTCCTCCACCCCGGCTCATGTTACCGCGATCGCTTGCGGCCCGGTCCTTGCTCCCACTGCCCCCGCCGCTGAAGGCGTTCTCGCCCCCGCCCCCGCCGCCCCGGTCCATCGTTCCCGCCTGCGCGGGAGCCTTGCCGCCTCGGTCCATTGTTCCCGCCTGCCCGGCCGCCCCGCCCCGGTCGCCATACCCGCGCGCGTCCTTGCTGGACGGGGTCTGCCGCCCGCTCCCCTGGCCGTACTGCTTCGCCGTCGCGCTGTCCCTGTAGGCTACGCCCTGCCGGTGGCTGGCGTCGTGCTGCCATTTCCCCGAGCCGGACTGGCCGCCCCGCCCCGGTTGCTGCTGCGCGTATTTCCCCCGGTCGATGTTCTTGTTGATGTTCGTGTTCTGGTTATAGTTGATGTTCACATCGCCCCCGTGCCAGTTGCAATTCCCCCACGCGTACCCCCACGCCGCCCCGACCGCGACCCCGGCGGCGAAGGTGAAGGCGGCCCCGCCGTACGGGTAGGCGTAGACGGGGTACGGCGGATACGCGGGGTACGCCCACGCGCCGTACACCACCGTGGGGTTGTACGAAGGCACGTAAATGACCTCCGGGCTGGCCTGCTGGATGACGATGACCTGCGGATCCTTCTCGACCACCACCTTCTGCTCCTTGGTGTCCTTCAGGTTGCCCGCCTCCAGGGCCTTCGCCCGTAACCCCTGCACGGTGGCCAGCACGTCCTTCTGCTGGGCGAGGAAGGCGTCCCCCAGTTTCTGCGTCCAGTCCAGCTTGTCGCTCATCATCTGGAGGACCTGGGGGAAGTTCACCAGCGACTTGACGCTCGGGTCCCACTCCTGTTTCTCGAGCGCCTTCGTCAGGGCGTCGCCCTTGAGATCCTTGTTCTGCTTCACCCAGTTGCTGGCCTTCGCCACCTCCAGAGGATACGTGGACGCCATCAGGAGCTGGGTCAGCAGGGAGTCCGGGTACAGTGCGACCGGGGCGAGGAGCTGGTCCAGCTGCTCCTGGGAGAAGGTCTTCGCCTGCGCCTGGGGCTGCGCCTTCCCGGATTCCTGCGCGAGGACTCCTCCCGGCAGGACGAGCAGGGCGGCCAGCACGACGCTCCACAGTGTAAGGGACCGGTTCTTCTCGCTCATGTCGCCTCCTGCTGCTCCGGGCATCCGGGATCACGGCCGTCGCCGAACGGGCACTATTGTTGATGGGTACAGGATACTGACGAACCGGGAAATTTTACAGATGGAAAATGATGTTTCCCGGTCTAGCCGACGCTCTCCGCGGTGTAGCGGGCAAGAAGCCCGGTGCGCACCGCATGCCGGTGGATGCGGGTGAAGAACCACGACGACGCCAGGATGTAAAAGACGGCAAGACCCGCTCCCCACAGCAGCGTTGTTCCCCGGTACGGCTCTCCCGCCATGACGGCCCGCATCCCCTCGAAAACGTGGGACGGCGGCAAAAGGCGAGATACGAGCTGCATCCAGCGCGGGAGCGTCGACACCGGGTAGAAAACGGCCGCGAAAGGGGAAACGATGGCGGGAATAGGCCAGACGAGCCACTCGGACGCGGGCCCGAACCGGAGCACCAGCGCGCTGCCGAAGATGCCAAGGGCGATCCCGGACAGGAAGAGCACGAGGAGGAACGGGACGAGCAGCAGGCCGTAAGCGAAGAAGGGCAGCCCGAACACCGTGGTCGCCAGGGCCACCATAACGAGGAGCCCCAAAGTGCCCGTCGCGATGCTTGAGAGCACGAGACCGCCGAGGTATTCACCGATCGTGAGAGGCGACGCGAACAGGTTGAGGAAGTTGCGCGACCACACGTCCTCGAGGAACGCCATGGTCACGCCGTGCATGACCCGGGTAAAGAAGTCCCACAGAAGAACGGCGCCCAGGAGCACCGGTACGAAATCGAAGCCGGGCGAGGCGACGGCGTTGAGGTACCGGGTGATGAACCCCCACAGCACGATGTCGACAGCGACCCACGCGAAGATCGGGAGCACCCGCGCCGGGCTCCCCCGCAGCAGATAGTACTGCCGGAGCGCGATCGCCGCGGTGCGATGGAAGCGCATCCCGTTCAGCCCTCCCCGAGCGAGAGCGGCTCGCGGGCGACCGCGATGAAGAGCTCCTCCAGGGTGTCCTTTCCATGCTCGCGGGGCAAAGTCCGCGGGTCCCCCTCGAGCAGGATCCTCCCGCGGGACAGGAACAGCACGCGATCGCAGACCTCGTCGACCTCTCGCATGTTGTGGGAAGTCCAGAGCATGCCCACCTTGTCCTGCGAAGCGGCCCCGCGTATCTTCGCGCGGATGTCGCGCGCCGCCGCGGGGTCGAGCGACGCGGTCGGCTCGTCGAGGAGCAGGAGGCGGGGACGGTTGAGCAACGCCTTGGCGAGGCACGCCCGCGTCTGTTCCCCGGAGGACAGGACCCCGCACCGGACGTGCCGCAGCCTCACAAGATCGAACAAGCCCAGAAGTTCCTCGATGCGCTCCTGAAGATGCTCCACCCCGTACATCATGCCGAATACGCGCAGGTTCTGATCCACCGTCAGGTTGCCGGGCAGCGGGGCGTAGACGGCAGCGAAGTTCGTGCGCTCGAGCGCCCGGGCGCGACTCGCCGAGATGTCCTCGCCCTCGATGCGGATGGTCCCGGAGCTCGGCTCGAGGACGCCGAGGATCATGTTGATGGTAGTGGTCTTTCCCGCCCCGTTCGGCCCCAGGAGACCGACGACCTCGTTCCGTCCCACGTCGAAAGAGATGTCGTCGACCGCGACCGCATCCCCGTACAACCGCCGCAGGCGGCTGACCGCAAGCGCCTTTTCCAGGGGCGCGGTCCGGTTCGACATGGCTGGCATCGGGAGGAAAGGCGCTACAGCTGCGACTCGATCGGCAGGATGCCGAGGAATCCGATTCCGAATCGCTTCCAGAAACCCGTATACGGATCCACGTCGAGGGTCTGCGGCGTGCCGTCGACGATGCCGTGCCACAGGAGGGTCTCCGACCCGTTATTCTCTTTTTTCAGTTCCAGGCGGAACGCCACCTTCCCCACGTTCCGGTCGAACCAGTCCCCCATCCCCTGCGCGATCTCCGGGGACGCAATCACGACGCCGATTTCGGTATTGTGGATCACGGCACGGGGGTCGAGGTTCATGGAGCCGATGAAGACCTGGTCGCGGTCGAACACGAACGATTTGGCATGCAGGCTGGCCGTGGACGATCCCCCCACCCCCTTCTTTTCTTTCCGTTGCTCCGGCGTCAGTTTCTTGTTCATTTCGTACAGTTCGACCCCGCCGCGAAGGAGCGGCTTGCGGTATTTCGCATACCCGGCGTGCACGACGCTCACGTCGTTCGATGCCAGGGAGTTGGTCAGGACCCGGACCCGCACCCCCCGCGCGGCGAGGCCGGTCAGGAAGGCCGTCCCCGCCTCCCCGGGGACGAAATAGGGGGAGAAGACGATCAGCTCTTTCTGAACCCCTTCCGCGTACGGTCTCAGTTGGGGGGCCAGTTGGTATTCCTTTTCGCCGGTATCGTGGAGCATCTTTTCCGGCCGGTCGTACACGACGACGGCGTTTCCCCAGGAGTATCCGACCTGCCCTTTCCGGATCTTGTCCGCCAGGCCGGATTCCCGCAGGGCCCTCAGGTAGACGGAATCCGCCTGCGCGTCGACGAATTCTTTCAGCTGCTGTCGCATTCGCGCGATTTCTTCCGGGGTCGGGATCTCGCCGATCAGGACCGATACGGGGTACGCCAGTTCGTTGTTCCAGTACCGGTCGAAGGCGGTCGAAACGTCCCGGGCGACCGGCCCGACGCCGATGACGTCCAGGTCCGCGAACGCGAGGTCCGGGTCGGCCTCGAAATATTCGTTGCCGATGTTGCGGCCGCCCAGGATGGTCGCCTGGCTGTCGACCGTGAACGACTTGTTGTGCATCCGGCGGGTTACCGATCCGTAGCGGGTCAGGAATTGCGACGTCCTCCCCCTCTTGCGGCTGAACGGGTTGAAGATGCGGACTTCCACGTTGGGGTGGCTGTCCAGGGCGACCGCGCCGGGGTCCCTCCCGGCAAGATCCATGTCGTCGACGAGCAGGCGGACCCGGACTCCCCGGTCCGCCGCCTGGAGCAGCACCCAGGTCAACAACCGGCCGACGAGGTCGTCATGGTAGAGGTAATACTGCACGTCGATGCTCCGCTCGGCGACGTGCGCCAGCGCGGAGCGGGCGACGAACGCATCCAGGCCGTTGCCCAGCAGGTGGAAACCTGACTCTCCCGGTGGGTGCGCCGCTTCTCCCCGGGAAATTTCCCTCCCCAGGAGGGTATCCCCCGTGTCGGGATAGGCGAACGT
>Ga0102851_10001762_pt1 | contig 12675 bp, 12 predicted proteins | sample Mud3Dept3metaG_FD_79558 | JGI IMG/M metagenome (GOLD analysis project Ga0102851, IMG submission 79558) | Freshwater wetland microbial communities from Ohio, USA, analyzing the effect of biotic and abiotic controls - Mud 3 Core 4 Depth 3... | ecosystem: Environmental > Aquatic > Freshwater >... | reverse complement strand
TAGCGTGCAATCGTATTGGTGCGCTTGATCTTGTTCTGCAGCTGGATGATGCTGTAAATCAGCGCTTCTGCGGTCGGAGGACAGCCCGTCACGTAAATGTCGACGGGCACAATGCGATCACAGCCCCGCACCACCGAATAGGAACAATGGTAATAGCCGCCGCCATTGGCACACGACCCCATCGAGATCACCCACCGCGGCTCCGCCATTTGATCGTAGACCTTGCGCAGCGCCGGCGCCATCTTGTTGGTCAAAGTGCCGGCGATGATCATGACATCGGACTGGCGCGGGCTCGGCCGGAACACGATCCCGAAACGATCGAGGTCGTAGCGCGAGGCGCCCGCGTGCATCATCTCGATCGCACAGCAGGCGAGCCCGAATGTCATGGGCCACATCGAGCCGGTACGGGTCCAGTTGATGACCGTATCGAGCGTGGTGGTGACAAATCCCTGCTGCGTCAGACCTTGCTCATTTGCGCCCATGATGCCCTTCGGTAACCGATCCCGTTCCCGCGCCTCTTTTTACCCTTGCGCAGACCATGCTCACAACCCGGAATAGCGAAAAAAAGTTACGCGATTCTACCTTTCCCGGCACTTGAGGGTCAACGCGGAACTTTGCGCTGGATCAAATGCTTGCGCAATTTGCGCGGCGCAGCAGGAGCGCTTTCCTGATGACCCGGTCCGTTACCACCCTGCGGCGCCGCAAATCAGGCGCGAATCAGTTCGCGCGCGGCTCATCCCGTCCGCGCCGGTACACGAAGCGCGCCACCTCGCTCGCAAGCTGCGTCGCGGCGGTGTTCATGACGCGGTACAGTCCGCTTGCAAGTTGATCCCGCAGCGGCGTAAGCAGCACCGGCAGCCGCACCGAACGGTTCAAAGCGTTCGTCTCGCGTGCATAGAGCTTCAGCATTTCATGCAGTTCGCGCTCGAGTTCCGGGTGCGTGTAGGACGCCCGCAAGGCCATGCGGATTCCGTGCGCCGTCCGCCATGCGTCGAGAACCCGGTAGGCGGTAGACAACAGGCGCTCGATACGCTGCGCCCGGACGGGTGCCACTTCTTCGTAGCGAATCATGATGCCGACGGGAAATGTGCTGATGCGACCGAGAAAAATCTGATCGATTTTCTTGGTTTCGTCGAGCAGCCGCTCCACGGTCTGGCGCCCGGGCGGGGAACCCGCTGCCAGCGCCTGCGCGCTGCAACGGATTACGAGGGCGTCCTTTTGCGCTTCCTTCGCAACATTCAACTCAAGGAACCGCTCAACGTGGGGCAGCGCCAGACGCACCGGCAACGCGGCACGCAGCGCATCAACGGTGCGGTGGCTGAAAGTTTCGAGGATCCTGCGGTCCAATGCCGCGAGAACGTGCGCCCGGTCCATGTGCGGTGCCCGCCAACCCCCTCATCGCGGGCTGGCGCCCGCCAATGGCCGGCCGCTCAACCCGGCAGCGGTTTAGCGGCGCGGTGATGTCCGATCATGCCGGCAAACACGGTCTTGGCCGCGACGTCGCAGTATCCCAGTTCGCGCAGCACCTGGGACAACTCGTCGGCCGAATAGAACATTTGCAGCGCGTCGATGAAATACTTCTTGCAGTTCAGCGCGGCGGTGCCGCTCTGGAACATGAATCCGGTGAAGGAAAGGCACATGCGCAGATAGGCGTAGTAGAGCTTCTCGACCACCGGGTTTCCCGGTCGCAGCATGTCGCAGTGATAGAAGTGCCCGCCCGGCTTGAGCACGCGAAGAATTTCGCCGAAAACATCCTTCACGCGCAGGTGCCGCGTGGCGTACTGCAGCGTGACGACGTCGAAATGGTTGTCGGGAAACGGCAGCGCGTGAACATCGCCGATGACGCTGTGGATGCGGAAGCCGAGCGCTCCCGCACGTTGCCGTCCAACCTCCTGCATCTCCGCACTGCGGTCGATCGCATGCACGTCGAGACTCGGCTCGCGCTTGAGAAGCGCGATTCCGATGGCATTGGTCCCTGCGCAGACATCCAGCGTCCGCTGTCCCGGCCGCAAGTCGATCGTCGACATGAAGCTGTTGAGGAACCAGTTCCACAGGCCGAGGCTCGCGACATAGTTCGCGCGGTCGTAGTAAGGCGCGACGTCGGCGAATACGGTATTCAGCTCCTGCGTCCAGACCGCACTGAAGCGCTGCTCACGCACAAGTTCACGCGTGTTGAGTGGTGGTGGCGGCATGGCTCTCCCCTAAGCTCCTAATCCCATTCGAGCGCACCCTTCTTCCACTCGTAGATGAAGCCCACCACGAGAATGGCAAGAAATACCGCCATCGCGAGAAATCCGAACAAGCCGATTTCGCGCAGCACGATCGCCCACGGAAACAGGAATGCGATCTCGAGATCGAACAGGATGAACAGGATCGCGACCAGGTAATAGCGCACATCGAATTTCATGCGCGCATCCTCGAACGCCTCGAAGCCGCATTCGTAGGGGGAAAGCTTCTCGCTGTCGGGCCGGTGCACGCCGAGCAACCGGCTGATGCCGCTGCCCAGCGCGATCGGCGCGAGGCCGACCGCGATGCCGACAAGGACGAAAAGCAGGACCGGAAAATAGTTTTCAGGCATGGGGGTTCACGATTCAGCAGGACTTTTCCGGCAACGCGCCTTATTTTACCCGGTTTACACCGTTGGGATTCGAAACCACTATACGCCGATTCTGCCGGAGTACGAATCGCGAATGTTTGATCCTGATCAATCCTTCAACCCGTGCTGCTGGTGCCGACGGAGAGACTCGAACTCTCACGGCTTGCGCCACCGCCCCCTCAAGACGGCGTGTCTACCAATTCCACCACGTCGGCATAAAAACCCGCAAGGCGCAGGGGACAAGCCCCGCGCTGCGGGTTTACTTCGGTATGTCTTTCGCTTTCGAATCCGTATCCACCGCCGGCTTATCCGGGACGGTGGCGGGTGCCGGGGCGGACGCTGTACCCGGCACCGGCACGGTGGCCGGTGCTTGTGACGCCGGGTGGGTCGCCATCACGCCTTTGCTCTCGGTCGCGTGCGACGAATACCAGGTCAACCCCAGGCTGGTGATGAAAAATATCGCCGCGGCCGCCGCCGTAATCCGGCTGAGGAAGTTGGCGGAACCGGTGGCGCCGAACAGGCTCCCCGAGGCGCCTCCGCCAAATGCGGCGCCCATGTCGGCACCCTTGCCATGCTGCAGCAGCACCAGACCGATGATGGTGAGCGCCGCCAGCACGTGAAGAACCAATATCAAAGTTTCCATAAGCCTCTCGTTAAGCTACTGCCCGCGCGCCGCCGCGCGGCAGATCGCCATGAATTCATCCGCCACCAGCGAAGCGCCACCGATCAAGCCACCGTCGATGTCGCGCATCGCAAACAACTGCGCTGCATTCGCCGCCTTGACGCTGCCGCCGTAAAGTATCCGCAAACCGCCGGCCACCGATGCGTCGTGCGCTGCCACCGCGCCGCGGATGCAGGCATGCACCGCCTGCGCCTGCTCCGGCGTCGCGGTTCTGCCAGTGCCGATCGCCCATACCGGCTCGTAGGCGACCACCGCTTTTGCCAGCGCGGCAACACCGGAATTGCTGATCACTGCGTCGAGCTGCCGGTTGACGACCGTTTCCGTGACGCCCGCCTCGCGCTCCTGCAGTGTCTCGCCGACGCACAATATCGGCGTCAATCCGGCCTTGGCCGCCGCATCGAACTTGGCGGCGACAACCGCGTCGCTCTCGCCAAAAATGCTGCGGCGCTCGGAGTGCCCGACCAGCACGTAGCGGCAGCCGAACTCGAGCAGCATCTCAGCGGTGACCGCGCCGGTAAACGCACCGGCGCCGAATTGGCTCACATCCTGCCCGCCCCAGCTCACTGCGGCACCCGCCAGCAACTGCTGCGCCTGGAACAGGTAGGGATACGGCACGCACACCGCGCATTCGACGCTGCGCAAACCCGCCGCCGCGGCGCGCACCTCGTCCAGCAGCCGCTGGTTTGACGCCAGGTTACCGTTTGACTTCCAGTTGCCCGCTACCAGCCTGCCGCGCATTGCTTATCCAGCCGCCTAAAGCGTTGGGATTTTACCGGTGATGGCATTCAGGGTCAACGCATACCACGTCGTATCCGGCCCCGAAGCGCTTTGATTCCAGAAGAAAATCGCGCGTTCCGGGAGAACGTGCCGCGGCGCGCGACGACGCGCAATCGTCACAAACCGCTCACCTTCCCTCGACTGCGCCGAACCGGCCGGCAAGCATGGAATCAGGCGGCGGCTTTACGCACGGCTGCCGCAATGGCCTCGGCCCAGCGCTCGACCTCGCGCCGCGACTTGCCCTCGACCATCACCCGTATCACCGGTTCGGTGCCCGACGCCCTCAGCAACACGCGCCCCGTCCCGTCGAGCGCCGCTTCGGCCTTCGCTACCGCCTGCTTCACCTTGAGATCAGCGCCGAAATCAAAATGCTTCTCGGTGCGCACGTTGACCAGTACCTGCGGGTAGAGTTTCACGGCGGCCGCGGCTTTGGGCAGCGTGGTCCGGCCGTCGCGCAGCGCGCCCAGAACCTGCAGCGCCGAAATGATGCCGTCGCCGGTGGTATGACGATCGAGGCAGACGATATGCCCCGAATTTTCGCCGCCGAGTTCCCAGCCTTTCGCCTGCAGCATTTCGAGCACGTAGCGGTCGCCGACCCGGGCGCGCGCGAACGGGATCCTGAGGCGGGCAAGCGCGTGCTCCATGCCGAGATTCGTCATCAGGGTTCCCACCACGCCGCCTTTGACCAGATTGTGCTTCTGGCGGTGGTTCGCGATGACGTAGAGCAACTGGTCGCCATCGTAAACCCCGCCGCTGGCATCGACCATCACCAGGCGGTCACCGTCGCCATCGAGCGCAATGCCGAGGTCGGCGCGCTGTTTCCTGACGGCTTTCTGCAATGCCTGCGGGTGCGTCGCGCCGCACGCCGCGTTGATGTTGTAGCCGTCCGGTTTATTGCCGATCTCGGCAACGTCGGCGCCCAGTTCATGAAAAACGTGTGCGGCGATGTGATAGCTCGCACCGTGCGCGCTATCCACCACCAGACTGAGGCCCTTGAGATCGAGATGGGTCGGAAACGTGCTCTTGCAGAACTCGATGTATCGCCCGACCGCGTCATCGATGCGGCGCGCCTTGCCGAGCTGCGCCGACTTTTCGCATCGCAGCGGCCGCGCGAGTTCGGCTTCGATGGCGGTCTCGACCTGGTCCGGCAGCTTGGCGCCGGCGCCGCAAAAAAACTTGATGCCGTTGTCGTCGTACGGATTGTGCGAAGCGCTGATGACGATTCCGGCTGACAGCCTCAGCGCGCGCGTCAGATACGCCACTCCGGGCGTTGGCATCGGCCCCACCAGCAGCACGTCGACGCCGGCCGCCGCGAGCCCCGCCTCCAGCGCCGACTCGAGCATGTAGCCGGAAATTCGCGTGTCCTTGCCGATCAGCACCGCCGGACGCTCGCTACCCTTGCCGGTGCGTGTCAACACCTTGCCCGCCGCGTAACCGAGCCGCAGCACGAACTCGGGCGTGATCAGCGCGTCCCCGACCTTGCCGCGAATGCCGTCCGTGCCGAAATATTTACGATTCATGTACCCCTCACCGCATCCCACACTGCCAGTGCGTCACGAGTTGCCGCAACGTCGTGCACACGCAGAATCCGCGCGCCTTTTTGCGCAGCGATCAGCGCCGCGGCCACGCTCGCGTATACCCGCTCGTCAACGGCACGGCCAGTAACGCGCCCAAGCATCGATTTGCGCGAAATGCCGGCCAGCAGCACCGGTCCTGCCGCGGCGAAACGCTCCAGATACCGCAGCAGTTCGAGATTATGCTCCAGCGACTTGCCAAAGCCAAAGCCGGGGTCGATCACGATGCGCTCGGTGGCGACACCCGCCGCGCGCACGGCCTCGACGCGCTGGCTGAGGAACGCGAGCACTTCAGCGACCACATCCTCATAGTGCGGATCGGCCTGCATGTTGGCCGGCGAGCCTTGCTTGTGCATCAGGCACAGCGCAACATCGCTCGCGGCAACCGCCGCTATCGCCCCGGGCGCAAGCAACGCGTTGATGTCGTTGATCATGGATGCGCCGGCAGCGATCGCTTCGCGCATCAGCTCCGGCTTCTGCGTATCGACCGACACGGGCACCGGTCCGGCCGCGAGCTGCTCGAGCACCGGCAGCACGCGCCGGCGCTCCGCGTCAAGCCTCACGCCACTCGACCCCGGACGCGTCGACTCGCCGCCGATATCGATGATATCGGCGCCTTCATCGCACAGCCGGCGCGCGTGCGCAACAGCCGCCTGCGGCGTTGCAAACTGGCCAGCGTCCGAAAACGAATCGGGCGTGAGATTGACGACCCCCATGATCAGGGGACGCGCGAGCGGCAACCGGAATCTACCGCACTGGAGGTACATCGAGAGCGTCAGGCGCGAGGCGTCGGGCGTAACCGCCCACCCCTCACGCGTTCAGATTCCCTGTACCGGCGCAGCGGTCGCTGCGGGGCTCGGCGGCGGACTGTCTTTGGGCGGCACGCTCGCCGTCGCCGCAGCCGGCTTGGGCGGACGCGGATCGCGGCCTTCCATGATGTCCTTCACCTGCTCGGCATCCAGCGTTTCCCATTCGAGCAGTGTCTTCGACATCTTCTCGACTTTGTCGCGATTGTCCTCGATGATCTTGCGCGCGACCGCATACTGCTTGTCGATGATGCGGCGGATTTCGGCGTCGACTGTCTGCATCGTCGCTTCCGACATGTTCTTGTGAGTCGTGACGGAACGGCCGAGGAACACCTCACCCTCGTTCTCGCCGTAGACCATGGGACCCAGCACATCCGACATGCCCCATTCGGTGACCATGCGGCGCGCCAGGTTGGTGGCGTTCAAAAAGTCGCTGCTGGCGCCGGTCGTCATCTGACTCAGAAAAACTTCTTCCGAGATGCGGCCGCCCAGCGATACCGCGATATCCTGCAGCAGGCGCTCGCGGTCTTTGCCATAGCGGTCATGCTCGGGCAGCATCCATGTGATGCCAAGCGCGCGGCCGCGCGGAATGATGGTGACCTTGTGCACCGGATCGGCTTTGGGCAGCGTATACGCGACCACCGCGTGCCCCGCCTCGTGGTAAGCGGTCGTGATGCGCTCGTCTTCGGGCATCACCATCGAGCGGCGCTCCGCGCCCATGTAAATCTTGTCCTTGGCCATCTCGAAGTCATCCATGTCGACCAGGCGCTTGTTCTTGCGCGCGGCGAACAACGCCGCCTCATTGACGAGGTTGGCAAGATCGGCGCCCGAGGACCCCGGCGTGCCGCGCGCAATGATGTCGGCCTTGACGTCGGGTGCGACCGGTACTTTGCGCATATGCACCAGCAGGATCTGCTCGCGGCCGCGGATATCCGGCAGCGGCACCACCACCTGGCGGTCGAAGCGGCCCGGCCGCATCAATGCAGGATCGAGCACGTCGGGGCGGTTGGTCGCCGCGATCACGATCACGCCGGCGGTGCCCTCGAAGCCGTCCATTTCCACCAGCAGTGCGTTCAACGTCTGCTCGCGCTCGTCGTTGCCGCCGCCCAGGCCGGCGCCGCGCTGGCGGCCGACCGCGTCGATTTCGTCGATGAACACGATGCACGGCGCGTGCTTCTTCGCCTGCTCGAACATGTCGCGCACGCGCGCAGCACCCACGCCGACGAACATTTCGACGAAGTCGGAACCGGAAATGCTGAAGAAGGGCACTTTGGCTTCACCCGCAATCGCGCGCGCGAGCAGCGTTTTGCCGGTGCCGGGATTGCCGACCAGCAGGACGCCCTTCGGAATCCGGCCGCCCAATTTCTGGAACTTGCCCGGGTCGCGCAGAAACTCGACCAGTTCGGCGACTTCCTCTTTCGCTTCTTCGCAACCCGCGACATCCCCGAACGTGACGCTGTTGTTGTTTTCATCCATCATGCGCGCGCGGCTCTTGCCGAACGAGAATGCGCCGCCGCGCCCGCCGCCCTGCATCTGGCGCATAAAGAAAATCCAGATGCCGATCAGCAGCAGCATCGGGAACCACGAGATGAAGATATTCATCAGATACGACGGTTCTTCTTCGGGCTTGGCATCAACCTTGACGCCGTACTTGAGCAGATCGCTCACCATCCACAGGTCGCCGAGCGTGCCCGGGCTGAACGTCACGTACTTGCGCTCTTCGATCGACTGCCAGCGCACGGTGCGGCCCTCGACCAGTGCGGCCTTGACGCGCCCCTGCTTCACTTCCTCCATGAATTGGGAGTAAGGGATGATGCTTTGCGCCGTCTGGCGGGTGCTGAACTGATTGAACACGGTCATCAGCACGAGCGCTATGACCAGCCAGATTGCCACATTCTTGATCAGATTATTCAACTTCGCTCCTCGTGACGCGCGGCACAACTTTGGCGCGTATCCTTTTCAATTGTAAACTCTTTTCACTTCCAGCGTTAGCCCCGTCCGGCGCTTGCCGGCGCTGCGTTCAAATACTCCGGCGGGAACCGACCACACGGACTTTACCGAGCAGATACAACTCGCTGCTGCGGCCACGGGAGGCTTCCGGCTTGCGCGTCACGACACTCTCGAACTGGGTGCGCATCTGGCCCAGAAACTCTTGAAATCCAGAGCCCTGAAACACTTTGACCAGCAGATTGCCGCGTGGTTTCAGGTGTTTCGAGGCGAATTCGAGCGTCAGTTCGGCCAGGTGCATCACCCGCGCCTGGTCGCTCACCGCAATACCACTGATATTGGGCGACATATCGCTTAAAACAAGGTCGATCCCGCGGCCGGCAAGTGCGCCTGCAAGCGCATTAACCACGGCGTCGTCGCGGAAGTCACCCTGCAGAAACGTGACCCCTGGCAACGGCGCCATTTCCAGCACATCGAGCGCGACGACCAGTCCGCGCGCGCCGACCTGTGCCTGGGCCACCTGCGCCCAGCCTCCCGGTGCCGCGCCGAGATCGACGACCACCATCCCCGGCCTGAGCAGCCGGTCGCGCGCCGCGATCTCCAGCAGCTTGTAGGCCGCGCGCGAGCGGTAGCCCGCGCTTTTCGCGCGCTGCACGTACACGTCGTTGACGTGTTCTCTCATCCATTGCTTGCTGGTCTTGCTTCGTTTCATCGGTTAGGATGCCACCATGATTCTTGAACTGACTTCAGCGCAGCGCCGCGCGTTGCGCGCCCGTGCCCACCGCCTGCACCCGGTCGTGATCGTAGGGGACGCCGGCCTGAGCACCGCGGTGCTCAACGAAATTCACAAGAACTTGAGCAGCCATGAACTGATCAAGATCCGCGTGTTTTCTGGCGTGCACGCGGTGCGCGATCAACTGCTGCGCGAGATTTGCGGGACGCTCCATGCAGCGCCGGTGCAGCACATCGGCAAAATCCTCGTCGTATACCGCCCATTGCCTGAAAGCGCCGTCAAGGCGCGACCCGCCAGGACCGCGCCCAAACGCAAGCCGCCGCGCCGCACCAAGCGCAGCCTGCAACGCTGAGCGTGGCTCAGCGCGGGTCCCGACCCTGCAGCCACACCAGCAGCACGCCCAGCACGCTCTGGATCACATAAAGCACGCTGGCGACCCCGTGCCAGGCCGCAAAACGGTCGCGGAACACGCTTTCCACGACCTCTTTGGGCAGCGCCTGGTGCCGGAGGCTCGCGAGGATCGGCTGCACGCCGAACTCCGCGGCGAGCGTCAGCAACAGCATGATCATCACGATCCAGAAAATAGCCTGCTTGAAGCACGCGCCGCCAAAGCGCGCGATGCGAAACAGCATCACGTAGATCGCGCATCCGATCCCGACGTAGGCGATCAGCGTAAACAGCTTGCCAGCAAGACTGCCGGCGAGCGCGCGATCGGCAAGCGTGTAGAAAAGCGTCGGCGCAACGAGATAACCGATCACCCACAGGCCGCCGATCCACAGCGTGAGCGCGATGGCGTATAGGGCTTCGGCGAGGGATTTCATAAGTATTTCACATCCAGAATCTCATACTCCCGCACGCCGCCCGGCGCCATGACTTCGGCGACGTCGCCCGCGGTCTTGCCGATCAGCGCGCGCGCGATCGGCGAGCCAATCGAGATCTTGCGCTGCTTGATGTCGGCCTCGTCGTCTCCGACGATCTGGTAGGTGACGACTTCGCCGTTCGCCATGTCCTCGAGTTCGACCGTCGCGCCGAACACGCAGCGGCCATCGGCGTCGAGCAGCGCCGGATTGATGATCTGCGCATTCGCAAGCTTGCTCTCGATCTCGGCGATACGGCCCTCGACAAAGCTCTGGCGTTCCTTGGCGGCCGCGTATTCGGCATTTTCGGCAAGGTCCCCGTGGGCGCGCGCCTCGGCGATCGCGGCGATGATGGCCGGCCGCCGCACGGTCTTCAACTCGTGCAGCTCGGCGCGCAGCTTCTCTGCGCCAACAGTTGTCAGTGGAACTTTGCTCATCTGCGCAGGCGTGGGCTAATGAATAGGTTCAATGATACTCGCATGCAGGCTCTGCACGTCATAGGCCTTGAGCTCGCGCGACTGCTGCATGCCGGTGCATGCCGCGCGGCCCCCGGCGAGCGTCGTATACAGCGTGATGCGTCCCTGCAGCGCGGCGCGGCGGATCGCGTAGGAATCGCGCACCGCGGCGCGTTTTTCCTCGACGGTATTCAGGATCAGCGCAATCTCCCCGTTCTTGATCATGTCAAGGATATGCGGCCGGCCCTCGGCGACCTTGTTGACCGGCGTCACCGGCAGTCCGGCCGCGGCAAGCACCGCGGCGGTGCCGCGCGTCGCCACCAGCGCGAAGCCCAGCGCAACGAGCGAGCGGGCGACTGCGATCGCGAGCGTCTTGTCGCCATCGCGCACGCTGATGAACACCTTTCCGGATATCGGCAGTTTCTCGCCGGCCGCGAGCTGCGACTTGATGTACGCCTCGCCGAAGTTCGCGCCGACCCCCATCACCTCGCCGGTCGACTTCATCTCCGGGCCGAGGATGGTGTCGGCGCCCGGGAACTTGATGAACGGGAACACCGCCTCCTTGACGGAAAAGTAAGGCGGCACCGTTTCGCCGGAAACGTTCTGCGCGGCGAGCGACCTGCCAACCATGCAGCGCGCGGCAATCTTGGCGAGCGGCACTCCGGTCGCTTTTGAGACGAACGGCACGGTGCGGGAGGCGCGCGGGTTCACTTCGAGCACGTAAACGATATTGTCCTGGATCGCGAACTGCACGTTCATCAGGCCCACCACCTTGAGCGCGTGCGCCATCGCGACGGTCTGGCGGCGCAGTTCGTCCTGGACCTCGCGCGACAGGCTGAATGGCGGCAGCGAACACGCGGAATCGCCGGAATGCACGCCTGCCTGTTCGATGTGCTCCATGATGCCGCCGATCAGCACTTTGGTTCCGTCGCAGATCGCGTCGACGTCGACTTCGGTCGCGTCGTTGAGGAAGTGATCGAGCAGCACCGGCGAGTCATTCGATACCTTGACCGCCTCGCGCATGTAGCGTTCGAGGTCACTCTGCTCGTAGACGATCTCCATCGCCCGCCCGCCGAGCACGTAACTCGGCCGCACCACCAGCGGGTAGCCGATCTCGGCGGCCAGCGCGAGCGCTTTTTGCGTGCTCCTCGCGGTACGGTTGGTCGGCTGCCTGAGCTTGAGCCGGTGCAGCAGCTTCTGGAAACGCTCGCGGTCTTCCGCGATATCGATCGAATCCGGCGTGGTGCCGATGATCGGCACGCCGTTGGCTTCGAGATCGCGCGCGAGCTTGAGCGGCGTCTGTCCGCCGTACTGTACGATTACGCCGTACGGCTTCTCGACGTGGACGATTTCGAGCACGTCCTCCAGCGTCAGCGGCTCGAAGTACAGCCGGTCCGAGGTGTCGTAATCGGTCGACACCGTCTCCGGGTTGCAATTGACCATGATGGTTTCGAAGCCATCTTCGCGCAGCGCGAGCGCCGCATGCACGCAGCAGTAGTCGAATTCGATGCCCTGGCCGATGCGGTTCGGCCCGCCGCCGAGCACGATCACTTTCTTGCGGTCGGTCGGCTGCGCCTCGCATTCTTCCTCATAGGTCGAATACAGGTACGCGGTGCCGGTCGCGAACTCCGCAGCGCAGGTATCGACGCGCTTGTACACCGGCCGCACGTTGAGCTCATGCCGCCGCGCCCGCACCGCATGCGGGTCGGCGTCCAGCAATTTTGCCAGGCGGCGATCCGAAAATCCCTTGCGCTTGAGCCCGCGCATCTGCACCGAATCAATGCGGTCGAGGCCCGCGCCCTTGAGCCCCTGTTCCGTCAGCACCAGGTCCTCGATCTGCGCGAGGAACCACGGATCGATGCGCGTGAGCTGGAAAACCTCATCGCGGCTCATGCCGCAGCGGAACGCGTCGGCGACGTACCAGATGCGGTCGGCGCCGACGTCGCCGAGCTCGTTTTCGATCACGTCGCGGTCGGTGGTTTTTTCGTCGAAGCCGTCGCTGCCGGTTTCCAGGCTGCGCAGCGCCTTCTGCAACGATTCCTGAAAAGTGCGGCCGATCGCCATCGCCTCGCCGACCGATTTCATCTGCGTGGTCAGGCGGTCGTTTGCCTGCGGGAATTTCTCGAACGTGAAGCGCGGCACCTTGGTCACGACGTAATCGATGGTCGGCTCGAACGACGCGGGCGTGGCGCCTCCGGTGATATCGTTCTTCAGTTCATCGAGGGTATAGCCGACCGCGAGCTTGGCG
>Ga0102851_10001761_pt1 | contig 12683 bp, 11 predicted proteins | sample Mud3Dept3metaG_FD_79558 | JGI IMG/M metagenome (GOLD analysis project Ga0102851, IMG submission 79558) | Freshwater wetland microbial communities from Ohio, USA, analyzing the effect of biotic and abiotic controls - Mud 3 Core 4 Depth 3... | ecosystem: Environmental > Aquatic > Freshwater >... | reverse complement strand
CCAGCATCGCATAGGCCGCAATGTAGATATCCCCGTAAAAAAGTCCGGCGAGAGCCGCCACCAGCATCGAAGTGATCATCCCCAGATTAATGCCAACCAGGAGAGTAACCAGTATGGCTGCGGCGGCGAACGGGATCAGATAATAGAGCTGGTACGGACCGCGGAAGGCTTCTATCGCCAATTGCTCGCCGAGGATATCGACCAACGCGGTAAGCAGGCGGATCAGCGTAAACACCACTAGCGTCACCAGAAGAATCAGGAGCATTCGGTGTCTGATCTTGGACCGCCGACCCTCGTAATAGACAAGATAACGCCAGAGACCGTAGAAGAAGCCTGCCACGAACAGGAAAAACCCGGCGAACTGACCGAGGACCAGCCTGGGCCTCCGCAGGTTCCGCAGCGCCGACAGCTCGGCCAGCGCTGCCGGGGTGACTTCTTCTCCGCGGCGAAGGATGGTCTTGCCCTGTTCGATGTGGATTTCCACGGGAGGAACGAGATTGGCGGCAGCCTCCCTGCTGCGTTCTGTCTCCGCCGGATTGTACATCAGGTTGGGCACCAGCAGGCCGGTCAGAAATCCGATGAGCTGCGTCCGGTCGCGCTGGGACAAATCGGGGAATTCGATGCTGAACTGCTTGAGGTAATCGCGTGCAGCCACGTGGTTACGGGTCAAATAGGCTTCCGACAGATTCCGCTCCTGGCGGGTCGCGTTGTCGCGGATGAGGATGCCGCGGCGCTCGTCCCGCAAAAACTGGGACCATCCCTGATCGTCGACGATGCACCCGCGCATGACCGTGTCGAAAATCCGGATGAGGCGTCCTTCGAGCAGCGTGCTGAACCTCTGATCGAGAAGCAGCGGCAGGATGCTGGAAGGCAGCGCCCTGCCAACGATCGGCTCCAACGCATTCAACAACTCGGCCTTCCGTTCGGAGCTCAAAGGCGTTTTGGGCGGCACCTGGTTTTCCGCCAGGAAGTTGCGCCCCATGTCAAATGCCTGCTTGATATCGCTCTCAATCCGCGCTGTGAGCACGCCATCGAAATCGTAGACGGCGGGAGTGCGCTCCCGGGCAATCTCCCGCTCGAGCGCCGTTGCGGCTCGGTCCTGATACACCATATCTTGCGGCGCACGTAGGGTTTCGCGCGCAATGTCGCCGATCTTGTAGTCGGGAATCGACTGGTAGTGAGAACCCAACAGAAGGACGGACAGAACTGAAGCAGCACCGAAGCCGATCAGAAGGTCGCGCCAGGTCAGGTGACTACGGAGGTTCCCATAGATATCGCGAAGCAGGCTGTGGCCGTTCCGCTCCCGTTTCCCGATTTTGGCAACTGCAGGCATCGTTTGCGCACCCGAAACTATCCATTATAGCATAATTTGCCATTGCCGGAGGCGACCTTGGAGGTGGTAGTCCGGTAGCGTCGGGTCGACGAGTCTGCGGCACTCACGCCGGGGGCAATGCCGCGCCTCGAGGTTGCGGCCCGCAGGATCCGGATCGTCATCACCCGATGGCAAGCCGCTCGCCCGCCGCTGCCCGCGGCTCCGGGCGCCGGTATTGTGCGCAGGACAATCATTTTTTTGCCGCTCGCGTCTGAATCACGGGGAGAGGAACGGGATCCGCTGTCTCACTCGCGGGCTTTGAGTTTCTTCAACTCCTGGGTCAGCGCCGGAACGACCGCGAACAGGTCACCCACGATACCGTAATCCGCGAGCTTGAAAATCGGCGCCTCGGGATCCTTGTTGATGGCCACGATATATTTGGAAGACGACATTCCCGCCAGGTGTTGAATGGCACCGCTGATGCCACACGCCACATAGAGCGTGGGTGATACCGTCTTGCCAGTCTGGCCGACCTGGTGGTCGTGCCCGATCCAGCCGGCATCCACCGCGGCCCGAGATGCACCCAGGGCGGCGCCGAAAGCATCGGCCAGATCCTGGAGAATGGCGAAGTTTTCGGGACCCTTGATTCCGCGCCCGCCGGAAACAACGACATCGGCCTCGGTCAGCTCCACCTTGGATCCGGAGGCGGCCTGGACGCCGGCGACCCGCGCCCGGACGGCATCCGCGCTCAAGTCAGGACGGAACTCGACGGTTTCGGCAATGCGCGCACTGTCGGGGGCGCCAAGCGCAAATACGTTTGGCCTGAGTGTCGCCATGGCGGGCAAGAGAGTGGGCCGGACGCGCGCAAATGCTTTGCCCGCATATATGGGACGGACACATTCCAGCTGCATCCCTTCTGCAATTCGAATCTCAGTGCAGTCCTGCGCAAGTCCGACACCCATGCCGGCAGCCGCTCTCGGCAGGAAGTCCCTGCCCATTGCCCCTGCCGCCCCCAGGATCACACGAGGTCCGACCTTTTGGGCAGCCTGTACCACCGCCGCGGAAAACCCCTCGGCAGAATATGAGTGCAACAGTTCGTGACGAGCGGCGAGAATGGTGTCGGCGCCGTGGTGCGCAAGGTCGACAGCAGGATTCCCTGGTCCGACAATAAGAGCCGTTACCGGTTCTTGAAGCACTCCGGCAAGCCTCCGCGCTGTGGTGAGGGCTTCCAGGGAGCTTCTCTTCACAGTGCCCTCCCGCTCCTCGATGAAGACCAAAATCCCCTGTGACATTTGCGTTCCCTCCGTAAAAGGCTCTGACAACCGCGGCGCGCGGCCGGCGTGGACGAGACCGGGGCCTGACCCGGCACGCCGTCATACTTCAGCCTAAATGATTTTCGCCTCTTCGTGCAGAAGTCGGACCAGTTCCGGCACGGCAGCCGGGACCTCTCCCGTCAGGATTTTCCCGGGAGGCCGGGACGGCGGCAGGGTAACTTCCACGACTGAGATCCTGGGCTGCAGATCCTCCGCCGTCAGCCCCAAAGACTGGGTTGTGCGGATCCCAATCGTCTTCTTCTTGGCTGCCATGATTCCCTTCAGAGATGCGTAGCGGGGAGTGTTCAGATCCTTCTGGGCCGTAAAAACCGCCGGCAGGCTGCCTTCCACGATCTCGTGCGCCCCTTCGATCTCTCTCTCGGCGCGGAACTTGCCATCTTGCAGCTCGAGCTTCACCACCACGGACACTTGCGGCAAGCCAAGCCGTTCCGCGACAACGGCAGGAACCTGCCCATTGTCGACGCCGATGGCGGTCTTCCCGAACAGGATCAGATCCGGGCGGATCTCGCGGCAGACAGCGGCAAGCACAGCCCCGATGGGATAGGAGTCCGCATTCTCAAGTGTCTCATCCTGTACCAGGATGGCCGAGTCTGCTCCCATGGCCAGGCAAGTGCGAAGCCCCGAATTCGCCTTCTCGGATCCTGCACCAACCACGATCACTTCCCCGCCGGCCTTTTCTTTGATGCGCAGCGCCTCTTCCACCGCGAATTCGTCATACGGATTGACCACAAAGGAAATATCAGACAGATCCACCACTTTGCCGTCCGGGCTGACCTTGATTTTTGCAGCGGTATCGGGAACGTATTTAACACAGACGACGATCTTCATACAGCACGCCTCCAGTCAGTGTTTATCGGGCCAGCGGATGCTGGGTGCGCACCCTGTAAATGACCGTTGCGGCACTATTTCCGGAGCCCCCGCATTGCCGACTCGGATACAGTACCAGACTCGGGATCGCGATCCAACCCTCAGCGGCATCCGGATCGGTCAGCCGAAGTACCGCTTGAACAGCAAACATGCGTTGGTGCCCCCGAAGCCGAAGCTGTTGGACATCGCATAATGAATATCTTTTTTCCGGGGATGATTGGGGACGTAATCGAGGTCGCAATCCGGGTCTGCATTCTCCAGGTTTATTGTGGGATGCATGATCTGGTCCCTGATGGTCAGAGCGGTGACCGCCGCTTCCAAGGCGCCGGCTGCGCCCAGCAGATGGCCGATCATGGATTTTGTGGAGCTCACGGCCAACCTGTACGCGTGGTCTCCGAACACGGTCCGAATGGCCGCCGTTTCAGTCCTGTCATTGGGCGGGGTTGACGTGCCGTGCGCGTTGATATAATCGACCTTCTCGGGGGGAATGCCTGCATCTCTAAGCGACATGCGCATCGCACGCGACGCCCCATCTCCATCCGGCGGCGGCGCGGTAATGTGATATGCATCGCCGGACATCGCATATCCGGCCACTTCGGCGTATATCTTTGCACCTCTCGATCTGGCCCGCTCAAGCTCTTCGAGAATCAGAATACCCGCACCCTCCCCCAGCACGAATCCATCCCGGTCGCGATCAAAGGGACGGCTGGCCCGGGCAGGATCCGCATTGCGCCTTGAGAGTGCCTTCAGGGCATCAAAGCCGGCAATGGCCAAGGGAGTGATGGCCGCCTCGCTTCCACCGGCGATCATTACATCCGCATCTCCCCTTTCTATGATTCTGTAAGAATCACCGATCGCATGGCTGCCGGCAGAGCAGGCCGTGCAGGGAGCGGAATTGGGGCCGCGCGCGCCGAAGCGCATGGAAACACGGCCGGCAGCGAGATTGATGATGCTCGAGGGGATAAAAAACGGGGACAGCCGCTTTGGTCCGTGCTCGAGCAGCGTCCGGTGCTCCACCTCAATTGTGCTGAAGCCTCCGATGCCGGAACCGATCACCACTCCGACCCGCTCGCCTTCGGCCCCCTTCCAGCTCTTCAGCCCCGCATCCCGTATGGCGTGATCCGAAGCCGCCAACGCATAGTGGATGAAGGTGTCCATTTTTTTGATTTCCTTCTTCTCCACAAACTCGGCGGGATCGAAACACTTTACTTCGGCGGCAAACCGGGTTGGGAATCGGGAAGCATCGAACCGCGTGATCGGACCTGCACCTGACCGGCCTTCGAGCAGATGCCGCCAGGTCTCCACTGTGCTGTTGCCCAGCGGTGAAATGAGACCAATGCCCGTGATGACCACGCGCCGCTTCACTTTATGGATCGCTCCGACTAGTTGACGTGGGATTCTACGTATTCGATCGCCTGCTTGACGGTGCGGATCTTTTCGGCATCCTCGTCGGGAATCTCGATGCCGAACGCTTCTTCAAAAGCCATGACAAGCTCTATTGTGTCAAGGGAGTCGGCCCCGAGATCGTCGACGAACGAGGCGGATTCGGTTACTTCCCCTTCACTGACACCCAGCTGATCTACAATGATAGACTTCACTTTCTCCTGCACAGACGCCATGTGACCACCTCCATTGGGATTCAAATAAAAGCAGGCCGCTTCTCCCGGTCAAAGGGGAGATATTGTAACATCCGGAACTATAGAAGCAAGCACAGCAATTCGGACTTTCCATCCCGGAATCAGGATCGCAGGAGCGCTTGCCGTGCAGATCCAACGTTGGAACCGCACCGGCGTTCTGCAATCCCCCGGCAGTTCACGACAAGCGGATGCATTGGATAGAATGATCTGCCCGGCTTGCCGGCGAGGATCAGGGCGGTCAGGCCGGGGCAGGATGCTTCTCACTGCCATCCAATTGATTAAGCTCGGCTTCCAGTTTCTCGTTGACTTGATTCTCGGCGAATTCCTTCGCGACGCGGATCGCATTCTTGATCGCGTTGCTGTTCGATCGCCCGTGGCAGATAATGGAAATGCCGCGGAGACCGATCAACGGAGCTCCTCCGTATTCCGCGTAATCAAGGCGTTTTTTCAGCCGCTTGAAGGACTGCTGGCTGAGCAGCGCGCCAAACTTGGCCTGGAGATTACTCGAGAGCTCTTCCCGGAGCAGTTGCAGTACAGCCTCGATCAGCCCCTCACTCGTCTTTAAGGCCACGTTTCCTGTAAAGCCATCGCAGACAATGACATCGGCCCTACCGTTATATATATCTCCTCCCTCGACGTTACCGATAAAATCGACGAAGCCGGCTTTCAGAGTCTTGTATACTCTCTTGGTCAGGTCGTTGCCCTTGGATTCCTCCTCCCCCACGGAAAGCAGACCGACGCGCGGCGAGGATACCCCGACGATGATTTTGCTGAAAAGTCGCCCCATGATGGCGAACTGAACCAGGTGGTGGGGGCGACAGGTGACATTGGCTCCCACATCGAGCAGGACCGCATGTCCCTTGAGGGTCGGCAGAACCGCCGCCAGGGCCGGCCGGTCGACACTGGGAACCGATCCGATCACCATTTTTGAAATCGCCATCACGGCACCCGTATTGCCGGCGCTCACGAGACCGCCGGCGATTCCCTGGCGAACGAGATCCGCAGCAACCCGGATCGAGGAATCCTTCTTCTTGCGCAGGGCAACCGATGGCTGCTCATCCATCGCGATCGTCTCGGAAGCATGCTGCAATGCAACGGATGGTCCTGCCGAATATGCCTTCAGCAAGGGAGCCAGCACCTGCTCCTTGCCCACGAGCGTGACTCGGACACCATATTCGCGGGCCGCCTGGACTGCGCCCTCCACTTCGCTTCGGGGGGCGTTGTCGCTCCCCATCCCATCAACGGCAATGTTGATCATTTAAGCCGGGGAAAAGGCCTGCCGGGATCATTCGGGAGGATGCGGCTAGATCTCTTCCTCTCCTTCCATAACCTGGTGGCCTTTGTAATAGCCGCATTTGGGACATGCCTGGTGCGGCATCTTGGGCTCGAGGCACTGCGGGCAAACGCCCGGGGTGACAGGTTGCAGGAAGTCGTGCGCCCGGCGTTTGCCGCGGCGTGACTTTGAGTGTCTGCGCTTTGGGTTTGGCATGAAAACCTCCCTCCCGTAATCAGAAGGCATGTTGAGTCAACCGGCCGCTTCGACAAGGCTGCGCACCGGCACATCGCAATCGTTCTGCTGGCTTACTCTCTCATCTTCTTCCGGATATCGCTGAGAACGGATAGCCGGGAATCCGCCTCGCCAGACCGGCAATGGCACGAGCCTTCGTTGAGATCTTCCCCGCAGGATGGACAGAGCCCCTTGCAATCCTCACGGCAGGTGAACTTCATCGGCATCGTCAGCTCGATCTGCTCCAGAATCATAAGGTCGACGTCAAGGCTTATGCCGTCGTAGTATCCGACTTCCATGTCCTCATACCTCAGTTCGATCTCCTGATCTTTCTTCCAGTCGGCTTGGGGCAGATAGAGCAGATCAAACCCGGCATGCAATGGTCGTGCGAACTCCTTCAGGCATCTGGAACATTGATATCGTATCGCGGTCTGAATCGCGCCCGTTGCGCGAAGATCCTTACCCTTGTGTGTCAGGACGAAGTCCGCGGCTACAGGCGCCTCCAGGACTGCATCTTCGTGCCTGAATGGAAGATCTCCGACGCCGTACACATGCTCAACGTGGAGTGAATCCGTCGTGAGACGTTCGATTTCAATGATCAAGTGAAAGGCTCCTGCGCCCGGCGAAGGTGCTAATTATAGTCGGCGGCCCCCTCTTGTCAAGGTGCCAGCTTTGCAGGTATTTATGTGAATCCACCGCCACGGATCAGGGCTGGGGGGCGTTTCCCGACGTGCCTTGAAGCCGGCTCAACTACCTGAAAATCAAGGATTGCAGCATCCCGCCCCGGCCCGTCTCCTGGGCTTCCTTGAGGACGTTCAAAGCCGCTTCACGATTGCCCTGCGCCGAATACGCGCGTGACAGGTCCACTTGAAGGTCCTCTCTGGGCAGATCACACTGCGGATCCTTCATCATGCTCTGGAGGATTTCCTGCGCCTTTTTCCCCTCGCCGGTTTCCAGGTAGTAGCCTGCCAGAGCTTTCTTGGCCAGATAGCCGACCGTGCGATCCGCCGTATTGTTCGAAACCGCTTCCAGATTCGCTATGGCTTCCTTTTGCCCGAGGCGAATCTGACATAAACCCAGATAATAGCGCGCCATGACGCCGACCTTCGAAGCGCCGGAACTGGAGACAACCGAGGAAAAGATCTGACTGGCGGCTCGATATTTATCCGCTTCACTGCGGAATAAGGGATTCGGCCCGGAGGCGTACGGGTCGTCCTTGGCCTTGGCGGCATCGATCAGCCCGTGATAATAATCCATCCCCTTTGCCAACTCCAGTTGGGCACGGTCTCCGCGCGCTTCCAGATAGTTCAGGCCGAAATATCCCAGAACTGCCATCAGGACTACTGCGGCCACTGCCACGGCGATGATCCGCGCTCGGGAACGCAGGAAATCGACGACTTGGATCAGCGCGTCATGGATCGGGTCAGCTGATATTTCTTTTCGGGTCAGCTTGGTAGTGCTCACAATGCCTTCCTAATATATTCAAGATGGTCATTCAGACAAGCCTTAAAATTTAGCACACTGTGAATGCAGCACGCAATCGGATTGATGTTTCCTGTTTCCGGTGCTTCACGCCGCGGCCCTGACGGGAATCGTGCCGCTCCGACTGCCGTGCCGATTCCCATGCGAAGAATTATTCCTCCTGCCGTCTGAATTACCGGTGCTTCATGTTACAATGCTTGATGGAATACCGGGCACCGGTGAGGGCGAACATCAGGATCCATGAAAGGCTTGGGACCCCGCAAAAGAATGATTGCCCGGTTCTGTCCTCCGTGCAGAAATGCCTTTCTACCGCCTTCCCCCCATCGCACCGGAGATCACATCAATGCCAACCGTCGAACGCAAGCCGCAAACGATTCTGCTCGTGGATGATGAGAAAACGGTCCTGGACCTGGTCACAAAGATTCTCGAGGAGGAGGGCTACTCGGTGCTTCCGGCAGCCGGCGGCCGTGAAGGCCTGACGATCGCGCAGACTCACAAAGGCAGGATCGACCTGTTGCTGACCGACATCGTCATGCCGGGAATGAGCGGCGGCGAGCTGGCGAGGCAGGTCCAGGAGCTCTGTCCGGGAATTCGCGTGCTATACATGTCAGGCTACACCAAGTACACTGCCGTCGGCCATGGGGCGCTCGAGAGTGTGGATTCCTTCATCTGGAAGCCTTTCAATTCGGGTCAATTGCTCCGGAAGGTACTGGAGGTGCTGACCAGCCCTTCGAATATTCCCGGACCGGCCGGTTAGCCTGCACATGTCCTTCACCCGCCTCGCCCCGTCGGGCGCGATTTCCCCGACGGCGTCGAGAGAAACTGGTATAATCGGTACGGAGCAGATTGGCTGGGTTGCCGGCCATGACTTTACTTCCGGCCAGTTGCAGCTTGTGCGGGGAGGCTTCCCGGACCTGCCCGCCACCCTATGGAAGAAAATCCCACTGCCCAGGCAAATAAACAATCTGAGACTGGTACTGAGCCCGGGCTCAGGAATCACGGCTCGACGAGGCGGGAAATTTGAGCGAGACACGATTGAAAATCGCGGTTTTTATCGATTTCGACAATATCGAGATCGGGATCAAGAAGACTCTGTCACGGCATTTCGACGTCGGTGCTGTTCTCGAAGCGATCAAAGAGCGAGGCGAAGTCGTAACGAAAATCGCCTACGGCGATTGGAAGCATGCCCCCGATTACAGCCGCGCGCTGACCCAGCATGCCGTCCACATGGTCCAGCGCAACCTGACGCCGGGAGGGGATAAGAACGGGGCGGACATTACTCTGGCCCTGGACGCACTCGAGATGGCGTTCACCCGCAGCCACATAAACGCCTTCGTCATTGTCGGCGGGGACAGCGACTTCATCGCCCTCGTTGAAAAACTGAAGCAGTATGACAAAATGGTGTTCGTCGTCGGGGGGCGTTCCTTCACCAGCACCATCCTGCAGAAGAACTGCCATGAGTTTATTGCCTATGAAAACCTGATCGGCTTGCAGCCGACCGCCCGCAAGGCGACAGGGAGAGTGCCCGCCGCAAGCAGCGCTCAGCTGAGGGATGCACTGCCCCATCTTCGCAGAGCCCTCGCAGTCCTGTCGGATCGGGAGGTTTCCCCGCAGCTCGGCCTGCTGAAAAGCACCTTGCTGCAACTGGACTCAACGTTTTCCGAGCGCGACTATGGCGCCCGCTCTTTCCGGGAATTCATTCAGAAGATGGCAAATGCCGGGTTTGTAAACCTAAAGCAGGTGGATCGCAGCCTGCTTGTGGAGATAAAGGATGGGGAGACCCCTGCCGCCGCGGTTGCAGCCGAGCCGGTCCCGCAGGAGGTGGAGCCGGAACCGCCCGCGCCGACGGCCAGGGAATCCGCGGCAAACGGTCCCCAGTCTGCAGAGGCGGTTGCCGCTGTCCGACGGATTCTGGACCAGATGGGTCCAAGGCCGCACTGGCCCATGTACCTCCGAAGTTTCAAACACTTCCTCCGGTCTGCGGATCCATCTTTCGATGAGCATCGATTTGGCATTCACGGGATTCACGATCTTGCGCGCGCAGCGCAGCGTGAAGGGTTGCTCAGGGTGGAACGGAACCGGCAGGGGATTCTGCGCATTTATCCGGGAGATCAGTACCCGGTGCCGTTCCTGGAAGGCACTCGGGAACCGCCGCCCCCGGAGGCTGTGATCGCCCCGGAGACACCGGTCTCGGAGATCCCGGAATCTGACAGACCCGCACGGGAGGCCGCGGGAGCGATGACTGCCGAGTCAATGCCCGAACCTGCTCCGGAAATACCCGCGGAAGAGCAGGTTCAGGAGATGCAGCCGGCTCCGGCGGCGGAAGGAAAGCCGAGGCGCCGCAAGCCGGCGGCCACCCAAGCATCCGCCCGACGCAAAAAACCGGTCGCGAAAAGGCCGAGGGCGTCGAAAAAAGCGAACGAGGCGTCCTAGACCGGGTCGGATCGGCAGTTCATTGATCCGGCCCGCGGGGCCGAAGAAAAACCGGTGGCCGCAAACGAGCACGGAAGCGGCGACCTTCCTGGAAATGCGCAAAAATCCCCTGATGCCGTGGATGACAATGTCAGGCTTGGCAATGCCGGGTGGAGGCAGGCGTCCCCCCTACACCGGATTCATAGCCCGATGTATAATGCGGGAGTCAATGCGAGCCGGCGCCCGTCGAGCCAAGCGCGCGGAAAGAGTACAGTAGAATGCTTGTAAGCGTGAGCGAACCGGCATCGCAGCAGAGCGTGGCGAACCGCGGGGCACAGGAGTTCGCCTGATGCAGTCCATCAATCAGACACAAGTTCAGGCCATTATGGCGCTTTGTTATCCGGCCCCTCCGCGAGGGGTCACATTATCGAATGGAGAATCTCATGGCTGATAAGTCTTTCAGTGCGTTTCAGATGGCACAGACCCAGTTCGATCAAGTCGCAGAGAAGCTGAACCTCGACCAGCCGACCAGGGAGCTTTTGCGCATGCCGATGCGCGAGTACCATTTCAGCATCCCGGTCCGGATGGACGACGGAAGCATCAGGATTTTTCGCGGCTTTCGCGTGCAGCACAACGATGCCCGCGGCCCATGCAAGGGAGGCATCCGCTTCCACCCTCAGGAGACGATCGACACCGTGCGCGCGCTGTCGATGTGGATGACGTGGAAATGTGCGGTAGTGGATATCCCGCTCGGCGGCGGCAAAGGCGGTGTGATCTGCGATCCGCATGATTTGAGCCAGCGCGAACAGGAGGCGATTTGCCGCGGCTGGGTGAGACAGGTCGCACGAAATGTGGGACCCCTCTCGGATGTGCCCGCGCCGGATGTGATGACCAATGCCCAGCACATGCTCTGGATGCTGGACGAGTTCGAAACAATCCACGGCGGCAGGTTTCCCGGTTTCATTACAGGCAAGCCGGTTGGAATGGGAGGCTCTCTGGGGCGGACGGAGGCTACCGGGTTTGGAGTGATTTTCACGTTGCGCGAGGCGCTGCGGGAGCTGGGAATCAAACTCGAAAACACCGTCGCCAGCGTTCAGGGATTCGGCAACGTGGCTCTCTACGCAGCCCGCTTGTACCAGCAACTCGGCGGGAAGGTCATCTGTGTTGCCTCGTGGGATCAGACGGATCAGGCGGCATACTCGTTCAGGAAAGCATCGGGTGTCGATGTGGATGCCCTGCTCGGCATCACGGATCGATTCGGCGGCATTGACAAGAACAAAGCCAGGAGCCTGGGCTATGAAGTGCTTCCGGGAGAAGCCTGGATGGTTCAGGACGTTGACATCCTTATCCCGGCGGCGCTCGAAAACCAGATCACCGGGGAAAACGTCGGCAATATCCACAGCAGGGTCCGGGTCATCGTAGAAGGAGCGAACGGCCCGACGGCGCCGGGAGCCGACAGTGTCATCCGCGAGCGCGGGATCTATATTATTCCTGATTTTCTGGCCAACGCCGGGGGCGTAACCTGCAGCTATTTCGAGCAGGTTCAGAGCAACATGAATTATTATTGGGAGAAGGACGAGGTTTTGAGCAAACTGGATACCAAAATGACTTCGGCGTTCCAGGCGGTACACAACCTGGCGAAGAAGAACAAGCTCTACATGCGAGACGCCGCGTATATCATCTCGATCGGCCGCGTAGCGCAGGCTTGTAAAGACCGGGGTTGGGTCTGATATCCACATCATCCGGCCTCCCGCTGGCAGGCAAGACCCCGGTATCGGGGAGGCCGGAAGTCTCTTGGAAATTCATGCAGGGAGCCATGCGGCAAACACCCGGCTCGGAAGGAGCCACCACCCGTCTCGAAAAGGTTTTGCGCGCTTTACAGGAACGTGCAAAAGAACTTCAATCTATCTACACTATCGAAGAGATCCTGCGCTCCGGCAAACCCTTCGACGAGTTGCTGCGCCTGATCGCGGAGGCAATCCCGGCCGGATGGCAATATCCGCAGCACTGCCACGCCAGAATTGTCCTGCACGGCAGGATTTTTACCGTGCCGGGCTTCTTGGAGACCTCTTGGGAACAAAGCACGGGCATTTCAGCCCAGGGCAAACAGATCGGCACCGTTAGCGTCTTCT
>Ga0102851_10001760_pt1 | contig 12684 bp, 10 predicted proteins | sample Mud3Dept3metaG_FD_79558 | JGI IMG/M metagenome (GOLD analysis project Ga0102851, IMG submission 79558) | Freshwater wetland microbial communities from Ohio, USA, analyzing the effect of biotic and abiotic controls - Mud 3 Core 4 Depth 3... | ecosystem: Environmental > Aquatic > Freshwater >... | reverse complement strand
ACCTCAAACCAGGCGCTCCGCTCGTACTTCCCGGCGGATTCCAGCGGATTCTGGTAAAAGAACCGGTCGCCGCCCAGAGACACCCCCGAGAGGAGCCCATTGTAAAGGATCCGCTCCAGGATATCGATGTACCGGGCGTCCCCATGCAGCTCAAACAACCGCTGGTTCCAAAGAACGTTACCGATCGAAGCGCAGGTTTCGGCGTAAGCCTGGGCGTTCGGAAGTTCGTAATCGGCGCCGAAAGCCTCGTACTCACCGGTCGAGCCGATGCCGCCCGTGATATAGAGCTTCTTCCCCACAACGTTCTCCCACAAGCGGCCGGCTGCCGCCGCGTACTCCGGCCGGCCGCCCAGGGCCGAGACATCGGCCATGCCGGAATACATATAGGTGGCCCGGACCGCATGTCCGACCGCCTCGGTTTGCTCGAGCACCGGCTTGTGGTTCTGAAGATATTCCTCGGAGTTGTAGATGACAAACGGCGAATCAGCCGGATAGGTTTCGCCTCCATGATAGTGTCCGCGCTCGTCAAGGAAGAACCTGGCCAGGTCGAGATACATCTTGTTTCCCGTGACCCGGTAGAGCTTCGAGAGCCCGATCTCAATTTCCTGGTGTCCGGGAATGCCGCGCCGTTTTCCAGGGCCGAATGTGCGGACGAGGAGGTCGGCGTTTTTGAGGGCGATATCGAGGAAGCTCCGTTCGCCGGTCGTCACATAGTGGGCGACGGCGGCTTCGTACATGTGGCCGACGTTATAGAGCTCGTGGCTGACCCGCAGGTTCGACCAGCGCTCGGCGCCCGCGCCCGGCGCGGGGTTCCCGGGATCGATCGTCCGCGTCGTATAGAGATACCCGTCCGGCTCCTGGGCTTTGCCGACAAGGACGACCAGCTCATCCAACTTTTTCCGGAGCTCGGGGTCGGGGTTTGTTCTCAGGGAACAGGCGGCCGCCTCCATCGCCTTGAAGACGTCGCTGTCGTTGTAACGCTTTCCTGTGTGCTTGCCCTTGACGAGCCCGGCGGCGATCCGGAAATTGTTAGTCCGGCCCGTCTCTTCGTCCAGCTTGAACAGGTACGGGATCGTCGCGGTCCGGTTGATCTTGATACGCGGCGCCCAAAATTCGTCTTCCAGCTTGACCTGGGCGAAATCCGCCCGCCGGATGGGATAATCCGGCTTCATGACCGGCAGCTGTCCGCCCAGGGAAAGCCAGGCCAGGGAACTCAAGGCAATCAGGCTGCAAAGTCGCTTCTTCGGCATACGATCCTCGGCTCCTATTCTAGCACGAAAACCCCCCTCTCCTTCATCCTCCCCCGCCGCGGGGGGAGGAAATTATAATGGTCCTAAACACTCCGTCAGATGAATTTCCTAGGCCGGGATATCGTTTTCATCATAAACCCTCCTCCCCTGGCGGGAGGAGGGGGATTTCCAGGTTCGGGGGTGGCCCGCAGGGGCACGAGCCGCTAGTGGCCGATGGAAAGCGCCTGGTCCAGCCAGTCGTCGAGGAGCTCGAGGTATCCCTCCGCCAGCCTCATCGGCGAGGCCGGCTGCCTCGGCTTGGCCGGGTCGATTTCCAGGACTCCATGTCCGGCGTTGGGCAGGACGACAACCCGGCAAAGTTTATCCCCCTCTTCCTTGAGCGCGGCCTCGATCCGGGCGACGCTTTCGTCGACGGGAACGGTGAAATCATGCTTCCCGAATATGAACAGTCCCGGACACGGCAACCCCTTCACGGCCGGGATGGGGTCGTAATCGACATCCAGATGATAGAACCAGCCGGGGTCACCCATCTCTTGCGTTTCATAGAGTTTTTCTCTGTCCAACTCATTGGAAAGAGGCGGGAGAAAATCGGCCAACTTTTTGTTCTGCTTGAGTTTAAGGACGAGTTCGTCCAGTTTGTCCCCGTTTTTCCCGGTCTTTCCGAACTCGTAGAGAAGGCTCATCGATTGGAGGACGCCGTCGATTTCTCCTTGGGAGAATCCCGACGCCGTCATGATATTCGTCAGCATAGTGAATTCCTGCTTCCGCGGGCTGACGCCGGGCCCGGAATGGGAGATGAAGTAGGCCACGTCGCGGGAGCGGGAGGCGGCCAGGGAGACGATCCAGCCGCCCTGGCTTATTCCATAGAGGCCGACCTTTTGGGGGTCGATATCGGGACGGCTCCGGAGGTAGCGGACGGCGGCGAGAGCGTCGGCGGCCAGCTCCGGAAAATCGATCCGGCGCCAGTCGCCGGTCGAGCCTCCGATTCCCCGTTTGTCATAGCCGAGGACGGCGAACCCGCGGTGGAGGAAAAAATGAGCCAGGAGGGAGACTTGATTGCGGGTGCCCGGGCCCGAGCCGTGGGCATAGACGACGGCGGGATGGCGTCCCGACGTGGACGGGAGACGAAGACTGCCCGCAAGAGTTATGACGCCGCTCGTAAAGGTCACCGGAACTTCGGTGAAACCGGAATCTCTTCCGGCCTCGATATCGGGCCGGCCGGTCCTCTTGAGCATCAGCCGGTCCGCGGCCCCGGCGTCATTCCTGAGAAAAGTGATCCGGATCTCGCTTGCCGGATTGTCCGCCCCGGCAGCGGGCCCGGCGGCTGTGAATTCGGTCTCAGAAACGGCCCGTAGCGGACCCGTGCGGCCGGTCTCCGAGTCGAAAAAGAACAGGCTCCCGTCCTCCGCCTGTTGGGAGAACTTGAAAACGGAAAGGTATTCTTTGCCTCCGTACTTGTACTCGCCGAGATACGGCTGCCAGACTTCCGGCTTGATATCGAAGCCCTTGACCGGCGGCTCCTGCGCAGCCGGGAACGCGTTGAAAAGCGTCAGGATTATGGGGATAACGATTGGGATAAGCATGCGACTCCATCCTTTATATTTCAATTTCAAGTTCTCGGCGGCCAAGCTGAGCTTTGGAAACCGCCTTCCCTCTCTTTATTACGCAAGCCCACTCTTCCGGGTTTACTGCGGCACGATTCCAGGGCCGGCGTCGACAAGATTCCCGGATCCAAGCGTCCCTTCAAAACCCCGGGTTCTTCTTATTGACCCTGCTTTTTGCCAGATTCCAGCACATAGATCGAGGCGCTGAGCGGCGGGACGGTCAATCGACCGGAGAAGGGAACATCTGCCTCCTCTTCGATTTTGACCGCCGGCTCCTTCCCCGGCTCGTTATAGGCCAGGGGATCCGACCCGGCGATGCGGAAGAGTCTCGCCGTCTTTGGAACGGCCGCTCCCTTAAGGCTCAAGGCCAGAACCCGGGCCTCCGCCGTCGGGTTGACGATGGATATCGTCAGGGATTTTTTCCCTTCCGTCCAGGCGGCCATGATGTCCAGCGGCTCGGGCGCGCCGGGGATCCTGACCGGCAACCCGCCGAACTGCGCCCGGTAGAGCTTGAGCACCAGGCCGGTGGTGTCAAAGGCGGCAGCGGTCTTCGTCGTCTTGATCGCCCCGATGACATTCACCGTCTGGGCATAGTTGGCCATGAAGATGACGTCGCTCTGCCGGGCGTATTCATTGATTCCGGCGGCGACGCCGAGGGCGTCTTTGAGAAAGTAGCGTGTCCCTATCTGGCCGTAGAGCTCCGGCCCGTACCAGTAGTTCCATTCGTCGAGGGCCACGGGAATCTCCTTTTCCTTGAGCGCCGGAATCGCCTTCCTGTAGCCGCGGTGAGCCTGGGCGATACGCCGGATTTCGCGCGGGACCTGGGAAACGTGGCCGAGCACTCCGGGCATCTCGCCGACGTAAAAATGCTCGCTGAGAAAATCCATGTGCCCGGTCGACCCGGCCAGCATGCCCTCGCTCCAGGGACCGGCCGCCCCGACGCCGATAATCCGGATCGAGGGATCGACGGCCCGCATGAGCTCGGCGATGCGGTTATGCTTCTTGACATAATCCGGGAGCGGCATGTGGCCGAGCTGCCAGTCGCCGTACATCTCGTTGCCGATCGACCACCACTTCACCGCCCAGGGTTCGAGCCGGCCGTTCTCGGCGCGCCACCGGCCCATGAGGGTCGAGGAGGCTCCGTTGACATATTCGACTTCTTCGGCGGCCAGAGTCTCGGAGCCCTGGCCGCTGTTGACGGTGATGTACGGCTCGGTGTCGATCAGGCGGCAGAGGTCGAGGAATTCATGGATACCGACGTCGTTGTGCTCGATCCCGAGCCAGGCCGGGTTCTTGCGGGGAGGCCGGCGGTCGCGGTCCCCGACACCGTCCTTCCAGTTGTAGCCGCTGACGAAATTGCCGCCGGGCCAGCGGTAGACCGGAGAATTGAGCTCCTTGAGAAGGGCCAGGACCTCGGGACGGAAGCCCTCGACATTGTCCGCCGGCATGAGCGAAACCGTCCCGATCCTGAACGATTCGCTGCCTCTCGACAATATCTCCAGACGGGCTTTATCGGTCGAGCCGCTTGCCGTAAAAGACAAGGGGAGGGTGCGATAATCATTCGCCATATCCTCGAGGCTCACCGTCTGCCTGTCTTCCGCCCCTTCGCCCCAGACGAGGCTCACTTCAACGGGCAATGCATCGGGGTCGGCGGTGATGACGATGCGGCCCGTGTATGATTTCCCCTTGATGACGGCCAGATCGCCCTGGAAGATGCCCCCGGGCCGGCCGTTCCCCTTCAGCCGGACTTCCACGGCGTGCTGACCCACATAGGGAACGACCGGGTTCATCCAGACGCTGTGCGGTTCCCCGGCGGACGTCCAAACGGAGTCCGGAGTGTTCAGGGGGTAGAAGAACTTGCGGTCTTCGAGCATTTCGGCCCAAATGCCCTGGTAAATGCAGCGGCCCAGGTGTTCGATGAACTGGCCGTAAATATACGGGGACATCGGCGCCAGCGTTTTCGCCGCCTCGATCGTCACCTCCGGATTCAGGTCGGGCGACCTGATCAAGTCGAGCTGGAGATCATCGTACCAGGCGGTCCCGGTCGCTTTTCCCCAGCCGCCGTACAGGCAGTTAAGGGAAAGGGCATCGTTAGCCCCGCTGTCGAAGATAAGCTCCAACCGGGTCCAATCCTGGGTTCCCGTCACGGCCTTGGTTCGGAAATCGGTACCTTGGAAGCTGAACAAGGCGCCCTTTCCAGTCCCCGGTTCCAGGTTTTGGGTCTTGATCCAACCGCTCAGGCGGTACCTGGAAAAGGGCTTGACCGGAACGACGGTCACCCAGGAGGCGTCGGCGCCTTCAGTCGATGAAATGCGGACGCTCATCCTCCCGGAATGGGCGATGGAGGGATCAACGGCGAAATCGGCCTTGGGGCTCCAGGTTATGGGTGTCCAACCTTGGGGCACGTTGTCTTCGGCCGCCTCGAAGGAAGGATTGACGACGCCCGGCCGGGCCTGGTCCATGATCATACCACCCGGAGCGGAAGCCGAAGTCCGGGCGGACGGGAAGACCAGGAGAACCGCGCTCGCAAGAAAAACCCGATGCAGCGAACGAAATCGGATCATGGGGACCTCCTCTTCTCCCGGCGCTCCGGACGGGCCATTCCTTTTATAATGGCCTGCCGCCGGCAAGTCAAATCGGAGCGGACTGCTTTGTCAGGTTCAGAATAAACTCGCCGATTCCCGCAGCTGAATCGCGCGCCGGGGAGAAAGGAGGAGCCGGCACAATCTCCGTCTTTCAGGCGGGTGCTTTCCTGGCCCGGGTTTCCGTCCCCCCTTTTCTTATGACCAGGGTAAATCCCCCTTTCTCATCCTTCTCGAAAACGACTGTCGCCCCGATGGCCGGAGAGACGAATTCATTTTGGGACCTCGGCTCAAACAGGCGGTCGAGGTTTTCGGATTCACGCATCTCCTGCAGGCGGCCGCTCTCTTTGTCCCAGATATAGGTGAAGAACCCCGAATTATTTTCGAAATCCACCCGGACATAAGTGAATAGGCTGCCCGGCCGAGCCAGGGTTCCCAAAACTTCAAGCCCTTTAACCTCGCCCCATCGTTTCTTCTTGGTTCCCCAGAATGCGGAGGCCCGGGTCCTGACGCCTTCGAGAGGCTGTCCCCACGCCGCCGCCAACGCCGCATAGTCCCCGGCAAGAGCCGATATCAGCATCTCCTCGGTCTTCCGGTCGGTACGCTCTCCCTCTTCCTTGATTTCCATTCCCGAAGCGGCGAGCAACCCCACCAGATCTTTGGCCTTGTAAGTCGCCAGGAGGTTGTCGTTCTCGTCAAAATGGACACCGATCTCCGCGCCCGAAGCGAGTTGATATCTTCCGGCATACTCTCCGAGCAGCCCTTCATCCATCTCTTCATAGTCGCCGCTGACGATCCGCGCAATCCTATCGGCATACGTGTCCGAGATCTTGCCGGCGATATTGCTCGACACGATGACCACCAGGTCGTTCTCGAGCTCGAAGCCCATGAAGGCGTTGTAAATCCCGTTTCCGCCGTTATGCCAGATCAAGGTGGCGCCCCGGCCTGTTTTCTGGTTGACCCAGCCGTAGCCGTAGTAAGAATTCCCGTCCGCATATTCCTTGATATGCGGGGCGAAGTATTTCTGTCTCGCCGCCGCGGAAAGGACGGCATCATTTTTTAAGGCGAGATACCAGCGGTGCATATCGCCGACGGTCGAAAGGATCCCGCCGTTTGCCCGCAGGTGCCACCCCGGTCCTTCGGGGCGCCAGGGCCGGTCCAGCGCCGTTCCCCAGCGCTCTCCGCCCCTGTAGCCCACGGCCGGCTCGCTCTTGGCAATCCCCGGCCTGAGATATCCGGTCCTCTCCATGCCCGCGGGCTTGAGGAGCTCCGCATAGAGGAAGTCCTCATAGTTTTTGCCCGAGACCAGCTCGACGATGATCCCGAGCAGGCTGAACCCGACGTTCGAGTATTCATATCTCTCGCCCGGCTTGAAGAGGAGCTCGGAGCCCAGGGCGAGCTTGATGAAGTCCTCTCGGCCGGCAGGGTCGTAATCGTCACCCAGCGCCTCCTTGAATCCCGCAGAGTGGGTCAGAAGATGGTGCAGGGTGATATCCTTCTTATCCGCCGGAATATTCTCGATATATTTGCTCAGCAGGTCGGTGACACTCAGCTTCCCCATCATCTCCAGCTTGAGGATGGCGGCGCCGGTGAACTGCTTGGTGATCGAGCCGGTCGAGAAGACGGTGTCCGCCGTCTCCATAACCTTGTTTTCGCGGTCGGCCAGGCCGTAGCCTTTGGCCAGGATAATGTCTTCGCCCCGGGCAACCAGCACGGACCCGGCATAGCCGCTGGCTTCGACCTTTTGCATATAGCGGTCGATCTTTTGTCCCAGGTCACCCTTGACGATTTCCGCGGCAAAGGATGCCTCCGCAAAACCGAAAATCATGAAGCTGAGTATCAGCGCCGCACCCATGTTCCGTCGCATGAAGCCTCCTTGTCCAATCCATTTGTTCTCACTCCCAAAATATCACCCATTCCGAAGTTCCGGGTCTTGTCCTATTATACCCAAAGAACGACATCCGTCGGAAAAAAGTTACGGCACGAACCGGCCTCTCCTCTATCCCTCCCCGCCAAGGGGGAGGAATATTTTGTAAGGACGACGTCCACTAATAAAGGATTGTCCCATGAAAAAACCCAGGCCGCTTAGGGCGGCCGGGAAAATGCCCAAAAGGGGTTCGCGCCTTCGCCTCGCCATCCTCTCTCTTGATTCAACAGCTCCTCTCTGGACTGCCCGGGAGATGACACAGCCCGGCTCGCAAACGCGGGGAAGTTCAAATATAATGCTTACTCGCGGCTACGATTCTAAGGAGACGCACTGTGGTCCAACCAATGAATAGCTTCCGTATCAAGATTCTGCCGGTGGGCATGGCTTGCCTGGGAGTCTCCCTTTTCGCGCATTCCTTCCTTGTCCAGGAGAAAAGCTTAAACGACTTCATCCTGGAAAAAATGAAAGGCTCGAACGTTCCCGGCCTCAGCGCCTGCATTGTGAAAAAAGACAAGCTTGTCTGGAGCGGGGCATTCGGCTGGTCGGACGTCGAGAACAAGAAGCCGATGACGGGGGAGACGGTCCAGAACATCGGGTCGATCTCGAAGACCATCACGGCAACCGCGGTCATGCAGCTCTGGGAAAAGGGGAAATTCAAGCTGGACGACGATATAAACGCTTACCTGCCTTTCCCCGTGCGAAACCCGCGCTTTCCGGACGACCCCATAACCTTCCGGCAGCTGCTCACCCATCATTCGTCCATCAAAGACGGACCCGCGTATGAAGAAAGCTATGCCTGCGGAGATCCCGCCGTTTCTTTAAAAGACTGGATCAAGGGATATCTCGTCCCCAGCGGGAAGTACTACGGCGCGGAGCAGAATTTCCAGGCCTGGAAGCCTGGAACGATAGAAATCCCTCCCGGCCCTCGGGCCTACACCAACGTCGGGTTCGGCCTGTTGGGTTATCTCGTCGAGGTCATCAGCGGACGGGACTTTTCCGAATACTGCCGGGAAAACATCCTCACGCCTCTGGGGATGAAAAAAACGGGATGGTATCTGGCGGACGTGGATGTCGCCCATCACGCCGTCCCCTACACTTTTATCTCGGAGCACTTCAAAATGCCGGAAGGGTTGACCTTCGAGACTTTCCTTCCCCGGTATGGGAAGGACACTCCCGCCCCAAAAACGGGAGACCTGTTCCCACATTGTCTGTACAGTTTTTTCAATTATCCGGACGGGTTGATCCGGACGAGCGTCAAGGACCTGTCCCGGTTCCTCCGGGCGTATATCAATGACGGCGATTTTGGAAACCACCGTATTCTTAAAAAGGAAACCGTTCAAACGATGCTCTCTCAAGAGCATTTCGGGCGCGGATTGTGCTGGTACGAGATGAAATTGAAGAGCGGAGACGCGGCCTGGGGCCACGGCGGAGGGGATCCCGGCATTTCCACCCAGATGCTCTTCCGCCCCAAGGACGGCGTCGGAGTCATCCTCTTTTTTAACTCTGACAGCCCGGGAAAAGCGTACGGAGAGATCCAGGAGCGGCTTTTGGAGGAGGCGGCAAAATTCTAGCAGGCCGAAATTTCAGGCGGCGCGGATCGACAGAGGGCGAGGACTCCCCGGTCAGCGGCCCCGGGCCAGCATCTCCTCGGCTTCGGCGGCCGTGATCGTGCCCTCCCGGAGCATCTTGAGAACATCCATCCGGCTCTGGTGCGGCGGCTTCAGCTCGTCATACCTCCGGAACATCTCCTCCATCTTCCCCCGGACCGTGGGGTAGGAACAGTCCATTCGCCGCTCCACCTCCTTGAGGTTTCCCCGGCTGCTCATGAAGAGGTCAAACAGCCGCTCGATGTCCGGTTCGAACCGGCAAACCGGGCAGGGTTCGAAGCTTCCCTCGAGCGTCGAGCTGCATCCGGTGCAGGCCATCCGGGAGATGAGCAGCTTTTGGCCGCATGACGGACACTGATGGGGGACTCTCATTGACCATTCTCCCTCGTGTTGACCGTGATGTCCCCGTGCATGGTCCTGAGGTTGAAGAGATTTTCGGCCGATCCGCCCCCTAACTCCACGCTCTCGCTGCGGAAGAAGGCATTCTTGGCGGCCTTGGACTTCATGCCCTGGGAGTGGACACGGATATCTCCCTTCCCTACCCGGGCTTCGACCCGGCCCGAGAATTGAGCCGCGGTCGTGACGCTGATGTCGCCGTCCATGGCCGAGACATCGGACCTCCCGGCGTAGGCTTCGGACAGGTCGACTGTGATCTTCCCCTTCATCGCCCGGATGTTGAGGGGACGGGAGGCGTTCCTGACGACAATATCGCCCTTGAGTGTCCTGACATCAAGAGACAGCGGGAGGTCATTGACCTCGGCGTCTCCCTTGGCCAGGACGACTTTGACCTTGCCGATCGAAGTGGGAACGTGGACCGCCGCATTATGATGACAGAATATGACGATCTTGTTATCTTTGCGGAGGACCTCGCATCTGCCCTTCTCTCCGCTATCCAGGTGAAGGCGGCCGTCTTCCGAAGGCCGGATACTGATGTCCGCCGATCCATGCTTGTAGGCCGTTCGGGGATTGGTGAGGACGAGCGTCGATTGCCCGTCCAGGCTGAGGTCCTCGATCCGGCCGGATACAGGCTTAAATCCCTCGAACCAATACTCGTCGCCGAAAACTGACCCGAAAGCGTTTTCAAAAAATTCCTGCGCCTTATACCCAAATCCCTCGAAGCTGTCGCCCCAGCTCCAATCCCCCCGGCAATACGGACCCCCATGCTTGTGCCCGAATTTCTCCGACCGGCATTCTCGCTCCTCGGCCTCTCCCTTCTCGAGGGCCCGGAGAAGCCTCTCCCCTTCTTCTACGGTAATTTTCTTGTCGGCAACCATTTTGAGAATTTCGATCCGTTCTTCTTTCATGGTTTTGCTCCCATTACTGCTATTAAATCATAATAATATATAAACTCTAATTTATAATTTGTCAAGATATATTTATAATTTATAAATATTAAGCTAATAAATGGAAAAAATTTCGCCTTTCTTGGGGGAAGCTGTCGGCTATGTCTGCGTCTTAAAGGGGTTCCGGATGCCGAGACCCTTGATTGACTGGCCGCCCTGCATGTCCTCTGAATAAAGCACCCGGCAATCGGCCTGCAGCGCGGCCGCCACAATAAGGGCGTCATAAAAAGGGAACCTCCACTGATCGGAAATCTCCAGGGCTTGATGGAAGAGTTCCATGCTGGAAAAAACCTCACAAAGAGGCTCGAGGACGATGTTCAGATAAAGCTGGGTATCTTTGACATTCATGGGAACGGCAAATTTCCTGGTGGCTACGTTCAAGAATTCCTGAATGACCTGGTAGCTGATAATCCCTTTCCCCTCCTCCAGGGCTCCGGAGACCAGGTCCTGGGCGATCTTCCGTTTAGGGGTGTGGCCCGAGTCGAATGAGTAAATGAGGATATTGGTATCGAGGAAGTACTTATCGTTCATTGAGTTCATCCCTCGAGAACTTGCGGCCGGGCTTGACATAGGCCAGGGAATCCATAAAGGCTTGATAATCTGTGGTCTTAGTGTTCCTGTTCAGGTATCGCCGGAGCCAAAGCCGGAAATTGGCGTTGAGGGTTGTTTTCTCCCGTTTGGCCTTTTCCCTGACCTTGCGGATAAGCTCCTCATCCGCGCTCAAGGTTATGTTTTTTCGCATCTTCGCTCTCCCAGGTACACTATGCTTGTGTACACTATTTTCGTGCATATGTCAATGCTTCCCTTTGGAGATCTTCACAGCCTATCGACGTTGTGGGTCACCCTGCCGTCTCATGAAGCAATATTCTTCCAAGAAAAAGATAAGATTGGCCGCATGGACGGATAGGGATGGCCTCGGGGTTTATTGACTCCAGGAACTCAGTCTTGGCTTCGGGACGGCCGGGGTCGGCGTCCCTCCGGGGAGAAGCGTCTTCATATCGAGGCCCGCGGGCCCAGTAAGTTTTAGCTCGGGGAAGACATTGAGTGTTTGTCATTTTTTTCAGATTTGACTACAATCAACACAAAGTTGTGTCTGTTGTGGGCTGGACGCTTAAGCTAAGGAAAGCCGATCATGAACATCCTATTGGAGGTAGCCAATATGCATTTTCAAAGGGTCAATCTCCTCGGTTTGATGTTTCTGTCTCTGTATTCGTTTGCGGCCGGAAACGGCCTCAGCGTCGCAACAGCGCAAAGCAGCTCCGAAAAATGGTCTTATTTCAAATTTCAATCCGGACAGTTTTTTAGGTATGAGATGAAGTCAGAGAGGGGTCTCGCCGGCTGGCTGAGCGTTAGGATCGAAGCGGACAGCCCCGGGGTTTTGAGCGTAAGCCTCGCCGGAAAGTGGACATCAGAGTTTTCGGAAACCGCAAAGCTGAAACCGGGCATGTCGGCTTTTGATCTCGTCTACGCCTTCAAGAATCCCGAGATCCCGAATGCCGCGGGCAGCCTTCTCAATATTGACGCTGTTGTAGTTGACAATACGACCTGGAAGGACGGTTTTATCTGGACTCAGGGCGATAAGTCGATTGAGGTCAAGGGGGAGAGAGAATGCGCCGGGATTAAGGGGCTGGTGGCAGACTACGGCAGCAAATCATTTGGCCGGGTTCAGAAAAGAACCTATGCCGTGAACCCGAATATCCCCCTTCCTCTTTATGCCCAGGTCCCTGCCGCAAACGACACCTGGACTTACGAACTCGTGGAAGTCAAAGGGATTTAAATCAGCTAAAAAATCGTTCTTCCCCTGGCAACCTTGAATTGAAAATAGTGTATAACCCTCAAGGAATCGGCCTATTTTGCAGCGTTCAGAATCCCCGGACTTATTTTACCGCAATTGGGATATGCGGTTCCGCGCGTCCTCCACTTCCGGCCGGCCCGGGTCGGCGTCTTTCCAGAATTCGAGAAATTTCTTATACGAGGCTCTCGCTTTATCTTTGCGGCCCGTTTGGTCGTACAATTTGCCCAGACGGTAATGCGTGAGGGGATGGAACCACCGACGCCTCCGTGGGGGCCCTCTCTCAAGAGCAGTCCATCGGTTGGCTGACGATTCCGGCCGGCCAGCGGAGATTCAATACAAATAACGTGTTCGGCAAGCTGACGTTCACGCCAGCCATCGAGGTCGAACTGAACGGAGAATTCTCCGATCGGATCACCGTGAACGCCAGCACCACCTGGTCCCAGGCCAAGGGCACGAACCCGGGGCAGGGCGAAAGGTCGAGCTGGACCTCCAACTGGGGAAGCGGCTATGAAATGGGGATATTCGGGGACCGGCCCGACGTCCCGGAGGGAGCGCCGGAGAAAGAGCTTTACGATT
>Ga0102851_10001757_pt1 | contig 12692 bp, 7 predicted proteins | sample Mud3Dept3metaG_FD_79558 | JGI IMG/M metagenome (GOLD analysis project Ga0102851, IMG submission 79558) | Freshwater wetland microbial communities from Ohio, USA, analyzing the effect of biotic and abiotic controls - Mud 3 Core 4 Depth 3... | ecosystem: Environmental > Aquatic > Freshwater >... | reverse complement strand
TGGTTCACTGAATTCCTTGCCGGTGAATGGATCTTTCACAGCAAGGCTGGGGTGCGTGGTCATCAAACCACCGATTGCACCATTAACATATACAGCGATCCCTCCAATACCGGGTTTGACAAGAGTGTCGCCATTAAAAACTCCCTTTTCAACTCCTTCACGCACATAATGCGGAAAATCGGAAGTGATCAGTAAATTCTTTCCCCATAAGGTTTCCGGGTGATCAGCCCAGGCTATCAGAGATCCGAGAGTGTTACCATTCTCTTTATCAACAGCTTTGATCAATCTCAGACCGGAATCATATACTTCCGGTTGCCTTGTGTCCCTGACAAGGTGAGCTGCACCTGTGAGATCTTCAGAAATTTCCAGTACAGCAGGTCGCATGTTCTTAACTGCAGCCACAACCGATTCCACGACCTGGCTTTTCACATATTCCAAATATTCTTCATTGATGCCACTTTTTAAAGGCGATTTACCCCACAGGCCGAGCATATCAGGCCCTTCATGCGTGTGTGTTGAAGCAATAAGCGTATAAGTTATTCCTGCATCATCGGGAATTCTGTTTCTGACATCAATCACTCCGTCATACATGAATCCTATTGCATCGAGCACAACAATGGCCAGCCGCGTTCTGCCGTCATCAACCACCATTGTTCTTGCCCAGAGATCGTCATGTATCCCGTTGGCTGCCCTCCTGTTTCCAAATCCGGCGATCCAGACGGGATCAAAGATCCCGTTCCCGTTGCCGTCAGTAAATGCATCACCGTCTTTTGGATTATATTCCGCATCACTGTTTAAATCGTTCCACCTGTCGGGAACAACCGGAGTGATTGTTTGTGCAGCGAATCCTGTTTTTAGTGGCGATATTTTCCTGTTAATAATCTTTAAATCTGCATTGTATCCGGGAGTCCTGTCTTTCAGATTTGATCTGAACCATATTAATAAACCGATAATTATCAGGAGCAGCAATCCTCCTATTACTTTCAATATTTTCTTCACAGGTGTGTAAAATTTAAATTCAATATTTAACAAAGTTGCTGATTTGGAATAAAATATCAAAGAGGAAAATTTACCTTTAAAATCTGTAGACACTTCAGGGACGGAATAAAAGAAAAACTAATTTTGCATTTCTAAGTCAGGAACAAAGTTTAAAAATATCCGTCTTTTGCTTAAATTAACCTCAAAATTTCAGATAAAAGATAACATGGCCGAAAAAAAGACGGCGGTAATTATTGGCGCCGGAATCGGTGGGATAGCCACTTCTGTTTTTCTCGCTAAAAATGGTTACAGCGTCAGGGTTTATGAAAAGAATGCAACACCCGGAGGAAGATGCGGCCAGATCATTCGTGATGGTCACAGGTTCGATCTCGGAGCAACAATGTTAATGATGCCGGGTATCTACAGGGAAGTCTTTGGATCTTTAGGTATGGATCTTGAAAAAAGTCTCAGTCTCAAGCCTCTTGATGATCTTTACAAAATTTATTTTGACAATGGAGATTCCCTTGCCTTTTCGGCCGATGAAAACAAAATGAAGGAGCAGCTGGAGAAAATTGAACCGGGCAGCTTCAAAAGATCACAGGAGTATGTTTCAACAGGGTACGGGATCTTCCGGCTTTCGATGAAGAAGCTGATCGGACGAAATTTTTACAATATCTTTCAGATGGTCAACCTGAAAAATGTACCGATGCTATTCAAGATCAAAGCTTTTACTCCCCATTATAAATATGCAGGAAGATTCTTTAAAAATCCTCATCTGCTGATGGCATATACTTTCCAGAATATTTATGTGGGACAGAGCCCTTTCAGTTCCCCCGCACTGTTTTCAATGGTACCTGCGGCAGAGCTGACAGAGGGTTCCTTTTTCCCTTCAGGCGGAATGTTCTCGGTAGTTGAGGCCTTACTTTCCGAAGCAAAGAAATCAGGCGTCAGTTTTTATTATAACAGCCCGGTTAAAAGGATCTGTGTAAACAACCGGAGAGCTGACAAAATAGTTTTGAACAGCAATGAGGAGATACCAGCAGATATTGTGGTGGCAAATGCCGATCTCCCCTATGTCTACCGTGAATTATTGCCTGCCGGGAGAGCTTCCGCCCGGCTGGACCGGTCGAACTATTCATGCTCGGCAATTTGTTTTCACTGGGGACTTGACAAGAGATACTCTCAGCTTGAGCACCATAATGTTTTTTTATCGGATGGATTGCGTTCCGGCCTTGACATGATATTCAAAAAAAAATCTGTCAGCGCTGATCCAAGTTTCTATGTGCATGCTCCAGCAAGAACTGACCCTGAAGCAGCTCCCCGCAATAATGACACTCTTTCAATTGTTGTAGCAACCGGGCATGTTGATAAAAGATTCCGGCAAGATTGGGACCAGGTAAAAATCACAACCCGGGCTGCGGTAATTAAGCGCCTTAAGCAGCATGGCCTTGTGGATATTGAAGATCATATAAAATTTGAGATCTGCCACATGCCTGAAGACTGGCAAAGTTCCTGTAATATTTCAAGGGGTTCGGTTTTCGGCAGTATTGGACATAACATCCTGCAAATGGGCTGGTTCCGTCCCCATAACCGCCATGACCGATATCATAATTTATATTTTACCGGCAGCTGTACGCATCCTGGCAACGGTATACCGAATGTTCTTATTTCAGCAAAACTTGTTGCCGAACGTATCATGTCAGGCAGATGAAAATAATTAACAACAACTAATAAAAATTTTGAATGGATTCAGAAAAGGAAAAATTTCTTGAAATATTCGAATCGATAGATTTCCATCGTATCATGGATCATCCGAATATCCTTCTGGCGGCAGCATTCTGGGAAAATGACAGGTACCTTGCAGCGGAGATCTTCTATAAGTTCATGCGCAGAATTGACGACATGATTGATGATTACAAGGCATCTCACAAAATCATAGCCGAATCGGAGAGAAAGGAGTTTGTCAACAAAGTAAACGAATGGCTTAATATGGTAACTGATCCGGAAGGAAACAGTCCCTTCAGGAAGGAGATGAAACATGCAGTTGAAAAGTTCAGGATTCCCTTTTGGCCGCTGGAAGACTTTTCTAAATCAATGCTTTATGATATTCAGAACGACGGATTCCCGACTCTTGAATCATTTCTTGAGTACTCCCGCGGAGCCTCAATCGCTCCTGCTTCGATATTTGTCCATCTGAACGGACTGACAAAGAAAAATGGAAGGTATGATGCCCCGTCATTTGACGTAAAAGAAGTTGCAACACCCTGTGCCATATTCAGTTATTTAGTTCATATTGTACGTGATTTTCAGAAAGATCAGCTTAATAACCTGAACTATTTTGCCGACGATCTTATAGAGAAACACCGGCTGAACAGGTACGACCTGAAGGAAATAGCATACGGTCACCCTGTAAGCAGTAATTTCCGTAAACTGATCCTGGAGTATTATTCCCTGGCAGATGAATACCGCAGGAAAACCTACGATGTGCTCAAAAGGATCCGGCCACTTCACGAACGAAGGTACCAGCTGAGCCTTGAGATCATCTTCAATCTTTACCTTATGGTTTTTGAAAGAATTGATGTAGAACACGGGAAGTTCAAAACCGCCGAGCTAAATCCCACTCCTGAAGAAACAAAGCAGAGAGTGTATGAAACTATTATGAATTTCACATCTGGTCTTGTAGCAGTTTCTTAATAGCATCCATCAGAATTCCTTCTGCCTCAGGAGTGACTGCTGACGCGATGCCTGCTTCATAGCCACCCTCCAGGTAAGCTTTCGCAGTACAGATGTATCCGGTTGCATAATCACCATAAGCCGCCATGGTTACAAACAGGTCGGGGCGCATTTTCTTTGCGGCAAGCTGATATTCAACAAAAAGTTCACCAGGCATGTGCAGAATACGGGCATGACCAAGAGTGAGGCAACCTATATCGATCTTTTTCCCTGTCTGTAATCGCCTGAGCCAAACCAATTTAAACAGGTTATTTGTAAGATAGACCATGTCTTTGGTTTTCATCTCACCCTGCAGGTTTTCAATGAATGATGCCGGGGGCAAAGCGACAGGAATAAAGTTCCATTTTACATTGCTGGCAGTAATTGTATCTTTTACGGTAGATTCCCATGCCCTTTTCATTCCATCTGCGAGCCTGGCAGCCAGAATATCCCTGTTTTCCTTTGATCCGTCATTATACTTGCCGGCAGTAATGTTGCCTCCTGCTCCGTTGAAATGGATATGCAATGCCTGTGGTACTGCCACCTGACGCATAAAACGGGCCAGGCCAGGGTAATCGGGATTTGCAACTCCAAGACGGTAATAGCTCTGTGGATGATTTGCATAGTAGCTCAGTACTGCAACAGGCTGGTCTCCGTTCCAGAAGCTTACCAGCGACACCATAGGATCAATCAGGCCTTCAGGTTCGGCCCGGATTCCCGGATCCCTGGTTGCTGAGGTACGGCTTGCTTTAACCTTGTCGTCAGGACCAATGATTCGCCTGTTTGAAGCAACCTCATAAACCTGTGCCTGTCCAAGACCAATATGAGTGACCGGCTGCGATTTATCAAGTGAATTCTGAATGGCGGTTCCGAGCCTGCGGATCAACTCACGGGCAAATGTGCCGTCATAACTCCTTGGGTCAAGACCGGCTTCCTCAAGAAGACGTTCAGCACCAAAATCGCAGATAGGAGCATCATGCTGATGAATTGTATGAACAGCGACCCGTTCGGGTACTGTTCCAGCAGCAACTGCAAGCGCCTGCCTGAAAGCATCCTGGCTATCGTTGGAAATACCGATCCAGTCGACAGAGCAAAGAACAATCGGCTGTCCGGCACCCTGGAGAACAATCCCCTTTGCCCTGAGACCAAGATCCCATGAATTAACCATCAGATCATAAGCAAGATAGCTTCCAACCGGTGGAGTCGCATCAACATCAAAAGTCGATAACCGAAGACCGTCAGACGGAGGTACTGCTTCAGAATTCCCAACTCCTGCAAAACTGTCAGATGCAGGCAGGAAAAAAATCAGGAGACTGGATATTAGTATCAGTCTGAGTTTAATACCATATCGCATGGCAACCCTGTTTTATTAATTATTGCGTGATATGCTGCACTCCTGCTTTAACAGCCAGTTTTTCGAATTCCTTAAGTATCAGTTTCTGAATGTCCGGTGCCCATTTGCTTGGCATCCCATACACCTTCTGGGATGTATCTCCTTCATATCCTCCTTCTTCAAGTATGGTTTCAGAAGGAATGTAGGCCATATCATCATTGGCATAACCCATGACGAACGTTTCCTGGCCGAAAAGCTTTTTCAGTTCAATGGCATATTGTACTACCAATTCACCTCCCAGCGCCATGATCGGCTGGTCGCCAAGCTTCCATATCTGCACAGGGTATGGGTAGGAAGTCATCAGTGATCCGTTTTCCCTGAGCAGCTCGAGCTGATGAGTTGCCCAACGCTTCTGGGAACCTGAGGATTCTTCTTCCATCTTTATTAATTCCTCCCTTGTAGGAGGTTTGGAAAGTGGCAACCTGATCTCCGAATATGCAGTTGATATGGAAGGAGCAAGAATACGCATTTCCTCGCTAAGCACCCTGTCGACCGCGGCTGCCAGCTCGCGGCCGTATTGCTGAGCAAGGTAAACCGTCCTGCGTGGCAACGGATTCTGATCGGCACCGGCGCCCTGAAAGAACATTGCCGTTATGCCCGGGTGCATCTTTTCCAGTTCAATCTGGGCAAATCCCGGATAATCACCCGATAAATGATAAATACTTAAAACAGTAGCGTGGCAGGCATAACCGAAAACGACTGCCATCAGATTCCCGGCTTCATTCATAACCTTCAGCACCGGAACCGCATAATCGTTCGGACCATTTAAATCCGTCACTTCACTTATTGTTTTTTCAACATTGTTCCGCCTGTTTACCTGAAACCGCGTAACGCCATTTTGTGCATAGAGTTGCGCAGGTACCAGGGAACGTATGGCTTCTCCGGCCAGAGTTACAATTTGCTTTTCAAGGTTAGCGGAATATTTCTTTATAACCTCTTTTTGCTTAGTATCCAGCGGATAAATATCAGAGAGCGCATCCTGCAAAACAGGGCCTGAATGTGTATGTGAACAGCTCAATATTATCTGAGCCCTTGTCAGACCATACTTTGCTCCGATCTGGTTCCGGATGCGGTCAGACATTTTTTTGGGGAATCCCAGGAGGTCACTTGTGATGAGCAGTACCTTCTTCCCTTTAGCATCTTCAATTGCTAATGCCTTTACCCAAAGATCATGCAGAGTACCTTCGGAGACGTGATCACGTGAGCCGTAACCTGCCATCCAGATCGGTTCCTGGGGAGTTATAACCACCCTGGAAACTCCTGCTTTCCATCCCTTAGTTGTCCCCTGTGTATCATCTGCTGCAGCTGTATTAACAAATATTATGATAAGACAGGCAGAAAATATTGAAAATGAAATAGTTTTTTTCATTCTTATGAATTTTATGAATTATTAATGTTACTCAGTCAGAATATCAAATAAAGATTTTCCCCGGTGTCTCCGGAGTTTATCAAATCAGGAACGGTGCATATCAGTTTTTAAACGGATCCGGAATACCGATCAGGTCTGTTCTTGTCTTTCCGTTCTCAGTGATCCTTGCCAGAGTGTATACCGTGCCGTCAGCGCCGATAGCTATTGAGTTAACATAAAGAGGGCGTTGGCCATCCGGGTAAAATACAGCACCATGATCCAGGTATTTTCCGGTTGGTATATCATAAGTGATCACATGAAGATCCTCAAGACCTTTAGCTTCACCTTTAGCAGTAGAGCTGGCACCCATCACACGTTTCCCGTCAATATAGATCGGGGCCCCGGTCAGGTAATAAATTGTACGTCCGTCATGACCCAGCTTGAAACCAAGGTAACCGTAGGAGAACTGGTCCCCCATACCTGTCAGTTTGGATGGTATTGATGTAAGCCTTTCCAGTACTTCTATACGCGGTACAGTCGGATCGAAACGGAAAAGATAACCGGAGTTGCCATGAACACCATAGATCTTTTTCTCCGGAGCGTACCAGAATACCTGGCGCCAGTTGTATGCCATGCTTCCCGAAGTGAAGATATCGTAAGTTCCAAAGTAATCCTTTACCATATCTTCACCTTCAATGGTCTCAGCCTTATTTGCTCCAAGCTTCAGCCTCAATATTTGTCCCTCTGCATTGGTCATATAAACAGTGCCATCTTCATGATTAACGGCCATAGAACGACATACGACACGGAAATCCTTACCTACACCATCCTCGCCTTTTCCGGCGACAGATCCAAGATCATCCAACTTTTTCGTTGCAACATCATATCGGAACAAGATGCCTGTTGGCCATGAAAGACCATAGATAAGGCCCCTTACAGTATCCATATTCATTGTGATAATACCTTCTTTATTCGGACCAATCGCAAGATCTTCAAATTTTTTTGTTTTCATATCGAAAGAAAGAAGGTGACCGCCCCGATATGGTTTATAATCTCCTGTAGGAACACCTGTTTTTTCCATCCCGTTTATTATGCTGTAATAACCAAGATGCGTTGCAAAATAGAGCTTGCCCTTCATCTCTACAAAATTCACATGGCTTTTCCCCTGTGCAACAACTTTTATGTCTTTTTCTCCGCAAATCTCCGTAAGGTCTCCCAGATGTTCGATCTGACCTGACTTGGGATCGAAAGAGTACATCTGACCTGCCACCTCCATCAGCTGAGAGCAGAGAACATAATATATCTTCCCGTCGCTTGCAGAAGAAATACCGTTATAAGTGTCATGCGCATCAGCAAAGCCAGAGTTATAAACCGTGGCAATCAACTTAGCATCAGGAGTTGAAACAATGGGAGCTTCAGCTTCGACCTCAGGCTTGGTAACCTGTTTACAACCGGTCATGATCAGAGCCGGGATCAGGATTGCAAATAAAATACGATAAATTTTCATTTGTTTAAATTTTGTTTTGTTATTTATTTAAGGTTCTTTTTATTGTTTACCTGAAGAAATTACAAAAAATGATGTTTATTGCATTCATTCAAGTTTATTACAAAAATGATTTAACAAAAAACATCACTTTAAACAATAAACATACGAATAAAAAAACGAATCACCAAACCAAAAAAGCAAAGGCCTCATTTTCAGAAAGTAACAATCCACGTTTTCAGAGCTCAATATTGTAAAAAAATATTTAACGGGTAAGAATCCAAAATTGGGTGTGCCGACAATGAAGATTTGTTTATTTCTTTCTTTTAAGTAACTTTCGAAAAAAAATCTGTTCCATGAAAATAAGGATCATTGCGCTTGTTTTCATTCTTGCATGTGTTTCATTTGTTGCTTCCGGTCAGAAGACAGCTGCAAAGCCAAAGAGAATTACAATTCAGGGTATAGTTTCTGATTCAATCGGGAATCCAGTTCCCGGAGCCAGTATCCTTATTGATAATAAAAAGACGGATGTCATGACCGACAGCAAGGGATTTTATAAGGTCAAAGCCCGTTCTGATGCAGGATTGATATCTGTATTCACCTTTTATAACGGGATTGATGAAGAAACAATCGATGGCCGGACAACCATCAATTTCACAATGAAAGGAATAGCATCACCTCAAAAAAACAGACAGGGAAACATTGAAAATGATAAGGATATCAATATTGGTTATGGTTCGGCTGGAAAGGAAAATCTTACCAGCCCGGTCAACAAACGGGATATGCAGATTGGTAAGAATGCAGTATATACAGATATTTACGAGATGATAGCTGGTACTGTCCCGGGTGTTAAGGTAACCGGAAACAGCATTGAGATCCGTGGTGCATCCTCGATTAATCTGAGTAATGAGCCACTTTTTGTGGTTGACGGAATAATTGTAGATGCAATCGATAATATTGATCCCAACGAAGTAGAATCCATTGAAGTACTTAAAGGAGCTGCTGCCACGATCTATGGATCCCAGGCAGCAGGCGGTGTAATTTTAATTCAGAGGAAAGGTGCCAATGGCAGAAAGAAATAGGGATCAGTCTTTTACTTTTCCCCGACAACTAAGAAACTCTCGCAAACTGACCTGAATCATAATAAATCAACAATTATAAAAACTAAAAACCTTTCAAGGAGATAATTTGTGTAAGTAGTTTCAGTGGGATAACCTCAGTTCAATTTAATGAATAATGAATAAACCTTAATATTATTACAAATGAAAAGGAAAGAATTTACAAGAAGAAAATTTATTTCGACAGTCTCTGCAGGATCAGTAGCGGCTGTTGCATCAGGTGTCATTCCTTCATTCGGGAGTTTTACACCTGTCATGAATAACACCGGGAAACTGGCTATTCTGGGAGGGACACCTGTAGCTCCTGAAAAGGTATGGCCCGAATGGCCATATGTTGATGAGAGGATGGTTGAAGAAATCGTCAAAACAACGAGAAGTGGCATATGGTGCAGGATACAGTCTGCCAATGGAACTGTTCCTACTTTTGAGAAGGAATTTGCCAGACTTATGGGCTGTAAAACGAGCGTGACAACAGGTTCCGGAACCCAGTCGTTAAATACCTGTGTTGAAGCACTGGGTATAGGTCCGGGAGATGAGGTGATAACTTCCCCATATACTGATCCGGGAACAATTGCTTCAATCCTTACAAGCCATGCCCTGCCGGTGATGGCCGACCTGGATCTGGAGTCTTATCAGATAGATCCTGACGATGTGGAAAGGAAAATTACAAAAAGAACAAAAGCCCTCATGCCGGTTCATATTATGGGACAGCCCTGCAATATGGAACGGATAATGGCTATTGCAAAAAAATACAACCTGAAGGTTATTGAGGATGCATGCCAGGCAGTCCTTGCGGAATATCAGGGCAAGCTTCTTGGCCTTATCGGCGATGTGGGATGCTTCAGTTTTCAGACAAGCAAGACAATCTGCTGCGGAGAGGGCGGAGGTATAATAAGCCACAATGAAGAACTGCTGGATAAATGCTACACGGTTATGAATCATGGCACAGCACGCAATGGCCGTACCATGAGGATCGGTTCGAAGTACCGCATGAATGAGTTTGAAGCTGCAATTTTGCTTGGTCAGCTGCCGGGAGTTAAGGAACGTTTTGCAACGCGTAACAGGAATGCAGCCTACCTAACTTCCAAACTTAAGAATTTCCCCGGACTGGTTCCGCAGAAACTGTATGAAGGTACCGCGAGCGGCTCATTCTACCTGTATGCTATGTCATATCATAAGGAACATTTCAATAATGCACCAAGGGAGAAAGTCCTGAAAGCAGTTGCTGCTGAAGGTATAAGCCTGAGCCCGTATATTGCAAATGGCCTGCACAAGGAGCCATGGGCACAGTACATTCAAACCCTGCCTGATTACAAGAAATTGTACGGTACTGCAAGATTAAAGAAATTCAATGAAGAACTTAATCTTCCGAAATGTGACCAGGTATGCCAGGAGATGGCTATGATCTGGGCTTCAGGGCCCCTGCTTGGAACGCTGGCCGATATGGACGACGTTATCAACGCAATCATGAAAGTTTATGATAACAGGGATAAACTGAACTCAATCTGATTGCTGATTTTTAAATTCTTTCTTAGTATCTTACGCTAATTTAATCGGGATAAAGTATATCCCTGAGATATTTTTTTATTTTATACAACACCTTAATCTACTAAACTATGCAAAAAGATCGTATCCGTTTATCTATTGGAAAAGACAGTAAAACCAACATTTTCCCTAGAGTAAACCTGATAATCTTTTTTATGCTTTTTACCCTGATACCGGTATTGGCAAAAGATTATTATCAGGCGCCTGAACCGATCTCTGATCCTGATGCAACTGAATTGCAGCAGGGTACGGTTACAGGTACAGTGACTGATCAGAAAGGATTGCCGGTGATCGGGGCAACAGTTCTGGTTAAAGGAACATCTATCGGAGCTAATACAGATGCGTCCGGCAGATACACCCTGACGAGGGTTCCTCTGAATTCAACACTGGAATTCTCCTATATCGGGATGACCTCCCAGGAAATTACATACAAAGGTCAGCCGAGTATTGATGCTGTAATGACAATGTCGACCCTGGCTTTGGACGAGATTGTTGTTATTGCTTACGGTACTGTTAAAAAGCCAGACGTAACCGGTGCTGTTGCGGTAGCACCTGTTAAGGATATGGCCAAAGCTGTCGCAGTTGCCTCGTTTGCTGAGGCGCTGTCCGGACGAATTGCCGGTGTCAAGGTTACACCTTTGGATGGCCAGCCGGGAGGAGAAATCAATATCAATATCAGAGGGATCAGCTCGTTAACCCAGAGCACATCTCCGTTATTTGTTATTGATGGTTTCCCTGTTGAGAACCTTGATCCTACAACTTTGAATCAGGAAGAGATTGAATCGATGACAATCCTGAAGGATGCATCCTCTACAGCTATTTATGGCTCAAGGGCAGCAAACGGAGTCATTCTTATTCAGACCAAAAGGGGCAAAGTGGGCAAGCCGGTTGTCAGCTTCAACACATCAGTAGGCCTTCAACTAACACCAAAGCCTATGGAGCTGATGAGTCCATATGAATATATAAAATATCAAATGGAGCTTGATCCTGGTTACAGAACAACCACAGCATTTTTCGCAGGTGGCAAAACCCTGGAAGATTACAGGAATGCGGTGGGTGCCAACTTCCAGGATTATGTTTTACGCACAGGAACAGTAGAAACATATAACCTGGCCGTAAGAGGCGGTAACGATGAAACCAGATATTCAATCTCCGGCTCTCTTTTTGACCAGCTAGGCGTAATAATCAATACAGGGTTTACTCGCTATTCAGGAAGGGTAACTCTTGATCAGTCAATAGGTGAAAGAATAGACGCAGGGGTAACAGCCAACTACAGCGGTGTTACTCAATATGGACAGATCATTAATCAGGGGGCGACAACATCGGGCAATCCTACTGCTTTTGTCCTTGCACGAGCCTGGATGTACCAGCCGATAGTACCCGATGAGGAGGTGGACCTTGTTAATGAAGAGTTTACTGACTGGACGATCGTCGGCCAGTCTGATTACAGGGTGAATCCCATTATTGATCTTGAAAATCAGTATTCGTATAACAAGACAAAACTTTTTGAAGCTAACGGTTATGTGAGCTTTGACATCACTAAAGATCTGACCTTTAAAACTACGGCAGGGATACGCCATAATACATATATTACGGAACGCTTTTATAACAGCAAGACATCCCAGGGATCACTGACCAATCCCGGTAATCTCAATGGCATTAATGGATCAGTAACAAATTATTTCTCAGCAAGTTATTCCAACGAGAATACTCTTACTTACAGGAAGGTTTTCAGTTCTTACCATACTTTAACCGGATTAGCCTTGTTCTCACTGAATGGCATCAACTCATCTGCAAACGGATATGCCGGAAGACTGTTGCCTAATGAAAATCTTGGTATAGATGGCATAGAGGAAGGAACTGCTTATAATCCCGTTTCAAACTCAAGCCGGAACACTATGGTTTCGTATGCTGCAAGGTTAGACTACAGTTACAGATCGAGATATGTCCTTACATTGACTTTCAGGGCTGACGGATCATCCAAATTTGTTGAGCATTGGGGATATTTCCCGGGGATTGCCTTCGCATGGAATATGCACAGGGAAGGATTCTTTGCAAGTTCATTCCCTTATATTTCCACATCCAAACTAAGAACGAGCTATGGCAGCAATGGCA
>Ga0102851_10001756_pt1 | contig 12695 bp, 10 predicted proteins | sample Mud3Dept3metaG_FD_79558 | JGI IMG/M metagenome (GOLD analysis project Ga0102851, IMG submission 79558) | Freshwater wetland microbial communities from Ohio, USA, analyzing the effect of biotic and abiotic controls - Mud 3 Core 4 Depth 3... | ecosystem: Environmental > Aquatic > Freshwater >... | reverse complement strand
TTGTATAACCTTTTGATGACAAAATCTTTTGTGTAATGTCTTCATTAACCATCGTCCTGATTGGCAGGTCGTGGATAGGAGGCACATATCCCTTGGACACGAGGACAGATTTCTGGTCGATAAATTTCCAGGAGGTATCACCAGCAGGGTAGTTCTCGAGGGTAAATTCTTTTTGAACTCCGTTTTTTTCGTATATAAATGTAGATTCGTACATATCTCCGTGCTTTCCTTCCGGGATGATCATTTTGTCAGGGATATAAGTACCCGTTTTGTAAGGCAGGAAGTCTATAACAGGCAGATAATGAAGGTTATAAAAGATAAAAGCAACAAATAAAATGGCCAGAACAGAGATAAGCGACCATTCCCTGGTACTAGTTTTACCGGATACTGTATCATTTCTGTTGATGAACAGGTAAATCGCCGGGATGATCAAGATTATGTTCTTTCCGAAGGTCTGCCAGTTGGTCAGATGTATTGCATCACCGAAACAACCACAATCTGAAACAGGATTTGATAATGCAAGGATGAAGGTCAAAGGGGTGAATACCAGCATCATAAGCATAATAATCCATATTCCTGCTTTTTGTCTGATATTAAATAATACAGAAAATCCGGCAATAAATTCAAAGGTGCAGAGAGTTATTGCAAATAGAAGACTGAAGTTTTTCAGAAAATCAAGATTAAAAGCCTGAAAATAATCCTGAAATTTATAGGTCACTCCGAGTGGATCTATAGCTTTAACTGTTCCGGAAAAGATAAATACAATCCCAATTATTATCCTGCTTATATATTTCAATATTTTCATACTATATAAGATTTCTTTCGGTTATTATCCCAATAATCAGATCAGAAATCTTCCCTGGAGGCAGCATTTTGCCTGTTTTATCACTGCAATCAACTATACATAGATGCTTATCTGTTTTTGATACTTTCAGATAAATATCTCTCACCTTTCTCTGGAAAGCAAGAGATCTTTCATGAATATCTCTTGTACCATTAAGATATTTCCTGTCTTTTCCTGTTCTGGATGCTGACAACTTTTTCTCCGTAAATGAGAATGGTACATCAAGGAAGATGTTCAGATCCGGGCGGGGAATTCCGAAGTGAAGGAACTCAAGATTCAGTATCCAGTTCATAAGGGCTTCCTGATCATCAGGATCCTTAAGCTTGGCACACTGATATGCAATATTCGAATAGGTATACCTGTCAAGAAGTACAATGCTGCCCTTTTTCAGCCAACTCCTGATAAGGTCAGAAGCATCTTTCCTGTCTCCTGCATACAGCATTGCAACAAGCCATGGATCAACTTCATTCAGGGAACCAAATTCACCCCGAAGAAATCGTGCAATCAATTCTCCGAAATATGGAGCTTCAGTCCTTGGAAAGTGAAGATATTCACAGCTATACCCTTTCTCTGAAAAGAACTCATTAAGCAATTTGATCTGTGTCGATTTACCGGAACCATCAACTCCCTCAACAACAAAAAGCTTCATCTTTCACCTGTTACTTGAACTACAAATGTAATAACCTCATGTCAAAGATGAAAACGAATAAAATGGTTAATTATGATTAGTAATTAACAGTTTAACATCTGCTACTGAAAAGGGCAGCGAAGTCATTTGGCTTAAAATGGTTGGGGATTTTTAATAATTTCACTATTTTCGGAAAATAAAGAACAGACATTGTTAAGTAAACCAAAATATATTAATGTTGCAGGAAAGCTGCTCGATCTGAGCATGCCTAAGGTGATGGGAATTATAAATGTCACACCCGACTCATTCTATAAAGGCAGCAGGTTGACCGGGGAAAAGGATATTATCAGGACTGCAACCAGGATGGTTGAAGATGGTGCCGATATTCTGGATATCGGAGGATATTCTTCGCGTCCGCATGCTGAAGACATTTCACCGGAAGTGGAAAAAAACCGGGTTTTACCTGCTATAAATCTTATCAGAAAAGAATTACCAGACGCAATTCTTTCAGTTGATACTTTCAGATCTGAAATTGCCAGGGAAGCTGTGAATGAATATGGAGCAAACATTATTAATGATATCTCTGCAGGTGAAGCTGATCAAAGAATGTTCAGTGTTGTTAAGGAACTGAATATCCCCTACATAATGATGCATATGAAGGGAAATCCCAGGACGATGCAGGATAATCCTGTTTATGACGATGTTGTCGCGGATATTCTTAAATGGTTCAGTCAAAAAATAGTTAAACTCCAGTCGGCAGGTGTAAAAGATATAATACTTGATCCGGGATTCGGTTTTGGTAAAACGTTAAAACAAAATTTTGAAATTCTGCGGCGGTTTAATGATTTTACGATTGCCGGACTGCCTCTTATGGCAGGTATTTCCAGAAAATCAATGATCTCTAAAACATTGTCAGTCAGTTCCGAAGAAGCTCTCAACGGATCGACGGTTCTGAATACAATCGCTCTTATAAATGGTGCTGATATACTTAGGGTACACGATGTAAAGGAAGCAGTTCAGGCTGTTCGCCTTGTAAATGAAGTAAAAGGTACGGAAAATGAAATCGGTTTGAATTAAAAACAGATAAGAAAGATGTTAGTTCCAATCACAATTCTTGATATAATTGATATTCTCCTTGTTGCTTTAATATTGTTCCAGCTTTACCGCATCATTAAAGGTACTGCAGCATTCAGCATTTTCATAGCAGTATTTCTTCTTTATTTATTCTGGCTGGTTGTAAAAGCTCTGAATATGCAGCTTGTGAGTTCCTTGCTTGGCCAGGTTATGGGAGTCGGTGTCATAGCTCTTATTATTGTATTTCAGCAGGAGGTGAGGCGTTTCCTCCTTGTAATAGGCAACAGGTACATTAAAAATACTAACTTCTCATTTAAAAGATTTTTTGCTCCGGTACCGGATGAACCCAGTGGGCTTGCAATAGCAGAAGAAATTGTCAGGGCTGCTGAATCAATGTCTGCAAAAAAAATAGGAGCCCTGATAGTTATTGGCAGAACAAGCCGTCTTAATATGTATGCAGACGGTGGTGAATTACTTAAAGCCCGGATAAGCGCTGAACTGCTGGAAACAATCTTTTTTAAAAATACGCCTCTTCATGATGGAGCCACTCTTATTGAAGACGATCTGATACTTGCGGCACGATGTCCTTTACCTGTGACAGATCAGCTTTCATTATCACCCCATCTGGGAATGCGTCACAGAGCAGCAATAGGAATGTCGGAACATACTGATGCCCTTATAGTTGTAGTTTCTGAAGAAACAGGACATATTTCAGTTGTCGATTCAGGTGAAATTCGCGAGAACCTGAAACCTAATGAACTGAGAAATGTGCTTCTGATGGAAAAAATATGGTAAGAAGATTATATGATATTCATTACCATTTGTTTGATTTAAGTCATCCAAACCTGCTTGCTTTTCTTCTTCACGAAGATCTTATTGGTAAAGAATCTGTCAAGAAGGTGATTTTGAAGTTCCCTTTCATTCTTCAGCTTCTGCCATTATGGGTGGTCAGTCTATTTCCTGGTAAGATTGAAAAAAAGGTGAAGGATTACCTTCAGAACGATGCAAGATACTTCAGGAATCTTTTATCAGTTATGGAGGGAGCAATAGAGTATCATTTTTTATATACCGAATATTTTCTTCTGAAAGAGAAAAAATACTTTGGAAGCTTCCCGGGTGCAAAGTTTGACAAAATTGTCCTGTGCCCGCTTCTGATTGATTTTGGTTATAAGAATCTTAATAACAAGGATTGTTTTTATAACCTGCCTCCTGCAAAACCTATTGTCAACCAGGTTGTAGATCTTATAAATGCTCTCTGGTTTTATTATAATTATGACCTTATACTCCACCCTGATAAGGAAGGAAGGTTAAAGATCATTCCGACTGCCACTCCGAAAGATAATAAGCTCTTTGAAATATATCCGTTTCTTGGAATTAATACTCAGAATTATGATCTGCAGGAGATCGTAGAACTTTTCGATAAGTATTTCACTGGTTATGAGAATGACCAGAGTTCATTGGTCCGGAAACAAAAACTATATAATAAACTTGGTACTGCAAGAGTTGATCTTGAAGATATGATTTTCAGGACGAAAGAGAAAGCCGATCCGGATTTTTACACCTACCTTTTTGCGGGTATTAAGCTTTATCCACCGATGGGATTTAATCCCTGGCCCGAGGACGACAGGAAAGAACTGGATAAAGTTAAATTTCTTTACAGTGAATGTGTAAGGAAAAGGATTCCATTGACAGTTCACTGTAGCGATGGTGGTTTTATTACATCTCCAAGAGCAATTGAATTTACAAATCCTTCAGAGAAATGGAATAAGGTTCTGACAAGACCAGAGTTCCAAAACCTGAAAATAAATTTTGCCCACCTTGGTTCCCAGCATAAAGGAAAAAGTGACTGGCAAAAAGCAATTCTATCCAGCATCAACAGAAACCGAAATGTCTTTACTGATTGTTCGTGTCAGACTCCTTATGAAAAAGATTATGAAAAAATAAGGAGTATAATTAATCATGGCAATGAATCAAATTTTCTCTTCGGATCAGATTTTGTAATCAACCTGATATGGTCCGAATCCTATAATGAATACCTTGATAACTTCATTAACACGACATACCTTGATGAAAGGCAGAAAAAGCTGATATGTGAAGTTAATCCGGAGAGGTTTCTATTCGGGGAGGAGCTTTAAATAATCACAATCTTACTTCTTATTCCTGTCAGGCCTCTCCCCAAATCCAAGTGGGAGGGGCTAATGTATTTAAAATGAGATAATTCCCCCTTCTCCCCTGCCTTGCTTCGCTGAAGCGACTTCGCGAAGACGAAGGGAGAAGGGGGTCAGGGGGATGAGGTCAGTTTATCTTATACATCATTAATGATTCAGCATCCTTGACATAAATTGTATTACCTGAGACTACAGGGAATGCATAGACCGGTGTATCTGAAACTTTGTATTTTGCTATCTCGGTATATGCTTTTGGGTCGGGTTTGAAAATAATCAGGTTTCCTGTGCTGGGAAATCCTATTATTACTGATCCGCAATCGACAATCGTGGCAAAATCGCTGTTAACCGCCTCATCAAGCCAGGCTTTCTGACCATTCGAAGCATTGAGACAATAGATTTTTCTCTGATCGCTGAAACCATAGAGAAATCCGTCTTTGAGAACCGGCGTATTCCATTTTGCTCCTATTTCGGTATTGCTCCAAAGCTCTTTTGTGATAAATTTTCCGCCCTGTTTTACAACCTCTATAGCTTTTGTTCCTGTTCCCAGACCGGTGTAATAGATCTTATTTCCATCAATATACGGACTAACGCTTAAATAAAACCGCTGGCTGGGAGCAGTTTCTATTTTCCATAAGAACTTTCCGTTTAATGGATTAAGTGCAGTAAGACTTTTCTCGGTAAATAAGACCAGCTGTTTTACTTTGTTTACCGTCATGATAGATGGAGATGCATAGGCAGGACCCTCTCCTGAATATTTCCATTTTTCAATTCCGGTTTTCATGTCAAATGCTACTACCTGCCCTTTATCTTTGCCTCCCAGCTGAAGAATGCACATACCGTTGAATACCAGTGGTGACATTCCGGTCATGAACTGAGGAAGAGGCATCGATGGATCATCTTTTTTCCATAGAAGCTTGCCTGTTGATACATCAAGGCATGATACAATACCTGATACACCTAAGGTCACAATCTTTCCATCTGCTACAACAGGGGTGCTTCGCGGGCCCGGATGAGAACTGGGAGGGCCTGTTACTTCAGGTGCAGGATAATTGTATTTCCATAGTTCTTTTCCTGTAGCTGCGTCAAGACACTGAACAACCTCCTCACCACCCTGCCGGGTATGCAGATATATTTTATTACCTGAAAGGACGGGTGTTGCATCACCCTTTCCAGCTGTAACTGTCCATTGACGTGCAAGCTCAGCAGGCCAGACTGACGGTGCCTTGAAACCTGTTACTTTGCTGTCGCGACCGGGGCCCCTGAACTGTGTCCAGTCCTGTGAAAAAAGGTTTATTGAACTTATCAGGATAATAATCAATAATCCGGTGAACATTTTAATCTTTTTCATGAGTTTTAGTTTTTGTGATAAAGTTAAAACTGTGTGATTCTTCTATTTATTATCTGTATTTCTTCATTTAATGCTAAGGTACTTATAATCAAATAAATAATGGTCGCCTGAAAAGAGTAATTAAAAAATTTGATTACATGATATTTATCTATCAAATTTAATAAAAGATTTGATTTTGCCCTGAATGACACCTTATTATATCACCTGGGAATATACGATTTATATAAGAACGGCAGGATACTTTAATCATAAGCAGAAGCTACAAATTTTTTATTATTGTTTTTGATATGGCACATTTACTTTTATTAAGTTTGACCATTCAGTATCCAACTGATTAAAATATGCAGAATTCCTGGTCGGAAAGCATGAAAATCCTGGTGACAGGAGGAACATCAGGACTTGGTCTTGAGCTGGTGAAAATATTCCTTGAAAAAGGTTTTCATGTAGTTGCGACCGGCAGGAGGTCAATTGATCTGCCGGGATTTGAAAATAAATTTAAATCATTCATAATTGATTTCAGCGACCTCAGGCAGACAGCCATTGTCACACGAGAAATCTGCGACACATACAAATTTGATATTGTAATAAATAATGCCGGCATACTCAGTCCAAAGAATTTTACATCGACGGGAGACGGATATGAATATACTTTTCAGGTAAATTTCCTTGCTCATCTTCTTATAAATGAAATCATTAGGTTGAAGCAAGAAAAGATCAGTCCCTTAAAAGTTGCTGCAGTTACGTCTCCTGTTTACAGGATTGCCAAATCCGATTTGAGTTATATTCAAAACAGCGAAAACTATAATCCTGTTAAAGCATATTCCGATTCCAAGCTTTACCTGGTTCTTATGTGCAGGCATCTTTCCCTGAAATATCAGGTCAGAGATACTATTTATTTCAGCTTTATTCCCGGCATTTTCGGTTCAGGGATTTACCGTATGCAAACCCCTCTTTTTCATAGCTTATACCATATAGCTTCACCTTTTATGAAAAGCCCGGCTAAAGTAGCTAAAGTACTGACTGAAATATTATTTGAAGTTAATATCATAAACGGATCTGTATATGATATGAAAAAGCGAATAAGGAAGCTGCCGGAGATTGATATATCTGTAAATGATGCTTTCTGGAAAGAAAGTTACAGGAAAATAGATCCTTTTCTCAGGTGAAACGGACTTAATTTTAAGTGACTGATTGTTAATTACAGACTTTTTTTTATCTTGCTGTAATGGTTTCGATACCCGAAATGTAAAACTCATAAATCGGGGTGATATAAGAAATATAAACATATAAAAAATGAAAAACTTATTCCTTAATCTTATGGTAGCTACATTTTTCTTAGGTTTTTTTGGTTGTAAAAGTTCTACTGATCCCTCAACATGGAGCAGCAGAAAGATTGACAAGTGGTTCGAAAAAGGTGAATGGCTTAACGGCTGGCAGGTTCAACCCGATGCTTCAGTGAATCGCAAAAAGTTCGCAATTTCATATTTCAGGCATAAAGAGAGATGGGATAAAGCTTTTGCTTTTCTTAAGGACAATAATCTGGCAACAATGGAGATTAAACGTTACGACCTTGACGGGGATAACCTTTATGCTCCGATAAGTGAGTACATGTCAAAAAATGAAGAGGATGCACGATATGAATCACACAAGAATTATATTGATATTCAATATGTTATCAGCGGCAAAGAACTGATAGGTATCGCACCTGCATCGGAAACAAAAGAGATCCTCCAGCCTTATGACGCAGTTAAGGATATTACATTCATGTCAGTTAAACTGGTTAAAAACTATCCTGCAACACCTGACAGATTTTTTATCTTTTTTCCTGATGAACTTCACAGACCGGGTCTTAAAGATGGTGAGAACAGTCTGGTTAAGAAGGTTGTGATGAAGGTGAAAGTGGACTAATGTATTCTTAGATTTTTTAAATCGCGGACAATATTTCAGGAAAGCACTTTAAGATTGCAAAACATGAATCAAATCTGATTCCTGTCGAGTCAATATATTTATTATCCTCTGATTGAAGTCCGATAATGGACTCAATATATTAGTCTAATATTCAGCCCCTTCAGGGCTGTGACATTTAGATTATCGTTGACCGTGGGTTTACACCCACGGTTATTCAAATTGTGCCACTTCGCGGCACGATTTATATTGAAATCAAACGCATCAGTAGTAAGAATCAATTATTTAAATTACGTATAAATATTAATATAAAGGAATATAATATATTGTTTACGAAAGAGCATAAATAAAGTTTCATTGACTGCAATTCTTTTAACTGCCGGAATGGATTTATTTTAGATTTTCATTAAATTTATAAAAGTATCGTTAACAGTGAATAATTTAACCTGTCACAATTTAAAAAAAGGAGATTCAAATGAAAAGAAGAACATTTGTTAAGACTTTACCCGGTGCCGCTGTGCTGGCAGGTACAGTATCCGGTAATCCGGTAAATCAAAATGAATTTATGACCCAACAGCCGCTCATACTTCCCAAACCCGACAAAGAAGGAGGCCTGTCTATTTTTGCTGCATTTCGGGAAAGAAGGACTACCCGGAAAATCAGCTCAAAAGTTCTTCCGCTGCAGGTGCTGTCTAACCTGCTCTGGTCAGCTTTTGGAGTGAACAGGGAAATTTTAATAATGAATAAACCCGGAAGGACAGCTCCGTCAGCCAGCAATTCGCAGGAGATTGATCTGTATGTGGCATTACCTGAAGGAGTTTACCTGTATGAGGCTGTCCCTCATCGTTTGTACCCGGTTGTATCTGGCGACTTTAGGAAAATGGCGGGTTATAGCCGGTCAACAGCTGCACCGGTAATTATTTTCTTTGTAGTTGATCTGTCACGGTACGATACAGGACCTGATCAACCCGATGGTAATATAGGTGATCCGGAAGTGCAAAAATCTTATTATTATACCGATACAGGCTTTATTGCCCAAAATATCTATCTTTTCGCAGCTTCGCAAGGATTGGCTGCATGGTTCCATAATTGCAACAAAAGCGCTACAGCAAAAGAATTCAAACTAAATCCGCAACAGAAAGTATTATTTGCACAGACTATAGGTTTTCCGGAGGGAAGATAGGCTGAATTTATTTCAACAATTAAAACCTGTCATGCAGAAGTAAAAATCACTGTTTTATGAATATAAAGAGAAATATTGAGAAAATTCCCGGAGGGATGATGGTGCTTCCTTTAATAATAGGCGCTACAATTAATACATTATCGCCCCAGGCACTTCAGATAGGTGGATTTACTACTGCAATTGCTCAGGGTTCATCAGCCTTAATAGGGGTATTTTTAGTATGCATGGGAGCAGGTATAAGTTTTAAAGCGGCTCCTAAAGCTTTAAAAAAAGGTGCCGTTATAACTTTTACAAAGTTCATTATCGGTGTGATAACAGGTCTTATGATCGCTAAACTCCTTGGCGATAAAGGACTTCTGGGACTTTCTTCACTTGCAGTAATAGCTGCAATGACAAATAGCAACGGAGGATTATATGCAGCATTAGCTGGTGAATTTGGAGATGAGACCGACGTGGGATCTCTTGCGGTTCTGTCAATAAATGATGGACCCTTCCTGACCATGGTTGCTTTAGGTACTGCAGGAATAGCAACAATTCCTGTCAATAGCTTAATTGGAGTGCTCATACCTGTTATTATTGGAATGATATTAGGTAATCTGGATGGTGAAATGAAAAAATTTTTAATGTCTGGCGGACCGATACTCATTCCTTTCTTTGCTTTTGCTTTAGGTACAGGAATAAACTTTAAAATGCTGGTAATAGCCGGATTATCGGGTTTGTTATTGGGTGTAATGACAACATTTGTGGGTGGATTTTTTAATATACTGGCAGACAGGATGACGGGAGGAAGCGGGATCGCAGGTGCTGCTGCCTCAAGCACTGCAGGTAATGCTGTTGCAACTCCTGCTGCGGTTGCTTTGGCTGATCCCAGCTTTGCGGCATTATCTGCAATAGCAACACCTCAGATCGCTGCATCAACAATAACAACTGCTATTTTAACTCCGGTTTTGACAACTTACATTGCCAGGCATAAAAAGCCGAAAATTGACACCGACTCCGAAAGAGGAGGATCTGCAATTAAAGATAAAGTAATAATCGTTTCAGATGATTTTACAGGATCAAATGATACAGGAGTTCAATTCAGCAAGAGGAATTTTAAAAGTATTGTCATTACAAATCCGGACCATATCAGCAGATCGTTAAAAGATTGTGATGTACTTGTTGTTGATACGGAAAGCAGATCTGATAACAAAGAGACAGCCTACAGAAAAACCTACAAAACAGGGGAAATAATTAAAAAGAATAACATAAAATATATATATAAAAAGCTCGATTCGACATTCCGGGGAAATATCGGAGCTGAAATCTCCGGACTGATGGATTCATTATCTATAAAGCATGCTATTATTGTCCCGGCATTTCCATCATATGGAAGATGTACGAGAGATGGTCATGTTTATGTAAACGGAATTTTGCTCTCTGAAACAGAATTTGCAAATGATCCCAAAACTCCTGTCAGGGAATCGTACATACCCAAAATCATTTCTGAACAGACGGATAAAATTACAGAAGTAATAAGGTATAAAGATTTAGTGGCAGGAAAGCAAAACCTGATTCAAAGAGTTCAGCAACATATTAAAAACGGGATCCCTCTGATCATTATAGATGCACAGAGTAACGATGATCTTGATTTAATAGCTTCCGCAATAATATCCGTAAAAGAGAAGATACTATTTGTAGGTTCACCGGGTCTGGCCGAATATCTTTCAAAATACCTCGATATCCGAAAAGAGAAGAAGAGCAATATTATCATTGCCGGAAGTGTAAGTGAGGTGACCCGGAGACAGATTGAATATGCAAAGGAAAATTCACTAGTTAAAATTATTGATGTAGAGGTTGGACGGTTATTTACCAGGGAAAGAAATAAGGAAAAGCAAAGGATTAAAGATTTAATTAAAAGATCTTCTCTTACAGGTGAGGATATAATTATTAGAAGTGCACCAAATAAGGAAAGTGTGAATAAGAGTATAGAAGAAGGCCGGAGATATGGATTTAATAATTTCAAAGTAAGTGAAACCATTGCTGACTTCCTAGGCGAGATATCCCGGTACATTATACAGGAAATTAAAATCAATGGAATACTTTTCACCGGTGGTGATACAGCTATAAAAGCTGCCCGGTGCTTGAATATCTCAGGTACTGTTATTAAGGATGAAATATTACCGGGAATTCCGTACGGATATTTTGCTGGCGATCAATATAAAAATATTGTTATTGTTTCAAAGGCGGGAGGATTTGGCGCTGAAAATGCCATTTGCAAGGTGTTAACATTTTTAAATAACTGATTCAGGGTATGACTGGAAAGGAGGTACTTACGATCGGGATTACAATGGGCGATCCGTCAGGGATTGGACCAGAAATCATCTTAAAAAGCTTTAAAGAAGATGTCATCAATAAAAGCAGAATAATCGTCATCGGGGATTATGATGTAATGGTAGCAGTACATAATATGTTAAAAATCAAATCATTTAAGCTGAACAGGGTTCGAAATACTGTTGATTGTCATTTCACGCCAGGCATATTAAATATTTTAGATCTTGGTTTGATTGATATAAACAAATTTCACCCCGGGAGTGTGCAGGCTGTTTCAGGTCAGGCAGCCTTTGAATGTATCAGAAAAGGTATTGAAATGGCAAAGAATAACTACATAAATGCCATAGTAACTGCCCCAATAAATAAGGAAGCCTTGCATTTAGCCGGGCATATATATCCCGGACATACTGAAATTTTAGCCTCTCTTACTGATACAAAAGATTATGCCATGCTTTTACATGATGAGAAACTATGTGGTATTCATGTTTCCACACATATTTCACTACTGGAAGCGATTACAGGTCTGAGAAGAGAGAGAATTGAAAAAGTAATAGAACTGGGAAATGAAGAAATGCTGAAACTACGCAAAAAAAAGCCGGTTATAGCTGTTGCAGGTATTAATCCTCATGCGGGAGAAAACGGATTGTTTGGAAACGAAGAATTAAGAGAGATAATTCCGGCTATCAGGAATATGAGAGCCAGAGGCATAAATATTGAAGGTCCTTTTTCTCCCGATACAATTTTCTTGCAGGCAATGAAGGGAAAATATGATTTAGTTGTGGCAATGTACCATGACCAGGGACATATTCCCTTAAAACTGATTGGATTTGACAGCGGAGTAAACGTTACTTTAGGCCTTCCATTCGTACGAACTTCTGTTGACCATGGTACTGCATTTGACATCGAGTGGCAGGGGAAAGCTAATGAAAAAAGTATGGTGGAATCAATTAAACTTTCAAAAAGACTTGCAATTAATTATCAATAAACCAAAAAAGAAAAGATGAATACTGAAAGCACCAGACAGAATGTATCCGATAGTCGAAGGTCTTTCCTTAAGAAGACTACTGTTGCGACTGTTTCACTGGCAAGCACAAATCTTTTTGCTCTTGCAGTAGAAAATTATGCAGATAATATTGAAACTGAAAACGAAATCCCATGGTACAGACGTATTACGCGCTGGGGCCAGATTAACATCACAGAAAATAACGCTGCTAATTTCGACATTGCATGGT
>Ga0102851_10001752_pt1 | contig 12702 bp, 4 predicted proteins | sample Mud3Dept3metaG_FD_79558 | JGI IMG/M metagenome (GOLD analysis project Ga0102851, IMG submission 79558) | Freshwater wetland microbial communities from Ohio, USA, analyzing the effect of biotic and abiotic controls - Mud 3 Core 4 Depth 3... | ecosystem: Environmental > Aquatic > Freshwater >... | reverse complement strand
AGCCTGACCCTCGCCGTCGTCGTCCATCGTGGACTCGGTGTTGGTTCGCTCTGGCATATTGCCCTCCTGTTGGTACTCGGCGCTGCGGAGTTACAGCACCGGCCATTCTCCCGAACTCCCCGTCACTGTGGGGGCTTCAGGTTCCGACCTTACGGCGTCGTACCGCACGGCATCAAGCGCCCTCGGGAGAGAAGGCAACCATCCCCTGCCGCTGGGGTACACCAGTATCGGTTCGGTAACCGACGAAGAGTTGCGCCTTCTCGTCATCGAGCAGACTCAACTCAATCGCCGCCTGCCTCGCCTTCTGGCGAATCCACTCATGGGAACGACCTGACGGTGCCTTTATTCCAGTTGCGGCACTCACCAAGTCGGTCCTCGTCAATCCGTACTTCTTCAATCCGTAGGTTCCGAGGGAGAGAAGTTGCTTCTCGGCCTCGTTGAAAGCGGCTGCGATCTCACGCTCGGACAGCAGCGTGTTCTCGGCAATGTTCTCGATCATGGCCGAGCCGATGTCGAAGCCGGTTTGCTCGGCCTGGTACTGGACGGCAGCACGGTTCGCAATGTCCATCAACTCTGCCGGGGCCGTCCCCTCGATCAGATCGAACCAGTTGTCGAACGTCAACTCCATGTCGGTTTCCCGAGCGACCCACTGTTGCATGATGCGGAAGTAGTCGGCGTTGGTTGCCGCACGCTCCCATATCGGGGCAGCCTCCAGGAACTCCGCATCGTCAATCCCGGCGTCGAGCATCTGCCCGATGTAACTGCGGTAGGAGCCATCGGAGTCGGCGGGCAGGCCCAGCATCACCAGTTGGTCTTGCACCGACTGGTAGTAGCGCTGCCACTCCGCTTCGGGAGCAGATGTGACCCCGTACAGACTGGAGATACCAGGGTACAGGGTGTTCTGCCAGTAGTCGGTCTGACGGAGCGCCGCCATCTGCCGGTTGTAGTCCCAGCCGCCTTGGGCGGCGGCGACCATGATGGCCCGCACTTCGGGGTCATTGAGGATGATTCCGGCCAGCGATGGGTCGCCGTAGGACGAGAGGGAGGCCGTCGCCGTGCTGATGAGGTCGGTGAAGTTACCCGGCTGTCCGATGACCTGCATGGCGTCGTCCACCACGTCCGCATTGGTCTGGTACCACTGGATGCTCCGGTTCGTCCAGGGGATGCGAGTCTCCCATCCCTGCCCGAACGTCTGCGCCACCTGCTCCACACCGGAGAACTGGTAGGCGAGGTACTGGCCGGAGCCAGTGGGGAACTCGTAGACCATCGCCCACAGGTCGTTCAGCCCTGGCCGCTGAACGCGGACTAGGGAGCCACCGCCCATGACGCCCAGCGCCCCAATGCCCGAGTAGGAAGGCGGGGTGCCGGGGCTGGTGTCTTCCGGCCCCGTGTAGGTGTACGCCCCCAGGTCGAAGCCCATGGCAGACGCGGAAGCATCATCGAGCAGGCCGGTCGGGTTGGCGAACCCGGCTGTGGCCTGGAAGTTCCGCAGGGCTGTCTGAGTCTGCGCGCCGAAGATGCCGTCGATGGGGCCAGGGTTGAAGCCTAGTTCGGCCAACCGCTGCTGAAGGGCGCGGACGGCTGGCCCCTGGTCCCCGAGAGCGAGTTGCGTCAGCGGCTCCCCGTACCCGGCCTCCGTCCAATACATCGACAGGTCAACGTCCTCGACGTTCAGCGTGTAGTTGAAGAGCGACGGGTCAACCGCCTGGTTGTTCGCATCGTAGATGGAGAAGTGCAGGTGGTCGCCTGCGGCGTTACCGGAGTGACCGACCTGGCCGATGACCTGACCGGCAGCGACTCGTGCGCCCTCAGTGATGCCCAGGGCAGCGAGCCGTGCCTTGAACTGCTCAAAGGTAATCCCATTCTCGTACATGTGCCAGTAGCGGGCGTAGGAACCGTCGTCGGCGTACACGTAGACGCCCCAGCCACCTTGGGCGGGGTCTTGCATGATCTTGATGGTGCCGCCGAAGGCGGCGTAGATCGGCGTCCCGTAGGCGGCGGTGATGTCTACCCCACCGTGGTCGCCACCGAAGCCGGGCCGACCCACCCCAGGCGGCATGTCGATGTCGGTGCCGGGAATCGGATAGAAGAAGGTGGTGGTAGCGGGAGTCGTCATGGCAGCGCCCTCACGAGGTTGTTGACCGCCTCTTCCATCCCGGCCAGAAGGCCGGGGAGCGGCTGGCCGGTCTCCATCAACTCAAAGGTCTGCACATCCTCCGCAGCGTTGTACGGGTTCCCCCCGGCGATGGCCTGCGTGATGGCCCGGCGCTGAACCGCGCCCGTCCGCATACCGGACGACAGGAGTTGCTGGAACTGGTAGCCCAACCAGTCGGCCTCGTTGATGAACTCTGGCCGCAGGGCGTGGATGCGCCGGTACTCGGGGTAGGCTCGGATGGCGTTGGTGATGGCCTGCTCGGGGTCGATAGACTGGCCCTGGCTGGCAGCCAGGTCAGCGTTCAGGTAGATGTCGGTCAAGATTTCCACCCGACCGTCGCTGGATGAACCGACCAGGGAGACCAACTTGTTCCGCACGTAGTCACGAACCCAGTCCCGGTCGGGAGCAACGTACTGCGCCTGGTTCTGCGTAGCCATGTAGTTCGTGATGTAGGCGAACTTCTCCCAGTCATCCATCGTAGACCACTCGGGGGGCAGGGGAATGTCGTTCCAGAAGCCAGGCTCTTCCCCGGTCAGGCCCGCCGCGATCTGCGCCTCGCGCAGACCCGTGAGCAGCGTGTCCACTCGGGCCGGGTCTTTCACACCACGCCCCCAACGGCCCTGGAAGATCGGGGTGGGGTTGAGAGCCGTGCCCTCCAGGTAGCGGGGGTCTATCGCTTCCTGAAGGTCTTGGATGAAGGTGCCGATGCTCAGGACGTTGTAGCGAGACAGGTGCGGCAGGAAGGCGGGGTCGATGCCCAGGCCACCCTCGATGAGCAGGTTCGACCACTGAAAGAGTTTCTGCGTCGCCTCCCAGCCCACCATGTTCGACATCTCCCTCATGCCTTCCCACACGGTCTTTCGCTGGTCTGCTATGTCTTGGAAGAGGCCCGCAAGTCGCACATCGTTGGCAACGATCTGCTGCGCAGCCTCAGGTGAGGCAGCGTCCATGACCTCTTGGCTCAGTTCCCCCAACTCGATGCCGGGTTCCTGCCAGGTGGGGATGACGCGGAAGTTGCCAGACTGAGCCTCATCGGGGTACAGGGTGATTTCCTCGGTCATCCTGAAAGCGTGGTAGTCCGTCCCGCTCCAGGGCGTAGAGGTTGCTGGGGTGGTGCCGAACTGCTGGAGCGTCGGCAACTGGGATGGGGAGCGTGCGGCTCCCTGAAGCGACCAAGTGACCCGGTACCTGGGGTTCCCGGTGGGGGAAACGCCATCCCCTTCCTCGATGTTGAGGATGACGGGTCGGCCCTGAGTCATGCCGGGCTGATGCTCCGTCAGGTAGGCAATCCACAGGAGGCCGACTGTCTCCTTGACATCGGCCAGCATGGGCGTTTCGTGCGGCCAGCCCTGGATGGGGAGAGAGATGTCCGCGGTGGGGCCGGTAGGCCGGATGGTTGACCATCCATCAGCGAACGCTTGGGGCAGACGGAAGTTGTCTACCCACTTGGCCTCCACCGAGCCGTCTTCTCTTATCCGGTACACATTCGGCATCTCGTTCTACCTCAACAACTTGGAACCCATCAGACTTCCCCGGCGTATTCGCCCTGGAAGAGCCTACGGAAGATCATGTCATACGTATCCTCGTCCCACATGTTCTCTCCAAGGGTCACAAGGTCTTCCCCAATCCGAGGATTCCAGTTGATGTCGCGCATCATCTCGACCCACACGAACCCGAACAGGTCGTCGGCCATATCGCTGCCGGGGGAGAGTTCCTGAGCGCGCAGGGTCTCCAGAATCATGTTGGTCTTGGGCACGTATGCCTGGAGGGTCTGAGGCAGCAGGCCCAGGACGGAGAGCCGCTGGATGGGCACCATCTCCCTGAACGCTACCTCAGCGTTCCGGCCCTCCATGGACAGCATGATGGAGAGGGCGTCTTGCAGGTTGCCATACATCCGGTTCTGCTCACCCTGCCCGTAACCACTCAACAGAGATGTCCAGGCGTCAGGCTCAAACATGTCCCCGTACTCGGAGCGGATAGCGTTGTAGGTGTCGTAAATCCGCATCTGCTCGGGCGTGGTGGGCAGGTATTGGGCGGCTGCCGGGACACGCTCGACAAGCCGCTGCGCGGCGAACAGGTTCAACCACTCGGGCTTGGAGGCGACCCAGCGGTACAGTTGGGCCTCCTGCTCGTCGGCGGTCTTCGCGTTCCACCACCACTCCAGCACGGACGGGAACCGGACGCCCTCGACGTAGACCGGGGCCATGCCCTCCGTGTTCTGGTAGTTGCGGATTTCATCGAACAGACGGGAACGGTCTTCGCTATCCACAGCCTCATCGATGCGCACATACAGGTCGGCCAGATGGTCGTAGTAGTCGCCAACGCTGGTGAAGTATTCGGCCAGCGCTGCCTGCCGGGGACTCTCGATGGGGGCTTCCCCGAAGCGGTCGCGCCAGTCGTTGATGCCGGTGCGGAGAGCGCTGACAATCGCCTTCATCTTGCCGACGAACTCGCTTCGTTCGTCGGCGTCCATGCTCAGAACCTCGTCGGCGTTGACCGACCACTCTTCCAGGGTTCGGATGTCCCACTCGGCCTCACGCACCAACTCGGAAATGAAGGTGGCGTTGTCCTCACGGTTGCGCTCCCGCCATTCCAGGAACGCGCCCTGGTAGAAGAAGTCGTCTGCCCAGTCCATCGTGGAGATGTACGAATCGAATGGCTCCAACAGGTCACGGTAGACAGCGTAGTTCTGGACGACGCGGGACGCGGCCACCACCGGGTCGTTGCCGTACTGCTGGACGATGGCGACTTCCTTGCTGAACGAGTTGGAAGAACGAGCGTACTGCTGGAGGAACACGAGCGGCGGGTAGGGAAGCCGCACCTGCTGGTGCAGATCGTCGGAGTAGTCGTTCATGGTCTGCTCGCCTGGGGACTCTCCGTTCGGCCCCCAGTAGGTCTTGCCCATCGTGAAGGGGAGCAGTTCGGGGAAGTTGCGTTGCAGGTAGTAGCGAGCGTAGGAGCCGCGCACCGGCTCGGACAGCCACGCTCCCACCATGTCGTTGAACACCCTGACCTGTCGCATCAGGTCTTCGTCGCCGCCCCGCAAGGCGGGCAACACCATCTGCTCCATCTCGATGTCACCCTGAGTGAGTTCGCGAGCCTGGTGGAAGGCCAGCACCAACTCCTGCTCGTGGAACAACATGCGGGGGATGGCCGGGGCGAAGAACCCGGCGATGCCCTTGATGACGCCCGATGCGCCAGCGTTGTTCATGGCCCGCGTCAGCAGTTCGGACTCCAGCCGTTGCGCTTCCTCCAAGGCTTCGCTGAACTCCACAGCCTGCGGCGAATCCTGGTTCTCGGTGATCTCGTAGTCGTATCCGTTGCCCAGTTCCTCCAGCCCCAGGAACACGCTGTTCTGGTTGATGAGAGCGGCCACCCGGTTAGAGGCGTCCGTCACCCTGGTCATCAACTGCTCTTCGGCCTCCAGGTGCATCATCTGGACGAGGATTTCCCCGGCGAGGCCCGCCCTGGTTTCCGGGGGTAGACCGGCGCTGAGGAAGCCGATGTTGGGTATCACGTCGTCCGGTTCCAGGCCACTCGACGCACCCTCCCACAGACCCCAGCCTCGGAGGATGTGCTGACCGTAACCGGGAATGAAGTCCCAAAACGTCCCGGCCACCGTGTCTTCTCTGCCGAACGGGAAGAAGAACGGGTCGATCATGTCCACGATGAGGCTGGTGCCCGGCACCTTCAGCGAGAGCGGGGTTTCGATGTGGAGCAGTTCGGGACTGAGCCTTCCGGCGAACGCGTCCTTCGCCACGTCCTCTCCCCACAGATCGATGAAGGCTCCACGATTGAGGTTGTAGATCGCGCTCGGGGAAGTGTCCCAACGCTCTGCTAGGGCGGCGACCGTTTCACCCGCCTGGGTCTCTTCCTGATCGTAGTCCACCGCTGCTGGGATAGCGGTGAGAATCTTGGAGGCGGCGAACGTGCCGAGCGGGTTGAGGCCCAGGTACGCCTGGTTGACGCCCATGATGCCGTGGCTCCAGAAGTCGAGCGGGTTGCCGACCGCGAGTTGCCACACGTCCTTGCGGGCACTCTGGTAGTCGTCCCAGCCGAGCATGTTGCGTATGCCGAGCAGGTGAGTGACGAACGTGACCGGCGTGCTGAGGAAGTGGTAGAGAGCCTGGCTCATCACATCCCCGAGCGGATTGCCCGTCATGGCGTGCGGGTCGAGGCGCAGCCGCATCGAGCGGGTGCCAATGGGGGAGTCGGGGGAGGGTTCGCTTTCGATTTCCAGGAGGCCGCACTTGACGAGACCCTGAATCATGCGGTCAACCTTACGGATGAGGGTGGGGACGCCCACCGGCCAACCCCACACGTTCGGTATCTTGTACGCCCAGGTTTGGGCGACTTCCCACCAAGCGGTGAAGAAGGGGCTGACCTTGCTGAAGGCCCGCAGGAAGGGAACCGCGTTCTCCATGTTGTAGTAGACCCGGTTCACGATGTCGGTGGCCGCATAGTGCGCCGCCTGCTGCGCCGCTTCGGGGGCGAAGCCTCGGTCGAGGAAGTAGCGGTAGTGGTCGCGGTACGCGGAGAGCCAGGCGGGTCGCCGGTTGAGATACTGGCTCCACTTGTCGCCCGCCAGCGCCATGATGAAGCGTGCCGTGTGCTTGGCGACCGCACCGAGCGAGTCGGGGGAGCCTTCCTCAAACACGTACTTGGCGTCCCAGTGGGACGTGACAGTTGGAGGCAAGCCATGGTTGGGCACCATGCTCTGCTCGCTCACCATCTTCTCGACGGTCTTGACGAGGGAGCCTTCGTGGGAGGCGTGAAGGTCGATGACGTAGGCGCCGTTGCCGACCTTGATCTCGACCGGCTCCAGACGGTAAAGCCCGCCGACGACGTTGATCGCTTCGTCGCCTTCCAGACCCTTCCACATCCACCCGTACATGTATTCGGTGTACGGGTCGATGATGCTGTCGAGGAACCATTCGCTGAGGGTAACGTCAGATTCGACCAACTTGGGGTCGAGGCCGCTGTGTTCGATGTCCCAGTCGGCCATGCGGCGCACGTTGGTTCGTATCTCGTACCACCAGGGGGAACTGCGTAGAGCGTATGCGTCGCTAGTGAGGTTACTGCCATGGGCGAAGCGATGAAGAACACGCTTCAGCCCAAAGTGTCGCATCACCGCGTCGTTGCCCAACTGGAAGATGGAGCGGCCCAGGGCAACCGAATAGCGGTGGGTCTGCTCGATGGTCATGCCCACGCCGGTCATCTGGACGGGGACGCTGCCTGCGGCCACCACGTCATCCACGAAGATGCGCCCGAACGACTTGTTCATGATGTCGGGGACGTTCGACCCATGGACGAACGAGAAGTCGGGATTCAGGCCCATCTCCTTCATCCGTTCCCGCCCGATGTGGGCGAGGCGGGTGCGACGTACCACTCGCCGCGTCAGGTAGCGAGTGCCCTTCAGGATGTCAGAGTTGGTTTCCTCCAGGAACGACTTGGACAGGACGTGGGCCACCGCCGCCCTGACCTTGCTGGCGCTGGTCAGGCTCTTGCGGGTGAGGTACTGGTCGATGTCGGGGATGGTCTTGCGAGCCAGTTCTAGCATCTGATCTACGTTGGCACGACGGGGCGCATCCTTGAAGATGTCGGTGATGATCTGATGCATGAGCATCCGGTTCTGCGCCTGCCAGCGATGGGTCAGTTCGATCATGGCCGTATCCGTCCATGCGGCCATCATGCGGAACGGGTTACGAGACAGAGAGGGCAGATCGAAGAAGGAACCACGGAACTGCTCTTCCAGCAGAACCCGGCCCGCCCAGGCGAAGGGACGGAGAAGCAACTGTGCCACGGAGAAGACGCTGTGGATGCCGATGTAGGTCTTGCCGAGGATGCGAGCGGCCTGAGCGACCGCCCCGAGACCGCCCTTGTCGGTCTTGGAGCGCCACACCGTCGCGTAGGCCATCGCCATCCAGTCGGCGTCGGTGAACTGGTCGAACTCCGCTTGGGTCAGGTGGCCGTCTGTGACAGCCTGGCGCATCTTGTTCTTGAACTCGGTAGCGAGCGTTGCCCGCCTCTTCTGCGTGGCCGGTATCCACCCGCCCAGTTGCCGCTCGTAGACGTGCTTCAGCCTTTGCCCTGGGAGAACCCTGCGCCAGCGTTGTGTGCGCCTCGTGCGGCGCAGCGAACGGAAGAACTGCTCGCCGGGAAGTTGAGCGAAGACGGCCATGTGGGAAGGCAAGAACGGCACGGCAACCGCCTGCCCCCGGTCGCGGCCCGCGGCGATGCCCAGTTCCCTTATCACCCCGCCACCCTTGTCGATGGCGGCGTAGGTGCGGATACCTTGCTTCTCGACGTATTCGACCAGGGCGTTCTTGAAGAGAGGGAACTTGACTTCATCGGAAGCCTCCCGCACGCAAGCCCGCAGCACGCCGAGCCGTTCGCCCTTGGGCGTGTTGATGAGATCGTTTATCCACTTTCGGATGAAGGTCTCGGGGAGTCCGATTCTGCGGAGGAACACGCCCACCGAGTCGATTACGTCGGGGATGGAGCCGAGCCGGAAGAGGGGCCGGTAGCGAGGATTGAAGAACTTGGCCGAAACGAGGCGACGCACATAGCCCCACCATCCCTTCGCATCGTTGGAGGCGTGGGCGCGCCACAGTTTCTTGACGAGCAGATTGGGGATTTCGGTGGGGAAGTCCTTGACCCAAATGGTGCGAGAGCCGCCCGCCTGGATGCGCTCAAAGAGCGACCGGCGTTGCATCATGGCGTCGAACGCTGACCGGAAGGCATCGGCGGGGCCAGTGGAGGCGTCGAAGAAGGAAGCCCTCTGCATACGCTTGGCCCCGTAAGCGGTGATGAGCCGGAAGTCCACGGTGTCTTCCAGACCGGGGAGCGCCCTGGAGATGAGCCGGATTTCGTCAATGTCGGAGCCGAGGGTTTCAGCGTAGCGGAGCAGCAGGCTTCTTACCTCGGCGTCGCCGTAGATGCGGGCCAGGATGTCCCCGACGATCTCAGCCGCCCCCTGAGTGCGGGCCGTCTTGGAGCCGGTCGCCGCATACAGGTCGTTGAGCAGAGCGTAGAGGCGAGTCGCCGGGGCCATCTGGTCGTAGGACATGGAGATGCGCCGCACCCCGAGGTCGGCCAGCGCCCACAGTTCGGTCCCGTCCTCGGTCTGGAACCTGCGGAACCTGTCACCCTTGATGGAGACCATCTCGTTCATGTCGATGAGTCGGGTGCCGGGCCGAATGGCACCGAGACCGCCAGCCTGGTTGACGAGTTCCTCGCCTTGCTTGACCCAGCGACCAACGGTGCGCGGGTCAACCTTGAAGTGTTCGGCAATCTTGGCGAGGGTCAAACCCTGCTGCCGCATCCACCACGCGTTGACCCACTGTTTCTGGACGCCCTCAAAGGCGTCCAGCATGGCGACCTTCAGCGGGCGCATCGCCGCCCGTGGAGTGGCACGAACGAAGAAGTTGGCGGCGTTGGCTACCGTGGCGGTCGCTTCGGGGATGTGGTGGAACGACGGGTGAGAGGTCAGCCAGTTGAAGAGTTTGCGGGCCTCACGGGTGACGGTACCCTGCGCGGCAGCGGCACCCTTCACGTTGTCGAACAGGATGGCAGACGGACGCCAATCGGCGGGAAGGACGATACATTGAGACTTGTCGTAGGCCGTGGGCCGAGCGGGGCCGAGATGCCCCGCTTGGGAGAGGGCATCGTCGGCTGCGGTGAAGAGCGAGCCGTCCTCCTTGGTCATGGGGAAGAGCAGGAGGCCGGTGAAGTCGTCCACTTCGTCCATGTTGCGGAGGAAGATGGGCTTGCCAGCATCGTCCAGACCGACTATCTCCCCGAACCGCTCAAAGGCGAGGCGTATCCGTTCCGGCCCGGTCTCCATGACCCCGGTGGGGACACCCCTACCGACATGCTGTGTGACCCCGTAGACTTGTGGCCTCAGCCCTTCGGTACCGGGCTGAACTCGCATGGGGGAGATGGTGCCATCGCCCAGTCCCCTTCTCACCAGCGTTTCGTAGTCGTCCCCCGCCAACTGCTGCAACCGCTGGAGGAAGCGTATGCCTTCGACGCCCTTCTCTCCCTGAGTGAACTGGCCCTTGGCGGCAAGGACGAATGCCTCTTGTACCGCTTCGGGGTCGGGGCAGAGCATGAGCATGTTGTGTACGAAGTCGTCCGCGATGGGCCGCAGACTGGGGAACAACTCTAGAAGTTCGGCCACACCGCCCGGCCCATGGAGGATGTCGTAGATGCGCGTGAAGACACCGTTCTTGGCGGCGAGTTCGATCATCGCCTCTTCCGGCTTCGCCATGAGGGACCAGGCGACCCGTGCGCCCAGGCTGCGGGAGAAGCGGGGAAGCCGGGTGAAGGCGCGGTTGGTGATGGGGGTGATCGCGCCGAGTACCCTGGCCCAGCGGCTCATCGAGGCGAGCCGTGGGGTGAGGGCAATGGTCTTCGCCAACTTCGCGCCCAGCCCCCATCCGGCGACGAGGTTGAGTGGGTCGAGGAAGAACTGGTTGAAGGCGTCGATTGCGCCCGAGGTCATCGTATAGCCCCAGCCGTCACCTGGGTCGTAGCCCTGGGAGATGGCGATGTTCTGGCCGAAGGACAGCCCCTCGCGCCATTGCCACTCTTCGGGGTCTCCGAGTCCGTAGAAGAGCCAGTTGAGGCCACGGCTGACCGTGTTGGCGGGGGTGGCGAGGGCAGCGCCTACTGCGCCGACACCGGACTGTCTGCCGTAGTGTTCCTGCTGCTGTTGCCTGGCCCACTGGTAGAACTGGATGAAGAAGGATTGCCTGACTTCCGGCTGGCTCAGGTGTTGTATGCGGTTCCCGTACTCCGCTTGCTGTTGCAAGGATTCGCCCACACCGCCGAACGACCACAGCGAACCCGCGGTTCCTTCGGTGCCGCGGAGCCATTGCATAGCGGAGGAAACCACCGTGTCGCGGGGGTGGTATCCGTAGTCGCTGGAGGCGGGGAGAGAAGCGAGGACGGTCATCATGAAGAGCCGTTCGTCTGCCGTCCACAGGTGCTTGGTTTCCTCAAAGAACTCTGCGACAAGTGGAGTTTCCGCGAGGGCAGCGTCGATGTTCTCCTGCTCGTATTCGGGCAAGTTGGGGATGAGGGACTCCAGCATGGCGATGGCTTCGCCGTTGTCGAGGCCCAGGACCGAGCGGGTGTGGGCGATCATCTCCGGTGTCGCCATCATCGCCCAACCGGAGCGCAGCAAGTCCATCACCAGGACAGGCTCTTCTGCCTGTACCCAGTTGATCGTGTTGACGATCTCGTTGAAGGTTTCGTTGCCGTCCGCTACGAGCGGAGCGGTCTGCCACACCGGAGAGTAGGCGAGTTCCCCGAGCAGTTCGCCAGGCTGAGGCAGCGCCTCACGCTGCTCATCCGGCATGGGACGGGGGGTGCCCTGGTAGGCGGGTAGGTTGCGGGCGCGCTCAACGGCTTCCTCGTGGGCCGTTATCTGCCCCTGCTGGAACTGCGCCTCTTCCCGTTCGTCGGGGCTGCCGGTCGGCTGACCCCCACGCTGATTACGGACCCCGCCGCCCAGGGACGGCGCGGGCCGGGGGGAAGAACCGCCAGTGGAAGTGATGGGCGGGGCGGGCGAAGACGGCCCGACCTCACCGGCTGGAGTCCAGGTGGTCATCAGCGGCCCCCGTTCAGCAGCAACTCCAGTTGGTTGTCCGCATCGTTCTGGTCAATCATCACATGCTCCTGAACGACCGGCCCCGACAGCATGTTGTGGAGCCTAGTGATGTAGGCTTGAACGAGGACGCCGGATGCGCCAGGCGACTTGGCGATCTTCTCCAGAAGGGGAAGCCAGGCACGGTAGTCGTTGCGGCTGTGTCCGACCGGGCCTGCCTTGGGGCCAGAGTAGGTGCCGCCGATACGCCCCGAGAGGTACCCGATGGGGTCGGTGGGGATGCCGTTGGCGTCCATCTTCGGCTGACCGGGATTGGCCGCGCCCTTGGTCTTGCGGTTGACACGGGCCGGGGGCTGCGTCCGCTTGATCGGCTGAACGCGCTGCCCCTGCTCCAACGCCTGCACGTCGCCTTGCTGAAGGTCGGAGCCTTGCAGGAAGGGCACGTTGCGGCGCTCCAGATCATGCCGCTTGGAGTTGCGACCTACGCCGGGGGCGCTGGCGGGCCTGTTCTGCGGGGGGATTCGACCGCCTGTGCGTTGTGCCATGTCAGAACCCCAGGGTAGACATTGGCGGGATGCCAGGGAGTGCCTCTTCCTCTGCGCCCATCATCGCCTCTTCGGGGGCGGGCGGGGTCGTCAGGGCTTCGGCCCCGCCCTGCTGGGTTGCTTGCGTTGCCTGCGCCCTGATCTCGTCCTCGTACTCCAAGATCATGTCGTTGAGCGGCTTGCCCTTCTTCGCCATGGCCTCCCGCAACTTGGCGATCATCACCACGTCGAGCGCGCCCTGCTGGGCCTGGGCCAAGAACGCGGCTTGGGTCGCATCGTCCAGCGACTCCAGTTCGATCTCCCGCATCTTCTCGTCCACGTCGCTGACGCCGGGCATCTCTTCGATGGCCCCACGCCGGGACTGGAGGCGAGCATCCTTGGCCTGAAGT
>Ga0102851_10001749_pt1 | contig 12709 bp, 8 predicted proteins | sample Mud3Dept3metaG_FD_79558 | JGI IMG/M metagenome (GOLD analysis project Ga0102851, IMG submission 79558) | Freshwater wetland microbial communities from Ohio, USA, analyzing the effect of biotic and abiotic controls - Mud 3 Core 4 Depth 3... | ecosystem: Environmental > Aquatic > Freshwater >... | reverse complement strand
CTGGCCGCGCGCTATCCGCACGAACTGAGTGGCGGGCAGTGCCAGCGGGCGGCGATCGCGCGCGCCATCGTCGCGAGGCCGGCGTTGCTGGTCTGCGACGAGGCGGTGAGCGCGCTCGATGTGTCCGTGCAGGCGCAGATCGTCAACCTGCTCAGCGAATTGCGCGAGCGGCACGGGCTTGCGCTGCTGTTCATCAGCCACAACCTTGCGGTCGTGAGGCACCTCTGCGATGAGGTGGTCGTGCTGTACCTGGGCCGGGTCGTCGAACGAGCGTCGCGTGAGGCGCTGTTCGCCGCGCCGCGCCATCCCTACACGCGGGCGTTGCTCGAGGCGGTACCGGAGCCCGATCCGGAAGCCTGGTCCGGGGACAGGGCCGCGGGCTTCGTGCAGGGCGAGGCGGCACCGTTGCCGGATCCTGCGGCAGCCGCCGGGTGTGCGTATGCAGCGCGCTGCCGCTTCGCAGACCAGCGCTGCCGCAGCGAGGTGCCGGTGCTCGAGTCGGAGGGGGACGGGCACCTCATCGCCTGTCACCACTGGCGGGCACTGCCGCCGCCTTGCGGTTTCCCCGGTCCGGCGGGTCGCCCGGCTTCGGAAAACAACGGGTTGCCGCCCGCAGTGACGGGTCGATAGTATGACGTTCTCGTAAAAACCGCACATTCCCGCGGCAGGCGGACGAGGATCCGACCGAGCATGCACGTTCCCGACGGATTCCTCGACGCACGCACGCTGGTCGCGACCGCCGCGGCCGCGTCGGTTGGCTTCGGGCTGGCCCTGCGGGCGGTACGGCGCCACCTGCCGCCGCGTCGCGTGCCCCTGATCGGTCTCACGGCGGCGTTCGTATTCGCGGCGCAAATGCTCAATTTCCCGGTCGCCGCCGGAACCTCGGGTCACCTGATCGGCGCAGCCCTGGCGACCGTGCTGCTCGGTCCGGCTGCCGCGGTGGTGGCGATGACGGCCGTCCTGCTGTTGCAGAGCCTGATGTTCGCCGACGGTGGCATCACCGCTCTCGGGGCCAACGTGCTCAATCTTGCGGTGATCGCGCCGCTCGTTGCACACGGCGTGTACCGGGTTGTGCGTTCGGCGGCAGGGGTAGGGCCGCAGGGCACGCTGCTGGCCGCGGGCGTCGCCGCCTGGTGTTCGACCTTGGCAGCAGCGCTCGCCTGCGCCGCGCAACTCGCGGCATCGGGCGTGGTCGCCTGGGGCACGGTGCTCGCGGCCATGGGCGGAGTGCACATGGTGATCGGGCTCGGCGAAGCCGTGATCACCATGCTCATCGTCGCGGTCGTGATGCGTGCCCGCCCGGAACTCGTGATGCCGGCCGAGCCGGCCCGCGCCACGGCGCGCGGCCGGACGCTGGCCTACGGCGCCGCGCTGGCGATCGGCTCGATGGTCCTGGTCGCGCCGTTCGCCAGCCCGTGGCCGGACGGTCTCGAGCACGTCGCCGAGCGCTTCGGGTTCGCCAGCCGCGCGCTGGCCGGCCAGCCTGCACCGCTGGCGGACTACACGGTCGCGCCGCTGCTCGATGCCTCGCCGTGGCTCGCGACCGTGCTCGCCGGGGGGATTGGCGCGCTGGTGGCCTTCGCCGTCGCCTGGTTCGTTGCGCGAGCGTTGGCGGCCCCGGGTCGCGCAGGCGCGCGCCACTGACCCGCCACGTGCTGCGCGATCGCTTACTGAGCCCGTACCAGCACGGTTCGAGCGCCGTCCATCGGCTGCCCGCGGGCACCAAGCTGCTGGCCGCGGTGGCCTGCGCCGTGCTGATCGTGCTGCTGCCGCGCAGCGCCTGGTGGGCGCACGCCGCCGTCGCCGGCGGACTGGTCGCCGTCGCCGCGGTGTCGCGCGCGGATCTGCGCGGGATGCTCCTGCGCCTGTTGTTGCTCGAGCCGTTCGTGCTCGGCATCGCACTGCTCGCGCTGCTTCGGCCGGGGGGCGTGCCGCTGTTCCTGTCCATGCTCACGAAGAGCACCCTGTGCCTGGCGACGATGGTCCTGCTCACGGCGACCACGCGGTTCTCGGACCTGCTGGCGGTACTGTGGCGGATCCGGGTACCGGCATTGCTGGTCACCACGCTGGCCCTCATGCACCGCTATCTCTTCGTGCTGGTGGAGGAGATGGAGCGCATGCAGCGGGCGCGCCGCAGCCGGACGTTCGTCGCCGGCCGCTCGTCCGCATGGCGCAACTCCGCGCAGGTCGCGGGGCAACTGTTCGTGCGCACCTCGGAGCGGGCTGAGCGCGTATACCTGGCGATGTGTGCCCGGGGATGGAAAGCGTGAGCCTGCTCGAGGTCCGCGACCTGCATTACCGTTACCCCGACGGACACGCGGCGTTGCGCGGGTTGACGTTCACGCTCGCGCCGGGCGAGCGCGTGGCCCTCATCGGGCCGAATGGCGCCGGCAAGTCCACGCTGCTGCTGCACCTCAACGGCCTGCTGCCCGACCGCCCGGCGTTGAACCCGGCCGTCACCGTGGACGGCCTGCCGCTGGTCGAGGCCAACCTGCCCGAGGTGCGCCGTCGCGTGGGGCTCCTGTTCCAGGATCCGGACGACCAGTTGTTCTGTCCGACGGTCTGGGAGGACGTGGCGTTCGGGCCGCAGCAACTGGGCATGCGGGAACCGCAGCTGTCCCGCGTGGTGAGCGACGCGTTGGCGCAGGTGGGTCTCGGCGGCTTCGGCGAGCGCTTGCCGCACCACCTGAGCCGAGGCGAGAAGCGCCGCGTGTGCCTGGCGGGGCTGCTGGCCTGCGACGCGCGCCTGCTGGTGCTCGATGAACCGACCAGTGACCTCGACCCGCGCGGCCGCCGCGAGCTGATGATGCTCCTCACGCACTTGCCCGTGGCCCAGCTGATCGCGACGCACGACCTGGAGTTCGTGGTCGAGACCTGCCCGCGCGCCATCGTTCTCGACGCTGGCCGGATCGTGGCCGACGGGCCGTCGCGCGCACTGCTCGACGACGAACCGCTGATGCTGGCCCACGGGCTCGAGCGGCCACACATCCTGCGTCACCGACACCCGCATTGACGCCGTCGGGCGGCTGCTCGATGACCGTGTTCTCCTGCAGAGTAGAATTGCAGGTTCGAACTCACCTGATCGAGGAGCAGGGCAGACGCATGGCGGGACCGCTGCAGGGCATCGTGGTGCTCGACCTGAGCCGCATCCTGGCCGGCCCCTGGGCCACCCAGGTGCTCGCCGACTACGGTGCCGTGGTGCTCAAGGTCGAGCACCCGCAGGGCGGCGACGACACACGCAAGTGGGGCCCGCCGTACCTGACGGACACCTCCGGGCGCGCGACGCGCGAATCCGCCTATTACCTGTCCGCCAACCGCGGCAAGCGCTCGCTGGCGATCGACTTCAGCCAGCCCGAGGGACAGTCCCTGGTGCGCAGGCTGGCGGACCAGGCCGATGTGCTGGTCGAGAACTTCAAGGTGGGTGGCCTCGCCAGGTACGGCCTGGGCTACGATCAGCTGTCGGCCGCGAACCCGCGCCTGGTGTACCTGTCGATTTCGGCTTTCGGCCAGGACGGGCCCGACGCCGCGAAGCCCGGGTACGACGCGATGATCCAGGGCATGGGCGGGCTGATGAGCCTCACCGGCGTGCCCGACGGCGAGCCCGGTGCAGGCCCGCAGAAGGTCGGCGTGGCGGTGGCCGACCTGATGTGCGGCATGTACGCCGTCTCGGCGATCCTTGCGGCGCTCATCGAGCGGGAGCGCTCGGGGCGGGGCCAGTACATCGACCTGTCGCTGCTCGACACGCAGGTGGCGTGGCTCGCGAACCAGAACCTGAACTACCTCGTGTCGGGCCAGGCGCCGTCGCGACAGGGCACGGCGCACCCGAACATCGTGCCGTACCAGGCGTTCCAGACCGCCGACGGCTACCTGATGCTCGCGGTCGGCAACGATGCACAGTTCGAGCGATTCTGTGCGGCCGCGGGTGCGCCGCAGCTCGCGCAGGACGCAGGTTTCAGGAGCAACGAGCAGCGCGTCGCGCACCGTGCAGCGCTGGTCCCACAGGTGGCGGCCTTGCTGCGGACCCGAACGACGCGTGACTGGCTCGCGGCGCTCGAGGCCGCCCAGGTCCCGTGCGGCCCCATCAACGACCTGGCGCAGGTGTTCGCCGAGCCGCAGGTGCGCCACCGGGGATTGCGCATGGACCTGCCGCACCCGACGGCCGGCAGCACGCCCGGCGTCCGCAACCCGGTGCGCTTTTCGCGGACCGCCATCGAGTACGAGCGGGCGCCGCCGCCGCTCGGTGCCGACACGCGCGACGAGCTCAGGCAGCGCCTGGGGCTCGACGACGCCCTGCTGGCCGAGCTTGCGGCACGCCGCGTGATCGCGTGAAGCGCGTCCTGTGCAGCGCAACAGGATCGGGCCATAATTCCATGGCTTGAGACCACCGAGCCCCACCATGCCGACCCGCACGATCCGATCGAGCCCCAGCCTTGCGAACGTCCGCTACGAGATTCGCGGCAAGCTGGCCCGTCGCGCCCAGGAGATGGAGCGCATGGGCTACGAAATCACGATGCTCAACATCGGCAACCCGGGCGCCTTCGGGTTCCGTACGCCCGAGACAATGCGCCTCGCGATGATCGAGAACCTGCGCTCGGCCGAGGGCTACTGTCACCAGAAAGGCATCTTCCCGGCCCGCGAGGCCGTGGTGATGCAGCAGCAGGAGCGCGGCGTGCGCGGCGTCACCGCCGACGACGTGTTCATCGGCAATGGCGTGAGCGAGCTGATCGACCTGACGCTGCGCGCGCTGCTCGCGCAGGACGAGGAAGTGCTCGTCCCGAGCCCCGATTACCCGCTGTGGACGGCGGCCGTGAACCTGAACCGCGGTCGGGCGGTGCACTATCCCTGCCGGCCGGAGCGTGGCTTCGTCCCCGATCCCGAGGAGATCGAGTCGCTCATCACCAAGCGCACCCGCGCGATCGTGGTGATCAACCCGAACAACCCGACCGGTGCGGTGTACCCGCGCGCGGTCCTCGAGGCGATCGCGCGCATCGCCGAGAAGTACCACCTCGTGGTGCTGGCGGACGAGATCTACGACCGCATGACTTACGACGGCGCCGAGTTCACGCCGATGGCGACGCTCGTGAGCCACACGCTGTGCGGCACGCTGAGCGGCCTGTCAAAGGTGTATCGCGCCTGCGGTTACCGCGTGGGCTGGGCCGTGTTCTCGGGCGACGTCGAGCACTCCCGGGAATACCTCTCGGCGCTCGAATTGCTGTCGTCGCTGCGCCTGTGCAGCAACGTGCCCGGTCAATGGGCGGTGCAGACGGCCCTCGGCGGCTTCCAGAGCATTCACGAGCTGACCGAACCGGGCGGCCGCCTGTACGAATCGCGCCAGGCGATTCTCGAGGCCGTGGGGCGCAGCCGCTTCCTGCACGTCACGCCGCCGATGGGCGCCTGCTACGCGTTCGTAGGCGTGCAGGACGACGTACTGCCGGAGTTCGACGACCAGCAGTTCGCCCTCGACCTCCTCGAGCACAAGCACGTGCTGGTGGCGCCCGGCTCGAGCTTCAACGTGCCGTACCGCAACCACTTCCGCATCACCAACCTGCCCGAACCGCAGGTGCTGGGTGAGGTCTTCGGCCGCATCGAGGAACTGCTCGCCAACTATGCGACGGGCGACCAGCCGGTCACGCGCCCGAACCCGGCCCTGCGAGTGGTCGACGCTGGCAGCCGTACCTGATAGCGCTGCCTTGGCTGGCGGCCTGGCGCGCGTCACGCCGACGCGCCGCCTCGCGCACCACCTGCGTGCGCGGCACGACCAGGACTGCATCGCGCACGGCCTCGAGGTGTGGTCCACCCCGGATATCGTCACCTGGGACGAGCTGATCGAGCGCATGTTTGCGCTCGACCGGCAGGCCGGGCGTCTCGACGGGCGCTGGTTGCCGGCGAGCACTGCGCAGCTGCTCTGGGAACGCCTCGTCCGGGACGATCCCGAGTTGAGCCCGCTGCTGTCCTCCGCGGGCGTGGCCCGCGCGGCTCATCAGTCCTGGCGCCGCCTGCACGATTACTGCATCCCGCAGGACGCGCTGGTGGGCGACGAAACGCCGGAGATTGCAGCGTTTGGCCGCTGGTGTCGCCAGTACCAGCGCCTGCTCGAGGCGCGCGGCTGGGTGGATGCCGTCGCGGCACAGGCCAGGGTGACGGCGATCGCGGCGTTGCCTGGCCTCGAGATGGTCGGGTTCGACCGGTTCACGCCCCTGCAGGAGGCATTGCTGGCACGCTGGGCTGCAGCAGGTGTGACCGTCTTGCAGGCGCCGCGCGCCAGCGCCAGCGGCGATGCCAGCCAGGTGCGCTGCCTCGACGCGACTGCCGAAATCGATGCGGCCGCGCGCTGGGCGGCGGGGGAGCTGCACGAGCGCGAGGGTCGCCGCATCGCCATCGTCGTGCCCGATCTGGCGCTGCGCCGCCAGGCGGTACGGCGGACGATCGACCGCGTCCTCGCGCCTTCGACCGCGCTCGCCGGAGGACCTGCGCCCGCGAGCCATGCCTTCGAGCTGGCGGCCGCGCTGCCGCTCGTCGAACAGCCGGTGGTCGCCGCCGCCCTCGATCTTCTCGAACTGTTCGTGCGGCCGCCGGACCTCGCGGCGTTCAGCCGCGTGCTGCGCAGTCCGTTCCTCGCGGGCGCCGGGGCAGAGGGGCCGGCGCGTGCACGGCTCGATGCGCGGCTGCGGCGTTATGAGGGACCGGGTCTTGGTCTCGGAGCATTCGAGCGCATGGCCGGGGAGCGGGCCTGTCCGGTCCTTGCCGCAGCACTGGCGGCGGCGCGGCAGTCGATGTCCAAGTGGCCTGAAAAATGTCTTCCAAGTAACTGTTCGGGAAATATATTTTCGCTCCTTTCGAGCCTGGGCTGGCCGGGCGAGGGTCGCGACAGTCCGGAACACCAGGCCGAGCAGCGCTGGGGGGCGCTCGTCTCCGAGCTGGGCGCCTGCGACGAGTTCACGGGCACGATCAGTCGTGCCGAAGCGGTGGGAATGCTGCGCGAGATGGCCGCTCGGACCCTGTTCGAGCCGCAGGAGTTGCAGGCGCCGTTGCTCGTGATCGACCCCGCGACCTGCGCCGGGATGAGCTTTGACGCCGTCTGGGTCTGCGGACTGGACGCCACGCAGTGGCCGCGCCCGGCCTCACCCGACCCGTTCCTGCCGCGCAGCCTGCAGGCTCGTCACGGGCTGCCCGGTGCGACGGCCGAGCTGGCCGCGGCCGAGGCGCGCAGGACGCTGGACCGGCTGCTGGCCAGCGCACCGCGGGTCATCCTGAGCGCCCCCGAGATGGAAGAGGATGCTCCGCTGCTGTCGAGCCCCCTGCTGGACGGAATCCCCATCGGGAATGCCGGGCGGGGTTGGGCCGAGGCACCGCTCGCCGTGGCCCTGTTCGAGCGCCGGCCCGTGCTGGAGCGACGAGTCGACGGGCGGATGCCGCCGATCACGGCCGAGGAAGCTCAACGCGGCGGTGCCCGCCTGCTCGAACTGCAGTCGGCCTGCCCATTCCGCGCGCAGGTCGAGTTGCGGCTCGGCGCGCGCAAGCTGGAGGAGCCGGGCCTCGGGGTGGACGCAGCCGAGCGCGGCGATCTCGTACACCAGGCCCTCGCGGCACTCTGGTCCGAACTCGGCTCGCAGGAGGCGCTGCTCTCGCTCGATCCCGCAGGCGTGGGGGCGGCCGTTGCGCGCGCCGTCGCGACCGCGCTGCGTGAAGCGTGGCGGGATGCGGACGAGTTGATGCGTCACCTGCTCGATCTCGAGGCGGCGTGGCTCGCGGAGCGCGTGCTCGAGATGGTGGCCGCAGACCAGGCGCGTGCCGCTTTCGTCGTGGCGGACGTCGAGGCTGCCTGCACCGGCCGCATCGGTCCGCTGACGCTCGAGTTCCGTCCCGACCGCATCGACCGGCTGGCCGACGGCTCGCTGGCGGTCATCGACTACAAGACGGGGGCCAGCGCCGACGTGAAAGCCTGGCTCGACGAGCGGCCGCGGCTGCCGCAATTACCGGCGTACGTGCTGGCGCTCGGCGCCGAGCGCGTGAGCGCGGCGGTTTTCGCGCGCCTGCGCAGCGGCGATACCGGATACGTGGGCGCCGCCCGCGATGCCGGATTGTTCCCCGGCCTGCGCGTGCCGGGCTCGAGCGGCGTGCTGAAGCCCTACGGTTCGTGGGACGAACTGCTCGGCGCCTGGCACAGGCGCCTCGAGGCGCTTGCGATCGAGTATGCGAGCGGCGAGGCACGCCTCGCGCCGAACCCCGCCAGGGCCTGCGAACATTGCCACCTGCACGCCCTGTGCCGCATCGCGGAAACCGATGCGGCGCACGGCGATGAGGAGGTTGGCGATGACTGACCTGCGCGCGGCCGACGCGCGGGCTCGCGAGCGGGCGCTGGACGTCCGCTGCAGTTTCATCGTCCAGGCGCCGGCGGGCGCCGGCAAGACTGAACTGCTGACGCGCCGTTACCTCGCGCTGCTCGCCACGGTCGAGCAACCCGAATCAATCCTCGCCATCACCTTCACGCGCAAGGCCGCCGCCGAAATGCGCGATCGCATCGTCGGCGCGCTGCGCTCCGTGCACGTGCCCGATCCGGCGCATCCGCTGCACGAGCGTACGCTGGCGCTGGCCCGCGCGGCACTCGCCGCCGACGAGGCGCGCGGCTGGGGCTTGCTCGCGCAGCCCGGTCGCCTGCGCATCCAGACGATCGACGCCCTCAACCTCGGACTGGCACGCCGCCTGCCGCTGCTGTCGGGGCTGGGCGCCGGCCTCGGCGTCGAAGAGGACGCGCGCGACCTCTACGCCGAGGCGGCGCAGAACCTGCTCGGTCACCTGCCGCAGGGGTTGCCGCTCGCCTCGGAAGCGGTTGCGACCCTGCTGGCGCACGTGGACAACCGGGTCGAGCGATTCGTCGACCTCGTGATCGAGATGCTCACGCGGCGCGAGGCCTGGTTGCCGGTCCTCCCGCCGGACCTGCGCGATCCCGAAGCCGAAGCGCGCCTGAAGGAGCAGCTCGAGGCTGCGCGCGCGCGCCTGGTGCGTGGTCACCTCGAGTCGCTGCAACGCGTGTTCCCCGCGGCCCTGCTGCGCGAGGCCGCCTCGGTCGCGAACGCGGCCGCCGGCAACCTGGTCGCCGCCGGCAGGGAGTCGCCCGTCTGCGCGTGGGCCGGCGCGGCGCAGGTGCCGGACGCCTCCATCGCGAGCATCGCGCGCTGGCAGGGCCTCGCGCAGTTGCTGCTCACGACCGAGTGCAAGGTGCGCGCCTCGTTCAATGTCGCCGTCGGTGTTCCGCCCGGACCCGCCGGCCAGGAGCTCAAGCGGCGCGCCAGCCTGGTGGCCAGCGACCTGCGCACCAACGAAGAGGCGGTGCGGCTCCTCGACGGGGTACGCCGCCTGCCACCGCCGGCCTACGATGCACAGGAGTGGCGCGTGCTGGTGGCGCAATTGCGGGTGCTGCAGCTGGCCGTGGCCGAGCTCGAGCTGGTGTTCGCGGCGAAGCGGGCCGCTGACTATCCGCGCTTCGCGTGGGCGGCACGCCAGTCCCTCGGCCCGCCCGACGCGCCGACCGATACGGCACTCGCGCTCGACGCAGAATTGCGCCACGTGCTGGTCGACGAGTTCCAGGACACGTCCGAGGCGCAGGTGCGGCTGCTCGAGGCGCTGACGGCCGGCTGGGAGCGTAGCGACGGGCGCACGCTGTTCCTGGTCGGGGACCCGATGCAGTCGATCTACCGGTTCCGCAATGCAGAGGTCGGGCTGTTCCTCGACATTCGCGGCCACGGCCTGGGCGGGGTCGAACTCGAGCCGCTCACGCTGGCGGTGAACTTCCGCTCGACCGAGCCGATCGTGCGGTGGGTCAACGAATGCTTCGCGCAGGTGCTGCCGCCCGCCGACGACGTGGCGCGCGGCTCGGTGACCTACGCCGCGAGCGTCGCGCGCCCGGAGGCCGGCACGGACGGCGGCGTGCGCGTGCATGCGCTGCTGCGGCGCAGCCGGGCGATGGAGGCACGGCAGGTCGCGGCAATCGTCAGGGACCGCCACGCGGCGGATCCCAAGGCGAGCATCGGCATCCTGGTGCAGGGCCGCAGCCACCTGGTGCAGATCGTGGCGGAGCTGGCCCGTGCGGGCATCGCGTTCCGTGCGACCGACGTCGATCCGCTCGGCGAGCGTCCCGTAGTCCTCGACCTGCTGGCACTGACCCGGGCGCTGTCCCACCTCGCGGATCGCCCGGCATGGCTCGCGGTGCTGCGGGCGCCGTGGATCGGCTTGTCGCTCGAGTCGCTGCACGCGCTGGTCGGTGACGACCGCGATGCCACCGTCGTCGAGTTGCTGCGCGATCCCGCGCGACGTGCCCGGCTCGCCGCGGAGGAATCCGGACGGCTCGAACCTGCCTGGGTCGTCATCGAGACCGCGCTCGCCGAGCTGCGGCGCTTCGGCCTGCGCGACGTCGTCGAACGCGCCTGGCACGCGCTCGGCGGGCCGGCCACGATCGATTCGGCGCGCGAGCTCGACGAGGCGGAGGCGTACTTCGGCGCGCTGGCCGAACTCGAGGCCCGCGCGGCGGGTCCGGTGGATCTCGAGCGGCTCGGCCGCGCGCTCGAATCGCTGTACGCCCCGTCGCGCGGGCGCCCGGACGTGCGCGTCGAGCTGCTCACGGTGCACAAGGCCAAGGGCCTGCAGTACGACACGGTGATCGTGCCGGCACTCGAGCGCCTGCCCGGGCGGGACCGCAAGCGCCTGCTGCACTGGCTGAAGCTGCCGGTCGCCGGGCGCCACGAACTGGTGGTCGCTCCCGTCGAGCGCACGGGCGGCGACCCGAACCTGCTGTACGCGTGGCTCGAGTCGCTGGAGCGCGAGAAACTGCTGCAGGAGCGACGTCGCCTGCTGTACGTGGCGGCGACGCGGGCCGAGCGCTGGCTCCACCTGTTCGGCAGCGCCCAGGTGCAGGACAAGGACGACGGTCCGGTGGTGCGGCAGCCGCCGGGCAATTCGGCGCTCGGCCTGCTCTGGCCGGTGGTGGCGCGGGAATTCGAGGCGCGGCTGGCCGAGCTCGGCGACGTGGAAGGCGAGGCGGCCACCGAGCCCGCACGCGACCCGCCGCTGCGCCGCCTGCCGACGCACTGGCAGCCCCTGCCGTTGCCGCGGGCGCCGGAGGTGGTTTCGCGGCTCGTCCCGCGCGCGATCGCCGCCGCATCGGTCGAGTTCGATTGGGCGACTGAGACGGCGCGCCACGTCGGCACGGTCGTCCATCGCGAGCTGCAGCGGGCGGCGCGCGACGGCTTGCAACCGGATGCGGCGGATCCGCGGGTTCGCGCGCGCTGGGGACACGAGCTGGCCGAACTCGGGGTGCCGCGCGAACTGCGCGTGCCGGCGATCGAGCGTGTCGCGAACGCGGTGCAGCGCACGCTTGCAGACCAGCGGGGTCGCTGGCTGCTCGATGCGACGCACGCGGGCTCGGCCACAGAGCTGGCGCTCACGGGGCGCATCGGCGCCGACGTCGTGCGCGTGGTGATCGATCGCACGTTCGTCGATGCGTCGGGGATGCGCTGGATCATCGACTACAAGACCAGCCGTCACGAGGGTGCCGGCCTGGAGGCCTTTCTCGACAGCGAGCAGGAGCGCTATCGCCCGCAGCTCGAGCGCTACGCGGCCCTCATGCGCAAGCTCGCGCCCGAGCCGGTGAGGCTCGGCCTGTACTTCCCGCTGCTGGGTGCCTGGCGGGAGTGGCCCGTCGCGTGAGGCTCACAGCGTCCCGCTGACGCTCACGGGTCGCCGACCGTTTGCGTCCGGCGGGCCGAGCAGCTCGAGCGAGCGCACCAGCGGAGCCGGCGTGTTGCCGCGTGGCGCGAGCGATCCCTCGAGCAGGAAACTGCGGTCCGCACCGAGCGTGAAGCGGCCTTCGAAGGAGAACGGACCCTCCTTGTCGGTGACGCGGGCGGTCAGGCGGGCGTCGGTGGCGGTCGCCTGCGGGTCGGGGATTTCGACGCGATAGCTGCCGATCGAGATATTGCGCGGCGGCGGGGCAATCAGCCCGTCCATGTCGAGCGTGCCGCGCAGGGCCGTGGGCCAGCCACCGGCGATGACGATTTCCTCGAACTGGCCGCTGAGCCGGCCCCGCCAGTTGGGCGGCGTACCGATCGGCAGCGCCGACAGCACCCCGACGGGCAGGGTGGCCCGCGTGTCCGTGAGCCGCAGCTCACCACCGAAGCCGACGCTCAGGTGCGTCGTCACGGAGCCGTCGGGTCGCGTGAGCTCCAGGTCGGCACCGAGCCGGCCGTGCAGCAGATCGCCGGGTGCCAACGACCAGCGCAGGTCGCCCAGTGGCGCCGAGCGCCAGGCGAGGCTGCGCGCATGTCCGTTCCATACCGTGCCCGCGAGCGCGGCCGATTCGAGACCGAGCCGGGCGATCTGTCCGGCGAGCACACGGGCGGGCAGGGTGACGATCGCGATGCCGAGCGCCGCCGCGAGTCCGACTGCGATCAACCACCAGGGGCGCTTGGCCTTGTCCGGCGCCTTGCGCGCCCCTTGCTCACGAGGCCGGCGATTGGCCATGTGTAAGCGTGAGGCTGGCGTTGACGAGGCCAGGCGCATTGGTCGCGCCGATGATCGCCGCATCGACCCTCACGCCGTACTGCTGCTGCAGGCTGGCGAGCCAGGCCACCAGCGCGTCGAACGGCGCACCCTCGGGCCGCAGCTGCAGCCCGTTCTGGCCTGCCGGGGACTGGTCGCGGATGGACGAGCCGAT
>Ga0102851_10001747_pt1 | contig 12717 bp, 15 predicted proteins | sample Mud3Dept3metaG_FD_79558 | JGI IMG/M metagenome (GOLD analysis project Ga0102851, IMG submission 79558) | Freshwater wetland microbial communities from Ohio, USA, analyzing the effect of biotic and abiotic controls - Mud 3 Core 4 Depth 3... | ecosystem: Environmental > Aquatic > Freshwater >... | reverse complement strand
CCGATTGAGATAACCAATCAACTCGCCAAAGAGAAAAAGATTGTAATAAGGCCAGTAAAGGGCGGAGTCATGCTTTACTTGCCAGAACAATTTCCAAAGACTGATAAGGCAGAACAAGTGCTGAAAAAGATGGGGTTAGATAAGTAGAAGAAACCAAAAAAATGGCCAGGCGTTTGAGGTAACACCGAACACGGCGCTCTGGCAGACCCAGAAATGCAGAACCCATATCGGCTCCAATAATAGAGCGTCCATGGACGCTTAACTTGGTCTGACCAATATTTGACCAAATAGCGAGTGTTGGACTGCGTTCGTTCTCCAATGCCCTATTTCTGGGCTATCCTCGACTCGGCCGTTGCCACGCACTGCCAACGACCTGCTTTCTTAACCCAGGTATCTGTCCATCGATACTGAACGCTGAAATCCGTACCTTTATAGGTTCCGTTAACCGTGTTACGCCCAGTAACCACTGCCGCCTCTCCATATACATGCACCTTCATATCGTCGGTCACCATGGACGATATTACTAATTCCTTATCAAGCTTTAGGGCCTCAAGATACTGGCCCTTTGTCTTGACCACGCCTTCAAAGTCTGTATTTACGTAATCATCAGCTAGAATCAGGTCAGGGAAGGCGAAGTCGGCTTTGACATTGGCATTCGTCCAGTCCTGCTCAAGCTTCAGCAGTTCCTGCTCCACGCTCTCGGTCTGTGTCTGAGCCAGGATGGCTATTCCGAATGCCAAGACGACAAGGCCGACCGCAAAAACAATATGTTTCATTTACCCCTCCTTGATTAGGAGGAGACTATTTGAACTCGATTGATAACGTATGTCAAGCTGAGTCTTGGCCAGACCAAATTATGTTATCGTATGGCTGTAAAAGGATATTATAAGGGCAAGGATGGCACGTCGAATGCGTGAGAAACAGAAAGCCAAGATGGTTATCTATCTCGATATTGACGGCGTGGTCTTGGGAAAAAATGAGCATGGAAAAATTGCTCTCATCCCGAATTTCAAGGCTATCCTTTCTTATCTCAGAAAGAATTATGAATGCCGTTGGCTGACAACCCATGGGCGGTATAGTGCAGATGATGTCATCCAGTATCTGAGGCCCTATCTCAAGGGAATTAATGCTAAAGAACTCAGGTTCATCAAGGTTGTCCCCTGGAGGACTCTCAAAACCGAAACCATTGAGTTCGACTCGCCGTTCATATGGGTTGACGACCAGCCGCTCCAGTTTGAACTAGATATCCTGAGGGAGAGGGGACTCTTGGACAGATGGCTGAAGGTGGATACTTACAAGGCCTATCGTGAGCTCACCATTGCCAGGATTGAAGCCAAGCGGAGAGAGGTCTTGGCCTCCTTGGCTGAAAGAAATGATGAATATGATAGGGAATGGAGAAGAAAGTGAAATCCTTTTCGGAGATGAATGTCAGCGAATTGGAAGATATTCTAAATAAATTGGAAAAAGAGCTTGAGGAAATCGTTGAAGAGAGGACGTTTGTCTTGCGTCAAACTGGCATGCATATTCCTGGCAGGACAGTCCAGACATATGAAGCAGAAGTTAACAGGTTGAAAGCCAGAATTGCCGAAATAGAAGAGATTCTTCAGACAAAGAAATCAGGGTTGAGCTGAGTCGGTTGTCTATATCCTAAACTCTCCTAGTCCCCACCAGAATGGCTTTCTGTCCGTAGGCATATCAACCATCCCTTTCCCTTGAATCGCCAATCTGGGGGCCTTCTGGTGCGAAATCCAGCCAATCTGGTCACGACGGCCGCCTTTTTGTCTGCTGGAATCAAGGGGGAGTCCACCCATTGCCTTCCTTCTTCATCGGGTCTATCATTAGTTCGGCATCAGGAGCAACCCTTTAAAGTAGGGTTCGGCAACCTGGGACGGACACCCAAGGTGCCTGCTCGCTTGAGGCGAGGATGTGGCCCTTCAACGGCAACCAACTGTCCAGAGCGAAACCCGCTCACCTGATGCTAGGTGGAGCGGGTTTTTTGTTTCTGCATCCTCCCACAAGGCACGGCATCTGCTACTCCATGCCAAATTCAAGTGAGGAGGTTTCCAATGTCTAAGGCCAGTGCCAAAGAGGAATTTTGGCAGGATTTTGAGCGTGAGCTTGAAGAGGCAGTCGAGAAGGACAAGGCTAAGACGAAAGAGGAGCGTAGAGTTTGGATTGACACGTTGCCTGAACATGTGCCTCCTGCGGTGGGAGGAAGGGTTAAGGTCATTTTCTTTGAGGGGAAACGACAGGGCAAAACAAATAAGAAAAGAACATAGCTAAAAGTTATGAGAAATGACAAGGCAGTAGGGCAGGACTAATCAATATTCGGCATGCTTGACGTCAGCGAGATTCGGACAGGGATTGATTTCTCCTAAGCTATGGTTTCCAATAACCAAACCAAGCTAGGAGGAATGAATGATAGGAAAAAAGGGAAGTTCACCTGAATCGATTGTCCGGGAGATCAAGCGGCAGACCCGCCGGAAGTTCGGAGCCGAAGAAAAGATCCGGATCGTCCTCGAGGGCCTGCGGGGCGAGGCCGGCATCTCCGACCTCTGCCGGAAGGAAGGCATCCATCCGACGATGTACTACAAGTGGAGCAAGGCGTTCCTGGAGGCCGGGAAAAGACAGCTCAACGGGGACACCATCCGGGAGGCGGGCTCAGATGAGGTCAAGGAGCTTCGTTTGGAGAACGACGCTCTGAAGATGCTGGTGGCGGAGCTGACGCTCCGGAACCGGACGCTAAAAAAACATCTCAGGGTTTGGAATCCGAATCCAACGATATATGAAGTACACCCAATCGGAGAAAATGGAGATCATCCGGATGGTCGAGGAGTCCTCGTTGAGCGTCAAACAGACATTGCGAGAGATGGAGGTTCCCCACAGTTCCTTTTATGAGTGGTACAGGAGATACAAGGACGATGGCTATGATGGGCTGGCCTCAAAGCATAAGGATCTGCGGCAGGTGTGGAACAAGATCCCGGAGTGGGAGAAGGAGAGGGTCGTCGAGGTCGCCAGAGAGTATCCGGAGAAGTCTTGCCGCGAGATCGCCTGGCTTATGACAGACCAGAGGGAATACTTCATATCAGAGAGCAGCGTTTATCGGATCCTCAAGGCTTACGACCTGATCACATCGCCGGTGTTCACCGTGGTCTCGGCCAAAGACAAGTTCGAACATCCGACAACCCGGACAAACGAGCTCTGGCAGACGGATTTTACCTACCTGAAGGTGGTCCATTGGGGCTGGTATTATCTGTCGACGGTGATGGACGATTTCTCGCGTTATATCATCGCCTGGCAGCTCTGCCGGACCATGAAGGCCGAGGACGTGAAGAACACGCTGGATATGGCCATCGCCAAAACCGGGGTCGAGCATGTTCGGGTGGTCCAACGGCCGAGGCTTCTCAGCGACAACGGGGCCTGCTTCATCTCTCATGAGTTGAAGGCATATCTCGAGAGTCATGAGATCCGTCATGTTCGGACGCAGGTGTACCATCCCATGACCCAGGGGAAGATTGAACGATACCATCGGTCGATGAAAAACCTGATCCTGTTGGACAATTACTATGCACCCACCGAATTGACAGAAAGAATCCGGGAGTGGGTTGAATATTACAATCACCAGCGGTATCACGAGGCCATCGACAACGTGACCCCCGCGGATAAGTATTATGGCAGGGACCGCGTGATCCTGAAAAAGAGGGAAAAGGTCCGCACAGAGACCCTGAAGATACGGAAGGAGTTGAACCGCTTGGCCATGCTCGAACCCTTGCCAAACGGCGTCAGCTAAAATATCATGAGAGACGGAATCCGTAGCTTAAGAAATCAGCACCCGAGTCCGAAACCGCCTGACGACAAACACCGACGGGCATTTGAGAACGCTTGTAGAAGAGCAGGAATCAAAGACCTCCGTTTCCATGACCTGAAACACACTGCAGGAACCAGACTTATTGAGGAGGGTGCTGACCCTATTTCCGTGAAGGACATTATGGGGCATGCTAAGCTGGAGACAACAGAGATTTACCTGCATTCGAGTCTGAAACGCATGCACGATGCTGTCAGGCTCTTGGACAATCGCCGGGGCAGAAAGAAGAAGGCTGTGTCACCAGAACGTCACGGATTTTTTACCAAGAAGGAAGCGGTTTTCCCAAATGTTTTATTTTCAGTCAATTAGAAGGGCTTCGGGATTGGCAGGACAGGTGGTTCTCAGCCATCAGACCGGGGTTCGAATCCCCGTAGCGCTATCCACCTTTAAAACAAAATTTTCCCCTGGTTTTTTGGAAAATTAAAGCCCCCCCTTGGTAATCGTTTCGTCAACCCAAGATCGGATTTTAACGTACGGGTAAAGCCGAACGCCCGGCGCCCGATCCAGCCAGGATCAAATCACTCAGAAATGATAGACGATCTTGACTCCATAGCATCTCAATTGATCGGTGGCCGCTCCGAATTGAAGTCGAAGGGAATACTGGAAAGAATTATTGTTGACGAGCCTTGTCCCACCGTCCAGCGAATAATCGGCCAAGGAATTCACCCAATTCGACGCTCCGTATGATGTTGCCGTAAACAAAGTCACATAGGCATCCGCAGTGGCCTGATAGTGTCTCTGGAGTTTGGCCTCGATATTGGCGCCGCCATCATTGTCCATATAATAGAGAACAATGCCGTCAATCCTGGCCCCTTGGGGAAGGTTAACCGGGGCGAAGCAATATCCCGCATCACCGGGCTGTGTCAGCGTGTAGATATACTGGACATTCGTGTAAGTGGCCACGAAATAGGCTGAGGAAGCATCTGTATAATAGCCGTGAAAAGCGCATGCGGGAACTGTCAGATAATCGGCCATGCCCACCGCGGCTGATAAAAACAAAAGACAAACAAAAAAGCACATCCTGGATACGGAATTTTTCATGGTACCTCCTTCGGGTTTGACTCTTATATATAGACGGCCGGGCGGATTGTCAAGAACTTTTGTCCGATAGCCGGATCCCAGGCCGCAGTATAGGGCTTAAAAGTAAAGGCTTGACAATTTATAAGAAATATAAGATAATACTGATTATTATGATATATCTGATAAATAAGGAGGTCTGAAAATGACCGACCAAAAAAAGAAAGAGGGCAACGAATGCTGCCGGGTGGAAGCCCTCATCGCGGTGGACGAACGGGGTCAGATGGTGCTTCCCAAGGACGTGCGCGAGGCCGCGGGAATACGGCCGGGAGACAAACTCGCCCTCATCCTCTGGGAAAAAAACCACGCCGTCTGCTGCATGACTCTGATCAAGGCCGATGAGCTCACGGGCATCGTCCGGAGCCGGCTCGGCCCGCTGATGAAGGATATTGTCGTTTAAAGGAGGCCCGATATGGTCATCAAAGACAGCGAAATCAAGAAACACGTCCGGAAACGGTACGCTCTGGCGGCGCAAACGAAAACGTCCTGCTGCGCACCGTCCGCATCTTCCTGCTGCGGTGGACAAGCGGACCTCAGCCCGGATAAAGCCAGCCAAATGGTCGGCTATTCGTCCGAGGAGCTGGCCGGCATTCCCGAAGATGCCGACCTCGGCCTGGGCTGCGGAAATCCGTCGGCGCTGGCCGGCCTGAAAAAAGGGGAGACCGTCCTTGACCTGGGCTCGGGGGGCGGCATCGACTGCTTCCTCGCGGCGAATAAAGTCGGCCCTTCCGGCAAGGTCATCGGCGTGGACATGACTCCCGAGATGCTCGATAGGGCCCGAGAGAATGCCCGAAACAGCGGCGCCGAGAACGTCGAGTTCCGGCTGGGAGAGATCGAGAACCTGCCTGTGGCCGACGGCTCCGTCGACGTCATCATCTCCAACTGCGTGATAAACCTATCAACGGACAAGCCGCGCGTCTTCCAGGAGGCTTTCCGGGTTCTCCGACCCGGCGGCCGGATGATGGTCTCCGACCTGGCTTTGACGAAACCGCTTCCCCGGGCTGTCCGGGAATCCGTCGACGCCTACGTGGCCTGTATCGCCGGCGCGCTCGTCAAGGACGATTATCTCAGTGCCGTCCGGCACGCCGGGTTCGAGGACATCGAAGTCGTGAGCGAGAAGCCGTTTCCCGCCGAACTCGTGCTCGAAGACACGCTGGCTCCCGAGGTCATCAAAAAATTGAACGTCCCGAGGGAAAAGCTTATGGAATATGTTTCGTCTGTCCTGAGCCTGGGCATCAGGGCTTTCAAACCGCGGAGAAACCGGTCCGATGATGGCCTGAAGGGCAGGGGCCGGAGACACGAAGGAAAGGGGAAAACCGGTCAGAGCTGAAAGCAGGAGCGGCGCCATGGATAAAAAGACCATTCTGTTCATTTGTGTCCACAATTCCGCCCGGTCGCAGATGGCCGAAGGGCTGGTCAATACTCTCTACGCCGACCGCTTCGAGGCCGTGAGCGGCGGGACGATGGCCACGCGGGTCCACCCCGGCGCCATCCGGGCCATGTCCGAGATCGGAATCGACATCGGAGGCCACCGCTCCAAGAGCATTGACGAGTTCGAAGGCCGGCGGTTTGATTATATCGTCATGGTTTGCGACGATAAGTCATCGGATTGCCCTTACTTCCCCGGCGGACGGGAGTACATCCATCATGCCTTCGACGACCCGGCGGAGTGCTCCGGAACGGAGGCGGAGGTCCTGGCCTGCTTCCGCAGGAGCCGGGACGAAATCCACGCCTGGATCAAAGAAGAGTTCGTTCTCAAGCGGACTTGACTGGCGACATCATCGCCAGGACCTTTTCGGCCACCTTCTCCGCGACCTCCCGGCAGCCGGCCAGGCGGTCCGTCTCGATGTATCTCCGGACGTCCTCCAGGGATGAAAAATCGCATCCCGTTACCGCTTGACACTGAGTGTCGCCGAACTCCGCCGCGAACCACCCGGCGAGGCATTTCCCGAGATTCATGATCCTGTTGAACTTATTGACCGGATCAGCAAAAGCGTCGCCTCCGGTTTTCATCAGCACGATCATCCGCACAACGCGCGGGAGGCTTCCCTCGATTTCCCCCATCTTGAGTCCAAGGGCCATGACGCCGGCGGCATAGGCGCTGCAGGTCATGCCTTTAAAGAGCGTTCCGCCCAAATAACCCGAGGAGGCGTCGAGAAGCTCCCGGTCAACGGGAATTGCCCCGCCAAGACGATGGAACACATGATGAGCGCAGTGGAAGCCGCCGACGGCCAGGTGGGAGTACAGGAGGGCGTAGGCTTCCCGCTTCTCTCCGACGATGGCGTCGCCGCTTTCATGGGATTGAACCGAGGCGACGATCTCAGGGGATAAGCAAACGGCCTTGATGCAGTGCGACAACCGGTAATTGTCGCCGCGGATTTCCCGGCAGAGCGGCGAACCGTTCCGGTCCACGAAACGCCGAAAAAGCTCATGCCCCTTAAAGAAGACGAGAGGCAGCCCGTCCCGGAGGTCGCGCAATCCGTTTCGCAGGCCGAGAAGAAGGAGGGGAGAAGTGATACCTCCGCATTCAAAGCCCGTGTCCCCGATGCCTCCCGGAAGCCCGGCCGCGGCCCTAACCGGCCATTCTTCTCCGGACCCGCAGATCTCCAGGGCGGTCTTCATGACCGCCGGCGCACAGTGGCCCATCGTCAGGAGGTTTCTAAGGCTCCTGGCGCGAAAGCGCAGTTTTTTCCGGGCGGTCCCGCCTCCCGATCCCGCAAGAAATCCGGTGTCGATATAGGGAGAATGACCTTCGTTCATCGTCCCTCCTTTTGCCGCTCAGAGATAGCGGCCTGTCCGCAGACAGTAATCAGCGTAATCCTGGCCATGGATTTCCCGCAGGCACTCCTCCTCGGCCAGGATGAGCCGGTGATGAAGCGCCGCAAGGCCCGCTCCGAGGACCAGGACCAGTGGATTCAGGGTGTAAAGAGCAGCGGCGAGAAAGGTCGTATCCAGGCCCAGGTACATCGGATTGCGGCTGAGCCGGAAGATCCCGTCGGTCCTGAGGGTGGTTTTATCTTTCGGGCAGCCCACGCGGAAAGAGCTTCCGAGACGGAAGCGCCCGGCCAGAGCAACGGCAAACCCGGCGACCCACAGCCCCAGCGACAGCCCGTTCAGAACCGGAGGCACACGGAGAGAAAGAAAGCTCACGCCCAGGGCTTGCAGAAACATGGCTGTCCAGGGCATAATCATTGCGAGCTTGCTCAGCAGGAAGAGGTTCCGATTTATGGGCGCGACGCCCTCCATGTCGACTCCTCTTCGCCGCAAGGCAACGCCCCCTCCGGCCAAAACGGCGAGGAAAAGCAGGGGAAAAGCCGCGATAAAAAACGGCTCAAACATGGACGCGGCTCTCGTTCATGCTTGAGAGCATTGGCAGCAAATTCTTATCTCGTTTCAAGAATGGGAAATGCGCGGGTCGGCCTATCCCGAACCTTGCGCGGGGGATGATAAACCGCCGGTTCAGGGGTTGTCAAGGTTCGCGCCATCGACCTTGAGGAGCGTCCGGAGGAGGACTCGCGTTCCGTCGGCGATATCTTCGGGCCGGGAGAATTCCTTGGGAGAATGACTGATCCCCCCGACACTGGGGATGAAAATCATCGCGATAGGCGCTATCCGGGCGACGCTCTGGCCGTCATGCCCCGCTCCGCTCGGAAGGTCAAGGGAAGATAGCCCGAGATCTGCGGCGCTTTCCCGGATGAGATCCCGCAAACGCGCGTCGGTCGAGGTGGGCGGGGTCTCTTCGATCGCGGTGAAGGAGATGCCGGTGTTTGTTTCCCTCTCGACCCTTTGGCCCTCGGCCCGGATCCGGCTGAAAAGCGACCGGACCTTGTCCATGGAGATATCGCGGAGCTCGAGGCTCATGTCCACCTTGCCCGGTATCACGTTGACGGCGCCCGGCTCGGCCTGGATGCGGCCCACCGTCCCGACCTGACTTCCCGGCTCCTCCGTGACGATCCGGTTGGCCTCGAGGATGAGGCGGGCGGCCGCCAGAAGCGCATCGCGGCGCTGGTCCATCGGGGTTGTCCCGGCGTGATTGGCCGAGCCCTCGATGGTCACGTCCCACCGGGCGATGCCGACTATCCCCTCGACAATTCCGATCGGAATCTTGCGTGAATCGAGTATCCCCCCCTGTTCGATATGAAGCTCAAGGTAGGCAGCAATGTCTCTCTTGGCCCGCCGGGCTCCTTCCGGGTGATCCGGGTTTCCCCCGAGGGCCGTTATCCCTTCCCGCACCGTCTTTCCGCTTTGGCTGACGTGGTCGAGGGTTTTGCCGTCGAGCTCGCCGATCATACCCCGGCTTCCGATGAGCCCGCCTTCCTCGTCGACGAAAATAACGACCTCGAGCGGATGGCGGGTTTCGAACCCGCCCTCCTCGAGTGCCTGGACACATTCGAGCGCCGCGATGACGCCCAGAGCGCCGTCGTATTTTCCCCCGTTCGGGACCGTATCGAGGTGGGAGCCGATGGCGATGGGCGGAGCATCTTTGTCTTTTCCGGCCCTCCGGCCGATGATATTCCCCGCGGGGTCGGTCCGGACTTCGAGCCCTGACTCCTTCATGAGGCCGATGACGTAATTCCGTCCCCGGATGTCCGAGTCACTGAATGCCGGCCGGCTCACGCCGCCCTCGGGGGTCCGTCCGATTTCTCCGAGGGCCTCCAGGCGGGCCCTAAGCCTTTCGGCCCTAATCCTTGGGGATTCCTGGAGACGCTCTGACAAGGTCAGCGGGACTAGAGCAAGGTTCAAGACAACGAACAGAGGCCATGATCGTTTCACTATGATCTTTCCTTCGGCAAAAAATCTTTGCCATTATATTCTTTTTCATCCCCGATCCTCCACACCCATGCTTTGCAGCCCGTTTCTCGCAGGCCCGGGCTCTCTGGAAAAAATGTCTGGTCCGGCGATAGCCCTTCCGCATTGACTTCCAAGCCTTTGCCGTGTTAACGGTAATGCTGGCGGCAACACCTTTCGAGGGGAATATGAAAAATAGGCCGGAGAAACCAAATAATCCCGCCGAACAGGAGGAGGAACATTGAAAAAACAAATCCTATCGGTATTTGTCCTTGCCCTATTCATCGGACTGAATGGCGCACCGGTCCAGGCGGCCGAAAAACATCCCTTTGGCTTAGAGGATTTAGCGGCGCTGCGTTCCGCCCGGCCGGTGGCCGTATCTCCCGATGGTGAAACCATCCTCTATGATGTCGCCTTCGGCGGCAAAAAAGGTCGCACCAACCGCGAGTGGCACTTGATTGCTGCCGCCGGTTCAAATGACCGCAAGCTGGCCCTCCCTGAACACTTCTCCCCGGCGGGCTTCATGATAGAGGGCGCGTCTCTCTACGGCACCTTTGAAGTCGAAAACAAGGGCCAATTGGCCGTCGTGCCGCTTGACGCGGACAAGCCCGCAGTCATCATCGCCCTCAAAAACGGGATCCGCTCGGCGGTCGTTTCGCCCGACGGTTCGCGCTTCGCCCTTCTGGCCGACCCCCGGCCTCCCGATCCCCTGGCCGATACCCGCACGGTTGTCCAAAGCGACAAGACAAGCCTCTATGTCGTCGGTCGAGATGGGTCGAACGGCGGCTGGTGGTGCCCCGGCCTTGCGGATATCGCCAGTCTCGCCTGGTCGGCGGACAGTTCGATGATCGCCGTGTTATCGCAGACGCCGAAGCTGGGGTATCACTATGTGCGTTCTTTTGTGGACGTCTGCACAGCTTCGAGCGTGCGCCGCGTGGCGGAGATACCTAACGCCGCGTCAGGCCTCGCCTGGACGGCGGGAGGGGCTGAGCTCGCCTTTATCAGCACGACGACGCAGGTTATCACTCCGGATCATGTCTGGACAGTGCCGGTTGCGGGCGGCCGGCCGGCGGACCGGACACCCGATCTGGCCGGATCGGCCCTGGGCCTTGCCGGTGATGCCCGGGGCGCGGTCTGGGTTTTCGTGGCCAACGGAGTCCGGGGAGAAGTTCATTCATTTAAAGATGGAGTCCTTGCTCCCGCTTATGCCTGGCCGGAGGGGACCGTCCTGGGCACCCCGGTTTTCCCCGGATTCGCCGGTGCGCCGGAGAGGCTCGTTTTTACGGTGGGCGATCCGCAACACGAGGAAAATATCGCCGTGGTCCAAAAAGGGCAACTCGTCAAGATCACCCGCGAAGGCGATGAGCAGTTAGCCGATGTTGCCCTCGGTCCGGTGCGGGCGGTCGACTGGACCGCGAGGGACGGCACGAAGCTCCAGGGCATTGTCACTTTCCCATCCGGATACACCGAGGGCAAGAGCTATCCCTATCTGGTGCTCCCGCACGGCGGTCCGGAGGCGAACGATCTGCTTTATTTCGACACTTGGGCGCATTACATCTCGGGCCTCGGCTATGTCGTGATGCAGCCGCAGTACCGCGGTTCAACCGGCTATGGCTCTGAATTCCTGAACGCCATCTATCAGCACTTCGGCGACCGGGCATCTTCGGACGTGGACAGCGCGACCGATTATGCGATCGCCCAGGGCTGGGCCGATCCCAAGCGCTTGGCAATCTTCGGCTGGAGCGCCGGGGGCTTCATGACTTCCTGGACGATCACCCAGACAAACCGCTACCGGGCGGCCATCGAGGGCGCAGGGATCACCGACTGGCTCAGCTTCATCCCGACGAGCGACGTTCAGCAAATCGACTTCGACCAGCGCTGGCAGGAGAAAGACCCCGGGCCATTCCTCAAGTTTTCGGCCGTCATGTTCGCGGACAAAGTGTCGACACCGCTCCTGATCCTCCATGGAGCGAACGATATCCGCGTGCCCATGCTGCAGGGGCTCGAGTTCTACGCGCTCCTGGCGGAGAGGGGCAAGACGGTGCGCATGGTCACCCATCCCGGCGCTCCCCATTTTCCCACCCTGTGGGAGCAGCGACTCAATGTCTTCGAGGAGGTCGCCGCCTGGCTGGCCGAATATAACCGGTAAACCCGTTGTCAGCGGTCGAGGGTGGGGGAGCGGACCGTCCGTCCCATGTTGAGTTGACTTGTCCATTTTGATTTGATATCAGTGGGTCTGAGGAGAGTGGACTCGGATGAAAAAGACGAACGCGGCTCGAATCATCCTTCTTGGGGGCTTGATTACGGGGTTGGCGATTGCTGCGGCCGCCGGCCCTCAGGAGCAAAAGCCGGAGGAAAAACACAAGCCCATATCGCCGGACCGGATATACACGTTCCCGACACTCAACGTGGTCGTCGAAGATTTCTCCGCCCGCGGGCTGATCCTGGACATCGGAGGCGGGGGAGAGGGCGTCATCGGCCAGCTCAAGCACCAGCAGGTCGTGGCGATTGATCTGATCAAGCGCGAGCTCGAAGCCGCCCCGAGCAAACCGCTCCTCCGGATCGTGATGGACGCGCGGGACCTCAAATTCCTGGATGATGATTTTTCCACGGCCACCGTCTTCTTCACCTTCATGTACATCGCCGCCGCCGACCACGAGCAGGTCTTCAGGGAACTCTTCCGCGTGCTGGCTCCCGCTGGACGGCTGCTCATCTGGGACGTCATCTTCCCCAAGCGGGTGGACGAAAAAAAGGACGTTGCTATGTTCCCGTTGAAGATCACGCTGCCGGAGAAAGAGATCAATACCGGCTATGGAGTCAAATGGCCGGAGAATGAGCAGGGAATGGACCACTATATCGCTCTCGCCAAGAAGGCGGGGTTCGAGGTCATCACCCAAAAAGAACACGAAGGCTGGTTCTTCCTCGAGCTGATGAAGCTCAAGGATTAAGAGGGAGGGGCGATCTTCCGGCCCTCCCCGGGACGAAAT
>Ga0102851_10001746_pt1 | contig 12722 bp, 13 predicted proteins | sample Mud3Dept3metaG_FD_79558 | JGI IMG/M metagenome (GOLD analysis project Ga0102851, IMG submission 79558) | Freshwater wetland microbial communities from Ohio, USA, analyzing the effect of biotic and abiotic controls - Mud 3 Core 4 Depth 3... | ecosystem: Environmental > Aquatic > Freshwater >... | reverse complement strand
CTCTTACGCATATAGAGGTGAGTGGTTTTGAAATCGGAACATGGGAGGCCACGCAACGAGCTTCTGAGGGGCGGCGGATGACGCCACGGACCCCCATGTCGCGCCACGAAACAAGCCAGCCTGCACCAGGAGAGGCACAGTGCACCTGAAGTTCTTGACAGACGGGGTGTTGCGAATGCCCGTCGGATCCAACGGAGCAGAGCCCAGCGGCAAGATGAAGCTGATGGACGCGGCCCTCCTCGTGGAACGGCTCCAGGGCAGGGCCGCCCACCCAGGGGAAGTCGAAGCCCTGAAGATCGCCCGGGACGCCCTCCTCACCATCGTGGCCGAAGGGTACACCACGCTGGCGGACCGTCTGAGCGAGCACCACGACGAGGCACCTCGAGCGGAAGTCGGCTAACTCGAGAGCCTCCGCCTGACCGCCTCGTTGACGGCCTTTCCGTCCACGGGACTGCCCGCCAGGGCCGCCATCGCCGCTTTCATCACCCGGCCCATGTCCTTCGGTGACGCGGCGCCCGTTTCCACAACGGCCTTCGCCACGGCCTCCTCGATCTGCGCGGCACTCACCGGCGGAGGCATCATGGCTTCGAGCAGCGTCACCTCGAACTGTTCCTTCTCCGCCAGGTCCTGCCGGCCGCCTTTCTGAAACTGTTCGATCGAGTCGCGCCGCTGCTTGACGAGCGCCGCCACCACCTGCAGCTCTTCCCCCGGCTCCAGCGCGCGGCCCTTCTCCACTTCCTTATTGGTGAGAGCCGCCTTCAGCATCCGCAAGGCGGAGAGCGTCGGCGCATCGTGGGCCTTCATAGCCTGCGTGATTCTCGCGTTGACATCGGTAAGGGTGGACATGTGGCCTCTCCAATCAGGGCAGCGGTTCGGTCTGCGCGCCGCAGTACAGTGCCCTGAACTCCGAGAACGTGACGGGAATAGCGCCCAGGTCGCGCGCGATGTAGGCCAGGACGTCATCCAGGCGCATGAAGAACCGCTCCGGGTCCAGAGGGGTGCCGACAGCCGCGCTGGACGCAAGCATGGCGTCACTAACGTTGAGGGTGAGATTCAAGTGCGGAACCCCGTCTTGCTTCAGACGTCGCGCCAGCGTGCACATGTCGTCGAGGGTGGAGGACGACGGCCGCAGCCACTGCACCCGCGCCACGCCAATCCGTCCCAGGAGGCTCTTGGTGATGCCCGGAAGCGGCATCCGCCCGTAAAGGCGCTCGACGGCCGCCGGCACCCTCCGGTTCAGGGCCGCCGACACCGGGATCTCGAGGAGGTTGCTCGTGCCCGGCGCTATCGGGTCATCGTAGGAAAGAAAATACGGCGTCGGTGGTGCGGCCACGAAATCGGGGCCGCCCGACGGCCTTTCGTACAACAGCGGCACCACGCTGGAATCAACCCGGTAGCCGGCACGCTCGAGATCGAAGACGTGGGAGGCGGAGAATCCGAAGAGTCCGGATCGATAGGAGAGCGGCTGCTCGCCGACTGCGGCGGCAACCGCATCCGTGATGGACGCGATCTGCGCCGAGAACTGATCCGGCGGCAGTTGAAGCGCGTACGGACCGTGTGGGAGGTCTTCGTCGCAGCTCGGCGGAGTCTCCCAAGCCTGATGGAATGCGCCGATTTCGCAGTCCCGGCCCTCGCGCACTTCCCGGAGCAACGACGAGACGTGCGCGTCCCTCGCGACGGAGTACGTGACCAGATAGGTAGGGCGCGCCGCGTGCTGTCGAACGAGCGCATGCAGTCTGGTCAGCGTCGAACGCATCTCGGACCGCTGTTCGGGCCGCGGCGCGGCCTGGCGCCGTTCGCAGTCCGCGACCTCGATGCCCACGAGAAGGTACAGCATGCCTGTGCCTGCCTACCGATCCTGATCCGAGTCGCCGAGCGTCACGTGCCAGCGCTCGGTGCGCTGATAGTACCCGGGTGGGACCTCGATCGCGTTGATCTTGGCCGTGAACTCGGCGGTCGACTTGACCCTGAAGTAACCCGAGCGTCTCATGATGCGCCGGAAGCCCTCGTGCAGGCAGAACACCCGGATCTTGTCCGAGTTCGCGGCCCTGGCCTCACGGTCTACCCAGCGGAGCAGCGTCAGCATGCCGGGCTCGTCTTCCGGATCCACGAGAAAATCCACGAGCAGCGTGACGCGGCCCCGGGGTTCCCAGACGTGACGGTAGACGGCGTATCCCTGGAGATCGCCGCCTCGGCGCAGCGCCGCCACCGAGTAGCGCACGTGAGGAGGCTCGATGAACTTCCAGTTCAGGTACTGAGGGTCACGCCGGACGATGAAGGTGAACTTCGGCGCCAGCCGGTCCCAGAGCGTGGCGAACTCGTCGTTGAACCTGCGGATCGGAGCCACCCCCGCGGCCATCGGTCTCACGCGGGAGACGATGCGCACGACTGGTAACGTGAGGGCCGACACGAGCCGGTTGATCGGCATCGGCCAGTTCGGCCGGCGCACGGCCCTCCGCGTAAGAGGCTTGACGAGGCACGGCACGGGTCCCACGTTCGGCCAGCGCAGTTTCTGGAAGAGGCGGAATGACGCCTCCGATTGTCCCAGGCCAAGGGAGGCGCCCGAATGCTGGTCCCAGGTGCGGAAGAGCCCCTCGCCGAGGCCCTGGCGCTGCCGCTCGGGCACCAGCATCACGTCCATGCCCCAGGACGCGGCGATCTCCTGCCCGTTCACCACGAGGCGCACCGGCATCGTCGCGTACTGCCCGATGACGGTGGGACCCTCCCGCGCGACCCAGATCTGCGGGCCTTCCGGCGGGCAGTTCGGGTTGCGGCGGTACTGCCAGTCCCAGCGCAGCGCGTTGGACTCCGCTTCGGAGTTGCCAAATACGCGGCGGTACATGGCCGCGATGGCTCGTTCATCTTCGGGGCGGTAGGCGTCGATCGTGGCCATGGAGCGCGTGACGGTCCTTTCGGGGCGCCGGTTTCTCGCATCGATTCTAACGTAGCGGGGCGGGGCGCGCGCGTCGGAGCGTCTGCTCACGTGGAGTGTTTCGTGGCAGGGATGACGCCGATCACATCAAGGGGGCGCCTTCCTCACGCGGGGAAGGGCGAGACAACGTGCGGCGGCGCGACGAGCGGCACCGGTGTCTGGCAGCCGTATCAGCGCGGAGACGACGGGTATTCCCGTTGACTCACCTCATTGGGGAGATAGAATGTTGTGGTTCCTCGCATCAGCGAACGGCTCTCCGGGATCGGGGCCCCGGAAACGGGTGGTTGGCTGCATGCGGACGTCGGTTTCACACTGGGCCGTCGCGTGTCCCACGTGGGCCGGAGCATTTGCCAGCGCGTGCCCTGTAAGTGACAGGGCGAAGCTGTATCGTCTCCTCCGTTCATCTCACCGACGGCGGCCAGACCACTCGGGCGCCCTGCATCCACAGAGCAAATCGGTGTCGCCCACTGCGGAACCTCCGCGTTCGCGGCGTTCCGGGCAGCCTGTAGAAGACCTCGTCACAGCAGCTCCGGTGTCCAATCTGGAAAAGCCGCGATCATCACAGCGCACACGAGTCGCGGGAACACGCCGGTCCCCGCGTCGTTTGCACCGAGCGGGCGTGAGAGCCGGCGACGGTGAGCGATCCGGAACAACCTGGAGTGCGTATCGATACTGGGAGGCGGCACCTTGAAGGTTGTCATTCTCTGCGGCGGTCAAGGCACGCGGTTGCGCGAGGAAACAGAGTACCGGCCCAAACCTCTCGTCGAAGTGGGCGGCCGGCCGATTCTCTGGCACATCATGAAGCTGTACGCGCACTTCGGGTTTCATGACTTCGTACTCTGTCTTGGCTACCGCGGAACGATGATCAAGGAGTACTTCCTCAATTACGAGGCGATGACCAACGACTTCTCGATCCGCCTCGGCCGGCGCCACGCCGTGAGCTACCTCGGTGCGCACGACGAACAGGACTTCCATGTGACGCTGGCGGACACGGGTCTGGACGCCATGACCGGCGCGCGGGTGAAGCGCGTGGAACCCTACATCGACGGCGACACGTTCATGGTGACGTACGGTGACGGAGTCAGCGACCTCGACGTCGGGCAGTTGCTGGCCTTCCATCGCGCGCACGGCCGCCTGGCCACGGTCACCACCGTCCGGCCGTTCTCGCGGTTCGGTATCATCAATCTTGACCCGGAAGATCGCGTGACTGATTTCGCGGAGAAGCCGCAAATGGACGGAAGGGCGAGCGCCGGCTTCTTCGTGTTCAATCGGCGTGTGCTCGATTACCTGGACTCGGCCTCCACGTGCGTGCTGGAGAGGGCCCCGCTCGAGCGGCTGGCGCAGGCCGGCGAGTTGATGGCCTACCGCCACGACGGCTTCTTCTTCGCCATGGATACTTACCGGGAGTACACGTACCTGAACGAGCTGTGGGACGCGGGTCGCGCGCCGTGGCACGTGTGGAGGAACGAGGATGGCCGCTGACACGCCTTCGGGCTTCTGGCTGGATCGGCCGACCTTCGTAACCGGGGGCACGGGGCTGGTGGGCAGCTGGTTGGTGCGCCGCCTCATCGGGCGGGGCGCCGACGTCGTCTGCCTGATTCGCGACTGGGTGCCGCAGAGCGAGCTGGTGCGGACGGGCCTCGTCGACCGCGTCACGACCGTGCGCGGCGACATCCGCGATCAGGCCCTCGTGGAGCGTATCCTGGGCGAATACGAGATCGACACCGTGTTTCACCTGGCCGCGCAGACGATCGTGGGCATCGCGAACCGGAATCCCGTCTCGACCTTTGACGCCAACATCGCCGGCACCTACACGGTGCTGGAATCCTGCCGCCGCAGTCCGCTGGTCCGGCAGGTGGTGCTGGCCTCGTCCGACAAGGCGTACGGCGATCAGGACGTCCTGCCGTACGACGAAAGCACGCCGTTGCAGGGTCGGCACCCCTACGACGTCAGCAAGTCGTGCGCCGATCTCATCGCGCAGGTCTACGCGACGACGTACGGGCTGCCCGTGGCGATTACGCGGTGCGGGAACTTCTACGGCGGCGGCGACCTGAACTGGAACCGAATCGTCCCCGGCACCATCCGTTCGGTGTTCCGCGGGCAGCGCCCGGTCGTCCGCTCGGACGGAAACTACGTTCGCGACTATTTCTATGTGGAGGATGGCGCGGCCGCTTACATGCTGCTGGCGGAAGCGCTGGCCGCCGATCGCGCGCTCGCCGGCCAGGCGTTCAATTTCTCCAACGAGATCCAGGTGACCGTGCTCGAACTGGTCCGCAGAATCCTGCAGGCGATGGATTCCGGCCTCGAACCCGACGTCCAGAACCAGGCCAGCCACGAGATCCGGCGCCAGTACTTGAGCGCCGGGAAAGCCCGCCGGCTGCTGGGCTGGTCGCCGCTCTTCGATCTTGACGGCGGTCTGCGCGAGACCATCGGGTGGTACCGGACGTTCCTCGGCCAGCCCGCCGGGCCTGGAGGACCCGCGTGAGAGTGTTCGTGACCGGCGCCACGGGATTCCTCGGGTCGTACGTCACGGAGGAATTCCTCCAGCGGGGAGCGGACGTCGCGGTCCTTACCAGGAAGTCCAGCGACACCTGGCGAATCAGACACATCCTGCACCGGCTCCGTGTGATCGAAGGCGACCTGCGCGACTTGGGCGCCTCGAGCGCGGCCATCGAGGCGTTCCGCCCCGAGGTCGTCGTGCACCTTGCCTGGTACGGCGTCGGCAACCAACTTCGGGACGATCCCGCGCAGGTGGAGGCGAACCTGCTCGGCAGCGTATCGTTGCTGCGCCTGGGCTTGAAGATGCAGTGCGGCGCGTGGATCGGGATCGGCTCTCAGGCCGAGTACGGGCCGCAGAACCGGATGCTCGATGAGGACGCGTCGCCCAACCCGACGACGACGTACGGGGCCGTCAAGCTCAGCCTCAGCCTGCTCGCCAGGCAACTGGCGGCCGGCAGCGCCATGCGGGTTGCGTGGCTTCGGGTGTTCTCGACGTACGGCCCGAAGGACAACCCGGGGTGGGTCATCCCGTACCTCATCAGGACAATCCGGTGCGGCCAGAAGCCCGCCCTGACCGCGTGCGAGCAGCGGTGGGACTACCTCTACATCGAGGACGCTGCCGCAGCTGTGTGCGACGTCGCCGCGGCTCCGGATGCCCGGGGCGTGTTCAACCTGGGTTCTGGACGGGCCTACGTGTTGCGGGAGATCGTCGAGCGGGTGAGGGATCTGGTCCATCCGGGGCAGCCGCTGGGGATTGGGGAAGTCCCGTACCGGCCGGATCAGGTGATGCACCTCCAGGCCGACATCTCCCGGTTGCGGCGGGCCACGGGCTGGACGCCGAAGGTGAGTCTCGAGCAGGGCCTGCGCCGCACGGTGCAATGGTACTGCGACCCCGCCAACGACGCGCGATGAGCGACACGCGACCGATCTGCCGCCTGTGCCTGTCAGACAGGCTGTCTGTGTGCCTCACGCTGCCGCATGCCTCGCGAAGCATCCAGCGCCTGCTCGACCAGCGCCAGTTGCCCCTGGATCGTCCCCTGACGCTGCGCGTTCATCAGTGCGGCGACTGCGGCTTCGTCCAGCTGACCGAGCGCCTGGAGGAAGGCTACTACGACGACTACGTGATGACGACCAGTCACTCGCCTCAGATGGTCGCCTATCAGCGTGCCCAGGTCGAGGACTTCGTCGCGCGATTCGGCCTGGCGGGCAGAAGGGTCGTCGAGGTCGGTTGCGGGGACGGCAACTACCTCGCGCTGCTGCAGGCGGCCGGCGCTGCTGTGTCGGGAGTCGAGCCGTCCGATCCGTTCCGCAGCATGGCGCTCGCGCGCGGCCTCGACGTGGCGGGAGGATATGTCATCCGCGGCAGCCCCTTGGCGGGGGCCCCGTTCGACGCCTTCGTGACACGCCAGGTGCTCGAGCACGTTCCGGACCCCAACGACTTCCTGCAGGGAATCCGCGAGAACCTGACGGCGGACGGCGTCGGCTTGGTCGAGGTCCCGAGCCTTGAACAGGCCGTCGAACATGGGCGGTACTACGACTTCTTCGCGGACCACCTCAACTACTTCTCCTCAGTCACACTGCGCCACGCGCTCGAGCGAAACCGGTTCTCCGTGCTCGACATGACCAGGGGGATGAATGGCGAGTACAACGTCGCCCTGGTGCAGCGGGCGCCCGAGGACGACTTCGCCGGCCTGCAACACACGCTCACCACGTTGAGCCGGGACCTGCGCGCGTACATCGACGCGTGTACGAAGGCCGGGAAGCGGGTCGCCATCTGGGGCGCCGGCGGCAAGGGCATCACGGCGATGGCGGTCGCGCAGGTGTCGGGCGTGGCCTACGTGGTCGACTCCGACCCGCTCAAGGCCGGGTACTTCACGCCGGTGACTCATCTCCGCATCTGCGCCCCGGAGCAACTGATGAAGGAACCCGTCGATGCCGTCATTGTCACGGCGCTGGCGTACCGGGACGAAATCATCGCGCAACTGCGCCAGACGCTGGGATTCACGGGCGACGTGGCGGTTCTGGGACCGACGCTGGAGCTTCTCGACGGGAGGACATAAGTGACTGACGCACCCCAGCCTTCAGACCTGCCGGTTCTGGGTCACACCGCCCGGCACACCCAGGCCGAGCGCGCGGTCGCCCAGCAGCTCTGCGACGCATTCGAGGGATCGGCCCTGCCCCTGTCGCTGCGGCTGCAGAACTTCCCGCGCCACGTGCGGAGGCAGGACCTGGCCCGGTTCCTCGCCAAGTACGAGATCTTCAAGCAGGTGCTGACGGTCAACGGCAGCATCGCCGAATGCGGCGTGTTCGCCGGCGGCGGAATCATGGCGTGGCACGACTGTTCCGCCATTCTCGAGCCGTACAACCACACCCGGCGAATCGTCGGATTCGACACGTTCAGCGGATTTCCCGCCGTGCACGAAAAGGATCTCGCCGCGGGGGAGTCCGAGCATCTCCACGCGGGGGCTCTCAGGACGAGCAACACGATGCAGGGCGAGATCGAGGGGCTCGTCGCGCTGCACGATCGCAACCGGCCGCTCGGGCACATCCCGAAGGTGGAGTTGGTGGCTGGCGACGCCTGCGCGAACATCCCGGCGTACCTCGGCGCCCACCCCCACCTCCTGTTCAGTCTGTTGTACCTGGACTTCGACATCTACGAACGGACCACGGTGGCGCTCGAGCACCTGTACCCGCGGGTCGTGAAGGGCGGCATCGTGGCGTTCGACGAGCTGAACTGCCCCGAGTTCAGCGGGGAGACGAGCGCGCCGCTCGGCGCGCTCGCCCTGAAGCAAGTCGAGTTGCGGCGCTTCCCGTTCGAGCCGTATTCCTCGTACTTCGCGGCATGACCAGCTCAACCCAGCTGGCCCTCGACGTGCGACGCCACGCGCTGCGCATGGTGCACCGGGCCAGCTCGTCGCACATCGGGTCGTGTCTGTCGATGGCGGACATCCTCGCGGTCCTCTACGCCGAGGTGCTCCGCATCGATCCGGCGCAGCCCACGAAGCCCGACCGCGACCGGTTCATCCTCAGCAAGGGCCACGCGGCGGCGGCGGCGTACGCAGTGCTGGCAGAACGGGGTTTCTTCCCGGTTGCCTGGCTGGACGACTATGCGCAGGACGGATCGCCGCTCACGGGCCACGTCAGCCACCACGTGCCCGGCGTCGAGCTGTCCACCGGATCCCTGGGCCACGGGCTGTCGGTCGGCTGCGGCATGGCGTTGGCAGGCAAGCGCGGCGGAGCCCCGTACCGGGTCTACGTGTTGTTGAGCGACGGCGAACTCGACGAAGGATCAAACTGGGAGCCGATTCTCTTCGCGCCGCAGCACGAGCTCGACAACCTGATTGCCATCGTGGACTACAACAAGATCCAGAGCTTCGGCAGCGTGGCGGCGGTGCTCGATCTGTCGCCGCTGTCCCAGAAGTGGAGCGCCTTCCGCTGGGCCGTCAGGGAGATCGACGGCCACGACCACACGGAGATCCGGGCGGCCCTCCTGAACCTGCCGATCCAGGCCGGCAGGCCCACCTGCATCATCGCGCACACGGTGAAGGGCAAAGGGGTGGGATTCATGGAGGGGCAGCTCGCCTGGCACTACCGCTCGCCCGACGCGGCAGAGCTGGCGCAGGCGCTCGCCGAGGTGGAGGGCGGTCGATGAGAACCGCCTTCATCAGGGCTGTGCTCGAGATCGCAGCGCAGAACGAGCGCGTCTGGCTGCTGTGCGGCGACCTCGGATACTCGGTCCTGGAACCCTTTGCCGCGCGCTTTCCAGGCCGTTTCGTCAACGTCGGTGTAGCGGAACAGAACATGACCGGTGTGGCGGCCGGGCTGGCGATGTGCGGCAAGATCGTCTTCACCTACTCCATTGCGAACTTCCCGGTCATCCGGTGCCTCGAGCAGATTCGCAATGACGTGTGTTACCACAACCTGGACGTCAAGATCGTCGCGGTCGGAGGCGGTCTCGCGTACGGATCTCAGGGCTACACGCACCACGGCGTGGAGGATCTCGCCGTCACGAGGGTGCTGCCCAACATGACCGTGCTGGCACCGGGCGACCCGGTCGAGGCGGCCCTGGCGACCCGGGCGATCGCCGATCGGCGCGGGCCCTGCTATCTCCGGCTCGGCAAGGCCGGCGAGCCGGTTGTCCACCGGACCGCCCCGGACTTTGCGGTGGGCAGGGCCATCACGCTGCGCACCGGCACCGGCGTGACGCTGATCAGTTCGGGCGCCACGCTCGAGCTGACCGTGGCGGCTGCCGACGCGCTGGGCCTGCGCGGCGTCTCCGTCCGGGTGCTCAGCATGCCGACGCTGCAGCCGCTGGATCACGGCGCAGTGGCCGCGGCCATCCGGGAGACGGGCGGTATCGTCACGGTGGAGGAACACGGCGCCGGCGGCCTCGGGAGCGCCGTCGCCGAAGTGATTGCCGAGATCGGCGCCCCGGTGCGGTTCAGATCCGTCAGGCTTCGCTCGACGCCGAGCACGGCGGCCGGCAGTCAGAAGGCCCTCCTCCTGGAGCACGGAATCTCGGCGGAACAAGTGGTGCAGATCGCGCTGGAACTACGTTGAAGGCCGAGTCCCGGATCGCCAGGATGCTCGGGTTTCTCGGAATCGATCGCGCGGTCGCTTTCACGCTGGCGTATCGAGGCTGGCAGCTCGTAGCCAACGCAGCGGTGTTGGTCCTGATCGCCAGGTTCCTCAGCCCGATCGAACAGGGGTTCTACTACCTGTTCTTCAGCATCATCAGCCTGCAGGTGTTCTTCGAATTGGGGTTGACCTACGTTTTGATGCAGTTCGTCAGCCACGAGAGCGCCAAGCTGAGCTGGACGATGAAAGGCACCCTGGAGGGAAACCCCGTCGCGGAGGCGAGACTCGCCCTGCTGGTGCGCTTCGCGGCGTTCTGGTACGGAGCCGTGGTTGTCCTCATGGTGACTCTGCTGCTGCCGGGCGGGTTGGTCGTGTTCGGCCGAAGCGCAGACGCGGCGCTCGCTCCGTTCTGGCAGGGGGCGTGGTCCTCGCTGGTGCTCGCGACAGCCGCCCTATTGTTCGTCAGCCTGGCCATGGCCGTCCTGGAAGGCAGCGGTCTGGTCGCCGAAGTCGCAAAGCTGCGGGCGATTCAGGACATCCTAGCCTACTGCGCCTTCGGGACGGCGCTGTTCCTCGGTGCAGGGCTGTGGGCGGCCCCGCTGCTGCCCGTGACGCGCCTGCTGGTGTCGATGACGTGGCTGTGGCTGAGCAAGCGGACCTTTTTCCTGCGCCTGTTCCGGATCGAGGCCGACCGCGGTCTCCTCAGCTGGTGGACCGAGGTGTGGCCCATGCAGTGGAAGATTGCGCTCAGCTGGATCAGCGGTTACTTCACCTTCCAGCTGTTCACGCCGGTGCTGTTCGCCTTCTCCGGCGCGGCCGCAGCCGGGCAGATGGGGATGAGCCTGAGCATCGCGTCCGCCCTCACCACCGTGGCCCTCGCGTGGATCCAGACCAAGGCGCCACTGTTCGGGCAGCTCATTGCCCGCCGCGAGTTCGTGGAGCTGGACCGGCAGTTTTTTCGCGTGGTGCGGCAGGCGGCAGGGATCGCCGCATCGTCCGGGATCGCCATCTGGATTGGGATCTTGGCACTCCACGCCTGGGACAGCCCGTGGAGCCAGCGCTTCCTGGGCCCGGCGCCGCTGGGCCTGCTGATGCTGGCCTGCTTCCTCCAGGTGATCATCTACGGAGAGTCGGTCTACCTTCGCGCTCACAAGGACGAACCGCTGCTGGCGTGTTCCGTGGCGGTCGCCATCCTGACATCGATCTCGACGTCCGTCCTGGGCCGGGGGTTCGGCGCCGTCGGCATCACCGCGGGTTACCTCGGCGTGATTTCCACGGCCGGGCTGATGTGGGCGACGATTGTGTTCATCGCCAAACGCCGGATGTGGCACGGCGCGCCGGAGCGCACCTGACAGCATGGGGTGGAGCCTGCTCGCTGGCGTGGAGACTACGTTCGGTGACGGGGAGACCGGGCCGTGCAACGAGGAGCAGCGTGGACCGTGACCCGCCCGGCGCCCGCGCGGCAATGATCGTCGGTTGACCCCTGCCTGGGTTCGACGGCACGCCTGCAACCTTCTCCGCGCGTCCCAACGCCTCGTGAACCATACGTCGACGCCGCCGACGCGGCCGTACCGCCTCTCACCACGGCCAAGGCAGCGGTTGTCGGAGCACCCATGACGCTGACCATCGCCATTCCCACCTACGATCGCAACGGCACTCTCCGGGAACACTTGGCGCTGCTCATGCCGCAATTGACGCAGGAATGCCGGCTTCTGATTGTCGACAACTGCTCACCCACCCCTGTCGCCGAGACCATTGCCGATCTCGTGGAGGCCTTTCCGACCACCAGTGTCCGAATCGTCCGCAATCGCGCCAACATCGGAGGCGCGGCGAACATCCTGCGGTGTCTCGAGTACTGCGAGACCGAGTGGCTGTGGGTGTTGAGCGATGACGACAAACCGAGGCCGGATGCTGTCGCCACGGTCCTCAAGAGCATCGCCGCGAGTCCGGCTTGCGTGTTCATCAACTACGCGTCGGCATTCAAGAGCCGGCAGGCGACGTTCATGACGAGGGGCCTGGACGAGTTCGTGAAGCATCTGGATGAGTTCGGCAATGTCGTCTTTATCTCCACCAGTGTCTTTCGGGCGAGCGCTCTTCTCTCCAGCCTGAAGTACGGTTACGTCTACGGCTACTCTTGGGCGCCGCTCGTAGCCACGCTGCTCCACGCGCTCGGAGAAGCCGGTCTCTGCTGCTTTTCCGCCGAACAGATTGTCGAATACAAAGCCGCAGCTCAGAAACGGTGGTCGTACATCAACTGGGGTCTCGGCATGGGCATCCTCCTCGACGCGCCCATGACGCCCAACACGAGGAAGAGGCTCGCGAAGAGCATCGTGCGCAGCGTGGCCTACCTCGACTTCGCAATTGTGATTGAGTTGTCGGCCGCGCTGAACGCGAAGCGTATGCAGCGGCGCGAAGCGCAGTTCGTCTACAACCAGATCTGCTACCGCATCTACTACTTCGAGCGGGGCCCGATCAAGTGGGCCAGGCGGACGGTGTTCGGCGCCCTGCTCCGGTTTCCGCGGTTCACCTACGCGGCGTGTATCGGCGGGCTCCGCTTCATCCGGCGGCGGAGAGGGAGACTCGAGGACGTGGAGGGAACCTGGGTGCCGGATCGCCTGAGCGGGGTGTGAGTGGCGGACCAGACAGCACTGCCCGACGACGCCTCACAGCGCCGGGAGGGAGGGCGCCGACCTCGTCGCTCAGCCGGGCCCGT
>Ga0102851_10001743_pt1 | contig 12731 bp, 10 predicted proteins | sample Mud3Dept3metaG_FD_79558 | JGI IMG/M metagenome (GOLD analysis project Ga0102851, IMG submission 79558) | Freshwater wetland microbial communities from Ohio, USA, analyzing the effect of biotic and abiotic controls - Mud 3 Core 4 Depth 3... | ecosystem: Environmental > Aquatic > Freshwater >... | reverse complement strand
GACGAGGACCCGATCGAAGCGTACGCGGTCGTTGCCGGGTCGCGCGCGGCCGGTGCGTCGGGCGGCGAGCGCGAGTGGTCGTCCGAGGTCGATTGGCCGGAATTCTTCAATCGGCCGGAGCCGTTCCCGAGCCAGCCGGTACCGGCCCAGGGCGCCGCCGTTGCGCCGACCGCGGGCAGCCAGGCGTCGGGGCTGCCAGCTCAAGCGTCGACTCAGCCGGGACCTGGCGCCCTGCCGGCCGCCGTAACGGCCGCCGCTGCGAGCGGCCGCCGGCTCGCGCTGACGATCGGCATCAATGCCTACCCGACGGCACCGCTGCACGGCTGCGTCGCGGACGCCGACCTCTGGCACAAGACGCTGCAGGGGCTGGGCTTCCAGATGCGACCGGCGCTGCGCGACCAGGATGCGACGCGCGACGGCATCGTTGCGGCACTGTCCGCGCTCATCGACGACTCGCGTGCGGGCGATACGCTGGTCGTGCAGTACGCGGGCCATGGCGCGCAGGTGCCCGACGTGGACGGTGACGAAGCGGACGGGGACACGCCCGGTGAGGACGAGGCGCTGTGCCCGGTCGATTTTGCCGACGGCAAGTTCGTCATCGACGACGACATTGCGGCTCTCATCGCGCGACTGCCCGAGGGTGTCCAGCTGACTTTCCTGCTGGACTGCTGCCACTCGGGCACCGGCAGTCGTTTCGCGGGTAACCCTGCGGACCAGAAACCCGTCGATCCGACCGCGCGTGCACGCTTCGTGCGCATGACGGATGCGCTGCGGCAGGCACACCGAGCCGACCGAGAGTGCATGGCTGCGGGCCGCGGCAAGGCCGCGTCGCCGCGCTTCGGCTTCGGCGGCTCGGCTCAGCGTGCGTCGATGCGTGAGGTCTGTTTCGCGGCCTGCCAGTCGCACGAGGTGGCCTGGGAAGTGCAGGGACAGGGCGAGTTCACACGGCGCGCACACGAGGTGCTCGCAGCACAGGGCGCGCGAGGACTGTCGAACCTTGCGTTCCAGGAGGCCGTGCTGCGCGCCTTCGGTCCGAAGGCGCGGCAGACGCCGCTGCTCGACTGCGACGTTTCGATGCGCGACGCGCCGTGGCTGGGTATCGGCTCCGCGGCCACTTGATGCAGCGCGCTGCCGGAGGAGGTCGGATATGGGTGCATGCGACAAGTTCGAAAAGTACATCGACAAGGCGCGGGATCGGCCTGGTTTCGCTTGCGGCAATTACGAGGTGAGCTACACGCTCAGCGACCGTGTGTTTCGACCGGTAGCAAGCTCGCACAAGATGCAAAGGGATGAGCCGACCACGCGGCGTCTGCGCATCTTCGCGGTCGATCCCTCGGCCTCCTCGCGCGAGGGCAAGATCACCACGACGAGCGTTCCCTATGAGCCGCTGCAGCCGGGGCCCGTCGGGAAGCTGTTCGAGATCGAGAACGAAGACCAGAAGTCCGGCATGAGCTATCCGCCGCCGGACCTCGAGGAGCGCGGCGTGCTGACCTCCAGCGGCTATGCGCCATCCGACTCGAACTACCGCTTCCATGGGCAGATGGTCTACGCCACCGCGAGTATCGTGCACCGCTCCTTCCGTCGCGCGCTGGGCCGGCAGATCGGCTGGCCGTTCGCGCCGCGCGACGGCGTGTCACGCCTGCGCATCCGGCCTTTTGCCGGCGAGACGCAGAACGCCTGGTACGACCCGGATCTAGGCACGCTGAACTTCGGCTATTTCTATGCGCACGAGAAGCCGACGGACGGCACTCTGCCACGCGGCGTGGTGTTCACGGCGCTGTCGCACGACATCGTCTGCCACGAGCTGTCCCACGCGATGCTCGACGCGCTGCGAGCCAACTTCGCCCTGCAGACCAGCAACGACATGGCTGGCTTTCACGAAGGATTCGCCGACCTCATCGCGCTGTTCCATCATTTCCTGCATCGAGATGCGTTGAGGGCGGCGATCGCCAAGTGCCGCGGGAACGTGCGCAAGTCGCAGTACCTCAGCGCGATCGGCCAGCAATTCGGACGCGCCGGCGGCAGCACGTCGGCACTGCGCAGCGCGGTCAATGAGACGCTGCGCTACGACGAGGCATTGCCCGCCCACCAGATGGGCGAGCTGCTGATGGCCTCGGTGTACGACGCGTTCGTGGCGGTCTACGAACGCAAGACGGCTGTCATCAAGCGGATCGCAACCGGCGGCACAGGCGTGCTGCCCGACGGCGATCTGCCGGACCCGCTGGTCGACGCGCTGTCCAAGAAGGCCTCGGAAATCGCCGAGCAGTTCCTGACGATACTGATCCGCGCGATCGACTACCTGCCGCCGGTCGACGTGCGTCTCGGCGAGTACCTGCGCGCGATCATCACCGCCGATACGACCCTGGTGCCCGACGATCCGTGGAACTACCGCGAAGCGTTCATCGACGCATTCCGCCTGCGCGGCATCTACCCGCGGGACGTCATGAGTCTCAACGAGGATTCGCTGTTGTGGCATCCGCCGCGTGGGGACCTCGAGCCCATCGAGAAGCTCAGCTTCAGGGAGATCTGGTTCGCGGGCGACCCGGGCGCACCCGTCACCGTCGGCGAGCAGATCGCGCAGGCCTGTGAGCTCGGCGAGTACATCACGACGACGCCGCAGCGTTTGAAGCAGTTCGGCCTCGTCGAAGCCGGCAACGAGCAGCTCGAGGGGGATGCCGTCACGCTGCCGCAGATCGAGTCGGTGCGGACGCTGCGCCGCGTCGGGCCGGACGGGAACACGGTCTTCGACACCGTTGCTGAGATCCTGCAGACCCGCAAGGTGAGGCCTCGCGACGGCAAGCCCGGCTTCGACATCTACGGTGGCAGCACCGTGATCCTCGACTCGCAGGGCAACGTGGGCACCGTGATCACGAAGAGCGTCGTCGGGGAGCGACGACTCGACCGGCGGCTCGAGTTCCTCGAGGGTCCGGACAGTCGCCGGTTCTGGAAGCTCGAGAACAAGCGCTACGTGCCTCGCGGTACGTCGCCGTTCATGGCACTGTGTGATCGCGAGTGGAAAGACGACCATGCGTAGGCGCCGGACGTCAGGCGCGACGGAGGGATAAAGTGAAATATGACCTCGTTTTCGAAGGCGGCGGCGCCAAGGGCATGGCCTTTGTCGGGGCGGTGTCGCAGCTGCTCGACGCCGGGCACTCCTTCAACAGGCTGCTCGGCACGTCGGCAGGCGCAATCACGGCAACGCTGCTCGCGGCTGGCTACTCGACCGAGGAGATGAACGCCGCGATGGGTGAGAAGGAGCAGGGCAAGCCCGTCTTCACCGGATTCATGGGCGAGCCCGACGAGTTCAAGCCGGCCGAGATCGACGGCTCCGCGACGCTGGCGCTGCTCAAGAACATCGACATCACGCTGCTGCCGAAATTCCTCGAGGACAAGATGGACCGCAAGGTCACCGAGGCGCTCGCGAAGGGCGGCAAGTCGCGGCACCTGGTCGCGCTCGTCGAGCGCGGCGGGTGGTTCGCGGCCGGGCGATTCGTGCGCTGGATGACGGCCAAGCTCGATGCCGGCAAGCGCCCGGACGGCACGCCGCGCGCCTACTCGACGATGAACCTCCGGCAGTTCTTCGAGGCGACGGGCGTGGATCTCTCGATGGTCGCCTCGGACACGACCGACGCGCGGCTGCTCGTGCTCAACCATCGCACGGCGCCCGAGTGTCCGCTCGTCTATGCCGTGCGCATGTCGATGAGCATCCCGCTGGTCTGGGACGAAGTGCTGTGGCGCAAGGAGTGGGGCCTCTATCGCGACCGTGACCTCAGCGGTCACGCGATCGTCGACGGCGGCATGCTGTCGAACTTCCCGCTCGAGCTGTTCATCTCGGGCGAGCCGCAGGTCACGAAGGTCATGGGACCGAAGCAGGCCAATCCCGTGCTCGGCCTCATGATCGACGAGGCGCTCGAAGTGCCGGTCGCGGCGCGCGGCGTGCTGGTGAATTCGTCCGTGAAACCCGCCGATCTCGCGCTCGTGCAGCGCATTGGCCGGCTCATCGACACCGCGACGACCGCGCACGACAAGCGGGTCATCGAGGAGCACGGCACGATGATCGTGAGGCTGCCCGCCAAAGGCTACGGCACGACCGAATTCGACATGAGCGAGGCCCGCCGCGACGCGCTCATCGAATCCGCGCGCCTCGCGATGGAGACCTGGCTCAGCAGTGCGCCGCGGAGCGGCGGCAGTTTCGGCTTCGGGCCGCGCGAGAACAAGAAAGCGGATGCCGTGGCGATGGACCTTTTGTCCTGAGGACAGGCCGGTCCGGGACCCTCTGGTGTCCCGGGCGACCTGACCGCTGCCGCGTCAGCGCACGACGCTGCCGACGATCGCCTTGATCGCCGGGCTGGTGTTGGCGAGGGTCAGGCCCATCAGCGCCAGCAGTACCGCCCCGACGCCGCGCAGCGCGAAGAGATACGCCTCCACGCCGGCGCGCTGGGGCTGCGCGGCGCGCAGCATGAGGCCCGGTGTCGAGAACACGAGGCCGAAGCTGAACCCGAGGCGCTGAAGGACCCGGTCCAGGGCCGTGGCCGGGGCCGGATGCAGTCGCTCGGACGGGGCCGCGCGATGGCGCTGCGGGGCATCGCCGGACGCACTCATCCATCGTCCGAGCCGCAGGCCCGGCCCGAGCCAGATCGGCGCCGACAACAGCAACCACGTCGCGAGCGAAAGCAGGCCGATGCGCCCGAGCTGTGTGCCGTAGCCCGTGGTCCAGCCCCAGGCGATGCGCTCGAGCCACAACGTGACGCGCTCGGTGAACGGGAGGTCTTTCCGGCCGAGCCGTTCGCGAAGCACGTGATCGGCCAGCATCGCCGAGGCTTCGCGCGCCTCGTCGTCCTGCTTCAGGAACTCGAGCCGGCGCTGCAGAGGACGAACGACGTCGCTGCACCGTGCGGCGCCTTCCGCCGGCGGCGGCCCGTCGCGACAGGCGTCCGAGCGTCGCAGCGGGCCGACGACCTCGGACCAGCGGAAGTGCGGGGCCGTGACGTGCGCGCCGTCCATGTCGAGCCGGCCCGCCACCTGCAGCCCGCTGAAATCGCTCCGCAGGCCGCGCAGCACGGCGTTGCGCATCGTGAGGTCGCCGGGATCGACGCGGACGTTCACCAGCATGACGTCGCCGCGGGCGTCCACGTAGTCGAGCCGCAGCGATCGCATCGTGCAGCCGCGGAAGTCCGCGAGGCCTGCGAACACGCTCATCTGCTGCTCGTCGCCGAAATCGACGTCGCCGAGGCGGCAGGCGCGGAACTCGGCGTCCCGTGCGAACGCGACGTTGCGCCAGTTCGCGCGGCCGGGTGCCTCGAGCCCGAGGAACGACGCATCACCGTCGAAGCGGCTCGATTCGAAACTGACGTCGCTCGCGAACCGGGTCCGGTTGAACGAAGCCGGTCCCGCGAATCGCGCGTCGGCAAAGCTGATGCCGCCGCGGGCGCCCTCGGGTTCGTCGAAGCGGCAGTCGACGATCTCGACCGACGATCCGAAGCGGGCCCGGCGGAAAGCGGCTTTCTGCTCGAACACGGTCCCGTGCAACACGAAGGGTCCGTCGATCTGCGCCGAGTCGAAACGCGCCAGCGTCGGCACCACGCTGTTCTCGATGGCGAGTCCGCCGCGCAGGCGGGCATCCCGCAGGTCGATGCGGTGCAGCGTCGAGTTGTCGATCAGCAGCGCCACGGCCGGGCTCGCGCCGCTCGCATGCAGCTTCCCCAGGATCTCGACGCCCGCCAGCGTCAGGCGCTCCGTGCCGGCGGGCGCCTGCAGCCGCGCCAGGTCGAACCCGCCGTCGATGCGGACATCATTGAGATGACCGTGCTGCGCGAGTTCGCGGTAGGCCTGCTCGGACGTGATCAACAGGGCGTCGGCGGCCACGCCCACGGCTGCGACGTGGACGCCGAACAGCGCCACGACCAGCGCTCCGGCACGGACCGGCAGCCGTCTCATTGAACGTCGTCGAGCGAGCGCAGTGCGCAGAACCGTTCTCCCTGGCTGTCGATCAGGCGCTGGGTGAGTGCGCTCAACTCCGCCACGTCGGCGCCCTCGGTGCGCAGCCGCTGGGCGGCCGCCGCAGTCGTGACGCTCCCGACCACAGGCGCTGCCGGAACAGGCGGCGCCGGGCTCGACTGCGCCGAAGTCCGGGCACCGTCGCTGGTGCAGAGGACTTCCCGCAGGCTTTGCAGCAGCGCGGATTCGAAGCCGCGCACGCGACGCTCGTTGGAGGCGCCGCCGACCTGGCTGCCGCGGCTCGCGACCAGCTCGATGCGCAGGCGCAGTTCCTCGACGAGCATGTCGGGTCGCAGGGCTTCGACGCGCTGGTACTGCTGCTGGTACTGGGCACGGAATTGCGCGGTGTCCTCGGGCGCGGGCTGGGCGAGTGCCGACGCCATGGGCGCAAGGAGCACGATGGCGAGGCGCTTCACGGCGAGTCCTGCTGTCCGGTGAGCTGGTTGCACATCGTCTGGCGCATCAGCTCCATCATCTGCAGGTCCGAGAGGTCCTCGTCGCCGCCCCCGCAGGGGGTGTCCGCGAACGCCCGCTGGATCGCCTCCATGCGCGCGTAGTCCGGCGGATGGGTCTTCGGAAACGCGGCCTTGACGCCGCCCTTGCGCGCCGAGGCCGCGAACTCGGTGACCGCCTGCTCGTAGAGCTCGGGTCCGAGCTTGAGGCGCAACATCCTGGCCATGAAGGCGCTGTCCGAGCTGCGTCCCATCTGCAGAAGCTTGTCCGACATGGCGGTCAGGAAGTACCAGGACGTGCCGAGCTGGTAGATCCCGTGCCGCAGCTCGCCGTCCTCGCCGATGCGGCACTGCTGCCCGAGCAGCCGCACGGCCGCGAGATCGGCCGCCAGCTCGTGGCGCTGCTGTCGCTGGAACTCGGCGTGCAGGGTCTCCGGGCAGGCGAGCCGCTCGTCCTTCTGGCGCTCCGTCAGGTTGGTGACGTCGCGCATGCGGATCGCCGCGGCATCGGCTTCGGCCGAAGGCCCGACCTGCAGGTGTCCCATCTCGTGCGCCAGTACGAAAGCCAGCGCGCCGCGCAGCAGCCAGGCGGACGTGCGCATGGCCTCCGTGTCGGCATCGAGCGTGCCGCGGTCCCAGTATCGTCGGGTGGCCTGCAGGCCGTTCGCGTCGACGGTCGCGAGCGCGGCCATGAGGTTCTCCTGGACGCCGGTGCGTGTCATCACGGTCGCGGCCGCGAGTCGCTTCCACGCCGCGGTGTTCAGGTAGACGGTGCCGGTGGCCTCGTGGGCCAGCGCACCCCCGGCGAGCGCCTCGCGCGTCAGGTCGAGGCCACCCGCGTCGAACGGTTCGTCGTCGGAGAGCCGCTCGGCGTCCACGAGGTAGATGTTGAGCCAGCCCGGCCGGTGCGCCTCGTTGACCCGCACGCCCTGCCACTCGCCGGGAGCGGCCCGGACGAGCGACTCGGCCACCTCGCGCACCGCGTCCGGATAGTAGTCGTCGAGCAGGCCGGCCTGCTGCAGCCGCGGCAGGGTCGTTTCGCCGCCGGAAGGCGGCGCCTGCGCGGGTATCGCGGACGCCTGCGCCAGAGCGGCGACGATCAGCCACGCCTGCCAGGGCCGAAAGTGTCTGCCGATGCCGCGGTTCACGTTCGTTTCCCCCTGTCGAGCAGCTTGCCGGTCAGCACACGCCGTAGCAGTAGCACATGCGGTCTTCGTGGTACTGGTACTTGCTCTCGCAGTCATCCTCTCCGGCGGGGGCTTCATCCTCGCCGCCGGAGCAGTCCGGCAGTGGGTTCTGTCCGGCGACGCCGACGTGGCCCCACAGCCTCTTCTCGAGATCGAGCCAGTAGTTGCCGTCAGGCACCGGCTCCCCGCAGTTCAGCTGGTCCACCAGGCGCAGGCCCTCGTCGTCGAGCAGCTGGCCATTCACGAAGATGATGCGATCCAGCGCCGACGGGTCCTGGGCTGGCACCGATGCGCCGAGCAGCGAGAGCACGAGCCCCGCCGCCAGAGCGAGGCTTCGGCGTACGCGGGTACGTTCGCGGGATTCCATGGTTCACCCCCTCGAGCGGTGTTTTTACGCCCGTCGTCGCAACCCTGCAATGGCCTCAGGCCTCAGCGCCGCAACAGCCAGAGGATCAGGCTCAGCACGATGCCGAGCACGATCATGCTGGTGAACGGTGCGAAGACCTTCCAGATCGCGCGCCCTCGCCCACGCACCGGGTGCGTTGACGCCGCCGATTGAGCGAGCGCATGCTAAATGCCAGTTCGTGACTCGATCGCCTGTTGCAAAGTCCCGCCCGAACCAGGAGTTCGTCATGGCCAACAGCAAACCCCCGACCCTGCACCGTTCCTGCGGCACGATGGCGTCGCACATGCTGCTGCTCGAGCAGTACCCGGCGTTCCGCGCGCGCCAGTTCAAGCTGGAGCAGGAAAGCACGCGCGCCCGAACCCGCGGGCTCGACGTTGCGGCGCTGAAGCCGGTCACGATCAACGTCGTCGTCAACGTGCTGCACCGCCAGCCCGTCGAGAACGTCTCCGACGCACAGATCGAAAGCCAGATGCTGGTGCTGAACCGCGACTTCTCGGCGACCAACGCCGATCGCGCCAAGGTGCCTGCCGTGTGGAAGGGCCTCGTCACCGACACGCGCGTGCGCTTCAAGCTGTTCAAGGTGCGCAGGCAGGCGACGACGAAGGCCAGCTTCGGCTTCGACCAGGGCATGAAAAAAGCCGCTACGGGCGGCATCGCGCCGCTCTCGCCCGCAAAGTACCTGAACCTCTGGGTCTGCAACCTCGGCGGCGGCCTGCTCGGCTATGCGCAGTTCCCGGGTGGTCCGCTCGCGACCGACGGCGTGGTCATCAACTTCCGCGCCTTCGGCACCCTGGGCAGCGCGCAGGCGCCGTTCAACAAGGGACGGACGGCGACGCACGAGGTCGGCCACTTCCTGAACCTGCGCCACATCTGGGGCGACACCGAGGATTGCAGCGGCTCCGACAACGTCGCCGACACGCCAAACTGCGCCGGACCGAATTACGGCAAGCCGGTCTTCCCGAAAGTCAGCTGCAACAACGGGCCGAACGGCGACATGTTCGTGAACTACATGGACTACACGGACGACGCTGCGATGTTCATGTTCACCGCACAGCAGGTGCTGCGCATGCACACGGCGCTGATCGGCCCGCGCAAGAACCTCATCAGCTGAGCCGCGCCATGCCGCGCCCTCCCGACCCGTTGCTCGGCACGCGCTGGGTGCACGTGTTCGAGGAGGACACCGCGGCGGGGGAGGTGTACCGGCCCGACTCGGCGCAGATTCCGCTGTCGAGGCGTCCGCGGCGCGCCCTCGAGCTCGGCGCCGACGGCGGCGCGCGAGTCTGGAGCGCGGACGCGGGCGATCGGCCGCAGGCCGTGAACGGGCACTGGCGCGAGAGTGACGGCGTCATCACGGTCAGCGTCCCCGCGGCGCATGGGGGCACGGCGCTGCAGCTGCGCGTCTTGCAGCACGGCGGCGGGCGTCTGCTGATCGAACGCTGAACTCAAGGTTCGCCGCAACCAGGGGCACGCGATGCCACGCAAGCCGACGAAGACAGTGCCGCCCGCCTACGAGATCAGCGATCGCGTGCGATGGCAGGCCTCGAAGCGCACGTACCAGCCACGTCAGCCGGGCACGCCGGCGCTGCGACCGCTGCGCATCTTCACGCTGGACCCGTCCGTGACGCACCGGTTCGGCGGCGTCGCCACGGTCCAGGTGCCCTACGAGTCGCTGGCGCCCGGTCCGGTCGGCGCGCTGTTCGAGTTCGACCTGGCCGGTGCGCCGAAGAGCTTCAGGACCGCGCCGCTCGACCTCGACGACAAATCGATACTGCTTGCGAGTGGCCTTGCGCCGACTCCGTCGAACCCGCAGTTCCACGTGCAGATGGTGTATGCGGTCTGCAGCCTCACCTATGCGGCGTTTCGGCGTGCGCTCGGTCGGCGCATCAGCTGGGCGGTGGCGCCCGCACCCGGCGGCGAGGAGCAAGCACGGCTCAAGGTGCGCCCGTTCGGGCTGCGGCAGAAGAACGCGTACTACGATCGCGACGAGGGCTGCCTGTCCTTCGGCTACTTCCGTGCGGGTGCGCGGCCTGCGGGCCACACCGTGCCGAAGGGCATGATCTTCACGGCGCTCTCGCACGACGTGATCGCGCACGAGACCACGCACGCGCTGCTCGACGCGCTGCGCTCGGAGTTCTACTTTCCGAGCAGCGCCGACGTGCTCGCATTTCACGAGGGCTTCGCCGACCTGGTGGCCTTGTTCCTGCACTTCAGTCACCCGGCGGTCGTCGAATCGGCTTTGCACGAGGCGCGCGGCCGCCTCACGCAGGCGGGCCTGCTGTCGTCGCTCGCGCAGGAATTCGGCCACGCGACTTCGAAGCAGGGGTCGGAACGCGCACTGCGCACCGCGATCGACGTCGAGGGCCTCGATGACTACGATTCCGACCGGCCGGCCGGCGCGCGCAGCGCGCCGAAGGCCTACCGCGCCGACATGGAGGTGCACGAGCTCGGTTCCGTGCTGGTGTCGGCCGTGTTCGAGGCCTTCGCGACGATCTTCCGTCGCAAGAGCGAGCGCTACCTGCGCATCGCCGGCATCGCGCCGGCCGAGCTCGGCGCGCGCGAACTGCCGCCCGAGCTGCTGCGGCTGCTCGCCGAGCTCGCCAGCGAGCTCGCCGGACAGTTCCTCAACATCTGCATTCGTGCGATCGATTACTGCCCGCCCGTCGACATCAGCCTCGGCGAGTACCTGCGCGCGCTGGTCACGGCCGACGCCGAGCTCGAGCGCACCGACAAGTGGGGCTATCGCGAAGCGCTGATGCGCTCGTTCCGCCGCCGCGAGCTGTTTCCCGCGCACGTCGAGTTCATGACCGAGGATGCCGTGTGCTGGCAGCGGCCCGCGACGACGATCACGATCGAGCCGCTGGCGTTTCGCAACCTGCGCTTCGAAGGCGATCCCGCGCTGCCGGCGGACGCGGCCGAGCTCGAGCGGCAGGCGCGCGAGCTCGGCGCCTTCGTCAGTGCGCCGGCCAACGCGAAACTGTTCCACCTGATCGCGCCGGGCGCGCCGCTGCCCGCCGGGGTCGAGTATGCGGGGCTGCCGCGCGTCGAGTCGGTGCGCACGGCGCGCCGCGTTACCCCCGACGGGCGCATCGTCTTCGACCTCGTCGCGGAGGTCATTCAGAGCGGCACGGTGCGTGTCGGCGGCGAGCTAAGCGACTGCGTGGGCGGCTGTACCATCGTCGTCGACCCGCAGGGCGAGGTGCGCTACGTGATCTTCAAGCGCATCGCGAGCGCCGAGCGACGCAAACGGCAGATGGCGGCGATCAAGGGGCCGCTGAAGGAATTCTGGGAGCAGGTGCCGGCGTCCACGAAGCGCGGCGCCGCGAAGAAGAGCAAGGCTGCGGTCGTGCGTTATCGCGCGAAGCGCGGAGTCGTGCGTCGACTGCACGCGTGCGGCGACGACGAGGCCGGCTAGACGTCGAATTCCGGGTCGACGCCGACGTCCGGAATGCGCAGCATCGGACCCGCGTCCGCCGGGTTCGCAGGCTCGGAGAATCCGAAGGTCGGCAGCCCGACCTCCTTGCGCAGCGCCTGGAGTCGATTGTTCCAGCCTTTCTGGAACGCCGCGAGCTTCGGATTCCTGATGACCAGGCGCCGGTAGAACTCGGCGCGCGCCGCGCAATAGGCGCCGAGCACCTCGCGCGGATTGCAGGCTGCGACGGCCTGCTCGGTCCCCGATCCGAAGGCGCCGTCGACGTCACAGCGTAACGATGCCTGCAGGAAACGCACGGCACGACCGACGCCCATGTTGACGGCGGTGTCGAAGTGCACGACGTCGAGCTTCGAGGGCAGCAGGTCGCAGCGCGGCGGCTGCCAGTAGTCGGACGCGTAGATCGCGTGGACCTCCGCGTCGGTGATGAGGCGCACGTGCTGTGTCGCGAGTCCGCGGCGGGCGCGCCATGCGTCGTAGACGCGTTGCGTCACGCCCTTGTTCGTGCGTCCGCCGGGATCGGCGGGGTGATCCACGTAACCACCCTCCCAGCGCAGCACGAAGGGCAGGGCTGCATCAAAAGCGGCTGTGGGCATCGCAATCTCCGTTTCGACCTGCGGCGCAGGTCCGTATCGCGCCAAGTCTAGCCCCTTCGCCAACCTCGCCTCGGCGGATCGCGGCTGCCCGCTCGCCCACCGCCTGCTTCTGCGCGTCAGTCAGCCGCGCCACGTTCTTCACCTGCAGCGCCATGCGCGGGTTCTTCGCCAGCGTGGCCTCGTGGCGCATCAGGAAGTCCCAGTAAAGGGTGGTGAACGGGCACGCTCGATCGCCACTGCGCTGCGACGGGTCGTAGCGGCAGCCCTTGCAGTGCGGGCTCATGCGCTGGATGTACTTGCCGGTGGCGATGTAAGGCTTGCTGCCCATGACGCCGCCATCGGCGTACTGGCTCATGCCCAGCGTGTTGGGCAGTTCGACCCATTCCACGGCATCGACGTACACCGCCAGGTACCAGGCGTGCACCTGCTTCGGCTGCACACCCAGCATCAACGCGTACAGGCCAGTGACCATCAGGCGCTGGATGTGGTTGGCGTAGCCGTGGGTCAGCGTCTGCGCGAGCGCGTCGCGCAGGCAGGTCATGTCGGTCGCGCCGGTCCAGTACCACGGCGGCAGGTCCTCCCGGGCGCCCAGCGCGTTGCGCTCTAGGTACTGCGGCATCTGGGTCCAGTAGACGCCGCGCACGTACTCGCGCCAGCCCAGGATCT
>Ga0102851_10001742_pt1 | contig 12732 bp, 14 predicted proteins | sample Mud3Dept3metaG_FD_79558 | JGI IMG/M metagenome (GOLD analysis project Ga0102851, IMG submission 79558) | Freshwater wetland microbial communities from Ohio, USA, analyzing the effect of biotic and abiotic controls - Mud 3 Core 4 Depth 3... | ecosystem: Environmental > Aquatic > Freshwater >... | reverse complement strand
TTCAATCCCGTGCTTCGATACGGACAACGTCCAGAGGAGGAACGGGATGACGAACTCGTACCACGCCATCGTCATCGGAGGCGGCCACAACGGGATGATCGCCGCCGCGTACCTCGCGAAGGCCGGGGCTCGCGTCGTCGTGTGCGAGGCTCGGCACAAGACCGGCGGCGCCGCCGACACGAGCGCGCCCTGGCCGGACCTGCCCGACGTCAAGGTCACGACGCTCAGCTACGTCATGAGCCTGATGCCCGACACGATCCTGAAGGACCTCGAGATGGAGCGGCACGGCTACCGTGTACATCCCGTGGGTCCGTACGTCGTCCCGCTGCCCGACGGGCGCGTGATGATCGAGTACGACGACCCGAAGCAGAACTACGAGGAGTTCGCCGCGATCAGCAAGCGCGACGCGGACAACCTCGAGCTGTGGGAGGCGTGGATGGGCGGGATCGCCGACGTGCTCGGCCCCGTGCTCATGACGACGCCGCCCCACATCGGATCGAAGCGTCCGGGCGACCTGCTCGACACGCTGCGCCTGGTCCTGAAGTTCCGCGGGTTCGACGAGAAGAAGGTCGGTGACGTGACCCGCCTGTTCACGATGTCCGTCGCGGACCTCCTGGACCGGTTCTTCGACTCCGACGAGATCAAGGCGGCGATGTGCATCAACGGGCTGATCGGCACGTGGGCAGGCCCGCGCGAACCCGGCACCGGCTACGTGATGGTGCACCACTCGATCGGCGACGTCGGCGACGGCACGCTCGGCTCCTGGGGCGTGCCCGAGGGCGGCATGGGCGGCGTGGCCGAGGTCCTCGAGCGCAGCGCACGTTCCTTCGGGGCCGAGGTCCGCACGAACGCGCGGGTCGAGAAGGTCCTGATCCGCGGCGGGAAGGCCGAGGGCGTCGTGCTCGAGGGGGGTGAGGAGCTCCGAGCCCCGATCGTCATCACCGCGTGTCACCCGCAGATCACGTTCCTGCGGCAGATCGACCGAGACGAGCTGCCCGATGACTTCGTCAACGACATCGAGAACTGGAGCAGCCGCTCCGGCACGGTGAAGGTGAACCTCGCGCTCTCGGAGCTGCCGAAGATCGCGGAGAAGCCCGGGTGGACCGACTTCACCGGCGGGTTCGAGATCGCGCCCTCGCTCGAGCAGCTCGAGACCTCGTTCGAGGAGGCCCGGCACGGAAGGGCGGCCACGCTGCCGTTCAGCGACGGCGTGATCCCGACCGTGCTCGACCCCTCGCTGGCGCCCGAGGGCGTCCACGTCATGTCGCTGTTCACGCAGTGGGTCCCGCACACGTGGGCCGATGAGCAGCCGCAGGACGAACTCGAGGCGTACGCCGATCGCGTGGTCGAGGCCTACGACCGTGTCGCGCCCGGCTTCAAGGAGTCGATCCTCGCGCGGCAGGTCATCGGCCCGTACGACATGGAGCAGGAGTGGGGGCTGATCGGCGGCAACATCTTCCTGGGAGAGCTCTCGGCGAACCAGCTGTTCCACATGCGGCCGGCGCCGGGGTACGCCGACTACCGCACGCCGATCCGGGGGCTGTACCAGTGCTCGAGCGCGACCCACGGAGGCGGCGGCGTCACCGGCATCCCCGCGTACGCGTGCGTCCGCGAGATCCGCAAGGACCGCAAGGGACGGAAGGGCGAAGGCCGCTGAGGGTGGTGGCTCGCAGGGTCGGCTTGCCATCATGGGGGACGTGGACAGCCTCCGTGGACACCTGCTCCTGTCGGCCGCGAGCCTGTGGGACCCGAACTTCCGCAAGACGATCGTGCTGATCGGGCACCACGACGAGGAGGGTGCGGTCGGCGTGGTGCTGAACCGGCCCACCGAGGTCTCGGTGCTCGAGGCGGTCCCGCCGCTCGCGGACCTCGTCGCTCCCGGGGACCCGCTGTTCATCGGCGGGCCGGTGCGACCCGAGGCGGCGGTGGTCCTCGCCGAGTTCGACCAGCCGGAGCGTGCCGAGATCCTCGCGCTCGACTCGATCGGGTTCCTGCCCGAGGAGGTCGGCGCGGACGAGGTCGGCGGTATCCGTCGCGCGCGCGTGTTCTCCGGTTACGCCGGGTGGGGGGCCGGGCAGCTCGAGGCCGAGCTGGTCGAGGGTTCGTGGATCGTCGAGCCGGCGGTGCCCGGGGACGTCTTCACGACCGAGCCCGAGCACCTGTGGGAAGCGGTGCTCGGTCGTAAGGGGAGCGAGTACGACCTCCTGCGCCTCATGCCCGTTGATCCGTCACAGAACTAGCGGATGAGCGGACGGAGCGTCGCGTTCGACCGGGCGGCCGACTTCTACGACGAGACGCGGTCGTACTCGAAGGCGACCGCCAGGGCCACGACCGAGCTCCTCGCCGCGGAGCTGCAGGGACGCGGCCGGGTGCTCGAGGTCGGCGTCGGCACCGGACTCATCGCGCTTCCCCTGCACGAGGCCGGCATCCCCGTGCTCGGGCTCGACCTCTCCGAACCGATGATGGGCAAGCTCGTTGAGAAGGCCGGCGGGCGCCCGCCGTTCCCGCTCGTTCGGGGCGACGCGACGGCGCTGCCCGTGGGTGACGCGGGGATGGGCGCTGCGCTGCTGCGCTGGGTCCTGCACCTCGTCCCCGGCTGGCGAGGCGTCGTGGCCGAGCTCGTCCGCGTGGTGCGACCGGGCGGGGTCCTCGTGATCCACCTCGGCACCTACGGCGGTCCCTGGGACGAGATCCACCAGCGGTTCGCGGAGATCGTCGAGGCGCCGGTGGACCCGGTCGGCATCGGATGGCATCGGGAAGCGGAGCTCGACGCGGAGGTCGCCCGGCACGGCGGGCGCCTCCGGATCCTGCCGGTGCTCACCGATCGGAGCGAGGAGCCGCTCGTCGGGTTCCTCGCCGGCATCGAACGCAACCTGTACTCCTGGACCTGGCCGGTCCCCGACGACGTGCGCCTCGCCGCGGTGCGTGATCTCCGTCCGTGGGCCGAGGAGCGCTTCGGCCCGCTGGATCGTCCCTACGTCTTCGAGACCGCGATCGTCTGGCGAGCCTACGACCTGCCCTGAGACGGCCACTCACCCGCCTCTGACCGGTGGGTATCCTTACGGCCAGCCCGGTCCGCAGGGTCCACGACGCGCGAAGGAGGCCCCGTTGCCGATCACCGAGGTCGAGAAGATCTGGATGGACGGGGAGCTCGTCGACTGGCACGAGGCGAAGATCCACGTGCTCTCCCACGCGCTCCACTACGGCAGCGGGGTGTTCGAGGGCATCCGCGCGTACGAGACGGCGCGCGGACCGGCGGTGTGGCACCTCGAGGAGCACCTGAAGCGGCTGTTCCGTTCGGCGAAGCTCTACCACATGGACGTCCCGTACTCCCTGGACGCGATCACCGACGGCGTCCAGGAGGTCATCCGCGCGAACGGGTTGAACGCCTGTTACATCCGGCCGCTGGTGATCCGTGGCTACGGCGAGATGGGCGTGAACCCGCTGAAGGCGCCCGTGAACGTGATCATCGCGGTCTGGCCGTGGGGCGCCTACCTGGGCGAGGACGCGCTCGAGCAGGGCGTCCGCGTCAAGGTCTCGAGCTGGCGCCGGAACTCGCAGAACGCGCTCCCGGCCGCGGCGAAGGCCACCGGCCAGTACATCAACGGCGTGCTCGCGAAGGTCGAGAGCCTGAAGGCCGGCTACGACGAGGCGATCATGCTGAACGAGGCTGGTCAGTTGACCGATGGCTCCGGCGAGAACGTGTTCGTCGTGCGTGACGGTGCGCTCGTCACGCCGCCGACGCAGGCCGGGTGCCTCGACGGCATCACGCGGAGGAGCGTCGTCGCGATCGCCGAGGATCTCGGGTACAGCGTGCGCGAGGAGTTCCTCGTGCGGACCGACCTGTACAACGCGGACGAGGCGTTCTTCACGGGGACCGCCGCAGAGATCACGCCGATCCGCGAGGTGGACGATCGGATGGTCGGCGAGGGCCACCGCGGACCCGTCACGAAGGAGCTCCAGGGCGTGTTCTTCTCCGCCACCAAGGGCGAGATCGAACGGTACGCCGACTGGCTGACCTACGTGAGCGCATGAACGTCGTGCGGACCTCGAACGCTCCCGACGCGCGCTACCGTCTGCCGCGTACCGTCGCCCCCTCCAGGTACGACCTCGTGCTCGAGCCCGACCTCGGGGCGGCGACCTTCGTCGGGTCCGAGGAGATCGTGCTCGAGGTCCGTGAGCCGGTTGACGAGATCCTCCTGAACGCGGTGGAGCTCGAGATCGATGCCGCATGGATCACGGGCGAAGGCGGCCGCCGGATCGACGTGGCGGACGTGCGGGTGGATCTCGAGACCGAGCGTGCGCACCTGGACCTCCCCGTGACGATCACGCCGGGCACGTGGACGCTGCATCTCGGGTTCCGCGGGGTGCTGAACGACCGGATGTGTGGGTTCTACCGCTCGACGTATACGAGCGACGACGGCGTCGAGCACGTCATCGCGACGACCCAGTTCGAATCGACCGATGCGCGCCGGGCGTTCCCGTGCTGGGACGAGCCCGACCTGAAGGCGGTCTTCGGCGTGACGCTCGTGGTGCCCGACGGGCTGCTCGCGATCTCGAACGGGCCCGAGGTGGCCCGGGAACCGGTCGGCGACGGGCGCGTCAGCGTTCGGTTCGCCGACACGATGCCGATGTCCACGTACCTCGCCGCGTTCGTGGTCGGCCGCCTCGAGGCGACGGACCCCGTGGACGTGGACGGCGTGCCGCTGCGGATCGTCCACGTCCCCGGCAAGGGGCACCTCACGGCGTCTGGGCTCGAGATCGGGGCGTTCTCGCTGCGGTTCTTCGCCGACTACTACGGCATCCCGTATCCGGATCGCAAGCTGGACATGATCGCCCTTCCCGATTTCGCGCAGGGCGCGATGGAGAACCTCGGCTGCATCACCTACCGCGAGATCGCGCTGCTCGTCGACCCGGCGAAGGCGACGCAGGAGGAGCTGCAGGGCGTGGCCGACACCGTCGCGCACGAGATCGCCCACATGTGGTTCGGCGACCTCGTGACGATGCGCTGGTGGAACGGGGTCTGGCTGAACGAGGCCTTCGCGACGTTCATGGAGCTGCTGTGCGTGCATGCCTTCCGCCCGGAGTGGGACCGCTGGGCGTTGCATGCGCGGTCCCGCTCGGTCGCGTTCGAGATCGACGCGCTGTCCACCACGAGGCCGATCGAGTACCCGGTCCGTTCCCCCGACGACGCGAGCGGGATGTTCGACACGCTCACGTACACGAAAGGGGCCTCGGTGCTCAGGATGCTCGAGCAGTACCTGGGCGCGGATCGCTTCCGCGACGGCATCCGCAGGTACCTGAGCGATCATGCGTATTCCAACACCGAGACCTCCGACCTGTGGGACGCGATCGAGGCGGCGACCGGGGAGCCGGTACGGCGGATCATGGACACGTGGATCTGGCAGGGGGGGTTCCCCCTTGTTTCGGTCTACTCAGAGGACGGCTCCCTTCGTCTGGAGCAGCGACGGTTCCGGTTCGACGCGGCCGAGGACGACGGCCGGTGGGAGGTCCCGTTGGTGGTCCGGCACGGCTCGAGCTCCGACGCTCCCGTGGGGCCGGTGCTGGTCGGACCCGACGGCTCGTCGCTCCCGTACGCCGACGGTGGAGCGGTCGTGGTGAACGCGGGCGGGCACGGGTTCGTCCGGGTCCGGTACGAGGAGGATCTGCGAGCGCGCCTGATGGGTGCGCTGTTCGAGCTCACGCCCGTCGAGCGCTACCAGCTCGTGGACGACGCCTGGGCGGCGACGGTCGCCGGGGCGATGTCGGTCGCCGATTTCTGTCGCCTCGCTCAGGGGTTCGCCAGGGAGACCGACCTGCCGGTCTGGCAGGCGCTGCTGCTCGGTCTCGGGTGGTGCGAGCGCATCCTCGACGGTGAGCCTCGCGAGCGGATGCGCGCGTACGTCCGCGAGCTGGTCCGCCCCGCGCTCGACCACGTGGGATGGGAGGCGCGGGCGGAGGACCCCGACCTCACGAGGGCCCTCCGCGGCGCGCTCTTCTCCGGCCTCGGGGTGCTCGGCGGAGACCCCGAGGTGCTCGCACTCGCCCGGGAGATCGAGCTCGAGTCGCGCGGCACCGGGTCACCCGACCCCTCGCTCGCGGCTGCCGCCGTCTCGGTCATCGCCGCCGCCGGCGGCCCGGAGGAGTTCGCGTCGTTCCTCGAGGCCAGGGACACCGCGGCGACCCCGCAGGAAGAGCTCCGATACCTGAACGCGCTCGCCGGGTTCCGGGATCCGGCTCTGCTCGGCCGGGCGCTCGAGATCGCGGCGAGTGATGCCGTGCGTCCGCAGAACGCGCCGCAGTTCTTCGCTCGGGCGCTCATGAACCGCGATCATGGAGCGCTCGCGTGGGCGTTCGTGCGCGATCGGTGGCAGACGATCGTCGCCAGGCTCGCCCCGTCCACGGTGGTCTTCGTCGTCCATGGGGTTCGGGCGCTCGTGGATCCGCGGGTCGTCGAGGACGTCCAGCAGTTCTTCACCCGCCACGACATCCCTCAGTCCGCGCTCCAGCTGCGGCAGACGCTGGAGACCCAGCGGGTCAACGCGGCGTTCGCGGCACGGGCGCGGGGAGAGCTCGAGGCCGCGTTCGGCGGCTGACCCGGCTCAGGCGAGCGACGCGGGATCGGTGTTGCCTCCGCAGATCAGTGCCACGACGCGCTCGTCGGACCTCGGGACGTAGCCGCCGGTGAGCAGCGCGGCGAGCGCAGCCGCCCCTCCTGGTTCCGCGAGCACCCGGCACTCGGCCCACAGGCGCCGCTGCGCCTGCACGATCGCCTCGTCGGGCACGAGCACGACGTCCTCCACGAAGCGTCTCGCGATCTCGAACCCGATCTCGCCCGCACGGGCCGCGCCGAGCGCGTCGGCGGCGATGCCACCCACGTCCACGTCGACGGGCTCGCCGGCTCCGAGCGCCGCGTGGAGGGTTGGGCAGGCGACCGGCTCCACCCCGATCACCCTGGTCTGACCTCCGAACCAGGCGGCGATGCCGCCGATCAACCCTCCTCCGCCGACCGCGACGAGCACCGTGTCGGCGTCGGGGACCTGCCGCTCGATCTCGCGGCCGATCGTCCCCTGGCCCGCGACGACGGCCGGCTGGTCGTATGGATGCATGAGGATCGCCCCGGTGTCGAACGCCCGCTCCTCGCATGCGGCGTACGCGTCGGCGTAATAGCCAGGGATCACGTGCACCGTCGCGTCGAGCGCCCGGATGCGATCGATCTTCACCTGCGGTGACGTCTCCGGCACGAAGATCTCCGCGTGGTACCCGAGCACTCGGGCCGCGTGCGCGACGGCGAGCCCGAAGTTGCCCCCCGAGGCGGCGAGCACGCCGCTGTCGTCGATCGCAGCCGAGAGCATCCGGCTGAACGCTCCTCGCGGCTTGAACGACCCCGTGTGCTGAAGCAGCTCGAGCTTCAACGTGAGGAGCCCGGGCGCCCCGAGCGCCCCGGGCTCGAGGCGCACGACGGGCGTCTCGCGGACGTGCCCGACGATACGCTCGGCCGCCGACTCGATGTCGAAGCGGGTCACGGGCGGCGGCTCGAGGCCGGGGGAGAGCAGGTCCATCGTGCGCGTATCCAACCACGCAGGAGGCGGCGCAGGAAGGTCCTCCCGCCGTGCGCGGCGGGCGGACCGAACGAGGCTAGGGCGTGTCGCCGGGCTCGTGCGAGGGTCCCCGTTCGAAGGCCGCGTAGTCGTCGCGGCCGAGGAGTCCCGCGAGCTCCTCCTGCGTGAGCGTCCGCTCGGTCCACCCAGCCTGGGCGCCGTCGCGGAGGAGGCCGCGGTAGAAGGCTCGGACCTGCCCCGCACCGACGAGCGTCGCCGACGCGGGGAAGGTCATGAGCCGGTAGCCCAGCTCGGCCAGGCGAACCGCGCTCAGGTTCGGCGCGAGCTCCGCTCGGTCCGTGAGGAGCGGCCCGGGTACCTCGCGTGCGAAGGCCCCGAGCTCCTCCTCGGACCCGAGCCCCTCCGGGAAGATCACGTCGGCGCCGGCCTCGCGGCACGCGAGCGCGCGTCGGACGGCCTCCTCGACCCCGCCGACCGCGCCGCCGTCGATCCGAGCGACGACCACGAGGTGTTGGCGCGCGGCGATCGCGGCAGCGACCTTGGCCACGAACATGCCGACATCGGCGCCCATCTCGCCCGCGAGCTGGATCGCCGCGCAGCGAGCCCCCTCGAGCTCGCGGACGGTGCGCATCACCATCAACGGGCCGCCGAACCCGGAGCCGGCGTCCACGAGCAGCGGCAGGCGTGTGACCCGCACGATCTGCCGGGCGGCGCGAGCGAGCTCGTCGAGCGTAACGAGGCCGACGTCCGGCATCCCCATCGAGGCCGAGAAGGCGGCCCCGGACATCCAGAGGGCCCGCGCGCCGGCCTCCCTCGCGAGCAGTCCGGTGAGCCCGCTGAAGACCCCTGGAACGACGAGCGCCTCATCGCCGTCGAGCAGCGCGCGGAGCCGCTTGGCCGGGTGCTCGCCGGGATCAGGTGTGAGCCAGGTCATGCTCGGGTCCTCCGTCAGTCGATGAACCAGGGGATCGTGACGAGCACGATCACGAACGTCACCACGACGACGAGCAGCGCTCGCCGGTTCGTGGCCTGCGGGTCCTGCTGCCGGTAGGCCAAGGCCAGCCCTCCGTGGGCGATACCGACCGCGAGCAGCATCACCGCCGGATGGACGAACGAGAGGAACGTGTTGCCGCCCTCCCACCGGTCTTCGATCACCCACAGCGCGATGCCGATGACCGATTGGATGCCGAGGAGCCACGCGTACGCCTGGGTCCAGAAGTGGGCCGTGCCGTTCCATCCTCCCCGGCCCCTGGCGAGCAAGATCGCGACGATGGACGCCACGGCGGAGGCCAGGATCAGCCACCGGACGATCACGTGCAGCGACACGAAGCTCTCGGACACGCCACCCGGAGCCTACCTGGGCGGGCGCCTCAGCACGTGTCCGGGTTGCCCGGCCCCTCCGATCACTACACTCCACGCCGGACCTGAGAGGAAGGGGCGAGATGGCGGGCTCCCTCGTCGGCGTCGTGATGGGCTCGAGCTCGGACCGGGAGACGATGCGGCGTTGCGTCGAGCAGCTCCGCGCGCCCTCGCACCCCGAGTACCGCCGAGCGCTCGTGCGGCACCGGGCCGACCTGGCCGCGAAGATCCTGGCCGAGCCGGATCCCACCGCGGGCTGACCGTGGCCTACCTCACGTGCCCCTGGTGCCTCGCCCCGCAGCAGGTCGGCGACGACGAGCGGGCGTACCAGTGCTACACCTGCTACGTGGAGGTCTCGTTCTTCGAGTGTCCCGAGTGTGGGTTCCTCCAGACGGTCACCAAACGATGGACCGCGTGCACGTGCGGGAACTGCGACGTGAAGATCGATCTCCCCCGCCGGTGGGGGTTCTCGGCGGGCGCGACGGCCCGCCGGGTCCAGGGGACCGCGCAGACGTGGCCCAAGCTCTGAGTCACGACCAGCCCCGGCGTCGCTGGGACCACCACGCGACGACCCCGGCGACCAGGGCGAGGAGCACGCCCGTCCCGAACCGGTAGGCGCCGGTCAGCTGCTCGATCGCGATGTCGGGCGCCGGTCTGGAGTCGAGCAGCTGACGCATCGCCTCCTTCGTCATCCCGGCCTCGCGCGCACGGGTGACGATGGCGTCGTCCCAGAACAGGTAGCCGAGCCTGCAGAACGCCAGCACGACGGCGCCGATCACGGCGGCGAGCAGCGCGAGGAGTGGGTGCGCGAACGTCGGCAGGGTCATCCCACGGTCGAGGGAGTACCAGAACCAGAGGATCCCGAGGGCCAGCAGCGTCACCGCCACGCCGAGCCCGACCGTTCCGGCGACCGAGTCCGACCCCCGGAAGACCATGTCGGCGACCACCGTCACTCCGGACCGCTCGCTCGTGGTCGTCAGCTCCGCCCGCACCCACGGGAGGGGGAGCGCGGAGTAGGCCGCGACCGATCCTGCGACGGCGAGCACGGCCGCGCCCGTCAGGACGAGGTCGGTGCGCCGGCTCGTCGCACGAGTGGCCTCTGGCCGCCTCGGTGGGGTGACGGGTGGGAGCTTCGTCTGCGCGTCGGCGCGCACGGCGGGCGTGACCCATGGGTCCGGGGCGGGCCTGGGGGTCGGCGGGGCTCCCACCGCCCCGGCTCCAGGAAGGTCGGTCGCCGGGGAGGGCACCCCCGTCGCGACGGACGCGGTCTGGATCGTCACATCGGCCGGCGCTCCCGCGGGTTCGCCCACGAGGGGCGTGCCGCAGTGCACGCACCGGATCACGGACGGCCGGATCTGGCCGCCGCAGTGCGGACAGGTCTTCATGTCGAAGGTGTCGTCGTCGGCGAAAGCGGCCTTGAGCGGTCAGGCTCCGGCCGGGCTGTTCGGCCTGCTGGGGGGAGGGCGATCAGATCGGCGGATGTCCGAGGAGCTCCCGCATCCGCGTCGCCATGCTCTCCAGGAGCTTCAGCGCGATGTCCGGCTCCTCCTTGAGCATCTTGCGGAACTGCGCCCGCTCGATCCGGATCGTGGTGAGCGGCGTCTCGGCCACCACCGAGGCCGTGCGCGGCCCGCCGTCGAGCAGCGCCATCTCCCCGAAGAAGTCGCCGGGTCCGAGCTCCCAGGTGCCCTTGGCGCTCGCGATCGTCCCGCGGAGGACCTTGGCGCTGCCGTCGACGATCACGTAGAAGGCGACGCCCGGGGTCCCGGTCCGCACGATCATCCTCCCGGGCGAGTAGTGGACCTCCTCGGCGAGCGAGGCGACCGAGCGCAGGTGCGCCTGCGTGAGGCCGGTGAACAGCGGAACCTTCGAGAGGAGCCGGACACCGGGCTTCTTCGTTCCGGGCTTCGGCGGGGGAGTAAGGCCCTTCGATGTGGTAGCCATGGCCCCATTCTGTCAGCCGCGCGTCTGCCGCGGCGCGGATCGTGACCGGGTCCCGAGACCGAGCCGTGACTGCGGCCCGGCCCAGGACCTCCGGGCGTATCGGCCCCCATGCCTCTCGGCGGCCGGCGGTAGCGTCGCCGTGGGACGGCGGTCCGGCCGGCGAGCCCGCGCCGGCCGGCCCCGCCCCGAGCGAGGCTCCCCTAGGCACGCCGGGTCCTCGTGTGGGTGGCCTCCCGTTCCGAGGTCGCTCATCCGACTTGACGGCGCCTGTGCCGACGCACAAGGTTGCGAGGTAGGGAAAGGGGGCGCACATGCGCAAGCGCTGGCATCGGACGATGGGCGTGCTGGGTGTGAGCTTGGGGGTCCTGATCGCGCTGGCGCCATCCGCCGCGGCGGCTCCGAGCAACGACTCCGAGTCCCGAGCGCTGGAGGTCACCTCCCTGCCGTTCACCCACGAGGAGGACACGACGGGAGCCGACGCCAACGGCCCCAGGTTCTGCTCGAACAACACGTCGGTCTTCTTCCGCTTCACACCGTCGGACACGGTCCAGGTCCAAGCCGACACGATCGGGAGCGACTACGACACCGTCCTCAGCGTGTACACCCGCGACGGAGGGGTCCACGAGAAGGGGTGCAGCGACGATCAGTTCGGGCTCCAGTCCGCGGTGCGGTTCCGCGCGAAGGCGGGGGTCACCTACTACTTCCTCGTGGCGCAGTGCTGCGGCTCCGGCAGCGACTTCGGCGGAGGCGACCTCGTGTTCACCGTGAGCCGGGTCAGCCGGAAGCCTCTCGATGCGACGCTCGAGGTCAGCGCGAGCGGCACCGTCGATCCGGCGACCGGGCTCGCCACGATCTCGGGCACCGCGACGTGCACGGCGCGCTCCGAGGTCGACATCGAGGGCCAGCTGCGCGAGCTGCGCCAAGGGCTGTTCGTGGCCCGCGGCTACGTCTTCGCCCCCATCTCCTGCGTGCCCGGCGATCCGGTCGAGTGGAGCGTCGACGTCGACACCGAGACGGGGGTGGCGTTCGGCGAGGGATCCGCGAGGATGACGTACTCGGCCTGGGCGTCGGATGGGTTCGACGGGTACGTGGAGCTCGCGGTCGGAGAGGTGCTCACGATCACCCTCACGAACCCGTAGCGGCCTCGATCCCGGTCCGACCGGGGCGACCCGGCAGCCCGAGCGCTGCGATGGCGCCGTCCTCTGCACCCCGGGCGCGTGCGGGAGGGCCTGACCGCGATCGTCCCGGCGACGCCGGCGTGAAGGAGGAGGCGTTGGCAGGATCGGAGAAGGAGAAGATGCTCTCGGGAGCGCTGTACCGGGCATCCGACCCTGAACTGGTCGGCGAGCGCCGGAGGTGCCGGTCGCTGCTCCGCGCCTTCAACGCCGAGCCTGAGGAAGACGGGCGGCTCAGCCTGCTGCGGCAACTCCTGGGCGGGATCGGGAGGGGAAGCTCGATCCAGCCTCCGTTCGCATGCGACTACGGCTACAATGTCTCGGTCGGGGATGACGTGTACGTCAACTTCAACACCGTGATCCTGGATTGTGCCCCTGTCACGATCGGGGACGGCACGCAGATCGCTCCGGGCGTGCAGCTCCTCGCGGCCGACCACCCCCGAGACCCGCACCTTCGCCGCACGCTGCTCGAGCTCGCTCGCCCGATCTCGATCGGATCGAACGTCTGGATCGGCGCGGCGGCGATCGTGTGTCCGGGGGTCTCGGTGGGGGACGACTCCATCGTCGGGGCGGGCAGCGTGGTCACGCGCGACATCCCGGCCGGCGTGGTGGCGGTGGGCGATCCATGCCGCGTCGTTCGCGAGCTGTGATGCTCGACCTGCAGGAGCGCGCCGGGGAGGACTCGAACCTCC
>Ga0102851_10001739_pt1 | contig 12737 bp, 10 predicted proteins | sample Mud3Dept3metaG_FD_79558 | JGI IMG/M metagenome (GOLD analysis project Ga0102851, IMG submission 79558) | Freshwater wetland microbial communities from Ohio, USA, analyzing the effect of biotic and abiotic controls - Mud 3 Core 4 Depth 3... | ecosystem: Environmental > Aquatic > Freshwater >... | reverse complement strand
TGGCCTTTGGCTTCAAGGACCCCTATGACCGTAAAGGGCACATTCTTTATCCTGATAATCTGACCGATCGGGTTGATGCCTCCGAAGAGGTTTTCAATGACTGTCTGGCCGAGCAGGCAGACCTTTGCAGCGCTTCTGACCTCTTCATCAGTGAATGGTCTTCCTTCTGTAAGGGGCCAGTCCCTCACCAAAAGCATATTGGCCGTAGTGCCTGTGATCCCGGTAGACCAGTTCTGGTTGCCGTAGACCACCTGGCCAGCGCCGCTGTGTACCGGCGCAACATACAAAACCGCCGGGCATTCCTTTTGAATTGCATCTGCATCGCCTATGGAAAGCGTGGACTGGGTCCCTGCCCCCATTCTCACGCCACCTGCGGTGCTTGACCCTGGCACTATCATAATCAGGTTGCTCCCCATGCTTGCAAGCTGTTCACCAAGCCTCTGCGCCGCGCCTGTTCCAACAGCAAGCATAGCGATTACAGCTCCCACTCCGATGATAATGCCGAGCATGGTGAGGGCAGAGCGCATCTTGTTAACCCGGAGCGCCCTGAAGGATATGCGTATAGTAGAAGGTATATCAATCATGTCTTTACAGAGAATTCATCACTGAGGACAACTCCGTCCCTGAAAAAAATAAATCTCCTGCTGAAGTCAGCTATGTCCTTTTCATGGGTCACAAGGATTATAGTGATATTTGACTCTTTGTTGAGCTTCACAAAAAGCTCCATTATCTCAAAACTGGTCTTTGTGTCCAGGTTTCCGGTCGGCTCATCCGCGAGGATTATCGGCGAGTTATTTACCAGCGCCCGCGCAATGGCCACCCTCTGCTGCTGGCCTCCTGAAAGCTGGTTAGGGTGGTGGTTTTCCCTTCCCTCAAGCCCGACTTTGGCAAGCGCCGCTCCCGACCGTTCAGCCCTTTCTTTCGCAGGCAGGCCGTCATAGAGCAGCGGCAGTTCAACATTCTCCAGGGCAGAGGTCCTCGGCAGAAGGTTGAAACCCTGAAACACAAACCCCAGCTTTTTGTTGCGTATGGACGCAAGTTCATCCCTGTCCATATGGGCCACATCAATCCCTTCAAGAAGGTACCTGCCGCTCGTCGGCTTGTCAAGACAGCCGAGGATGTTCATAAAGGTGGACTTGCCAGAGCCTGAAGGTCCCATGATGGCTATGAATTCGCCTTTTTCAATAGTCAATGAAACATTATTCAGGGCATTCAACGCTATATCACCGAGCCTGTAGGTCTTTGTGATCTCCTGTGTTTCGATCAGGGCCATTTCAGAAACGCATGCGCGGCGGTGAAGACTGGGACTGGGACTGGTTTTTCGGTTTTGTAAGAGAATCCACAATTATCTCCTGTCCTTCCCTGATTTCACCCGACAGCAGTTCTGAATATGTGCCGTCGCTCATTCCCGTTGTCACGGCTATGCGCTTAGGCAGCTTGTTTTCAAGGCCCCAGACACCTCTGCCTTTCTCCTTCTTTTGGGCCGCGTCCCGTATTTCAGAGGGCCTAAACCGCAGCGCGGTGTTAGGTACACGGAGCACATCCTTCTTGCTGGAAACAACGATGGAGACATTAGCGGTCATCCCAGGCTTAAGCTTCAACTCAGAGTTGTCCACCTTTACCACCACGTCGTAGGTGACCACGTTTTGGACCGTGATCGGCGCATTCCGTATCTCGGAGACATTGCCTTTAAAAGGGCTGTAAGGATAGGCGTCCACCGTGAATTCAACCGGCTGGCCGACCTGGATCTTCCCGATGTCAGCCTCGGCAACGCTGCTGTCTATCTGCATTTTTGTAAGGTCCTGCGCGATATTAAATAGTGTGGGGGTCTGGAAACTGGCCGCAACTGTCTGGCCTGTGTCCACGTTCCTGGATACGACTATGCCGTTTACCGGGGATTCTATGCGCGTATATCTAAGGTTCGTCGCTGCTATATGCAGGGCAGCCTCAGTCTGGCTCATCTGGGCCTTCGCAGCGGAGACCTGCGTGCCGGCCGTGTCATATGCTGTCTCGGCGGTATCAACGTCGCTCCTTGCTATAAGGTTTTTGGCAAAGAGTTCCCTCTGTCTGTTCAGTGTCCTCCTGGCGTCTGCCAGAGCCACCACCGCTTTTTCCACATTCGCCTTTGCGGAAAGGACGTTCGCCTTCGCCTGGGCCACCTGTGCATCGAAGATCGCAGGGTCTATCTGCGCGATGAGCTGTCCTTTTTTTACCGGGGAATTGAAATCAACATAGATGTTTTTTATCGTGCCTGAGACTTGCGTCCCGACAAGCACTGTTGTCACGGCGTTCACTGTCCCTGTTGCAGTAATGGACGAGACAATGTCGCCCCTGGTGACCTTCTCTGTCCTGTATTTCGGGTCGTTCTGGTCTGACCTGAACATGAAATATCCGCCGGCACCGAGGGCCAAGACCACCACAAGACCGATCAAAACCTTTTTCATTCCTTCTCCCTTGTATAACAGCAAGCAATAACAGTATTTTCGCCAATTTATATTTTAACGCTAAGAAGACTTTTTTTACAGGCATTTATTCAGAACAGGGTAATCCTTAAACGTGCACCGTCGGTCGCAGTCCTGAAGTTTTCGAAGGGGACAACTGACAGACCTTGCACGGCTTACATCGTGAATCGGATGACGGACATCTCGCAAGGGCGTATCGTGTCTTCAGCCTCTGCCTTAAAGTCGAAAGCAAGCGAGGCGAGGCAGAGGAGATGAAAAAGCCTTACTCTGCGACACCTTAAGCGCATTCACTATGATCCACCAGCGCATAACAGGAGTGCACAGACTGTGAGCTTGCCGTCAGGTGAATACAGATCTGAACAAAGTCGTCATTGTAAGGGTTTTTCAGCGCCTTTGCCTCGCCTATTAGCGAAAATACGGTCAATTGTATCAGATTAAAATGCAGGTAGCCGGCGAGGGGACCGGCTACCTTTGGAGGGATCTAACAAAGGTTTTTCTTTTACACATGTAAATAGGTTACTACTAAATTCTGAAGAAATTATGAAGTTCGGCCTGCCGGAACAATATTTCGGGTCAACCCTTCAAATCTGAAGTGCAGTGGCCGCATTTTAGTGCTTTTGCCGGTACTGCCGACAAACAGAAAGGGCATTCCCTTGTCAGCGGTTCCTCCGGCGGTATTTGTTCCAGCCTTCTGACTCTGTTGATGCTCTTGACAAGGAGAAAAACAGAAAAGGCTATAATAATGAAGCTGATTACTGTATTCAGAAAAAGACCGTAATTGAGTGTGACTGCCCCGGCCTTCCGGGCCTCGGCGATTGACGAATACGGCCCGGCAAGCGCGCCATTCTTGAGGATAATGAAAAGGTTGGAGAAATCAACGTTGCCCAGGAGCACCCCAACGGGCGGCATAATAATGTCTTCGACCAGCGATTTTACAATCGCGCCGAAGGCAGCCCCGATTATGACGCCGACAGCCATATCAACGAAGCTCCCTTTTATTGCAAACTCTTTGAATTCTTTTAACATATGCTTCTCCTTTTGATCCGTAGTCTTGTTTTTCCCCGGCAGAATGGTTTCATGCTAACGCTATGTTTCTCCTTTATGAACCGTCATAACCAGAAGTAGGTGCTTTAAGCATCAGGTCAATATTTCATAACCTCATTCAGCGCCTTGCGTATCCTCTCGACAGTCGGCATATACTGTTCCTCGAGCCTTGCCAGCGGGATGACCGCATCAAAGCCCGTGACCCTGAGGATCGGGGCCTTGAGAAAGAGAATGGCTTCCTCTGCAATGGAAGCTGAAAGCTCCGCCCCGAAACCGCATGTCTTCGGGGCCTCATGGACGATGACCACCCTCCCGGTCTTTTTCACGGAATTCAATATGGTCTCCTCATCAAAAGGGCTCAAGGTCATAAGATCGATGACCTCTGCCCCTAACCCTTCCACAGCCTTCAATGCCCTGTGGAGCATACTGCCCCACGCGATCACGGTAATATCATTGCCTTCTTTCACGATCCTCGCCTTTCCGAGGGGGACCGTGTAATCGCCTTCTGGCACCTCTTCCTTCAAGAGCCTGTACAACCTGGTTGATTCGAGAAAGACCACTGGGTCAGGGTCCCTGATAGATGAAATGAGCAATCCTTTTGCAGTATAGGGGGTGGAAGGCAGGACGACCTTTATCCCCGGCATATGGCATAATAGCGCCTCGGTGCTCTCTGAATGCAGTTCAGGGGCCTTTATTCCGGCACCGTAGGGAGTCCTGATTACCAGCGGGCAGCTGAACCTCCCCCTTGACCGGGAACGGACCCTTGCAGCGTGTGAAAATATCTGATCGATAGCAGGGTAGATGAATCCCATGAACTGTATCTCTGCCACAGGTCTCAAACCGTATGCAGCCATGCCGATGGCAGCCCCTGCTATACTCGATTCAGCAAGGGGCGTGTCCATGACCCGCTCCGGACCGAATTTTTCGAACAACCCCTCGGAAACACGGAAAACTCCGCCGTCTTTTCCGACATCCTCCCCCAGGATCACAACACGGTCATCACGCTCCATTTCCTCTTTAAGCGCCAGGTTTATGGACTGGACCATATTCAGTTTCGGCATATCATAGGTCCCCTATCTGTTTTTTCTGTCTCGGCGTCAGGCTTTCATAGGTATAGGTAAACATGTCCCGGGGCTCAGGCGGCAGGATGGCCTCGGCAGTCTTGACTGCAGCAGCCACTGCATCTTTGGATTGTTCTTCGACATCCTTCTGATACTGCTCTGTCCAGAGCTTGTTTTTTCCCATAAATAATTTCAGCCTCAGGAGCGGGTCCTTTGCCTTCCAGACCTCGACTTCCTCTTTTGTTCTGTATCTGGTTGCATCGTCAGCTGTTGTATGGTCGGACATCCTGTATGTGACACATTCTATAAAGGTAGGGCCGCCGCCCTCCCTGGCTTTTTTCAGGGCGTCGGAGGCAGCTTTGTAAACTGCAAATATATCATTGCCGTCCACCTGGACCCCTTCAAAGCCATAGGCTACTGCCTTTTGCGCAAGGGTCCTGGCAGCAGTCTGTTTTTCCCGCGGCACTGATATGGCCCAATGGTTGTTCTGGCAGACAAAGACAACCGGCAGATTGAATGCTCCTGCCATGTTCAACCCTTCATGAAAATCACCCTCCGACGTACCGCCGTCACCAAAGTATGCAATAACAGCTATCCTGTCTTTCCGGTATTTGGCTGCCATGGCAGCGCCGGAAGCATGGGGTATATGTGTTGCCACAGGGATGCAGATCGGAAATATATTCATGCCCTCAGGAGAAGATATCCCCCTTTCGTCTCCAGCCCAGTACTGAAGGAGCATATGCATTGGATAACCGATAGTGATATATACCCCCATCTCCCTGAAAGACGGAAAAATCCAGTCTGTTTTTTCAAGGGCAAAGGCAGTCCCTACCTGTGAGGCCTCCTGCCCCAGGACCGACGCATAGGTTCCGAGTCTGCCCTCCCTCTGAAGGCTCAGGGCAACCTGGTCAAAGGTCCTTAAGAGGACAAGCAGCTCATACATCCTTCTCACATATGCATCAGACAAGGAAGGCATCAGGGCAATGTCTGCATCGCCTTTTTCATCAAGGATATCGAGTCGTTTAACATCAAATGAACCGATGATCTTTTCAGGCATTTTACCTCCATATTGGGTGATCTTTTGAAATCTTATCACAATTTATCTGCCGAATCTATCAGGGACCCTGTTTTTCTATTCAACTCCATTACTGACTGACTCGTAAAAAGTCGTCATTCCCGTGCTTAAGGCAACTACTGTTTTTTGAAGCCAGAAGTAGGTGTCTTAGGCAGGAACAGTACCCGCTTTAAGCGGCGGAAATCCAGGTGTCCGCACTTTTTGAAAAGAATGGATTCCTGATTAACCCCAGTGGAGATGTGTGACAAAAGATCTTTATCTGCGCCACCTTTGTGAAGACACACGTGATTCAAACAGGCGGATATTATTAGGACTGGTGTATGAAAATCATCAGTAGCGAAGTTGCGACATTATAAAGATTTTATTCACATGTCTCCGCAATAATTGCACTTTTATCGGATTAACAATTTGAATAATTGAAAATATTAAAAAAATTATTCTAGAATGAAAATGGATTCAGATAATTAAACCTTTTCGTACAGGAGGATGCAATGTCAGCAAAGAAGTTTTATTTCAGACCGGCTTGGTCGGCTATTTTGGCGATGCTCGCAGGGGTAGTTATATCTTCCCAACTCGTATTCTCACCGGCTGTCCACGCCGAGAGTTCTAAAATATCCAAAGACTCCATCGATCTTTTGACCAGGACCGGCAGGGCCATGGCCGAGGTGACTGCAGCAGTCAAGCCCGCCATCGTCAATATTTCTACTTCCAAGACCGTTAAAATTTCAGGAGGCGAAGACCCGTTTTTTAATGACCCTTTTTTCAGGAGGTTCTTTGGCGATAATTTGGGCCGCCAGAGACAGCCGAAAGAGCAGAAGTCGGTCGGTCTCGGTTCAGGGGTCATCGTCTCATCGGACGGCTATATCATAACAAACTACCATGTTATAAAAGATGCCGATGAAATTAAGGTGCTTATGTCCGACAAAAAGGAATTTACCGGCAAGGTGATCGGTTCTGATCCGAAGACCGAGATATCTGTTGTAAAAATAGAAGCGAGCGGGCTCCCCACTGTGTCTTGGGGGAATTCCGACCTCCTGGAAGTGGGCGATCTGGTGCTGGCAGTCGGCAACCCATACGGGCTTAACCAGACGGTGACTATGGGCATCGTCAGTGCCCTTGGAAGGGCGAATGTCGGCATAGCCGACTATGAGGATTTTATCCAGACCGATGCAGCGATAAACCCGGGCAATTCCGGCGGGGCGCTCGTAAATGTCAAAGGCGAACTGGTAGGGATCAATACAGCCATATACAGCACCAGCGGAGGATACCAGGGCATAGGGTTTGCGATTCCAAGCAATATGGTCAAGTCTGTGATGGACAGTCTGATTAAGAAAGGGAAAGTCGTCAGGGGCTGGCTCGGCGTCTCGATCCAGAAGATAACCCCTGAACTGGCCAAGCAGTTCAATCTGAAGGATGAAGTCGGCGCGCTGGTAGGTGATGTAGTTGAAAACAGTCCTTCGGAAAAAGCCGGGCTGAAAAGAGGCGATGTCATAATAGAATACGACGGCAAAAAGATAGAAGAACCATCCAACCTGCGTAATATGATTGCAAATACATCGCCGGGCGAAGAACATCAGATGACGGTGCTGAGGGACAACAAGACTCTGACGCTGAAGGTGACTGTCGGCGAATTGCCTGCCGACGCTCAGGACGAGATCTCATCGGGCAATTACGAAAACGTGCTGAAGGGCATTACGGTCCAGGACATGACCACGGAGATTGCGCAGAAGCTGAAGATCCCGGACCGCATCAAAGGGGTAATAATAAGTGACATCTCTGAAGACAGCATTGCTGCAGGAGTCCTCACCCAAGGCGATGTTATTCAGGAAATCAACAGAAAGAAGATTAGCAGTGTCAAGAATTATCAGGAGCTTGTTTCCAAGATCAAAAAAGAGGAGGATGTGCTGCTGCTGATCTACAGGAGAGGGACATCCCTGTTTGTGACTTTATCGGAAAAATAATCGTCTGTGGAAAGGGCCGCTCTGATCTTCGGGGCGGCCCTTTTATTTGTAAAAGTTAGGATTCATTCTGCACTTTCTGTCCCTGTTAGCTATGTAAGTCAATCCCCTGCGTGCTCTGCTATATATGGCTATTAGGTGCATAACAGCGCGAGACTGGAATGAGCTGGAATCTGGAAACGTAGCAGCTACGCATTGGAACTATACGAATGATAAGCCTGCCAAGTAATGACCCTCTTCAACTTCTCTCTTCCAGCGCACTAACGCAGGCCGGTACTCGCCTGGGCGATCGAATAAAACAGACAGTTTTTGTTCTTCTGTGACGGGTACATCTATCTTTAAGCACAGCCCCGAGAGGCTCATGTTTGTAGCAATTCCTTTTAACGTCAAGGCATCCTTTCCAAGTATGCAGGTAACCTCTTGATTGGTCTGATGACGACGTTCTTTGCGCGTTATACCCAAAGGCTGGGATAGATCCATTTCCGGTTCGAGCTTATCAAGCCACTCTGAGAGCAAACTGAAAGAGATGGGCTTCGTAAATATCTTATAGCCTGCCCCCTGCATTTTTAAAAGTCGGTCGTCGCCCGCATTTCCGGACATAAGGGCCTTGTGATTAGTCGACACCTTGCATACTCTAAGCGACTGGGCCTTGAACAGGTCCACCCCATTCATTCCGGGCATCATTAAATCCGAAATAATAATGTCCGCGCAGGCATTATAATTTTCACACGAACTGCTGTTTTTGTAATCGATTGGGCAGACATCGGGAGATTCAAATGTGACGACCTGGTAATTACGCTGAGAAAAATAACATGTCAGTATATGAAGGATGATTTTTTGATCATCGTAAATAATAATTCTTCGTTTTCTCATATTTCAACCTACTTGCAAGATCGACGACCAATACTTTCCGGTCATCATTGCTGTCTCTGGCACCGTCGCTTACCGAATGACAAAGACAGCGCGGTAGAACATTCATGATCATATTATATATGCTCTGACTTTTTGTGTATATCTCAATAACTCTGATTTATCAGGTAAATTACTCTTTTTTTCTTGTCAGGATAGTCCTACACAATGCATCTAATGAACCCCCTAAAACAAACAGGAGCAGATTGCATTCCCCGGCCGGAACGCAAGGTTGTACAAGGGATGGTCGGTCCGATTCAGGTAGTAAGAGTATTCAGATCAAGTGGTTATCTATTGCATATCGGGTTAGGTCCATATTGTCGCTCATATTCATCTTTACGAGGATGCGGGTCCGGTAGGTGCTGATGGTCTTGATGCTCAAGGAGAGCTTTTCTGCGATCTGCGTCTGCGTCATACCTGACGCTATCATGCACAGTACCTGGTACTCCCGGTCGGTCAACTGCTCGTGGAGCGCTCCGACTGAAGAGGTGCCCAGCGCGCCGGCAATTTTTTCGGCAAGTGTTGCACTGACGTATATGCCGCCTGTGAACACCTTGCGGATGGCCACAATCAGTTCGTCCGGTGCACTATCTTTCGTCAGGTACCCGGCTGCGCCCAAGCGGAGGGCCCGTACCGCATACTGATCCTCAGGATACATGCTCAATACGAGCACGGTGAGTTTCTTCGGTAGTGATTTCAGTTCTTTCAGCACGTCCATACCACCTCTTCCTGGCATGGAGATGTCCAGCAGCACGATGTCATAGTCGTTCTTCTCTGCCATTTCCAGGGCTTCCTGGCAGTTCCTGGCCTCGCCGGCAACAACGATATCGCCAGTCTTCTCAAGAGTGTGCCGGATGCCTTCCCGCACGATGGCATGATCGTCTGCTACCAGCAATCGTATCATGACGTGGTACCATCCATTTCAAGAGGAATCTGGACATTCACGGTGGTCCTTTTACCCGGCTCGCTTTCTATCTCCAGTTTTCCTCCCCAGACCAGGATGCGCTCCTGGATGCCGACCAGCCCGAACGAATGCTCGCCGTTTATCTGCGACTCCTTCATTCCCACGCCGTTATCCTGCACCTGAAGACTCAGGACATGATCTTTTACACTGAGTCGGGCATCAATCATGCTTGCATCTGCATGCCGGGCCACGTTGGTCAATGTTTCCTGGAATATCCGAAACACCGCGGTTGTCATGTCGTTGTCGAGATCGATTGTTGCAGGTTTAAAGGAAACTGTGCAGGATATGCCGGTCCGTCTTTCGAATTCCTCCGCCTGCCACTCCATGGCAGCGGTCAAGCCAAGATGATCAAGGATCCCCGGGCGCAGTTCGAGGGATATTCTCTTCACGGCATGCATCGTCGATTCAAGCATCTTGTCCATGGATTCTGCCTTCTCCGCAGCCTCTAGCAGATCTTCGGACATCACTTTCCGCAGCAAAGAAAGCTCCATCCTCATGGCAGTCAGGGACTGTCCCAGTTCATCATGGACCTCACGGGCGATCCGGCTCCGCTCCTGTTCTCCAACCTTCTGGAGATGGACGGACAGACTGCGCAGCCGTTCGTTAGCCGCCATGAGCGATGCGGTCCGCTCTGCCACATCGACTTCCAGCCGATTATTCAAAGCACGCAATGCTTCCTCAGCCTCCTTACGCGCGGTTATGTCGCGAGCCACCAGAATGGCCCGCTCGACTTGGCTATCAGCTAGAATCGGCGCAAGTCGGACCAGATACCAGCGCATTTCGCCACCCTTGCCAGTCCCCTGAGCTTCATAGTCTTTTGGCTCGTTTGTAATAAAGACCTGATCGAGTGCATTTCGCATAACAGAATGATATTCTTGCGGTGTCCATTTGCAAAAGTCCTGACCTAACACATCGGTTAAATCATAGCCATCCAGGACACGGCTCATAAACGTGAAATGTCCATTGCGATCCAATTCAGCTATGACATCAGGAGCATTCTCAGTCACCACGCGCAAACGCGATTCGCTCGCCCGCAAAGCCTCTTCTGTCAGTATCCGTTGAGCGATCTCATATTCAAGCTGCGCATTCATCTTCTTCAACACTGATTCATTTCGCATAAAATAAATAATGATTGGAGCGACGATCATAGGGACGAATAACGAATCAATAGCACCCACTCTCAACATATCCAGGAGGTCTATTCCCTGGACAAATCTGTGCTGAATCATGCTTATGAGAGCCGTGAATAGTTCGGATATCACAACCGAGATCCAGATGAAATGCCACGGATTAAAAGACTTCCCTTGGGAAGTATTGTTTTCGATCATGAATGTCTCCCTACCAGTGCTAAGCACCTTTTTGGGGGAGTTTGCCCATTTGTATCAGTATAAAACATGAAATTATTTTACTGTATTGTCCTCACGCTTGAAATCCTACTCAGGTAGGGGGTACTGGAGAAATTAAGGAGACAATTCGTTGGGACCGTAAAGTAAATAGAGGCAATGTCTAAATTCCAGACTAACAGAGAGAGGAGTCGGTTTGGGCTTCGGCGTGGGTGTTTGGTTCAAGGGCTAGACCGCATGGTAGCCGTTAGTGAAAACCCGTTTATTATGTCGGTGGATACTGCATGCCGTCCCCTTCAGTGATGGTCTCTTTGCTGACGTAGCAGCAATAACTACATCCTACCCCTTGGCAAAACCACGGGGAATATCACTCTCTGTCCATTTGAATTTTTTTTCTGCTGCCCGGCCGACTTCAGCAATTATTTCTTGCAGAGGCATCCCGGTCTTCTGGGCCAGTTTCCGGCAGTCCTCGTATTCAGGAATACACTTCGTGAGACCACTGCCGGAATTAGAGACCTTTACGCCGGCCGTGCCGTATCGTGTCCGCACCTTCTTTATCTTCCGCTCCATCGTCACCCTTTCCGTGTCATAAAAGCGCACGCCAATGGTAGCGGTCTCGCGGAGGATGATATCTATAAGTGTGTCCTTTCTTTTTTCGTGACAAAGAACAGTCAGCAGCGCTCCGGGACGGGATTTTTTCATTATTACCTGAGTCAGAAAAACATCGGCAGCGCCTGCTTCAAAGAGCCGTTCCATGACAAATTCAAATACCTGCGGGTTCATATCGTCGATATTCGTCTCGATGACCGTCACGGACTCATTACTGACTCTCTCTTTAGCCTCGATGACAAAGAGCCTAAGCAGATTCGGCCACCCGGCAGGGTCCGCATCCCCCGCTCCGGTCCCTATAGTGGTGATAGTGCAATGAGGCATCGGGCCAAACCCCGAAGAAGTATCTGAAATTATGGCTGCTCCTGTAGGGGTCGTCAATTCAAAGGAAGGCCCTGACGAGTGGCATGGAATACCCTTCAGAAGTTCAGCCGTTGCAGGAGCAGGCACAGGCAGTATCCCGTGGGTCGTTCTTGCAGACCCTCCGCCAAGGTTGACAGAAGAGGCCAGCACCCTGTCTACGCCGAGATGTGACAGTCCGAGCAGAGTTCCGAAAATATCGACGAGACAGTCTACCCCGGCCAGTTCGTGAAGATGGGTCTTGTTGATGGGACTGCCGTGGACCCTGGATTCCGCTTCAAAGATTTTTTTGAAAATTCCGAGGCCCTGCAGCTTTATTTTTTCAGGCAGTAAGGAGCCACCAATGATTTTCCTGATGTCCTGCCACAGTCTTACCCCAGGCTTATTTTTCCCCTTTCCGGAACCAAGTATGACATCAACCTTTGTCGCAGCTATGCCGGACCTCGTGACCCTCCTCTCCTCAAGCCGGTATCCCCTTACAGGAAGCGCCTTCAGGCCTTTTCCGATCACCTTCAAAGGCACCCCAGCGTCAACCAGGGCCCCAAGACACATGTCCCCGCTGATGCCTGAAAAACAATCAAAATATGCTATTTTCACCTGCTCCCTTTGATCCAAAAAATGCGTTTAAATAAAACCACAGAGTTCAAAGAGGTATTTCCAGCTTTAATAAGACTTTCAGTTTTGAACAATCCTCTGTGTACTCTGTGGTCAATTGCATTGTTCGGATTAACCTGTCTATTTGATATCCAAAAATGGCCTGACATCTTTCCCGAAATCCAGTGCTGAAAAATACCTGCCGATAGCGGTCCGGTATTCTCCGATCGATTGCATCGCCTCTGCTGCAAGCCTAAACCTTTGCTCCAGACTGATCCGGCCGTCCTGGTTTTTCAGTGATTTTATAAATCCCCCATACTGGGACGTCGAAGTCAATACAGCGATGCTGTGCCAGTTT
>Ga0102851_10001735_pt1 | contig 12744 bp, 6 predicted proteins | sample Mud3Dept3metaG_FD_79558 | JGI IMG/M metagenome (GOLD analysis project Ga0102851, IMG submission 79558) | Freshwater wetland microbial communities from Ohio, USA, analyzing the effect of biotic and abiotic controls - Mud 3 Core 4 Depth 3... | ecosystem: Environmental > Aquatic > Freshwater >... | reverse complement strand
GCCGGGCCCCCGCCTGCCGCAGCCGCGCGCACACCGTGCGCACGATGATCTCCAGTTGGTCGATCCCGCGGCTGCCGACGCCGACGGCCACCCGGTCGCCGGGGCGGATGCCGCTGGCGGGCAACAGCGCGTCAAGCTCGCGGTGGACCGCCTCCGCGACGTCGGCGATCGCCTGGCGGCTGAAGTTCATGCGCACGCGGTGAAACTCCGGAAACTCAAAATCGGACTCGATGAAGGCAGGGTATCTCATGGAGGCCATCTCTTGTCAGAACGCCGGCCGTGACAAACCCGGCAGATTGCGTTAAAATTTATAAATCGCTTGCCGATGTCTCCTGCGTTGATGTTGAATTTCGACTCGGATAAACATGAAACCTGAAAAGCCCACCCTGGAGCTGTTCAAAGGCGTGATGCTGGCTCACATGATTCTGGGCCTGCACGTCGTCCTCATCTGCCTGATCGGGCTGATCGTGATCTTCTTTGGCGGCATCGCGCGCTACTGGGCCTGGATTTTCCTGGTCGGCCTCGCGCTCACAGCGCTGGGCGCCTACTTCATCTACCGCAAGCTGAAGACCCAGGGCCGTGACCTGATTCGCGACCTGCACGGTGTTTCGGTGCCTTCGGGCAGCACTCTCGAAGTCAGTTTTCTGGGCGGACTGGCATCGGTGAAATTCGGGCGGCCGGCGGCCGCATCGGCTCCGGAGATCGCCGCCCCCTCCGCTCCCGCCCTGCTCGAAGACCCGGAAACCCAACGGCTGCGCGAACTGACCCATTTGGCCCAGCTCTATGAGAAAGAGCTCATCACCCGCGAAGAATTCGAGCGCGCCAAGCGGACCTTGCTCAGCTCCGCTCATCGGACAGGATTCGGACCCGGGACATCAAAATAGTGAAATCGGCTTCCGGCAGCGGCTCCCACGGCTGCCGCGGCAGAAACTGGATAAAGGATTTGACCCCGGGAGTGAACACCTTGCCGCCCTGAATCTTGGGCTGTTTCAATCGGTATTTGAACTCTCCGCCGAGATCGAGAAGCAGGTCGAGGTCATCGTTCTCTTCGAGCAACTGCACCAGGAGCGCATTGCGGGCTCGTCCTCGGCCCTGCAAGCGGCGGCCGCCGCGTCCCTCGAAAACCTCGATGATCGTGTCCGTCAGCTCCACCCCCGTCGCCGCATCATCGGAGATCAAAACCGCGCGCTCGGCGAGGTATCGGCCTTCTGCAAACGGTATCCATTCTCCCATCGTTTCCGCCTTCCTCGGCTGATTGAAAGCACCATCGGTAGAGGCCGGAGTCCAAAAACCCAATGATTAGAGTGTGACCCTGGCATTCACCCATTTCGGAATATCCAGAGCGATCTGCAGGGCGTGATTGAGCAGGTCGATCTTTTTCGGGGAGAGACTGCCCACATAATTGGTCAGGATCGACTGGGACAGGCTGACCAACTCATTGCAGTGAATGCTGCTCTCGTGTTACAAGCCTTCCTCGACGCCGATCAAGACCTGTATTGACAACCCGTCATGCATTGAATAAACCGGGGCGCATATGACCGTCGAGAAGCGGGATTCGATACGAACCAAGCGGCGGACAACAGCAAAGACGCGCTGTTTTTTCGGGTCTCTACTCGAAGGATGTGCAACTCGGTCGAGATCCCCGTTTTTCACGGGATCACCTGAAATGCCAAGACATCGGCCGCCTCGATGTTCAGGCGATCCGCATGCCGGTTGATGATAGCGAGATCTTTCTTGTTCTGCTCATCGCGAATCAGCTTTGCGATGTAAGAGCGAATGGCCGTTTCGATAAAATCGGAGCTATTTTTTCATCCCCCGACCGCTTAGCGATAGCCTCCAGGACATCCTCTGACAAGGTTATAGATGTGTTCCTTTTCTTACTACGATTATACCTATGGTAATCTTAACCTGTCAAGAACCCGATTGAAACAGGCAATGGTTTAAAATGATGGGTCCACCACAGAAGCGCAGAGCGCACAGAGAACTGCTTTTGGGCAAGAGAATAAAAAAATGACTACTCTCTGTGCCCTCCCTGCCTCCGTGGTGAATGGTTCTCTGATAGCGGATGTGCCCTGAGACCACCGATCTAGAAACGTTCCTTGAAATGGAATTAGAAGAGAAGAAAATAGAAGATAATGAAATAGACGGGTCTGGCCCTTACCTGGGTGCCATTCGGTTGCCGACTCAACCGTTTTTGTAATCCGCAAAACTTGAGGGCGCCCAGCGCACTGTCTCTTGAAAAACTCTATCGAGTCATGCATTGTTACAGGAACTCAAAGCCATGGGTCTAAGAAAAAGCGGTCTCAGCGTAGAAGGTTCACGCCGAGCGAGAAGACGGTCGGATTTTAGGTGATGGTCTCCAGAAACGCCTGGACAAGATCATCCGTGAGTTTTCCAGTGCCATGTTGCCATGGTCCCGGCAGAAGGGCGTGATCACCTGCTCGTCGGACCGCAAGGTGTTTTTAAGGTTGGCAATAAATTAGTCGGGGCAATTATTTTCTGGTGCACAAACATTCAAGTATTCCCTATCAGAGGAAAAATAGCCATGTTTCCGAAAAAGCTTATCACGATATCCATTGCTTTTATTTTTGCCATAATTTTTTCCTCGTGCAATCAAAATCGGGAGGAAAAAGCCGCTGAACGATATAGAGATATGGTGAAATCATCGACCGGTAAGACTATCAGCGTTAGCGAAGCAATGGAAATGTTGAAAAATTTGGAAGATAGAAAAATCGTTAAATCTGATGAAATTGAGCAGGCGTTGAATTTGTTGAAAGCCAAATATGACTACAAAATATTCCCCCCTGAAGAATTACAGGGCAAAATGATCTTCAGCTTTATCATCAAAGATTATCTAATGAATGATGAAAAGCACATTCTATTTGTCGGCCAGCTGGACGACATTACGAATGAGGAGGGACAATTCACAATTCATTTTTTCTCGCAGCTGCAATTATCGGATTGGCGGGGCAGAAAAAGAGCCCATTTTCATCTCAGAAGCCCTGTCGAAAGCATTGAATCTATCATTCAAAACCCTCCCGCTGAACCACAGGCGTTTACCGGCTTTCAAAAGCAATACTTTGTGATTTGCAAAATTAGCGACCTTAATAAGGTGACATCTAATTACCAGATCAATTCTGACATCGAGAGAATTGGTTCCGAGATTCTCGTAGATACCCCGACTGAGTACCAAATCGAGGGGGACTTAGTCGAAATTATTCCTTATCCTAAATGAAATTATCATGAATAGGGTCGGGCCAGCCTGCTGACCGCGGCCGGATAGGCTCGCTGGGTGTTGGTGGAGAGGTTCTTCAGCTCCATGGCTCTGATCATTTTCTGACGCAGCTCAGTCTGGCGACACCTGCTGGGTTTGGGGTTGAAAGACATCCGGAAGGTATCCTGACCGGATCAGGGGGAAAAGAAACGACGAATAAGGCGGGCAGCCGTTACCGGCTGATTGTTGCGAGTGAAACAGTTACCGCGAAGCGGTTTCGTAGGGCGGGGAGGGCTCCAACCCTTCCCGACCCCTATCACCATCCGACAAATCACCAAGCTTGTCGATTTGTGATATGTCCCAAACTGATGGGGTGTTACACGACGATTGATTTGTGAGATGTGCGTCTACCGCAAATCCCAACAAGAAATACTTGATTGACAGTATTTACCCGACTTGCCAGCAGCGATAAAGTATGACCATCGCGGCAATCGGGCGCAGCTCTCCTCTCTCCTTCCCCTGCGATCTAGTGACGATGCCGCCAAAAATAATTTTATGCTGTTGTAACTCGAAACACTTTTATTTTTTGCCGCTGTCCATATTTATTACAAGAAAGAGTGCTAAGCGGCCATCACGTTAACACGGTTCAAAGTCCAGAATGAAAATCCCGGCTGGTCGCTGGCCCTCGCCGAGGAGGCGCTGATGGAACGACTGGAGCTACACGAGCGTCTGGCTGCCATCACAGCCGGCCTGACGCCAGCTCGTGGCGTCTCGAAGGCGCAGCTTGACGAGTTGCGCCAACTGCTGGCTGTCGAGTTGCGCGAGTCGGCTGTCCCCGTTTGGCGAGCTGCGGTCAGCAGGAGCGCAGCGGTCGCGCATGACCGCATCGACTGGGAGACCGTCGCACCAGAACTGCGCGCTGAAATCGAGCGCGCGCTCGACGGGGCGCCGCCCGCCGCTGCGGAGATGGGCGCGCGCGTGGGTACGCGTGTGGCGCGCCGAACGCTGCCGTTTTCCAGCAGTGCGGAGCCCGATTCTGTCCCCGAATGGGCGGCCGGCCGCAAAGTGGAGCGGACGCTCGGTCCCTTCGTCGATCGCGACGGACGCCCCGTCTGGTTCGATATCTTTGCAATCGTCCGGCAAGTGTCGCTCGTTCGGGCGCCGTCCGCGACGCCGCTTCTGACGCTGCCGCTGCGCGGGTTCGCTATAGGCCCTGCAACCAACTACGAGCTCCCTGCCGGAAGCGTGTGGATCCTGAGTCGCTCGCTTACGACGGCCGCACCGGCCGGTGGGTACAGCGGCATCCGCATCAAGAAAGGACGGCTGCGCCTATCGGTGAAGCCCTCGATAGCCGGTTTGACGCTTACCATCCCGAGCGGCACCCGTGTCACGCTGGAGCTGGAACTCGACCCACCGGCGCCTGCGGCACCCGCCCCATCGCCTGGCAAAGACGCGCACGCGTCGAGTGTTGAAGCACCTAAGGCCGCGACATTCGTATTTACCGCTGCGGGGGGTGTGCTCCGCGCTGCCTCAGACGCTGCGCTCAAGGTCTTCGGCGCGGGCTTTGCGCTCCAACGGAAGCCCGCATCCGCCAGCTACGAACCGTCGCTCAACCGGGTGCTGCTTCCATTTACCGTTAAGCCCGGAGACCTCGCCATCGCGGGCACTCAGTCCGATCTCCTCAACGTCAGGGGCACGGCGCGCGTGACGCTGGGCGCGTGGGCGCTCCCGGTGGCCGTCACCGCGGCCGACCCGCTCGGAGAGGCGTCGGGCGCCGGCGCGCTCGTGCTCGCCGCGAGCGCAGGATTGCGGTCGAAGTGGCGTGGACTCGAGACCAGCCCCGGCAGCCCGGTCGATCTCGGACCGTTGTTCTTGCTAGCCGAAACGGATCGCGTTGCAATCGTCGCGAATCAAGCCACCGGCGCCGGCGCCAGCCAGGCGCTCCGGATGTGGGAGATTCCGAACGCGGGACACGCCGAGATGCAGTTGCGTTTTGAACGCATGCGGTTCCGGTTCGAATCGTTGGCCGGCCAGCTCGACGCCGTTCTGGTGACGAGCACGCTTCAAGCGGCTGTCGATCGCCCAGTGCCCGCAAGCGGCCAGCGGTTCACGCTCCGGAGTTCGGACGCGACGACGGTTTTGTGGGACGATGCGACGGCGCCGCACGCGCTCGGGGTTGCAACGCTCTCGCCGCCGCCCGGGGTTGAGGCCACAGCGCTCGCGATGAGAAATGCCCTCCTCACCGTGGCGCCGCCCACGCTCCTGCTTTTTTACGGTCGACTTGCTGGCGCCGATCAGGTCGAGGGCGGCGCGTTGGCGCTCTTCTTCCGGCTGCTTCACTTCCTGTTCACGCTCCCTGATCCGTACGCGACGAGCCAGCGAACGCCGGCACGCCTTGCGGGGACGGCGCCACCGACTGTCAGTGCGGCACCCGCCGCGCTCGTGAGGTCGATGGTTGCCTGGACGAAACCCAGCGGACCGCAGCTCAGTTTCGCGCTGCTGATCCCGGGCGGACCGCAAGCGACGGCGCTGCTCGCGCAGCCAGGCGCGCCAACCGCAAGGGCCTCGGGCACCGAGGTCACGTTTTTCTCCCTCGCCGTGCCGGCGCCGGGCGCGAATCTCGACGCGGCTCAGTTGCTGAATCCGCAGCAGGCACGCGAAGAAGATCGACAGGCGCTTCAGCGGCTCCGGGCGATTTTCGAGCGCGCCGCAGGTCCGACGCGCGAATCAGTTGTGCTCATCGACGTGTCCACGAACGTCGATCAATTCGGTGTGGCCTGGGGGCTGCGACGGCGCGACGCTGCCGGCGTTCCGAGCGTGCCCCTCCAGATCGACGGGCTCGACGTTGTCAGTCCCGGGCAGAACAGCCGGCTGTTCTTGCTGCCGCAGTTTCAGTGGGAACCGCTGCGCAACCTGCCGAACCCGAACATCTTGTTTTTCTTTCCCGATCGACTGGCATCCGGCGATGATGGCAGCGCCACGCTGTTCGGATCGAATACGGTCCGCCTCGTGCCCATCCGGCCCGATCGTGTCCTCGATAATTTGGTGGCCGAGTTCAACGATCGCCTGCGCCCCCAGCCCGTCGGTGCGCGCTTCACGCTGCCCTTCGGCATCGAGGCGGCCGCCAGACTGACGCCGCGAATCGACGTGGCCCCCAATACCTGGGCAGGCTTCAACGTGGTCCGTCCGAGGAGCGTCACTGCAAAGTTCACGGGAGGCTTGCAGCTCTCGGTCACCGCGCACTCGTCGGTGACGGGTCCGACGGTGATGAGTCCCTCCCTGCCGGGCGCCGCCTGGCAAACGCGTAACGGCGTCGATCCGGCGACCGGCGCGCCCAATGGCTTCAGCGTGCTGCGCGGCGACATCGCCAACCCGGGCGCCGAGAAGTTCTTCAATGACGAGATGGGGCCGGGCAGCCCGAACGCCAAAGTCCCGGTGGTGCGCGTCGATTTCGCCGGTTACGGCGCCAGCACGTTCAGCCAGTGGTTCAATCCCAATGCCGTCGCCAGCGTCAGCCAGGTGCGCTTTGACGTCTTCGTCGCGCGCACGGCCTACGAAGTCGTGCAGATCGCCAGCGTGCTGTATCCGTGGGCGGTTCCGGTCGTGCGCACGATCACGCTTGAGCGACGGAAGGAGGCGCGGGTCACTCGAGCGGACAGCGGGTGGGTAGCGACCGGGCCAGGCATCTATCGCTATCCCGCGAATGACCCCGCGATCCTGCCACCGCCGCCGCCTGAATGGACCCCCATCGAGACGCATCCCGGTGTCGTCGGCGGCGCGTTCAACGTGCGGCGGATTCGTGAAACCGGCCGCGTCATCACGCGGGTGATCGGCACGGAGACCATCGAGCTGCTCGAGGTCCGTTTCGACGCGGACATGCAGATCGAGGGGGTAACCACCGGGCAGATCCAGGGAACGGATCTGGTGCCCAGCATCGATCAGATCGGGTTCGTCCAGCGCTCACCGAAGGGTCACCCATTGGTGCCGCAGCACCTGGCGGCGATCATGGCCGACGAAGGACCGATGGGCGGGCCCGTAAACTGCGAGATCGAGATCGCTGACTCCGGGCAGATGATGCACGTCGTCCGCGTGGATGTCGCTGCGTCGCAGCCCCTACCGGCTGGCGTGCCCGAGTTTGCCGCGGCGGCGCGTGGATCGCTGGCGCTGCCCGAAGACGGCGCGACCTGGTCGGCGGTGCGGCGATCGGCGACGGCGGACGAGTTCGAGCCGGTCGATCCGATCTCGGGTACGCCGCTCCTTCGCCAAGGCAGGGCGTCGAATCCCCCGGCGGCATCGCCTTTTTACCGCCTGTCGGATCCACGCGATCTGCTCCGCGAGTCAGCGCCCGATTTCGAGTTCGGACTGCTGCAGACCTCGGACGGCCATCAGTTCCTGCTGCCACGGCCGCGCATCCAGCAGGGCGCCACGTCGATCACAACGACCGAGCGGTCGCTGCTGGCCGATGCCTACGCGCGCTCGACGTCCGCGGGCCTCTTCCCCAAGCGCTCGAGTTGTTTCGTTGGACAGGTGACGAACGAACTCCAGATGGTGGGCGGCCGCTACCGGTTGGGACCGGCAACGACCGGCAGCTTCGACACCATCGCCGGCGGTGTGCGCGAGATCATCGACGGCGACGCGCTCGCCATTCGCACGCGCTACGCGGGATCGATTCGCTACACGCTCGATCCGGCGCTGCCGAAGACGTGGGATGTAGCCGTTGACGCCGTCACGACGTCCCTCGATCTTGGACCCTTCCAAGATTTGATGGGCGTCCGGCACGACTATCGAATCGACGCCGGCCAGACCGCGAAACTGCTCAATCCGGAGCCGATCTACGCACCGTTCCTCGATCCGGTCGTTGACATCCTCGAATTTCTCAGCAAGCTGCTCGGCATCGACAACATCTTCGAAGTGCTGGCCGTTCAGAGTTCGTTCAAGTTCCAGGCGACGGCGCAGTACCCGATCGAAGGCCCCGGCAACGACTACATCGATTTCGGAGCCATGAAGATCAAGGGGAAGCTGCAGACCGGCTTCGGCTGGAGCGAGAAGGACCACTGGTTCGGCTTTTTCAAGGTGGATCTCGGGTTGAAAGTGGTCGTACTGCCGCCGATCTTCGCGAACGGCAAGGTGGCGCTGAGCCTGAAGGGTACGGAGCTCACGGGCCAGGAAGTCACGATCCGCGTCATCTGGGGCGCAGCGGTCGAGGCCAAGCTCGGACCGATTGGAGTCTCGGCCGAGTTCAACTACGGCATCGAGGTCATCGTCGTCGAGGGCGGCACGTGGCAGATCGGACTCCTGGTGCAGGTCGTCGGGAAGGCGGACGTCTTCATCGCGAAAGTGACGATCAAGCTCGAGCTGATGGCCGCCATCAAGCGGCTGCCGCCGCCGAACGAGAAGGTCGAAGCGATCGGCCAGGCGAAATTCGCGGCGGAGGTCGAGATCTGCTGGTTCCTGACCATCAGCGTCGAGTACGACATCGAGTACCGCGAGGAACTTTCGATTTGACGCGGCGATCCGGAAAGGAGTGCATGACGTGGCATACGTTGCTCCCGAACGACTGACATTGCTGCCGTTTCCTCAGGCGTGGACGGATGGCGTGCTGTCGCTGCGCGCCGTTGTGCTGCCGCGCGGGACGCCCATGGAGTCGCTGATCACGGGTGTGCCCGGGTTAGACGACGCACCGGCGTTCGCGGACGGCGGGATTCAGCTCGAGGCGAGGTTGATTCCGTCGCTCACCAAGCTCCCCGATCCGGCCGATGTGACCGCGATTCGCGATCTCGGAGTCACGTCCCCGGCTGATCGACGGCCGTTGTTCGAGGCCGTCGAAGCGCAGTTCGTGATCGATCCGGTCTTGGAAGCGGCCACGAAGAATCCGCGGCGCGCGGGACGACAGATCAAAAAACTGCTGACGCCCAGCTACCTCAACGCTTTTCCTTTTGCGGGACCGCGGACGCCGTTCGCCGTGCTCGGCGACGAGTACGCATGTGCGATGCGGCGAGCCTGTCAGCTCGGCAAGCCGCCCGGCCCGCCGCCATCGAACAAGACCGTCTGGGGACGCGTGATCTCGCAGTGTCTGCGGCAGCCGCTGCTCGCCGAGCAGATGGGGCTGCTGTTCCGCGCGGACCTGACGCCCGATGCGAACTTCTTCGCGAACGGCGGCTGGCTGTTTCTCGGCCTCCGCGCGACCAGCGCGTACGCCGAGCATGCCGCCGCGCAGCCCGAGCTCGTTGCCGCCTACGCCGCCCGCATTCCGGCGTTGTCCGGGAACCGGACGCTGTTCGCGCCCGTGCTCTTCCCGGTCACCTCCACGCCGCCGCCGGGCGACTACGACGAGATCTTCGCAGAGACCGCCGGCTATGATGACGGGTTCGCGAAGATCGTCCATGCCGCGCAGCAGACGACCGGGATGCCGATCGGACTCGAATCGAACCAAACCGCACAAGGACCTGCGCCGCCGCCCGTGCGCGACACCGGCATCCAACTCGGCTGGGATGACGAGCAACTGATCGTGTGGATGAATCGCCAGATCGCCGACCCCGCGAGCGAGCCGCGCCAGAGTCCGATGGCCGTGCGCGGCTTTCGCATTGACGTGCGGGAAGAAGGTGATGCAGAGTTTCATTCCGTCATGCAGGTGGAAGCGGATCTCACCGTAGGCGGGCAGGGCATCGGCCACTTCGAGGGGGAATTGAACGTCGAGGTCGCTCCGCTGCAGCTCGAAAACCAGGAAGACGGAGAATACTGGACCCCCGCCTACTTCACTCAGTGGCAGGGGCGATCGCTCGTAACTGAGGACACGGTGGACCTGAAGCTCTCCGGGCATCCCGGGACGCTCGGAAACTACACCCCGGTGGATGACCGGGCGGTCGCGCTGCGATACGGGCGTACGTATCAGTTCCGCGTCCGCTTCGCCGATCTCTCGGGCGGGGGGCCGTTGCCCGACGCGGTGCCGGTAAACGCGGCGCCGGCGCCCATCGCCACACGGCCGTTTCGTCGCTTCGTGCCGCCGGGACTCCCGCGTGTGGAGGGCGCGGCCGCTGCGCCGGATGCGCTCAATCCGCCCAATCAATTGACGATCACGCGTCCGACCGTGAGTTATCCTACGGCTGTGTTTACCGGGGCTTCGGACGCCGAGAACAGACTACTCGCCGACGCCCAGCGGATCAAAGATGACGGACTGCGCGATGCTCCCGGGATTCCCGATCCTGATGTTGAAACCGCCGAAATCTCCGTCGCCGTCGTCGGGCTCCGATTCGACTCGGCGAACGATGGCACGGGCGTGCCGCCGGTCCGCACCATCTATACGACGAACCGGGCGTTTCCGAACGATCCCGACGAGCCGCTCGTTGTGGAGTTGGATTGGCTCGACGTGGCGGACGTGGCGACGATCATCGCGCCCGCTAACGGCCCGATCCCGGTGCCGCGCGCGCGCGAGGTGATCGTGACCGTGCGCGCCGTCGGCCGATCCGATCCCGGACTCGACTACTTCGGTTCAGAGGCGGCACGGTTCGGCGACGCCGCTTCGGTCCAGATGTTCGCGGCCGGTCTCGATGAACGGGAGTTCTTCGTGCCAGACGCCGCAGCAAGGCAGCTTCGATGCGTGCTGCTCCGGCCGCAGGAAAAGGAAACGCAAGCGCTGCTCGCGCGGCTGCGTGCCAGCGGGCGGGGGACCGAGGCGGACACGAGCCCTTTGCACCTCCTCGCCGAAGAGCTCGGCCTCGAGACCTCGGGGCGCGCATTGTGGGCCGAGCCCGGCCGGCGGGTGATCTTCGCCGGTTCGCGCGATCTGGCCCACGTGCTGTCCCCGGATGGGTCAGCCGTGACGTTTTCATCGGAAGCGGACCTCACCGATCGGTGGATCGCCGTTCTCACCGTCGCCATCCGGCGCGACTGGACGTGGAACGGAAGTGACCGCGTTGCCGTTGAGGTGGCTCGCGCGCACGCGGGGGTGATTGGCCGCATCCGAATGCCGCGCAGCGTGAATCCCGAGGTCTTCCAGACGCCGGAGATTGCCGGAGCGCCGGTCGATCGCGCCGCCACGTATCTCGTGTTCATCGATGTCTTGGATCCGAAGCCGGTGCCGCCGTCACATCCCGGGGAGCTCTCGCTCGCCTACACGCTGACGCCGATCTTCCGGCATCCGCCCGAACAGCAGGATCCACCGCTGGCGCTCGATATCCATCTGCCCATCGCAGCGCCACCCACGCAGACACCGCAGCTCGTCTCTGCAGGCGTCGCACTCTCGCCCTACGAACGAGCCGACGACTACTCGACGACCCGCACACGCACGCGTCTGCTCTGGCTTGAGTTCGCCGCCGCTCCCGATAATCCGGCAGATGCTTACTTCGCACGCGTGCTGGCGTACGCGCCCGATCCGATGCTGACGCAAGAGACACCCGTCTCGCCGCCGCCCGAACCGCCACTGCCGATTTCGCCGGAGTTCATCCGGGTCATCCGGCCCGGACAATCCGACGATCGCGCGGGGCTTGCCGCGATGCAGCGGCTTCTGCCGACGAACTCGCCGAGGCACTTCCTGGTGCCGCTGCCGCCCGGCCGCGAGCAAACGAGCCTTGACCTTCTGGGCTTCTTCGTCTACGAGTTGCGGCTGGGCCACTTTCAAGGATGGTCAACGGCGCGCGCGCGATTCGGCCCGCCACTGAGAGTCAGCGGTGTCCAACATCCGGCGCCGCCGCTGAGCTGCGAAGCATTCCGTACGCCTGCCGGCATTACCGCCTCGGCACCTTACGCGACCCCCGTGTACGAAGGCCGCTCCCTGCTGCCGTCCGTGCCGGCGACGAACATCTGGGTTCTCCTCTACGCACAGGTCACGCAGGCAGACGGAGAGGACCATCGCAACATCCTGCTGTCGTGCCGTCCGGCGCCGCTACGTCGAAAGCACGATCGAGGCCGCGCCGTTTCGCCGAGAGGCGACGCACGCTGGTCGCAGTCGGAGATCGAGGCCGCGCTGGCGTCGCTGGGTTTGCCCAAATCCAGTCCGCTCAGTGTGCTCGCCGTTGAGCTGTTGCCGGAAGTCAACCGTGCGCCGGATCCACTCGGAAGCGATCTCGGGACGACGAGGGTGCTTCGCTCGTCGCGATTGGTATCGGTCCCGCCGGTATGCGTTCAACCGCCGTGTCCGGTTTGATCGGCATCTACGCCAACGGCAGCGACTGCGCAATGCAGTTCGGCGAATCGCTTTGCGGCAGTGGCGTCAAGGCCCTACCCCGCGGCACATCGTTTTCAGTATCCCCAAGATCCTGCGCTGCTGCTTTTTGTATGACCGCAAGCGGCTCACTGATCTGAGCCGTTGCGGCTGGGAGTGTTTGAAGGCCTATTTCACTTCCTGCTCAAGACATAACGATGCGCTGCCCGGCGCTGTGATAAACCCCAACAAAACCGATTACCGCAATCCGCAACCGAAGGTTTTTTTCCTGTTTGTTTCCCGTGCAACACCCTGTATTCGCGATTTTTTCCTTTTTAATAAGTGGTACAGACTCTTGCAGAAATGTGAAAAAACGTGGTAATGGCTGGGG
>Ga0102851_10001734_pt1 | contig 12748 bp, 10 predicted proteins | sample Mud3Dept3metaG_FD_79558 | JGI IMG/M metagenome (GOLD analysis project Ga0102851, IMG submission 79558) | Freshwater wetland microbial communities from Ohio, USA, analyzing the effect of biotic and abiotic controls - Mud 3 Core 4 Depth 3... | ecosystem: Environmental > Aquatic > Freshwater >... | reverse complement strand
GCACCGAGCATCGCGACCAGCGCGGCGGTCAGGAACAACAGCTGGAAGAGGTCGGTCGCGAGTCCACGCGAGAGCGCGAAGGGCAGCCCCGACGTCAACAGCACGAGCGCCGCCGGCAACGCCCACGCCGGATCGGCGAAACACCGGGCCGCGCGGTACACGACGAGCGCCGTTGCGACCAGCGCGAGTTGCTCGACGAAGCGACCGCCAAATTCGGTCGGACCGAAAAGCGTGTAGCCGAGCGAGGCCGCCCAGTAGGTGAGCGGCGGCTTGTCGAGATGCGGCACGCCGCCGAGACGCGGGACCAGCCAATCGCCGGTCGCCCACATCTCGCGACCGATCGCGAGGTAGCGCGCGTCGGTCGAGTCCAACGCGCCCATCCGGCCGAGACCGGGGACCAACAGCAATACGCCGAAGGCCAGTACTGCGATCGGGCCCGCGGCGCGCTTCAACGCAGGTGCTCACGTCGTCTGCCGGAGTCGCCGCCGCCGTGGGCGCTGCCGACGCTTAGTGCCGCACGGTGAACCGCCGTCTCGACTGCGAAGTCCACCACGCAGACCCCCGGACGCTCGATGCTGTCCCATCGACGTGCGCGCGGCAATGACGTGGCGCCGGAAGCGGAGTGCAGGGGCGAGCGAAGTCGATGAGGTCGTGCGAAGTTTCTCGTCCGAGGGGGTCCATGCAGCGCAGCGAGTCGCGCATTCTGACGACGCACGCCGGCAGTCTGCCACGCCCGCGTGCGCTGGTGGATCGCTTCGTGCGCGCGAGTCGCGGGGAAGCCGTCGACGCGGCGGCGCAGGATCGCGACGTACTCGCCGCCACCGAGCGCGCGGTGGCGCAGCAGCTCACCTGCGGTGTGGACATCGGCAACGACGGCGAGCAATCGCGCGAGAGCTTCTTCACCTACGTGCGCCACCGCCTGAGCGGCTTCGGCGGCCAGGCGCAGCGACCGCTGATGCGCGACCTCGCGCTGCATCCGGGCTTTCTGGAACTGATGCTCCCCCACTATACGCGCGGTTCGGTGAGCTTGCTGACGGCGCCGAAGGCGGTCGGCGCCGTGCGCTACCAGAACCGTGCGCCGCTCGATGCCGATCTCGCGCGCTTCGCGGCCGTCGCGGCGGCGCAGCCGCAGCGCTTCGCCGAGACGTTCTGGACGGTGCCGTCGCCCGGGATCGTGGCGTGTGCGATGCAGAACGAGCACTACGCGTCGCTCGGGGAGTACGTGGACGCCGTCGCCGCGGCGTTGCAGACCGAATACGAGGCCGTCGCCGCCGCGGGTCACGTACTGCAGATCGACGCGCCGGATCTCGCGATGGAGCGCCACACGCTCTTCGCCGACCGCCCGGAGCAGGAGTTCTTCGACTTCGTCGACGCCACCGTTGCGGCGCTCAATCGCGCGCTCGCGAAGATTCCGCCCGCACGCGTGCGACTGCACGTGTGCTGGGGCAACTACGAGGGACCGCACACCTGCGACGTGCCGCTCGCGTCGCTGCTGCCGCACCTGGTGCCCGCGCGCGTCGGCGCCATCGTGCTCTCGATGGCGAATCCGCGTCACGCCCACGAACACCGCGTGCTGGCGCGCCAGGCGCTGCCCGCGTCGTGGCTGCTGATCGCGGGTGTGATCGACACCACCACGAACTACGTCGAGCACCCGGAGGTAGTCGCGGAGCGCATCGAGCGGGCCGCGCGTGCGATCGGCGATCCGCACCGCGTGCTCGCCGGCACAGACTGCGGCTTCGACACGGCTGCGGGCATGGGGCAGGTGGCGGACGACGTGGTGTGGGCGAAGCTTCGCGCGCTGCGGGCCGGTGCGGAGCTCGCGAGCCAGCGCCTGTTGTGACCGCATCGTGACGTTTCGCGGTGTCGCGCTGCGCCTCGTGGCGGTGATCGTCGTGGCGACCGCGCTGCCGGTCGCCGCGCTGCGCTTCGTGCCGCCCTTCACGACCGCGTTCATGCTCGCGCACAAGTGGCCGCTGGCGCGCGCCGGCGACGCCTGCGACGACATTCTCTACGAGTGGGTGCCGCGCCGCGCGATTGGACGCAACGTGTTCCGCGCCGTGATCGCGGCCGAGGACCAGCGCTTCGCCGCGCACCACGGCTTCGACTTCGACGCGATCGGGGACGCCATCGAGGACCGCGACGCCAACGGGAACTCGCGCGGCGCGAGCACGATCTCCCAGCAGGTCGCGAAGAACGTCTTCCTCTGGCCGGGACGGAGCTTTCTTCGCAAGGGGCTCGAGGCCTGGCTCACGATCTGGATCGAGGCGCTCTGGCCGAAGCAGCGGATTCTCGAGGTCTACGTGAACGTCGCGCAGTTCGGTCGCTGCACCTTCGGGGTCGGCGCGGCCAGCCGTGTCTTCTTCCGGAAGCCGAGTTCGGCGCTCACGCCGGGCGAGGCAGCCCTGTTGGCCGCCGTGCTGCCCAATCCGACCAAGCGCCGCGTCGATCTGCCGTCCAGCCGGGTTCGGTCTCGGGCAGCCTGGATCGCGCATCAGGCCGGCCGCGTCGAGATCCCGGACTGAGCAGCCGGCGCGGTGGTCTGCCGCGGATCCTCGCGGCGCCTTCCAGCGCGGATGAGGATCCCGCGATCGCTCGAGCTTGTCAGGGCACGCGATGCCCTCGACGATGTCGACGTCGGCCGGGGCATCCACCGATCAGGTCTCGCGCTCGGCACCATCATCAGCGCCGCCAGCATTGCAATGCGCACTGAAACTCTCACCTTGCTCGGGAACGCTCAGCCCGAAATGCGAAGCCAGGCCTGGAAGAGGCGCTTCACGCGCGGCGTGAGCCGCGTCCGCGTGTAGAGGCCGGAGGTCGCCTTGATCGCCTCGGCCTGCGTGGGATAGGGGTGGATCACGTTGGTGAACGCGCCGAGTCCGACGCCGTTCACCATCGCCACGGTGAGTTCGCTGATCATCTCGCCCGCGTGGGCGGCGACGATCGTGGCGCCCAGGATCTCGCCGCTGCCCTTGCGGACGTGGATCTTCACGACGCCCTCTTCCTCGCCGTCGGTGACGGCGCGGTTCGCCTTGGCGATCGGCACCTGGTAGGTGTCGATCGCGATGCCGCGCTCGCGCGCATCGCGCTCGTAGAGGCCGACGTGCGCGATCTCGGGATCGGTGTAGGTGCACCACGGCATCACGAGCGACGAGAGCTTCTTGCGGCCGAGGAAGAGCGCGTTCTGGACCACGATCTTGGCGGCGGCGTCCGCCGCGTGCGTGAACTTCCAGTCCATGCACACATCGCCCGCGGCGTAGATGCGGCGGTTCGCGGTGCGCAGGCGATCGTCCACTTTCACGCCGCGGCGCGCGTCGAACTCGACGCCCACGGACTCGAGTCCGAGACCGTCCACGTTCGGTGCGCGGCCGGCGCCGACCAGGATCTCGTCGACGACGATCTCTTCGAGGCGCTCGTCGCGCACGAAGTGGAGGACCTTCTCGTCGCCCTTGCGCGCGACCTTGCGGATCGCGGCTCCGAGCACGAGCTCGACGCCCTCGCGCACCAGCACGTTCTGCACGATCTCGGCCGCGTCGGGATCCTCGCGCGTCAGGATCTGGGGCGCGAACTCGAGCAGGCTCACACGCGAACCGAGCCGGGAGAACGCCTGGGCCAGCTCGCAGCCGATCGGGCCGGCTCCGATCACCGCGAGTCGCTTCGGTCGTTCGGTCAGCTCGAAGACCGTTTCGTTGGTGAGGTAGCCGGCTTCGGCGAGTCCCTCGATCGGCGGCGCGGTGGCGCGCGCGCCTGTCGCGATCACCGCCTTCTTGAAGCGGAGCGCGGTGCCATCGACGTCGACCGTACCCGGACCTGCGAATCGTGCATTGCCGAAAAACACGTCCACGCCGAACTCGCTGCGGTAGCGCGCCGCAGAGTCGTCGTGGCTGATGCGTGCGCGGATGCGTCGCATCCGCTCCATCGCCGCGCCGAAGTCGGGCAGCAGATCCGGAGATACGCCGAGACCCAGTTCGCGCGCCATGCGCGCTTCGTGAACGCGACGCGCTGCGCGAATCACGGACTTCGAAGGTACGCACCCGACGTTGAGACAATCGCCTCCCATCAGGTGTCGCTCGACCAGCGCGACGCGGGCTCCCAGGCTCGACGCCACGAGCGAGGTGATGAGTCCGGCCGTTCCGGCACCGATCACCACCAGGTTGTAACGCCCGGACGGCTTTGGGTTCATCCAATCGGACGGATGGATGTTCGCGACGAGCGCCTCGTTGTGGCTGTCGCGCGGCAGTACGTGAACGGGATCGGACATCGATGAGTCTCCGGGCCGGGCTCACAGCCGGGCAGCGAGTGAGAAAAGAGCAAGGCGGTGTCGGCCTGCTAGCCGACCGTCGCCTCTGCGAGCGCCCGGCGCGCGATCCGGGTCACGAGCACGGTGACGAGCGCGGTGGCTGCGAGGCCGACCCCCCATGACAGGTAGTAGCCGGCTCCCCGCTGCACTTCCCCGCCGCCCGCGAGCGCAGCCACCTCGCCCACGACTTTGCCCGAGTAAACATAGAGAAGTGTCCCGGGAAGCATGCCGAGCGAGGCGACCGCGTAATCCCAGAGCCTGACGCGCGTGAGTCCGAGTGCGTAGTTCAGCAGATTGAACGGAAAGACCGGCGACAGCCGGAGCAGGAAGACGATGCGACGTCCTTCGCGCTCGACCGCGCGGTCGATCGCGGCGAAGCGCGCATCGCCCTCGACTCGCCGAGCGATGCTGTCGCGCGCGAGGTAGCGCGCCACCAGGAAGGCCGCGATCGATCCGAGCGTCGCGGCCGCGAACACGAGGAGGGTTCCCTCCACCAGCCCGAAGATCGCTCCGGCGGCGAGTGTCAGCACGGACCCGGGGACGAAGGCGACCGTTGCCAGCGCATACCCCACGACGAACGCCGCCGGACCCCACGGACCGAGGTCTTCGACCCAATTCGCGAAGCGTGGCACGTAGGCCCCCACCTCGCGTCCGAGTGCGATCACTGCGACGAGCGCTGCCACGGCGAGGGCGATCTTCCCGTACGGAATTCGCGACCCCACCGGCTCCCGCGCTGTCTCTGCAATCACCTGGGTTTCCTCCTCACTCATCGTCCGGCTCGCGCGTAGTTCCTCGAGCGGACACCCTGAAAATACGGCCGAGCGAGTGATTTCGTTACCGCAGCGGGACTCGTGTCACTCAGCCCTGGATGGCGGACTCGCTGGACGGCCCGCCACGCGGAGCATGCTGCGAATCAGACCCTGAGTTGGTTACACCTGCGCTTTCGACGATCTCCCTGCACCGGGGGCGCCGGGATGGCTCGCGAACAACGCGCGCAGCCGCTCGACCGCCGCCGCATCGCCCACCACGAGCAACTGATCGCCGCTGCGCAGCGTCTCGCCGGGCAGCGGGCTCGGGATCGTCGCCTCGCCGCGCCGCACTGCGACGATGCTCGCGCCGGTGCAGCTTCGAATCGCGAGTTCTTCGATCGAGCGACCGGCCGCCGGGCCGTCCGGCACCTCGACCCACTCACTCGCCGTTTCGCGCAGGATCTCACCGAGCCACGGGTCGAACAAACCCGCTGCCGGGCTGCGCAGCGCCTCGTAGCCCTGATCGCGCAGTTCCCCGCTGAAGCGCTCGACGGCGTCGCCGGGGATGCCCAGGCTGCGCAGCACGGCGCCGAGCATGTCGAGGGTGGCCTCGTACTCCTCGGCGACGACGAGCGATGCGCCGAGCGCGTAGAGATCGTCGACCTCCTTCACGTAGCGCGTTCGCACCACGATGTGCGCGTGCGGCGCGCGTGCCCGCACCAGCGCGGTGGCCCGGCGCGTCGCCGTCGGATCGGAGATCGCGATCGAGACCACGCGCGCGCGATCGACGCGAGCCGTCTCGAGGATGGGTGGGCGCGTCGCGTCGCCGAACACGATCGGCTCGCCGGCATTGCGCGCGGCGCCGATCGTGTGCGGGTTGGATTCGATGATCGCGTACGGCACGCCCGCGGCGCGCAGGCCGCGCGCCAGCGTGCGGCCGGTGAGGCCGAAGCCCACGAGTACGACGACGGGATCGCTCCTGCTCTCCGTGCCACGTTTCGCTGCGCGCTGGATGCGATCGGCGCCGCGCGTCGCGAGATCCGCGAGACGGGGTGCGGCGGCGACCAGGAACGGCGTAGCGAGGAGTGTGACGATCGAGCCCGCCACGAAGACCTCGTGCAGTCGGTCGTCCAGCAGACCGGCGCTGGCGGCGGCGGCGGCGAGTACGAACGAGAACTCTCCCGTCTGCGCGAGGCCGAGCCCCGTGCGCACGGCGGTGCGCGTTTCCTGTCGCGCGACGAGACTCACGGCCGCGATCACGACGCCCGCCTTGATCCCCAGCACCGCGACCACGTACGCCAGCACCGCGGGCGCTTCGTTGCGCAGCACGGCCGGGTCGAAGAGCATCCCGACGCTCGTAAAGAAAACTGCCAGCAGTACGCCACGCAGCGGCACCAGTTCGGCTTGCACCTGATGTGCGTAGTGTGACGAAGCGAGCGCCACGCCCGCGGAAAAGGCACCGACCGCGAGCGTCAGGCCCATGTGCTCGGCCGCGACCGCCGAGCCCAACGCCAGCAGGAACGCGAGCAGGCTCATCAACTCGCTCGAACGCAGCGCTGCGACCCGGTACAGCAGCCAGGGAAAGAAGAGGCGCGCTGCGATCACCAGCACCCCGAGCGCCAGCACCGCTTTGCCCAGCACCCACGCGATCGGCAGCGCCGACGCGGGCACTTCGCCGGCCAGGATCGGCACGCCGATCAGCATCGGGACGATGCAGAGATCCTGGAAGATCAGGATGCCCACGGAGAGCCGCCCGTGCGGCGTGTCGATCTCGCCGCGTTGGGCGAGCAGTCGCATCACCAACGCCGTGCTCGACATCGAGACGAGTCCGCCCAACACGAGCGCAGTGCTGGGCGCGACGCCGAGCGCCGTTGCGATCGCGGTGACGGCGGCGATCGTGAGCCCGACCTGGGCCGCGCCGGCCGCGAGGGTCGCGCGGCCGAAGCGGCGCAGCGCGTCGAGCGGAAGTTCCAGCCCGATCTCGAAGAGCAGGAACACGACGCCCAACTCCGCGAGGCCGCGGATCTCCCGCGCGTCGCTGACCACGCCGAGTCCCCCCGGTCCGAGCAGCGCTCCCATCACCAGGAAGCCGCCGATCGCCGGCAATTGCAGGCGCTCGAAGAGCGCGACGCCCAGCGTGGCGATCGCCACCACGATCACCAGCTGGAAGAGCAGTTCCGATTGGCCCACGCGACCCACCATAGCGGTCCGTCAGGCGCGATCGGCGCGGCGAGCCGAGCGAAGCTAGGTTCGCGCCCCTCCGATCCGTTCCCAGCGCCCTCTGCGAAGGAGTCTGCGATGCATCCGTTCCGCTTCGGCGTCCAGTGCGCGAGTCTGCCGTCCGAGGGTTTCGCCGCGCGCGTGCAGCGCATCGAGGCGCTCGGCTACTCGACGCTGTTCTGCCCCGATCACTTCTCGCCGCAGTGGGATCCGACCGTGCTGCTCGCCGGCGTGGCTGCGGTGACTACGCGTTTGCGCGTCGGCTCGCTGGTCTACGGCGTCGACTACCGCCATCCGGTGATCTACGCCAAGCAGGCGGCGTCGCTGCACCTGCTGTCGCGCGGGCGCCACGAGTTCGGCATCGGCGCGGGCTGGATGGAGACGGACTACGAGCAGGCCGGCATCAGCTACGACTCACCCGGCACGCGCATCGAGCGGCTCGAAGAGACCCTGCAGATCGCACTTGGCATGTGGAGCCGGGATACCTTCTCGTTCGCGGGCAAGCACTACTCGATCAAGGACGTGCCGAAGGCGGGCACGCTGCCGGCCGGCGAACGGCCGCGGATCCTGGTGGGAGGCGGCGGCAAGCGACTGCTTTCGGTGGCAGGTCGCTACGCGGACATCGTCGGCATCAACCCGTCGCTGCCCGAAGGCAAGGTCACCGCGACGACGCCCGCCGACCAGAGCCCCGAGCGCGTGCGCGAGAAGGTTTCCTGGGTGCGCGCCGCCGCAGAGAAAGCCGGCCGTGACCCGAACGCCATCGAGCTGCAGGCGCTCTCGTTCGTGCTCGCGATCACGGATACACCGAACGCACTGCGCGAAGCGCTCGCGCGGTCGAGCGGCATGACGGTGGAGCAGGTCGCCGATTGTCCGCTGTTCCTGACCGGTTCGGCCGCCGAGATCCAGGACCGACTCGCGAAGCGGCGCGAGCAGACCGGCATCTCGTACGTCGTGATCCAGGGCGAGGGGATCGAGCAGGTCGAGCGCTTCGCCGCCGAAGTGATGGCGCCGCTCGGCACGCGCTGACGGGTGCGCTCGCGCGGGCGACTACAACTCGCCGAGCGGGCGCGTGAAGACGTCCCTCGCGCGCTCGCCGAGCGCATCGACGCGGCTGCCGAGGGTCTGGGTCGCAGCGGCAACGGGCGAGACCAAGACGAACGCCGCGCCGCCGGCGGCGAGCGACACGAAGCCGATCGGGCGCATCACGAGCAGGTCGGCCGCGATCGCGAGCGGACCCCAGATGCCACCCGGCCGGTGCACCGCCGCGATCGGCGCCTCATCCGTCGCATAACTGGGCAATGCGGTCGGCGTCGTCAGCGGCAGCTCGGCCGCTGCTGCCGGCACCTCGGCCGCTGCTGCCGGCTCCTCGGCGCTCGCCCGCTCCGGCCCGGGTACGCCGACCTCCTCGCGGGCTTCGTCGGCGCGCGCGGCCGGCGCAGCAATCCACGCGAGCGCGATGGCGAGCACGATTCCAGGCAGCCGGCGGTCGAGTTGGCAGGCGGACGTCATGTTGGGTCTCCCTCGGCGCCGCAGTCTACCAGCCATGCGAAGCCGGCCCACTGCTTGCCAGAGCAGTCGCCGTTTTGGTAGACGGGGTCGTGTCGTCTTCCCCGACCACGCTCGGCATCGACCTCGGCACCTCGGGCGTGAAGGCCGTGCTCGCCGACGCCAGCGACTGCGTCGCCGCGTCGGCGAGCGCGCCCCTCGAAGTTGCGCGCCCGCATCCGGCGTGGTCGGAACAGAACCCGGAGGACTGGTGGAGCGCGGCGAACGCCGCCGTGCGCGAGCTTCGCCAGCACGCGCCGGCCGCACTGCGCGCGGTGCGCGCGGTCGGCCTCTCGGGACAGATGCACGGCGCGACCCTGCTCGACGCGCGCGACGCGGTGCTGCGTCCGGCCATCTTGTGGAACGACGGCCGCAGCGCCGCCGAATGCGAGGCGCTGGAACGCGCGGAGCCTGCGTCGCGCGCGATCACCGGCAATCTCGCAATGCCCGGCTTCACGGCGCCGAAGCTGCTCTGGGTGCGCGCGCATGAGCCCGACGTCTTCGCACGCGTGCGGCGGGTGTTGCTGCCGAAGGACTGGCTGCGCCTGCGCATGACCGGCGATCGCGCGACCGATTGTTCCGACGCTTCGGGCACACTGTGGCTCGACGTCGCGAAACGGAGCTGGTCGCCCGCGATGCTCGCCGCCTGCGGGCTCGACGAGCGCGCGATGCCGCGCGTCTTCGAGGGCAGCGAGGCAACGGGCCGGCTGCGCGCGGAGGTGGCGAACGCGTGGGGCGTGGGCTGCGTTCCCGTCGCGGCGGGCGCGGGCGACCAGGCGGCGGGAGCTGTCGGGGCGGGCGTCGTGCAGGCGGGTCGCGCGTCGCTCGCGCTCGGCACCTCGGGCGTCCTCTTCGTCGCGGGCGATCGCTTCCAGCCGAACCCCGCTCGGGCCGTGCACGCGTTCTGCCACTGCCTGCCCGGCCGCTGGCACCAGATGGCGGTGCTGCTCTCGGCGGCGAGCTGTCTCGCGTGGGTGACGCGGCTCGTCGGCGCGACGAGCGAAGCCGCGCTGCTCGCCGAAGTGGAAGCGCAGGATCGGCCCGCTGCCGGCGCGCTGCTCTTCCTTCCGTATCTCTCCGGCGAGCGCACGCCGCACAACGATCCCGCCGCGCGCGGCGTCTTCTTCGGGCTCTCGCACGACACGGATCGCGCGACGCTCGCGCGCGCCGTGCTCGAAGGCGTGGCCTTCGCGTTCGCCGACGCGCAGCAGGCGCTGTTCGAAGCCGGCGCCGTGCTGCGCGAGATGTCCGTGGTGGGCGGCGGTGCGCGCAGCGCGATCTGGGGACGCATCCTGGCCTCGGTGCTCGATCGCGAACTCATCGTTCGCGCGGGGGCCGACGTGGGTCCCGCGCTCGGCGCCGCGCGACTCGCCCGGCTCGCCGTCTCGGGCGAGCGCGCCGAGGACGTGTGCACGGCGCCGCCGGTCGCGCGCGTGCTCGAACCCGATCCGACGCTGCGCGATTCCTACCGTGCGCCGCTCGAACGCTGGCGTGCGCTCTATGCTCGCTTGCGCCCGGCCTTCGCCGACGCGCGGGCCGAAGCGGCTCGAGGAGAATCGCGATGACGCATTTCCCGGACGTCGACCGGGTCCGTTTCGAAGGTCCCGACACCGAGCACCCGCTCGCGTTCCGCTACTACGACCGCAATCGCGTCGTGCTCGGCAAGCGAATGGAAGACCACGCGCGCTTCGCCGTCTGCTTCTGGCACAGCTTCTGCTGGCCGGGCAGCGACGTATTCGGCGCCGGCACCTTCGAGCGCCCGTGGCTCGCCGCGGGCGAGGACGCGCTCGAACTCGCCGAACTCAAGATCGACGCCGCCTTCGAGTTCTTCACCAAGCTCGGTGCACCGTTCTTCTGCTTCCACGATCGCGACATTGCGCCCGAAGGCGACACGCTGCGCGAGAGCCACGCGATCCTCGACCGGCTGCTCGAGCGCGTCGAGAAGGCGATGGCGCGCAGCGGGACGCGGCTGCTCTGGGGCACCGCGAACCTATTCAGCCACCCGCGCTACGCAGCGGGCGCCGCGACCAATCCCGATCCCGAGGTATTTGCGTACGCCGCCGCGCAGGTGAAGCACTGCCTCGAAGCGACCCAGCGCCTCGGCGGTGCGAACTACGTGCTGTGGGGCGGTCGCGAGGGCTACGAGACGCTGCTCAACACGAACCTGCGGCGCGAGCTCGATCAGCTCGGTCGCTTCCTGTGCCTGGTCGCGGAGCACAAGCAGAAGATCGGCTTCGCCGGCCCGCTGCTGATCGAACCCAAGCCCTTCGAGCCGACCAAGCACCAGTACGACCACGACGGCGCCGCCGTCTTCGCGTTCCTCCAGAACTACGGAATCGAACGCGAGTTCAAGCTGAACCTCGAAGTCAACCACGCGACGCTCGCGGGCCACGACTTCCAGCACGAGGTCGCCTACGCGATGGCCAACGGGATCTTCGGCAGCATCGACGCCAACCGCGGCGACGCGCGACTCGGCTGGGACACCGACCAGTTCCCGAACGACGCGCGCGAATGGGCGCTCGCCTGGTGCGAGATCCTGCGCGGCGGAGGCATGCACTCGGGTGGCTTCAACTTCGACGCCAAGCTGCGCCGCCAGAGCATCGATGCGACGGATCTGTTCCACGCCCACATCGGTGGCATGGACGCGATTGCGCGCGGCCTGCTCGCCGCGGAGGCGATGCTCGCAGACGGTCGCCTGCAGCGCTTCGTCGACGAGCGCTACGCGAGCTGGGACGGCGCACTAGGCCGCGAGATCCTTGCCGGCCGCCAGAGCCTGGTAGATCCGGCCGGCCACGTGCTCGCCAACGACCTCGAGCCGCACCCGCGCTCCGGCCGGCAGGAGATGCTGGAAAATCTGGTGAGCCGCTTCGTGTAGGCTTCGTCCGCGAGGAGAGAATCAAATTCCGCCCCCCGGGTTGCGCGGTCCGAATCCCTGCCGACCCAGCGACAAGTACAGCGCCGCCACCGGCGGCAGATCGAACCGCCCCACCATCCGCTGGACCGCCCGCTCGAGATGGCCTGCCAGTACCTGCCACGACGGGCAGCCCCGAATCGCATCGAGCTGCGCCGTCGTGTCCGGCGTGAACCGCGGTTTGGGATCCCGCCGCGTCCGCCGGCGAATCGGTCGCTCAACACCAGGAGATGACAGCACGGGCTCAGTCATGCCCGCAACAGCCAAGAAATGCGGAGTAGCTTCGGCGCACACTTCCCGGCTCGAGGCCCACCAGTCTTTGCCCATCCACCTCGGGTCCCCTGTTCTGCGGCGCCCTTTGCACATAGAAGCATGCTCATCGCAGCTCAGGTTCACCGCCATCATTGCTGTCGAAATCACCAAGACGTCACTCAGTATGACGAGGTATTCGCCGGTGATATCAGCGAGGGGCTCGCTCTATTGAGAGCCACCGGCCTCTTGCGGGGATACGTCCGGCGGCGCGGTCTCCAGATCGGAAGCAGAGGTGGGCTCCGAGGGCGGACCGGCCGCGACAGACGGCTCCAGGGTGACGAGAGTCTCGCCGCCGGGGCGAGCGATTGTCCAGCTCCCTAAATTGTTCTCCGAATCGTAGTGAGCCGTCGCCACCCGGTTCGTCTGTTTGCTCGCGTAGGCCTCGATTGGCCAGAAGATCAGCTCGGAAAGGAAAGCGGTGAAAACGTCACCGGCTATGTACAGGACCACACGCCCTTTCGACGCCTGGTGCGGCCCGTCCTTGTACTCGTAGTGAACCGTGGAGCCATCGGTCTCCTTGTATTCGCTGACCGGCCCGGTCTTGAGGAGATCCTCGACGTTCCGGCGGTGCATTCCGAGACTAATGTTCTCGTCGTGAACCGGGCCGGGGATCTTCGCTGCCGTTACGGTCGCACATCCGAGCTGGACCTCTAGGAAGGCTGCGCATAGAGAGCAGGTTCCGACTTTGCGGGCGGTGCGAGCGTACGATCCGAG
>Ga0102851_10001733_pt1 | contig 12751 bp, 7 predicted proteins | sample Mud3Dept3metaG_FD_79558 | JGI IMG/M metagenome (GOLD analysis project Ga0102851, IMG submission 79558) | Freshwater wetland microbial communities from Ohio, USA, analyzing the effect of biotic and abiotic controls - Mud 3 Core 4 Depth 3... | ecosystem: Environmental > Aquatic > Freshwater >... | reverse complement strand
ATTGCCCCCCTGCCCCCTAAAGGGGGGTTAATCCATAGTAAACAAATTTTCTAATGCACTGGATTTTAGCCCCCCTTCAGGGGGGGCGGGGGGGTATTTCATTGTAATCCGATCTCTTTCGCTACTTCCCTCATACCCATGATGCAATCGGCTATGAGGTCATCAAGGCTGACACCAAGCATTGCAGCTCCTTTTTCAATAACTGATCTGTCAACACCTGCTGCAAATCTCCTGTCATTCCATTTTTTCTTCACCGACTTTGCCTCCATGTCGAGGAGGCTTTTTGAAGGCCTTACCAGTGCGCTGGTCACTACCAGACCGGTGAGCTCATCCACGGCATAAATAGTCTTTTCAAGTTGAGTAACCGGCTCGACATCGGTAACAAGTCCCCAGCCATGGCTCAAAACAGCCCTGACATATTCCGGTGGCCAGTTATTCTCTTCAAGGATCTTTTTCGTCATGGTGCAATGCTGGTCGGGATACATCTCATAATCAAGATCATGGATCAGTCCGATGATCCCCCATTTCTCCTCATCCTCACCTGATTTCCTTGCCATATATCTCATTACGCCTTCCACGGCAAGAGCATGCTTTAAAAGGCTTTCCGTTTTATTGTATTTTCTGAATAGCTCGAGAGCTTCTTCCCTGACAGGTATGTAAGACATAATATTTAAGTTGGTTACAGTTAGAATTATCCGGTTACAATGTCAATGAATCAATCAGGGTTTTAATCTTATGACAGGGATTGTTTTTCTCATTCCAGGATATTCAATTTTCAGGTAGTAAACCGATGGAGCCAGGTGAATATTGTTCAGATTGAATTCATTGGTCCCGGGAATAATGACCTGTTCAAAATCCCACAGTTTTTTACCGGCAGGATTGATCAGTGAGATATGGGCTGTTGCATCAATCTCTGAATTTATGACGATATCAATCCATTCCGTGAATGGATTTGGGAATACTGTAAGAGGTTCGTCAATCTGAGTATTTTCGATATTTACCCTGAGTGTATCGTTAAAAAGATAATCATCATCGTTATTAAAGCTGTAGGCAACGAAGTCATATATCCCGTAACGGGACAGATTTGCGCGTGCGGTAAATGTAACGGTCACTGAATCACTGAATGGGATAAGCTTGTCGGGGAAATGCTGAACCACCGACATTCCATTATTTATTGAATATGCCAGGTTGAAACCATTGATTGTATCGGGACCAAAATTCAGTATCTTAATTGTTACCAGTTCTTTGCCTATTTTGTCCTTTTGAACCGGGTTCACGATCCTGGCTGCCACAAGATCCCTGTTAATGTACCCGACGGTTCCCGCTCCTGCAAAATCTATCATGTCGATCAATACGCAATCCTTTCCCTGAGAAACCGACTGGTCCTTTTTGAAGATCCATTCCAGTTTGTTATACCCGGCAGGAACAGGTATTGATTTCATTTCCCAGAGCGTCTCACCTGACTTTCTGAAAACTTCAGCATCATTGAGGTAAAAAATGAAAAAGTCATAATTTGTTTCGGAAGAGACCTGGTAATAGAACTTGACAGAATCAGCCTCAGCGTAATAGGTTCTGATAATAAGCGATGAGGTTTCGTTATGAGAGATCGCCCCTGACCGGGCCGATAAATTCCCGTCCTGGGAAGTTGTACTGGTAATTACCCATGGCTTTTTACTTATATTGATCCATGGGAAAACCCTGAAGCTGGACGATTCAAATGATTCCCTTATACGTCCGACCCTGAAGGTAAATTCCCTGGTAACCTGGTAAGGTCCGCAATCAAGCAGAGCAATTAAGGAAATAGTGGTTCCTGATCTGACAGTTTCTGACAATTTCACAAGCACAGCAATCTCACTTAATTCACCATTTTGCAGTATGCCTGAATTTTTAGTTGGTTCCAGGACCGTGATTTCTGCGTCGGGGCTTGTTATGCTGAATTGTCCTGAAGTGTTGCTACTTCCATCGTTCATAACAGAGAAAACCAGACTGAAAGTCTCTCCGGGATCTGCAATAAGGTCATTATCCCCGGTCTGGGAATCATCCATCAGGTAACTCAGGATATTCAGATCGGGAGCATGGACATAGATATCGATTTTGTAGTGTTTTTCTTCAGCATTATCCTTCAGCATCAGGTCGAGGGTAACTATTCCCTTGTCCGGAACATTCTCATCGATCGTAAATGACAGGTTATTGTCAGTAGAAATTTCAGAACCGGCAGGAAGAGTACCGATCATTGCAGAATCGGTATTGATGGTGATCCACTCCGAGGTTGATGTTATTCCGGCATACAGGTTTTTGGCATCCGTCAATCCAAGGTTGCTTATTGTAAGCTTCAGAGAAATGGTCTCTCCGAAATCCGCACGCCCATTGTTATTCTCCGCCTCGTCGTTTATTCCAAACCCTGTAAGGTTTACAAATTCTTTGCTGATATCAGAAAAATAAATGGTTTTAATCATTGGCTTCCTGTTCTGACCGGTGATTACGACAAGGCATGAATCGTCAGTTAATCCCGGTATTTCAAGAGTTACCGAACCTGACGGACTGGCAAATGTTGCATCCCAGAGAGTGTCTGAATGTGATACAGCCACATAAGAAAACGGTTCGGATGTAAAAGACCATGATTTAATATTGTTTGGAAGTGTATCAGGTATCTGGATGTTGAATGCCCCCGGAGTACCGATAACCGGAATTACGCTTGGATCGCCGACCAGATTGTATGTTTCCCAGTAATATTTCTTCCGTGAGGTTGTGCTGGAGCTCACTGCCAGGTTTCCTGCATAAACTACCTGTCCCATAGTATAATACCATTCTGAGGGAGGTTCGCTGTGAGTATGAAACAGCCGGTCGAGGGCGCCAGGGCCGGTAGTCTCAAAGGTGGGATCTTCAGAGGGTGTTCCCACACCTACAGCCCAGTGGAAATCTTCATTCCAGTACGAATCGTTTGAACAACCAATGAATCCTATTGCACCTTTTTCAGGTGATGTAACCATCCTGTTGCCCAGGGAGTGCATATTGTACCTGGATGTCTGGCAGGCATTGCTGATAACAAACGGATACATGTTCCTGTTTGAAAGCTTGCGGATATCCGAAGTATCAATGTTAATATGGAGCCATGCGGTGGACGATCCGTGTCCTGAATAATTTATAAAAGATGTTCCTTTATTGATCAGCTTCATCACGGAATCCTTGTGAGCTGGCTGGGTTTGCGGATAATAAAAATGATATTCATTGATATTGTTTTCCGGGGTAAGGTAGTTTGTAACAGCATATTTTGCCTGCCCGTTCATATAACTTGCATAACTGGCATCGTATCCTGTTGTAGTAAGGGCATTTGAATAAAATTTGTTTGTATCGGCAAATTCAAATTTTTCGTACCGGATTATTTTATTAAGAACGGTTTTAAGTTGACTGGTATCCTCAACAGGAAGTCTTCCAATGAACATCTCGGGAAGGTAATCACCGTTACCGTCAAATTCCCCGTAGTAGAGATCGGTGACATTACCGGTACCGTAATAAGGTACCAGCGAAGTACTTCCGATTATCAGAAGATATTCAGGATGAGGATTATCCTCGGTGGATGAATTGTAGAGATCAGTCAGTGTGCCTTTGATTTCCGTATAATTTTCTCCGGCGAAATCAGCTCCTTTGTACAGGACATCCAGCCTGAAACCTTTTTGTGTCTTCCATTTTATAAATGGAGCCAGCTGATCCTTAAAGGCTGTATCTGTCAGTATAACCATTCTAACCGGTTTATCGGAATAACCAGTTATCAGATCGGTTTCATAGTAGCTGAGAGTACCTTTGTCAAGAGATTCCCTGAAGAGAGCCGACTCGGGGAACAGGGTTTTAGTGCTTTTGGAGCCGGTGAAAATTATCTCAATTTTCATTGCGGTGATGACTTCAAGCACATTTGAATGAGGATTGTAACAGACAGGAGAGATAATCAGATTGGCAAGTTTATTCCCACGCAGAGTTCCGACCGGATCGATCCTGACAGTGTCGGATCTGAGAAAATCACGGGCTGAATAGCTTGATTTATCAAAGGCAAAAACTGGTTTTTTGGTCTGTGGCTCCTTGGTTTCACTCTCCTGGGCCGGAAATAGTATTCCGTCGATATTTTTTCTGGAGGGATTTATTTTTTCCGATCTTACTTTTGAGATCTTTATTTTGTATGTGCCGTTCTGAGGTATGGTTATCAGCCGGCTTAAGACAGGCAGTTCGGGTTTTCCGGGAGTTGAAGTGTATGTATGTCCGGGTATGGTGAGACGGTAGAAGGAACCATTATCATTCAGAAGAGAGGTAAGATCCAGCTCCGGCAGAATGTAATTAATCGTGAGGGAATGATCTTCAGCTATTACGCTGTTTTTCTGTAAATTACCATCAAAACGGACCCGGATGCTTTTTCCGGTCTGGCCGTTCGAAATGGTAGCAAAACCCGTAATAAAAACAAGGGCCCAAACCCGTTTATCTTTCCCTAAACACATTCAGTGTTAAATAATTAACGCTGTAACCTAAATACCCGGAGCAAGTTATTAAAATTCCATCATATAACGAATGCGGCAATAATAAATTTGAATAAAATAAGAAGATTTGTATTTTTATGCTAGTTTTCAGCATCTGAATATAAAAACCCATGAAAAGGCTTCTCCCTATTATCATTCTGAATACCTTGATTTCCGGCGCATTTGGGCAGATTAATAAATATGGCACTCCTGTAACAAAGAGTTATAGTATGGAGGTTACCCGGGGTGCAGAATATAACTGGTGCATCACAAAGGATAAATTCGGAGCAGTCTATTTCGGGAATGATAATAACCTGGTAATCAGATATGACGGGAGCACCTGGACTACAATTCCTGTTAAAAGGAATACTCCTACCATTGTGAGGGCAATCGGATCAGATGATTACGGGATTATTTATGTCGGAGGGCAGGATGAATTCGGCTATATAGAACCTGACTCGTCAGGAAAACGTGTTTATGTTTCATTGAACAATCGTATTCCCGGAGCAAAAGATCTTACCACCGGAGCATGGGGCGATTCAACAGCAGCCAGGTTAGCAGAACCTTCTGATTTTTCTATTGGAGACATATTCTCCCTTATTGTAAAAGGTCCAAGGGTCTATTACCTGAGTCCAAGGTCGCTGATAATATATGACAGGGCTGATGACGATCTGAGCTATATTAACCTGAGGCAGATGGGATTCAGGCAGGTAATGAGAATCTTTTCGGTTAATGATAAGATCATTCTCACTGATAATATTTTGGGATTAATTGAATTCAGGGATGGCGGGATCTATCAGCTGCCGGGTGGTGAATTTTTCAGATCAAAAAGGAGTCTTACCGTATTACCATACAGGAATGAAGAAGTGATTGTTGGAACCCTTACAACAGGAATTTACCTTTACAATTATTCCACGGGCTCCGTCGACAGCAGCTTCATAGGCTACAGAATGTTCAACAGGCTTAAAGAGCCGGGAGTTTATTGCGGCGTAAGGCTCTCTTCAGGGGAGATAGTGTTTGGTACCATGGGAGATGGATTGTACGTATTTGACAGTAACGGTAACTATACAGGACACTGGAACAATCAGAATACTGAGATGCAGGATAATACTATTTCTGCACTTTACGCTGATCCGGAAACCGGTTCTGAACTTTGGATCGCAACAATGAGCTTCATAACAAAGGCATATATAAACCTTCCTTTCAGCCAGTTTTCTGAAAAGTCAGGACTGGCGGGCGGAATTAATAATTTCTGTCAGTTTAACGGTTCTGTTTATGTTGCAACTGATAACGGTATTTTTAAGAGCGGCATAAATGAGGACGGAACAAGAATTTTCAGCCAGCTGAATAACATTACTGCCCAGGTCTTCCCCCTGCTGCCCGCAAAAGTCGGAAATGAAAGTTTTCTGCTTGCCGGCTCATTTAGCGGTGTATACAATATTGCGGCTGACGGAAGAATAACCACTCTTGAAGGGAACAAAATCGATGCTGAAAATGAAGTCGACAGGACTCCTATTGACACCCGGACCATCCTTCAGTCAAAAGTAAAAACCAACAGGTTTTATTTTGGACCGAATTCAGTCGGCCTTAGAATCCTTGATTATAACAACGGTATCTGGAAACATTTTAAAGATATCGGGAGCATTAATGGGACGATAGTTTTTATAAATGAACTTGATAACGGCGATCTGGTTGTCCTGGCACATTATCCGGAAGGTTTGTTCAGGGTCCCCTTCAATGATACTGTTTCGGTTAAGTACGGGCCTGATAAAGGTATCAGTGGGGAATTCAGCCTTAACTCACTTTCTGAAATCAAGGGGGATCTGATTTTATGCACCGGTAAAGGAATGCTGAAGCTGAATCCGGGAAGTGACTCCTGGATACCTTATGATGAACCTACCCGGGGTTATACTGAAAATGTAAATGTCGACAGATTTTTCCGGGATCCTGACGGTGATCTTTGGTTATCGGCCAACGAAGACCGGATTAATGAAATCCTTTTCTCGGAGAAAGGTGATACCCTGACAAAATTTAAGGGAGGAGTGTTAAATCTCTTACCTGATGTCAATCTGATGCATATCGGTTCTGTTGAAAACAAGATCTGGATTGCCAAGTCAAAGACTATTTATATTGTTGATAAAGAAAAGCTTGACCTGGCTTCACCTCCTGTTTTAACCCTTCTTACCAGGATTATCAACAAATCGGGGGGAATAGATTCCACTGTGATGAATGAGACTTTTTATTCTCTGGATGACAGAGGCAGAAGGTATCCTGTGACTTCAGCTCCCGGCGATAAGACTCCTGAATTCAGACATACATACAATTCTCCTTCATTCTACTGGACTACAACCTATATGGTTGATGAAGAGAGGATGCTGTACAGTTATATGCTGGAGGGATATGAAAATCAATGGTCTAAATGGGCAAAAATAGGTTATAAGGATTTTTCGAACCTCCGGTTCGGCCATTACACGTTCAGGGTAAAGGCAAAAACAGCTACCGGAATTGAATCTGAAGAGGCTTTCTTTAGTTTCACCATCCTTAAGCCATGGTACCTGAGAACCCTGATGTTGCTTCTGTATATAATCACCGCAATATTCCTGATCTTTGTAATTATAGCTGCCTATACTCTGAGGCTGAAAAATGAGAATATTCGTCTTGAGGGAATAATCGCAGAACGGACGGCCACCGTGGTAAAACAGAAAGAAGAACTCGAATCAAGCATACATTATGCAAGCCGGATTCAGATGGCACTGCTGCCTTCCGAGTCAATACTTGCGGAAAATATCAGGAACTACTTTATACTCTTCAAACCAAGAGATATTGTCAGCGGAGATTTTTACTGGATGACAAAAAAGGACGACAGGCTTTATATAGCTGCTGCCGATTGCACCGGTCACGGAGTTCCGGGTGCCTTTATGAGCCTTCTGGGCATGTCATTCCTCGATGAGATTATTGACAAGGAACTATCCCCGCGAGCTGATTTTGTCCTTAATAAGTTAAGACTGCATGTAACGGATTCTCTAAAACAGGTGGGCGGGGATAATGAGGCCAAGGATGGAATGGATCTGGCCCTTCTGGTAGTCGATTTCAAAGCACGCCGGATCGAATTTTCCGGAGCTTACAATCCCTGCTTCAGAGTGAGAAAACTATCTGAAAATGAAATTCAAAGCAGCAAGAATACCCCGGCCGGGTTGTCCGACGGTTCAATGTCGGACGGTAAATATATTCTCGAAACTGTTTACGCCAGTAAAATGCCGATCGGGATATCTTCGCTGATGAACGAAAAATTCGTTTTCTATGACTGGACTCTTGAAAAAGGAATATCGTACTATATGTTTTCTGATGGTTACATTGACCAGTTTGGAGGACCGAAGGGGCGTAAGTTTATGAAAAAGAATTTCAAGAGGCTGATACTTGAGATTCAGGATCTTCCAATGACCCGGCAGAAAGAGATACTTGAAAACAAACTGAGAGACTGGATGGGACAGTCATCCCAGATTGATGATATACTTGTGATGGGTATCAGAACCGAATGAAACCGTCAGTAAGATAATCTTAAGTTATTATATGATATTTATGATAAATTTGTTATGACCAGATTAAAACTTATTATACTCACACTAATTTTTTTCGCAATGCAAGCTACTGCAATTAATCAGGATATGCCTGCAGTTGACAGGATAAGTACTTCAGCAGGCGATGTTGAGATGCATTTCATAGGACACGGATCACTTATGTTTATGGTGAACGGCTTTTGTATTCATATTGATCCTGTCCGGAGTTCCGGAAACTATACTAAGCTTCCGAAAGCCGACCTGGTACTCGTAACTCATGACCATTACGACCATCTTGACAGCAAGTTGATAGCGGAACTACGCAAACCGGAAACTGTGATGCTGTGCCATCAGAAATGCATGGCAACTGTATCATGGTCCCGGACATTAGCGGCCGGAGAAAGTAAAACTGTGGGAGATATCACTGTTGAAGGGGTGCATGCCTATAATATTGTAAATATGAGGTCTCCCGGCCAGCCGTTCCATCCAAAAGGATCGGGGATCGGGTTCATTCTTGGAATAGGCGACAAAAAATTCTACATTGCCGGCGATACCGAAAATACACCGGAGATGAAGGCTCTTAAGGATATTGATGTTGCGTTCCTGCCAATGAATCTTCCTTATACGATGACTCCCGAAATGGTAGCTGACGCGGCCAATGCTTTTAAGCCAAAGATCCTTTATCCTTACCATTATGGTGATACAAACGCCGACAGATTAGTTAAATTATTGAAAGACACGGATACAGAAGTTAGAATCAGAAACTTAAAATAGTTGAATATGAGAAGAATAACCAGAAGAGGATTTTTGAAGACAGGAATAGCCGGTGCAGGGATAGTTGCATTCTCACCTGCAATAATAAACGCATCTGCAGCAGTCCAGGACAGGAATATTATCTACAGAACACTGGGCAAAACTGGTATCAAAGTCCCGGTGGTAAGCTTTGGCGTGATGAGGTCCGATAGTCCAAACCTGTGCAAAGCTGCATACGATAAAGGAATAAGGCTTTTTGATACTGCCCATGGGTACATGAACGGTAATAATGAAGCAATGCTTGGAACCCTGTTTAAAGATTTTCAGAGGAATTCCTTTATCCTTGCAACAAAAGTAAAGCCTGCAACCGACAGGGAAGGAAAACCCACTGACCAGACCTCGCCCGACAAGTTCCTTGAGATGTTCAATACGAGTCTTTCAAGACTCCAGATGGATTATGTCGATATTCTTTATGTTCATGATATCAGCAATCCGGAGATGTTGGAATATAAGCCTATTGTTAAGATTGTTAAGAAACTTAAGAGAGAAGGGAAAGCTAAGTTCATAGGATTTTCCACACACAGGAATGAACCGGCAGTGATCAGCGCTGCAGCAGATCTGAATACCTGGGATGTTATTCTTGCAACATACAATTACCGGCAGGCTTATGTTACAGATATCAATAACGCAATTAAGAAAGCCGCAGATTCCGGTATCGGAATTGTTGCAATGAAAACACTGGCAGGAGGAGGATGGCTCGACAAGGAGAAAACCAAACCCATGAATACAACCGCTGCGATCAAATGGGTTTTGTCAAATCCGGGCGTTGCAACAACAATTCCGGGTATGACAGATTTCGACCAGCTTGAGCTTAATCTGAAAATACTCGAAAATATAAGTCTTAACGAACAGGAAAAGAGCGATCTGCTGGCTTCTTTGGATGAGCCGGGACTATTCTGTTCAGGCTGTAAGCAGTGCTTACCTGAATGCCCGAACAATCTGCCTGTGCCTGACCTGATGCGTGCATACATGTATGCATACGGATATTCAAATCCTCTGATGGCAAAAACATTGCTTGGTGAGCTTGGAATAACGAACGATCCTTGTGGTAAGTGTGAAGTTTGTAATGTTCAGTGCTCAAGAAATTTCCGGATAAAGGAGAAAATATCAGATGTTTCAAGGCTTTCTAACGTACCTTCAGATTTTCTGTCCTGATTATTCGATTTTTTCAATTTTATCAATCATGAAAAATAAAATTCTCATTGGCGTCCTGTTTACCCTTATTTCAGGTTTTATATCCGGAGAGGATATTCAATTGCCTGAGTTGAAGGGATTTAAAATTTTAACTAAATATCCTGTTTATCAGCCTGATAATCTTTGGGATTTCATAAACGGTGCAGCTGAGGCATATCTGGCTCTGGGATTTGAAGAGCTTCATGTGGCTGAATATAAGAAGGGTAGAAATGTTATCAAGCTCGAAATTTACAGGCACAGGGATCATACTATGGCTTTTGGAATATATGCATCGGAGCGTTCCCCTTCATTCAATTTCACGAATCTCGGGGCACAGGGTTATATGGTTGATGGTGCAATTAACTTTTTTAAAGGGAACTATTATGTTAAGATCAGAACGTTTTCGGATAAACAGAAAATACTGGCGTCTGCCGAATCCCTGGCCCGAAGGGTTGCTGATCAGCTTCAGGGCGAGACCGGCATGCCGTCCCTCCTTGCAGAGTTCCCGGCAGAAGGGAAAAAGATCAATGAGGAGGCATATATTAATGAAAGTGTACTTGGGCACAGGTTCCTGAATTCAGCATTTAAAGCTTTATATGGGGTGGGTAATGATAACTTCAGCATTTTCCTGTTTAAATTGAACTCAGCAGCTGAGGCACACAAAACCGCTGAATCCTATCTTGCGACAGCCGGAATTGAAGCCGGTCCGTCTGGTGAGGGAAAATTCGTTTTCACCGATGGTTACAACGGAACTATATTTCTCTCATGGAAGGAAACCCTGATCGTAATTATTACCGGTCTGGCAAAGGATCAGGCCGATATTGCAGATAAATACACTTCAGAGATACTGAATTAAACTTCAAAACTCTCCCAGAGTTTCCGAAACGACTTTTTTCAGTGTAAGATAGGAATTAACAACCTGCAGGTCTTTATTATCATCAATTACATTCTGCGGAGGTTTGAAAAGCACACCGACCTCAGCTTTCCTGAGCATCTGGATGTCGTTATAAGAATCGCCAATAGCAATTACTTTGAAGTTAAGGTTCTGAAGCGCCTCCACAACTTTCATTTTTGCATCCGGTTGCCGCAGGTTATAGTCGGTAATGATTCCCTCCTTATCGATAGTAAGATGATGACAGAAAAGGACCGGCCAGCCCATCTTTTCAAGAAGGGGATCGGCAAATTCCCTGAAGGTGTCAGACACCACTATCAACTGCGCCTGTCTGTGGAGCCAGTTTATGAAATCCATGGCTCCCGGCATCAGTTCAAGTAGTGAAATTACTTTCTGAATATCATTTATTGTTATACTGTGCTGCCGGAGTATCTCCAGTCTTCGTTTCATAAGTGCATTATAATCATTAATATCACGGGTAGTCAGTTTGAGTTCATCTATTCCGGTCCATCTTGCCACATTGATCCATACTTCCGGTACAAGCACTCCTTCGAGATCACAACAAATAATATACATAGCTGAGGTTCTTTTACAGGTTTTTGAGAATATAATTTTTGAATTCACTATAGTCATTTCTTAAAGAAAGGTATTCCTCTTCCAGGGTCCTTATCCGGTCAAGGGAAGAAGGAGCAGAGGGGATGAAATTCAGTATCCGGAAGATCTCATCCGGGAATTTTGCAGGATGGGCAGTCTCCAGTGCGACGTAAATATTTTCATCCTCTGAGGCTGGCAGTTCATTTGCCATATAAATTTCCAGTCCTTTCCATGCTACTGCTCCGTGAGGTTCAAGCAGGATCCTGTGTTTTTCATAGGAGGAGGCAATGGTTTCCCTCGTTATTTCATCCGATATGCTCACTGCGAAGAAATCGTTCCGTATCCGGGCCAGATCGGGCGGACTGATTATGATTCCCGACTCATTCATGATGCCCCCATAGAGGGCGATGATCCTTGCCAGGTTGCCCGGGTGGCCAACATTCATTGCACTTGAAATGCAATTTATTGAGGGAGATATGATTTTATAAATGCCGGTTTTAAGATATTCGGGTACCTCGTTATTGGCATTTGTTGAAATGACAAGTTTTTGCACAGGCAAACCCATATCCCTTGCAATAACTCCTCCCATGAGATTTCCATAATTCCCTGATGGAACGCTAAATACAATAGGTTTATATCCCAGCTTTGACCAGGCATGGAAATAGTAAACCGACTGTGGAAGCAATCTTCCGATATTGATAGAGTTTGCTGATGTAAGCGAAATATGCGAAAGGTAAGGATCCAGGAATGCTTTCTTCACAAGCCTCTGGCAATCATCGAATTTTCCATCAATTGCTATAACCCGGATATTTCCTTTCAGGGTAGTCATCTGTTTCCGCTGTATGTCACTCACTTCCCCCGAGGGGAACAGGATCACCACATCAATGCTGCTGAGTCCGTGGAAAGCACTTGCCACTGCGCTTCCGGTATCGCCGGATGTGGCAGTCAGAATTGTATAATGGCGGTTTTCTGATGCAAGGAAGTGGTTCATCAGCCTGGCCATCATCCTGGCTGCAAAATCCTTGAACGAAGCAGTGGGTCCCTGATCAAGCCGCATCACGTAGCTTCTGCCGGATACAGGTTCAAGGGGAATATCAAAATCATATGCGTCCCTGCACAAGGATTTCAGGTTGTGATCCTCTATCTCAGTTTTTAAAAATTTATGCAGTATGTCAAATGCAATTTCAAAGTATTCTTTCGCGGCGAAGCTTTCCATCTCT
>Ga0102851_10001732_pt1 | contig 12759 bp, 7 predicted proteins | sample Mud3Dept3metaG_FD_79558 | JGI IMG/M metagenome (GOLD analysis project Ga0102851, IMG submission 79558) | Freshwater wetland microbial communities from Ohio, USA, analyzing the effect of biotic and abiotic controls - Mud 3 Core 4 Depth 3... | ecosystem: Environmental > Aquatic > Freshwater >... | reverse complement strand
TTCGGAGTTTCCGCAATTGCTGAAATTATATTCTTTGTCAAGCATTGCCATTTTTTTCTCGTCAGCTTCTGCCGGAATCTGGCGGATAAAATGCATCCACTCTTGAGTTGACCAATCTGCTTTTTTAACATTTAATTCTTTAGCTGTAGTGATTGTCATTATGGTTAGGGCTTTTTCAGCAACTTTCGCAAATCGGTCGGACTCAACTTTTACACAATTTTCAGGTATTCCTTTTCCGTAAACCCATTCATCAACATTGAATGTAATGTTATTCGGAACAAGAAGATTTGCATTCAGATAATCAACGAATATCTCAGTAGTTACAGGTTGAAATTCGTGCGCAGCAAAATAACCTTTTAAGAAAGGATCAAATTTTTCGCGACCAACGGCAGCTTCAAGCGTTTTTAAAAACAAAGCTCCTTTTATATATGCGATAGTAGTCATTCCTTCATCCGGATCACGGCCATCAAGATTCAATTTAAGATGTGTATCTTCCGGATGACTTCCTGCTAAAATATCTTCATTTTCATGTTGCAATTCTTGAAATTCAATAGACAAAAGCATATCAGAGTATTCTTTTCCATATACTTTTTCCATAATGCGGTTTTCTATATAAACAGTAAATCCTTCATTTAACCAAAAGTCATCCCATGTTGCATTTGTGACTAAGTTTCCTGACCATGAATGAGCAAGTTCATGAGCGATCAATGACACTAAAGAACGATCTCCGGCAAGAATTGTAGGAGTAGCAAAAGTTAATTTTGGATTCTCCATTCCACCAAAAGGAAAAGAAGGAGGAAGAACAATAATATCATATCGGCCCCATTTATATTCGCCATACAATTCTTCTGCTGCAACTACCATTTTTTCTACGTCGGCAAATTCATAAACGCATTTAGAGAGAACAGATGGTTCAGTATAAACACCTGTCCTTTCACCAAGTGATGCAAAAGCCAAATCACCGACTGCCAGAGCAATTAAATAAGTAGGAATGGGTTGATCCATTGCAAAATGATACTTACCGTCTTTTGTTTTTTCTGTTGGATTATCAGCACTCATTACTGCCATCAGGTTGGTTGGAACTTGTATGTCGGCGCTATAAGTAATTCGATTGCCGGGAGTATCCTGGCAAGGAATCCATGTTCTGGTTAATACAGCTTCTCCCTGTGTAAAAAGATAAGGATGTTTTTTACCAGCCGTTTGCTGCGGACTTAACCACTGCAAAGCATTTGACTGGGGAGAAGTTTCAAAATAAATTGTTACTTTTTTTGTTGTTGGTTTGATAGTTACTGTGAGTGGCGATCCCAATAATTCGTCATCTGCACCTAAAGTAAATGCAGTTGAAACAGTGTCAGAATCCAACAAAACTTTACTGATTATTTCATCATTCGCGTCGAAAATTATTTCCGTTGACCCTGACGTATTGTTGATATCGTGAACAACATTTCCGATTAAAACTTTTCTTTCAAAATCAACAGTAAGGTTTAAATGAAGATGTGTTGAGTTAACTTCATCAGTGTTTGAATAAGAGTGTTGATCATCCACAACAGCAGTCGTATCTGCAGCGATTGAATCATTCCGGGTTTCTGCTGTTTTTTCTGCCGGATTATTACAGGAAATCAGAACTAAAGTACTTATTATGCAAGTAAGTTTTAAGAATTTTATCATAGTAGGTTAACCAAAATAAGTATTGCGGGGTGCGAAGATAGAGTATTAAATACGTAAACAATTTCAAAATTATATCAACGGCTAAATCTTGCCGTTAAAGATTAGTATTTAGTGGATTAACGATTTAGAGCGAATATAAATTATCCAAAAACGTCCGAATTCAATTGAATTTATATAAATTCACGGCCTTAAAGTTTCCAGAAAACGGCTATGTCATTGAGTATGGAAGATTTAGATGTTAAACGATTTATTGAAGGATGCTGTTAATAGAGAGTTTTACTGCTGGTTGCAGAGAAATGATTCTAATGACTTGTAAATAAAAGGAACGTAATAACTCCAAAAAACGACCGGGACAATTATGCAATCAAACGCAAACATAGAGAAGTTTTTTCAATCAAAGGTTTTAGGCCACCCGGCGGGGTTATTTGTTTTATTCTTTACCGAAATGTGGGAACGATTTTCGTTCTACGGGATGCGGGTTTTGTTGATCCAATTCCTGATTATGTCATTTGTTGGTACCAATCCGGGGTGGGAATGGACGTCCGAAAATGCCGGGGCACTTTTCGGAACTTATGCAAGTTTGCTTTACCTGACACCGATTCTTGGAGGTATTATTGCTGATAAATTATTGGGGTATCGGGGTGCAGTAATTTTAGGGGCATTTATTATGATGCTTGGACATTTCTGCATGGCTCTTGAAACGGTTTGGTCGCTTTATGTCGGTTTAGGTTTGCTTGTGGTTGGAACCGGATTTTTTAAGCCAAATATTACGTCAATCATATCAGAAATGTACAAAGATCTTCCTAAGAAAAAGGATGGTGCTTATACCATTTTTTATATGGGGGTTAACGCGGGAGCTTTTTTTGGAATGTTGCTTTGTGGATACCTTGGTGAGAAAATAGGTTGGAGTTATGGGTTTGGGCTCGCTGGTATTTTTATGTTTTTTGGCGCTGTTCAGTTCTGGTTTGCTAAAAAACTCTTTGGAAAAATAGGTGATAAGCCTGCAAAAGAAACAAGAGCCGAAAAAGCAGCTAAAGTACTGGATTATATTCCTAATAAATTTACCGTTGCAGATCGTCTCCTGATTGCACTTACCGCTATAGTAGGTTTTGTTTTCCTGATCAATGATCCCTTGTCAAAAATTGCTTTAATAAATATTATGCCGGTGGGTTTTGGTGAGCAAACCTACACTATAGTCCTCGGTATATTAAGTGGTATAACGATAATTTTCCTTGTTCTTCTTGCATTAACATTTCGAAAGGGAATCAATCAAAAGCTTCTTCGCGCACGGCTCTTCACAACACTTGTTTTTTCGCTTGGAATGCTAGGTTTATGGATTGCATGTCATCATCCTGCTTTAAATGAAGACGGTACTCCGTATGTGTATAATGGACCATTGATGATTCTTGTTTTTGCAGGTTTGATTCCGTTCCTTTATCTGGCTATTTCCAGGATTCTGCGTTATGAGCAGGTGGTTCGTTACCGAATGTTTGCTGTTATTATTTTCGCTTTTTTTACGGTTTTCTTCTTCCTGTCATTCGAACAGGGAGCAACTTCGCTTGTAATTTTTGCCGGAGATTTTACCGACAGAACACTTGATGGTAACTCTGCTATTATTTTTAATATTATCAACCTTCTTCTAACGTTAGGCCCGCTTTTAATTATTACGTGGGTGTTATATCGTTTATTCCGCGAGACCTGGGCCGAAATTAAATGGTCCAATATTATGCTTGGTTTAAGTTTTCTTGGCGTGTGGATCATTGCAATCTGGATGATTAACAGGGACATGAATACGATTGAATTTAATTTTACTCATCAGCAAATTCAAACACCTGATATTAACAAGAAAACCGGCGAACAGACTAAGGATCCGAAAACCGGTGAACTTGTTTTCCTTTATACGGATGTAGTGGACTCAACAGTCATGCTTCCAACTGATATTGTTGTAACAGATACGGCAACTTTTATTGTAATGAATGATGTTAAACCCGAACCCGACTTGTTGCTAAGTTGTGAAAACGGAAATTATATTCTGCTCGAAGAAAAAAACCAAAAGTTGCTCGAAGAGCAGAGTACTAAACTCAATCGTGGCTCTGTGGTAATCAGGGGGAAATTAATAGGACCTAAATCAGGTGCCGTTGAAATTACTACATCGTGGTTCAGTATTTTAAATTCATTCTTCATTATCGCGTTTGCCTCTTTTTTCTCAAAATGGTGGGAAAGTAAATATAACCCAAGTGCTGCAATGAAATATGCTATCGGGTTAGCAATAATGGGCGTTGGTTTTGGTGTACTTGCTTACGGTTCAATTCCAATTGGTGATGGCACACATGATATCAGGGTTAGCATGGTTTGGCTGATCCTCGCTTATTTCTTCCATACATTAGGTGAACTTTGCGTTTCTCCTGTTGGGCTTTCAATGGTTAGTAAACTAGTGCCGGGTCGTATGATCGGCTTTATGTTCGGAATGTGGTACCTGGCAATCGCAATTGGAAATAAACTGGCGGCATCGTTGGGTGGAAGTATTGAAGGTGTAGTCGCTGATTATGACATGTCAACATTCTACCTGATCTTTACAATCGTTCCGGTCGGGGCAGCCGTTATCATAATGTTCCTCAACCCGGTTATGAAAAAATTAATGAAAGGAGCCGAGTAATTTGTTCTCATCATAAATACTAAAAGGCGTTTTGAGAAATCAAGACGCCTTTTTTTATGTTCTTTCCTGAAATCCAACTAACAAACAAAGCTGCGCCCGTTTCTTCAAAGGGAGCTGTCCGCCAAAGAAAAATTAATAATATTTGGAAAGACCTCATTGACGGACTGAGGGGTCCAACGGTGCTGCTACACTGAGGATAAAAACATTATCTTTTTATAAAATCTAAATGACATTAATATTGCAAGATCTAGCCGGAAGTAAAAAAAACTCACGTAAAAAATAAATCCGGAGAAATGTTAGATAGTTTTTTTTATGTAAAAAGCAGATCGAAAAAAAACTATCTCTTAACAAAAACCTCTTGCCCTCGCAATGTCTTGATAGTATAAACTCCTTTAGACAAATCACCAATTTCCAGTTGATTTTTACCGGCATTTAAAATTCCTGTTTTAACAACTTGCCCCATTGAATTATAAATTTGAAAAGCGGTCATCTCTGTTAATTCAACTACAATAATAGAGTTAGCAGGATTTGGATAAACGCTGAAATTATTTTCGTTTTTGTCAATTGCAACGAGTGAGGTATTTTCGATAATCGTTCCGGCAGCATTAATGATCCAGTTGTTTGGGTCTATTTCAACACTTGCAAGTGTTCCCGTAAAATTTACGGAATATAAACTCGTGGCTCCGGCAAAATCGCTTAAACGATAAATTGTCGTAACACCAAAATTATCTGTTAATGCAACTTCAAGATCATTTGTAAAATAAGGCGTAACTCCGGGCATTGAAACTGTTTGATTGACTTCAATAAAAACCTGGCTGTTTACCTGGTTGAATTCAACATTATAAGTTGGATAACCCTGTCCATAATACCATTCATTGAAAAAATTTGTGAAGTTAATTCCACTTTGAGTTTCCAGGATATTTTTAAAATCAGATGCATGAGCTGAACTGTCTGCAAAAATTGTTTGATAGGTTTTTAGAACGTCAAAGAAAACCGCGTCATCATTGATTAAAAAACGCATTGTGTGAATAATGGACGCTCCTTTATTATAGACAAGTCTTCCGCTAAAAATACTTCCTTCAGCTAACGAATCAAGCACCCAGACACTTCCGTTCGGTGCGCTCATAACATCATCATGTCGGTTTTGCATATCCTGGACTTCATCTCCGGGATAAAAATATTCCCACATTAAATGTTCTGTGTAAGAAGCAAAACCTTCATTGAGCCAGATATCCGACCACGAAGCGCATGTTACGTTATCGCCAAACCACATGTGTCCCATTTCATGAACAGTTAATCCGTCATCAAAATAGCCAAGTGTAGTCATTGTCTGATGTTCCATTCCACCGCCAATCGGCGCCATGCAGTGTCCGTATTTTTCTAATTCAAAAGGATAGATTCCGTAAAGCGTTGAAAAATATTCGATGAAGCTTCCAACATTGTCAATCTCATTTTGAAAATAAGGAAGTGTTGCAGGATTATTGTAAACAAAATTTTGAACCAGTACCGGTTGTGATCCTCCAACCGGGTTTGCGAAATAACTATATTCCACATACTGCGCTACAGCAATTGAGATAAGGTAATAATCAATCTTATAATTTGATTTCCATTCATATCTCATTTTACCTCCGCCAACATCAACTATGTCAGTAAGAATTCCATTTGAGCCTGCCATATTTGAAGCATCAGTTGTAATAAAAACATAAACTGAATCTGCTTTATCCGTCAACGATTGTTTACAAGGCATCCATTCATAAGCAGAAAAAGGTTCACTCAGAGTCCATGTAACCTGGTTGCCCCATGATGGAGAAAAATCATTAGTCATTCCTGCGCCGCCGAGTGGATTTGTAAGAGCAGTTGGCGGAGTTCCTGCATAAGTAATTTTCATAAAAAAAGAATCGCCTGCGACAAAATTTACCGGAACAATTACCGCTGAATTAATTCGTGTAAAAGGAACGGAAGTAATTCCATCAAGTTGAATATCGGTAATCGGAATATCTTCAAAAAGCTCAAATAAAAAAGTGTCAAGAATTGGTGATTTTACATTTACATGAATTTCAACAGTGCCACTAATATCAGTTGAGGTACGTTCAACGGCAACATCTAATTTATAAAAATGAACATCGTATTTTTCTGTTAATGCAATGTGAGCAAGCGTCAAAGCATTTGAACGGTCAAAAGAAGTTCCTTGCGATTTTAAATGAGAACATTGAAGTCCGCTTTGCGCGATCAAAATAGTTGAACTTAAAAAAATACCAACGAACAAAGTGAGTAGAAAATTTTTCATGAAATGATTTTAGTTTAAAGGTATGAAATTAATTGAATGGCTTTATTTTCTGTAAACGCATTGCTTTAACTGAGGTACTTGCTGATGAAGTAAAATAATTAGTAGCGCCAACTCAGTATTGAATAAAATTCGACCAAACTCTTTCACTAAACAAACTTCCCCTTCTCCAAATCCAACCATTCCAAAATAGAGTTACAAAAAATATCTTCAATCACTTCAGGAGCCAAATCACTTTCTTCAATAAATTTTCCGATTTCTAAATCACCTAACGGAAAAGGATAATCACTTCCGAGACAGACTTTTTTTGAACCTTGTTTTTTCAGAATAAATTTCAGCATGTCGATGTCGTGCGTGATGCAATCGACCCAAAATTTTCCAAGATATTCTTTCGGATTTCTTTTGTTGTCTATCGCAACTAAATCTGGCCGGCAATTAAAACCGTGTTCCAATCTCCCGATAGTTGGAATGAATGAACCACCAGCGTGAGAAAGTAAAACGCGCAAGTTTGGCAATCGTTCTAAAACTCCTCCAAAAATTAATGAAGCCATTGCCCTTGCAGTTTCTGCCGGCATTCCGACTAACCACGGGAGCCAATATTTTTCCATCGAATTTTGTCCCATCATTTCCCATGGATGAATCATAATTGCCATTCCTAATTTTTCCGCTTCTGCAAAAAAAGGGAAGAATTTAGGATCGCTTAAATTGACGTCATTGATGTTTGATCCGATCTGAATTCCGGGAATATTCAATTCATTTTTTAAACGTTGTAATTCCCGGATTGCAAGTTGCGGATCTTGCATAGGAACAGTTCCTAAACCAATATAATTTTTAGGATATTTTGTTTGTACTTCTGCAATGTGATCATTTAAAAATCTGCTTAAATCTAAAGTGTCCTGCGGTTTCGCCCAATAGGAAAACATAACAGGAACTGTACACACAACCTGAACTTGCGTATTATATTTTGCATAATCAGCAATTCGCATTTTTTCATCCCAGCAATTTTCTTCGATGGTTCTGAAAAAATTATTTCCTTTCATCATATCGGCAAAACCCGGTCGGTCATTTTTTTTCAGCCAGATAAAATCTCCGTAGCCGAATTTGTTTGTCCAGTTCGGCATTTCATGCGGGAGAATATGGGTATGCATGTCGATTTTTAGCATCTTTTTTTTGGTTGATTTAAGTTGTCGTGTAGCGAAGCCTCGCTAACACGCGAGGGTGAAATTTTTTTAAGTTTATTTAGTTCAATGTTATTTCTTTTTTTTTGCACCGGCGCCTGAGCGGAGTTGAAGGCAAAGGTTGATAAGTTGAAATGTCTAGCCGTTGCTCCCATCGGGACGCTAGCGTGTCGAAGGCAGTGGCGTGTTGATATGTTTATTAAAATGAAAACCACTGCTCCTGCTCCTGCACCAGCCACTCTCATTTCTTCCTCAGTTTTATAAATTTATCCATCTTCTCATTTTCAATCACCACAGTTAAATTATAATGAACAATTTTCCACTTATCATCAATTTTCATAAGCACTCCGGAAGCCCGGCATTCTTCCATGTGTGTTTTTAATGATTCTTCAAACCATGCAGTTTTTCCATCTTCAGAAAAATACCAGTTGCGCCAATTTGATTTAAAATCCCAGGTTGATTTTTTTTCAAAATAAGGTTTGCAAAATTCTGCGAATTGTTCTTTTGTCCATCTTTCTTCCGGAGCAGTTCCAAGAAAAATAAATCGATCATCCATAAAACCGAAGTAATCATCAAATTTAAATTCTGCAACATCTCTGTGCCATTTATCCATCAGGTTGTCTAATTCACCTGCCGTTGTTGTTGTTCCGTTTGCAGTTGTGAATTTTGGTTTTAATGCGCCGGAATAATAAGCGGTTATTTTTTGATTTCCAAAATCAGAAGCAGGGTCTTTTATCCAAAGTACGTGATCAATTCCTGTAAATGCCAAAACTCTGTCGATAAAAAAACTAAAATGAACATCGACGTAAGTTAATCCATTGTCGAGTTGTGTGACTTCGATTCTTGTAAATTCCTCCCGGTATTTTTTTTCTCTGAATTTTGTTAAGACTGGCGAGAATTCAATCAGTTTTAAGGTTTCAAGTCCTTCTTCACCGACATTATGAATATTTGCGTCCGGAAAAAAAAGTTGACAGAATTTAACAGAATCTCCCGCATTTAAATGAGCAAGCATTTGTTCAGTCGCTTGTTTGAAGTCAAATTGAGCGTTAACCTGAGCATTCCCTATAAAGGAGCAAAAAATTCCAAGAATCCATTTCATACCATTCAACTTAAATTACTACCAATTATCACCGATGCTAAAATTATTAAGAAACATCTGTTATTTTTGTCATCTCATTAAAAAAAACACAAATGAATATAAAGTTTTGGTTTTTAGGAAGCTTAATCGCGGCATCAACCTTGTTGACGGCTCAAGATAGAAAGAAAATAGGTTTTGTTGAATACGATTTGCCAAATGGTTTGCATGTTATTCTTCATGAAGATCATTCAACACCAATCGTTGCAGTGACAATCTTGTATCACGTTGGATCTAAAAATGAAAACCTGGGCAGAACAGGTTTTGCTCATTTTTTTGAACACCTTATGTTTGAAGGAACGCAGAATATTGATCGTCATGAATTTGATGTATTTGTCGAAAGCGCCGGTGGAACATTGAATGCCAATACATCGCAAGACAGGACTTTCTATTATGAAATTCTTCCTTCAAATCAATTGGAGTTAGGAATCTGGTTAGAATCAGAACGGTTGTTACATGCAAAAGTTGAAAACATCGGTATCGAAACACAGCGCCAGGTTGTAAAAGAAGAAAAAAGACAACGTGTAGATAACCAACCTTACGGAACTTTAATGGAAGAGATTTTTAAAAGAGCTTATTCCGAACATCCTTATAAATGGGTGCCAATTGGAAGTATGGAGGATCTTGACGCAGCGCAGGAAGAAGATTATGTGAATTTTTACCGCACATTTTATGTTCCTCACAACGCAACGCTTTCTATTGCGGGAGATATAAACATTGAACAAGCAAAAAAATGGATCCTCACTTATTTCGGATCAATTCCAAATGGAGAAAAATTAGATATCTATCGTGATAAAGAATTTTTAACGCTGGAGAAATTTCAGGCTAAATATGCAGCTCAATTAAAAGGTCGCGAAACTTCGAAAGATTTCATCGGAGATTTTGAACGTGATATGACGACGGAAGAATTTATCGCGGAATATTTTCCAAAAGCAACAGAGATTAAAAAAACAATTCCGGCTCCAACAATTAAAGAAGGTTTTCTGAAGGCGGAAATTCGTGATACAATTTATGACAACATTCAGTTACCGGCTATTGTTATGGCGTATCGCACACCGGAATTAAATCATCCTGATCATTATGCGGTAGAAATGTTATCCATGATTTTGTCACAGGGAAACAGTTCACGTTTGAATAAAAATGTAGTTGAAAAACAGCAAAAAGCTTTGTTCGCAGTTTCATTTCCATTTCCACTGGAAGATCCGGGAATTGCGTTAATGTTTGCAATGCCAACAATGGGTGGTGATATGACAGAACTTGAAGAAGCAATTGATGCAGAAGTAGTCAAATTGCAGAATGAATTAATTTCTGACGAAGAATTTGAAAAATTGCGCAACATGGTTGAAAGTGATTTTATTTCATCCAACTCTTCAATGGCCGGAATTGCAGAATCGCTTGCTGATTATTATGCATACAATTTGAAAAACACAAACCTGATCAATACAGAAATTGATAAATTCATGGCTGTTACAAAAGCAGACATTATGCGGGTAGCGAAAACTTATTTTGTGAAAACAAACCGGGTTATTCTATACTATTTACCAAAAGAAGGATAATAATTAAAATATAAAATTGAGACAATGAAAAAGATTTTTTTAGCACTATCGGTTTTTGTATTTAGTTTAAACCTTACTGCACAGTTAGACAGAAGTGTTGCGCCCAAGCCGCAACCAAATCCTGAAATAAAAATTACGATTCCTGATGCGATTACACTCGAAAACGGGATGAAAATAATCGTCGTTGAGAATCACAAATTGCCTGTGGTTTCTTTTCAGCTTTACATTGATCACCCGATTGTAGCAGAAGGTGACAAAGCAGGATTGATGGATATTTTCGGGCAATTGCTTGCAAGCGGAACTACAAATTATCCGAAAGATATTTTTGATCAGAAACTGGATTACATCGGCGCCAATTTATATCCGAACGCACGCGGATTTTTTGCGACATCACTTAAAAAACACACTCATCTGCTTTTAACTTTGTTGAGTGATTTAGTGATGAATCCTGCATTTCCTCAATCTGAATTTGATAGAATTGTTGAACAAACTTTATCTAATCTTTCTACCATTCCAACTGATGCTGATGCGATTTCAGGAATCGTGAGCGGTGTGGTAGATTATGGAACTGATCATCCTTACGGCGAAGTAACAACAGAGGAAACAGTTGGAAATATTACGCTTGATGATGTGAAAGCACATTACTCAAAATATTTTATTCCGAATTATGCTTATTTAGTTATTGTCGGGGATGTAACTCAGGAAGAAGCAAAAGGATATGTAGATAAATATTTTGCCACCTGGAAAAAGGGAGCAGATTTAAAAACTCCTGTTTACAATTTGCCGAATACAATGGGCAGTCATTTATATTTTGTTGACAAACCAGGAGCAGTTCAAAGTGTTATTTCTATTTCTCATACGGTAAGTTTAAAACCAGGTCACCCTGATGAAATTACATTGAAAGTGCTGAACGCAATTCTTGGCGGCGGATCATTTTCCGGTAGACTACTAAAAAATTTACGCGAAGATAAAGCCTATACATACGGTGCATATTCAAACATTTCAAGTGACGAATTGATCGGATCTTTTTACGCAGGTGGAAGTTTTAGAAATGAAGTTACCGATAGCGCACTTGTTCAATTAATTTATGAGATAGACAGGATTTCTAAAAACCAGGTAGAAGATAAAGAATTGGAACTTACTAAAAATTCAATGACCGGTTCATTTGCACGATCTCTTGAAGAGCCGCAAACGATAGCCAGGTTTGCGCTGAACACAATTCGTTATGACTTACCAAAAGATTATTACTCATCCTACTTGTTGAAAATTGCAGCAGTAACAAAAGAAGATTTATTACGTGTTGCTACCAAATATTTGCGACCGTCAAATTTGAATATTGTTGTTGTAGGTAACGAAGAGATTGCAACTAAATTGACAATTTTTGACACGGATAATGCAATTCATTATAAAGACTTCTACGGAAATGATAAGGCACAACTTAAAAAAGTTTCTGAAGGTATTAGCGAGCATACAATTATCGGAAATTATGTGTTTAAATCCTTTATGGTTAAAAACAAAACAGAATGGGATGCAAAACTTGCAAAAATTGCTTACATCGAAACGCGTTACACAGCATACGTTCCTGAAATGGAGGCTACAATGTCAATGACAACCTACAAAGGAAAACCAAATAAATCTGCAATGATTATGAAGGTTGCCAGTGCAATGTTAAATGGTCCTGTTCAAAAAGAATGGTTCAATGGAACGAGTGGCGGAACTTTTGCAATGGGTGTCGGAAAAAAAGTTTACGAAGGCGACGAACTTGCAGAGAAAATAAAACCGACATTTCCTTTTGCGCAGTTGTATTATATGGATGACCAATCGATGGAAGTAAAACTTTTAGGAATTGATGTTATCGACGGAAAAGAATATTATAAAATGAAAGTTGCAAAAAAAGGTGAAACCGATTTCTCATTCGAATATTACGGAGTTGAATCCGGAATGCTAGAGAAAGAAGAAGCATTTGTAACTGATGAAGCAACAGGCGACGTAATTGCAACAATGGTCACATACTCTGATTTTAAAGACATGGGTAAAGGTTTGTTTTTGCCTCACACAATGGAAGTGAATTCACAAGGACAGGTATTTAAATTTAATGTTGTGAAAATTATTGTCAAGAAAAAAGCAACATCAAAAGTTTTTGAAGGAGAATTTAAATAAAAAAATATAGAATTGAAAAGCCGCATTCTTTTGATTGCGGCTTTTTTTTTATCTTTCAATCATGAAAAATTTAATAATTGCTTTCATATTCTTAACGAGTTGCGGAACACCAAAAGAATTAA
>Ga0102851_10001731_pt1 | contig 12759 bp, 10 predicted proteins | sample Mud3Dept3metaG_FD_79558 | JGI IMG/M metagenome (GOLD analysis project Ga0102851, IMG submission 79558) | Freshwater wetland microbial communities from Ohio, USA, analyzing the effect of biotic and abiotic controls - Mud 3 Core 4 Depth 3... | ecosystem: Environmental > Aquatic > Freshwater >... | reverse complement strand
TACGCAATGATTGTGGACCAGGAAACGACGATCCGGGAATCAGCGCCCCGCCTCCTGCGATTTTGCCGGGCACGCGTCGGCAATATCGGGCCGGGCGAAGAAATCACCCGGGGAAGTCCGGCAGCGCTCATCATGCATTGGCGCCCGAATAGTCCTTTTCACGGAGCTAAAGGATTTCCGCCCTGGCGAAAGCGGAAGAGGAAAGCCCTGCTTTTCCCTGGGGCTCTTCTTCAGGAGCGGGCCAATCGAGTTTCCTATGGACCCTCGGCAATTGCCTGCACGGCATCCTGCCACCGGCGGAACTCCCGCTCAAGATCGGCGCCCGCGCGCGCGGCCGCGGCTTCAAAGCTCTCGTGGATCTGCTGGTCAGCCAGCCGACGCTCCTGTCGCAATGCCCGCAATCCCAGCATTGCCAGGACGACGCCGGGAAGCAGGATGCACATCGCGCACACTGCCAGAAGCCCGTGGCCAGGCTGCAGCTTGAAGTGAAGCCCGATGGAGCGGACATTGGAAGCACCCTTGAGTCTACCGTTTATTCAGTCCACTGATTTGCGCCGTCAGCATACATCCCAAACAGGTGTTTCGAGTTCAAGTGCTGGTCAAGAAAGGGAATGGGGGGAAGGGCTCAGAAGCCGGGAGATGCCGAGAGAGGCAATCTTCTCGTGGGCGCGTGCATCGGCGGTCAGCCACAGGCCGCCCAGCATGTCCGCCGTGGCGGCATAGACCGCATCACAGGCGGACAAGCCCCATGAATAGGCCAATTCCGCGGCTCTTGCGAGTGTCTCGTGCCCCAAGCCAAGCCGCGCCAAGCCAAGGTCTTCCAGAATGCCAAGCAACTTCTTGAGCTGTTCCTCGCTCTCGGTCATTTTGGATAGCACGCTCAGCATCTCCACAAAGAAAAGCTCCGGAACCGAGAACCAGTCTGGCCTGTCTCGCAAATCCAGAAGAACGGATCGCGCTGCGTCGGCATCCGGCTCGTCGACAAACCACTTCGCCGCCACCGACGCGTCGATTACCAGAATCCTGCCGTCCCATTCCATTGCCGTCACCTTCTTCCCTCGGCCACCAGGTCTAAAACGGATTTTCCCGCAGGGAGCTTCAGGCGTGTCCTCAGGATGGTTTCCACCATCTCCTTCCTTTTCAGGTCGGCTTCGCGGTCGACAAAGCGCATCTGGTAGTCTTCGAGGCTGATCAATACGGCCGCGGGCTTCGAGTTGCGCTCAATTAGGATGGGCTGTCCGGATGCCTCCAGGGCTCGGAGGACCGAACCAAGCTGCTGCCTTAGTTTGAGAGCATTTACGGATTTCATGACACTGATATATAATATATTATATACTGGTGTCAATATGCATATATGGCTTACTAATAATGACTGACTAATCCATCGTCTATTGCGACAACCAAATGTCGTGTGGAAATAAACGAGTGGCTCCAATTTCCTGTCAACGAGGGCGTTCCGCTTCGGGCACGTCGCCTCGTGCAGGCGAATGCTGATGGTGCTGCCGGCGCCCGGATTGCTGTTGACATCGATCGTGCCGCCGTGGGCGAGGACGATGCTCATGGCCAGCGCCAGCCAGCGCTTGGGCTGCTCGCCGGCTGCAATCCGGTTGGAGCAACTCGATGCGCCTCTCGTGTTGGCTTTCCTTGAACATCTTCAGGCCCGCCGGAGTAACAGCCCTTCCACTCGAGACGCATGTCTGGCGGCCATCAAATCATTCATGCGCTTCCTCATTCTTGCGCCCCGACATTCCGCCGCTCGAAGTCTGCCCGCCCGCTGCCCACGACGGCTGATTTCAACGCCTCCAGCTTTCCGGGTGCTTTCGACACCCCCCAGGATTCGACCGGTCAAGGTCAGGTTTACCGATTCCCTGCGCGTGTTCTCCACTGCGATGGAGTGAGTGAAGCCTCGATGATTGAAGCGAACCCATTAGGTGTTGATGAGCACTCTGGCGCCTGCCAGGCTCTCGACAAGGACCCGTGGATTGTCGAAGTGGAAAGGTAAGGCCGTGACGAGGCCGCCAAACGGGTTGGCACGTTGCGTCGAGTTGGTGAGCGTGCGAACGGAGTGTCCAAGCGCGAGCAAACACCTGGCGATGTGCTTTCCGGAGTATCCGTAGGCTCCGGTTACAACGTGCGTCTGCATGACGCGAATCCGGAATACCACCCAATGGCAATACTGCGGCCGTTGCGGGGAGAGGTCAGGCGGGCGTTCTGGCCACGTACAATCGCCAGATAAGCCAGATCGCTCCAACGACAGCGGTAGCCAGGCACGCGTGCTGAATAGCCCTGGCTCCCACAACAGAAAATAGCGGATTGTCCGAGGTGATCGGCGAGAAGGGCTGAACGTCCTGGTACATGAATGCATCGAGGAGGGAATGCGTGATGCCACCAAGAACCCCTCCTGCAAGAACACCCGCCCAATTCCACTCTGCATGCGCGTTGCATCCGAACGTCGCAGGGTGCATAGAGGTGATCGACCTTCCGCAGCAACGTATGGCGGCACCTACACCGAGACCGAGGATAGCTGCACACGCTGCGCTGTGTAACATTCCGTGCACGGAAGACTGGCGACGATGCCAATGCCATAGGACTTCGGAATCGACGGCAATCGGGTTCCGATAAATGCAGAGACGGAGGTTTTCGATGGGAGGGCGGCCTTCATTAAAACAGCGGGCCCAAAATGAAACGGCGTGAAGCGCACGCATGCCTTCCCCTATGTGGGATTGAGGATATGCGGACACGCCCGCCTGGCGAACCGGATACATGTTGTTCCAAAATGTAGTATTTTATCAGGTCGTATTCCCAAGAGTCTACGGTATATCCGGTGCCGGCCGCAGTCCAATTTCTACTTTTATATAGCCGGCCTGGAGAATCTCTTTGGTCTTGTCGTTCTGGACAAAGACGACAATTCCCAGCTTTGCAGGATTTATGAGGGCGTATTTCTCGCGGTAGCTGAATGCGCTGCCTGGGAAATCCGGCCTCTCCTTTTCATATCTTTTGAGGTAAGCCCTGAGGCCGGCACTGAGCTTTCCGAGATTTACGGATTCGGAAAACAAGTTCCCAGTTCCGAGCTTCCGTATGGGGATCCCCCCGGGAGATCCCAGCATTTTGCGCACGACGAATCCGTGCAGGCGGATACCGTTTCCACCCGAATGGCTGATCTCCTCCTCGACGAGCGCGATCCTGATTTTCAGGCTTCCGAGCCTGTCTCCGACATCGGGCGAGATATCCACTTGGCCGGCTACGGTGATGGCTTTTCCGTTTGGTGTCGCCGTCAAGCGGGAAAGCGACGCACGCGGGAGCGAGTCGAGCCGCGATTCTACTGCACTCACATAATTATTGAAAACCCGAGCCGCTTGCGAGGCCATGGCTCCTGACGTTTGAGCGTCTAAGCCGTCGATTAGAACTTTGGGTGTGGCACTGACGTCATAGTAATAGGAACGTGCCAATGTGTCGGGATTCGTAAAGGGGTCCGGCCCCGGCCTGGGACCCGACTTGTGCAGGTGGTAGACCAGCAGCACAACGGTATTGCGATCGTATCGATTGGCCAGACCGTCGAACGCCAAATCCGCAGCCGCGCAGATCGGGCATTCCACGCCGGTGAACAACTCGGCCAATACGGCTCTGCGATCGAGTCCCTTGTCCCCGCGACTGTACTTCCCGGCATCGAAACGCCTGGGCAGCGCTCTGTACATGGCGTCAAGCTTTTCCTCCAATCCGTTAAGGCGGCCGTGCTTTTTGAGGTACGCGCCTTCGAGGGAAGCCTGGATTTCCGGTGTCGGGCCCAGAAGGGCTGCTTTCATGTAGGCGTCCAGAGCGGCATCGATGTCGTTGCGGGCTTCTAAGGCCTTTCCCAGATTCCAGATCGTGTTTTTGTTTCCCGAAGGTCCGGCAGCGTCGAGTGCCTCACGGTATTCCCTTTCGGCCTGGTCATACTCCTTTCTTGCATAATAAACATTTCCCAGGGCGGTAAGGTAGCGCACTCGGTCGTATGCAGTGCTTTTGGGCGGCAAAATCTCCGCTGCCTTCCCCGCCAGTTCCAGCGCCCAGTCCAGGAGCGCTCCATTTTCGCAAAGGACGCGGGCGATTTCCGATATATCAACACTGAGGTAGTTCCATTCGTATTGTCCAAATGGACGGACAATATCCGGCCTGGTTTTCAAAAAGTCCAGGCAGAATTCCCTGATTTTCGATTCGTCGAGAGGCTTTTGCTGCAACCTTGCATCCAATAGCTGCAGAAAAACAGTTCGCTGGTGCACACCTCCCGGAAAGTCCCTGACGAATTTTTCCATTGCTGTCGTTTTTTCGCGTGGATTGCGGATTGCAGAAATCAGCTGAAAGCAAGCCTCCTCGCGAACATACGAAGTGGGAAAGGCTTCCAGGAATTTCATGATTTCCGATTCTCTTTTAACCGGATCTTTGTGGGCGAGCGCCATTTCCAGATTCGCCTCGTCCCGGCAGCTGCCGTTTGGATACTCCCCCAGGAATCTTCGCAACGCAGCAGCTCTTTGCCCGGGATCCTGCACGCTTTTCGCAATCTCGAAGTGAATCTGTTCATTCATGTGAGCAGCGGGATAATCCTTCAGCACCTGCTTGAGCGCCTCGGCGCGTTCCGCGGCGGGCCGGTCGCAGGCGGAGCGAAAGGCCTCTTCATCTTTGCGCGCTATCCAGGGCACCAGTTTTTCCAGGGTAGTAATATATGCATACCACCAGGCGTGGACGGCGCCGGTATCGACCGTGCCTTCCAGGTGGTCACCCACCCGCTTTCCGCGAAACCTGGCGGTTTTGCCCACCTGAAACTGGTACATAAGGAGATGGGGATCTTCTATGTGGAATGTCAGCGCTATTTGCCCGTTCAGGATGGAAATGTCTCCGATCGTGATCGACCATCCGTTTGTCGGCAGCGTGGCAACTATTTTTGCTGAAGGAACAACGCCGCCTGCATCGATCTCGACGATCGCGAATGGGAATTGCCGGGCCTGTATCGTCTCCATGTTGATCTGCCAGCGGCCCGAAAATGCCATGGCGCCGGAATCCGATTGTGAGCTCCGGCTGTCGGCCGCAACGGCTCCCAACAGCAGCACGATCCACCCTGCAAAGTGAATGGACTCTTTCATGGTCAAGAAATGAGGCGCAAGCTTCCTGCCCTCATATTCAGCAGTCAGATGCCTGCGAAAACCACCCGGCCCCGTTCTTCCAATCCGCTCAGTCGCGTCTGCCGGTTATGTTTTGAAGGAAATGATCCAGGATCCATACCTCCTGCATTTCGTTGGTGCCGGCGACGAAAGCGATCGTCCGGCCATCGAGATTCATGCGCATCTGTACCAGCATGGGTATTTCCGGGAAATCAAATTTCACGGGAGCGCTGCCGTCCACGGGAACGCGCCACAGCTCGCTTTTCCCCTCGCGCGTGCGCACGGCCAGAATGTAGCGGCCGTCGCGGCTCCAGGCAAAAGATCCGTACCAGAACTCCTCAGGGTAATATACGGTCCAGAGCGGCTCTGTAGCGCCTCCGGCAGCCGGCATCACCATTAATTTTCTTGTCTTGGTCTCCATGCTGAAGATCTGGAACGCCAGCGTCCGCTCGTCGGGAGACAGCGCCAGGTTCTCGCGCCCGAGGTTTTCGCCTGCCGGTGGCACGTACAGAGTCGCACGCTCGCCGGTTTCCAGGTTCAACCGGAACAGACCTTTTCTGAAATTCCCATAGCGGTTGAAATGGATCTTGCCGTCCCGCGACCAGATGCCTTCCCAGGGGGAGCCCATCTTCTGTGCGTCCATGACGAGAAGGCTCTGGCCTGTGTCGGGATTCACACGGTAAAAGCCTTGTATACCCTTGGCGTCGACTCCCACTCCGACCAGCCAGCCTGCATCGCCCAACCACTGGGGGCGCACCAGGCCGAACCCTGGGAACACAGCTCTACGAATCGCGCCCGTCTTTTTCGAAAGGAAACCAAGAGTCGTAGTGTTTGACCCGCGCACCAGGAAGGAAAGGATTGCACCGTCTGCCGACCACCCGGGAAAGATGATCGAGCCTTCGAACGGCCAATCGACACGCTTCGGGCCGGTAACAAGCCGGGCCGCATCCACGACGATTTCGGCGGTATACACACCGCTGAAAGCCTTCGACACCGAATAGAGAAAGGATCCCGAGCGGCTCAGGGAAATAGGAGAAATGGGTCCCAGATCGAGGACGACCGGTTTTGCTTCTCCGGCGAGGCCGTCGCCGGAAATGGGAAGCTCCCAAAGACCATTGGAGCCGGACCTGTTGCTCATGAACAGGAGGTGGTTGCGGTCTTTGGTCCATCCAATGAGCAGTTCGTTTGCCGGGTGCTTCAGCAGCGGCGAGGAGATGCCCGTGCCGGGATCGAACTGTAGGATATCCCAATTGTTCAGCGTACCTTCCTGCCACGATTCATAGACGATCTGACGCCCGTCACGGTGAAACATCGCGCGTCCCAGGGGTGTTTTCCGAGGCGGCGTCTCATGGATGGTTGCGCCATCCTCCGCGGACATGACAACGTACTGATACATGCCGTCGTCCCGGTCAAATCTTGCCAGGATGCTTTTGCCGTCCGGCGACCAGTCCAGCGGCAGAGGGCTTCGACCCTCAGGATCCGCATAGATCAGCCGGTCGTCCGAACCGTCGATGCGGACCGAATGAAGTTGGTTGATCATGTCTCCTCGCCGCATCATGTAGACCAGACGGTCCCCCTCCGGCGACATCAGGGCTCTTGACGGGGACGACACGCTTTCCTTGACCGGTCCTTTCACATCCAGCACCACACGGCGCCGGCCCGAGGCTATGTCGAGTGACACAAGACGGTAGGCGGGGCCGGTGGAGACGAATTCGGTGAGGATGAGCAGCCGCCCATCAGGAGAAAGTTGCCATGCCAGATCATCTTTTTGCAGTGGGATTTGGTGCCTGACCATTGCCGTTGCAGTAACGGTTTCACGGCCTGTTTGCCCCAGCCGCAGAGTAACGACGTACCACACGCCGATGGCAGCGAAGAGCGCCAATGCCGCCCATGCGAACGTGCGCAGAAGCTGCTTTCGACGCACCGGGCCGGTGACGGCGGCCAGAGCTTCGGCGACTTCCGCCGGCCGCTGGTACCGTCTGGCCGGATCCTTCTCCAGGCAGCGTTCGACGATCCGCTTCCACGGCCCGAGGAGGCGCAGCTCCTCCGCAGCATCGGGAAACGGCCCTGGCTCCGATGGAGTTCGCTTCGAGTCGGCAGGCCGGCGCGCTCCAATCATCCGCGAGATCACCACACCCAAGGCGTACACGTCGACGGCTGGTGTGACAGGACCTCCTTCGAGCTGTTCCGGCGCCATGTAACCTGGCGTCCCTCCCCGAAGCGGTGTTGCTTGCACTCCTGCATGGGCCGAGAGCGCCAGGCCGAAGTCGGTGATCACCGGCCGCCAGCTGCCCGGACTTCCGGTCAGAATCACGTTTCCAGCTTTGAAGTCACGGTGGATGATGCCCGCATCGTGCGCCGCCTGTAGTCCTGCGGCGATCTGCCGGATCAGCGGCAGTGCTTCGGACCGGGTGAACGGCTTATGCTCGCGCATGTATTGCGAGAGCGTAGGGCCTTCCAGCAGCTCCATCGTGAATAGCGTGAGGGGAGGATCGTCGTGTTCTGCGACATCGAAGGTCCGGCAGATATTCGGGTGGGTTACGCGTCGCGCTGACTGGATTTCCTGCCGCAGGCGTCCGAGTTCCTGATCTCCGCTTTGCCGGCGCCCGATGATTTTGAGTGCCACGCGCTCGCCGACCAGGAGATCCTCGGCTTCGTACACCTCGCCCATGCCGCCGCGGGCGAGGAAACGCAGAATGCGGAAGCGCTCCGCAAGTATCCGGCCGGCATCGAACAGCAGCAGCGGTTCCTCCTCGAGAAGAGGTACGGCCGCCGGCTCCGCCATGAAATCGCTGATCTGGCCGTTTTCCTCGAGCAGCCTGCGCACCGCTGCGAGCAGGTCCGGATCTCCGGCGCAGGCTGCGTCAACAAATCGGTCGCGTTCTTCCCCCTGGAGTTCCAGGGCTTCCGAAAAGACCATTTTCAGTCTCTGCCAGTCCGGAGCCGTCATTTGCTTCCCTTCACTTCCGTACGCAGCCAGACTCTCGCCATCTGCCATTCGCGGCTCACGGTACGCTCGGAGATTTCCATTACTGCGGCGATTTCTTCGATGCTCAGGCCTCCGAAATAGCGGAGTTCCACGATGCGGCCTTGGCGGGGATCGATTTTGGCAAGGCGCTCGAGCGCGTCGTCGATTGCGAGCAGCTCCTCGCTGCGATCGTTGGCAGGCTCAGGTGCCTGGTCGAGGCGGATGGCTCCCCCGCCTCGCTTGGCCCGCCGACGCGCCCGGGCGTGATCGACCAGCAGATTGCGCATCACCTGCGCGGCGGCGGCGAAGAAGTGAGCGCGGTTCTGCCACTCGGGCAATTCCCGGCCAACGAGCCGCAGGTAGGCTTCATGCACGAGCTCCGTGGCCCTCCAGGTGTGGTCCGGTTGCTCCTTCTGCATGAAGTATGCAGCCAGACGGCGCAACTCCTGGTACACGAGGGGTATCAGCTGCTCGAGCGCATGCTCGTCGCCGTCGCGCACTGCCGTCAGAAGCCTGGTGACCTCGCCCGCTTCGCTCACCGCACACCTTGGATTCGCGGACTCATTTTTTGGCGAGATTATCCGTCACCCCGGCCTACGAAGCAAGAAGAGCCTGCGAAACCAGTGTGTCAGACCTGGAAAATTTAATACTCCACGGGATGGCTCAAGGCGAAGGATGAAACCTAAGCTCTCCAGGCCTGACACCGACTCTTACCTCTGGACATGCAGTTGAAATCTTGTCCGGAATGGGCCCGAGCGTTCTGTCACGCTCTTCCAGGTATAGGTCAGCATGGACAGTGGTGCGACATGTGTCTCCTCGGGATCCAAACCATCTGATGTGGACACGGTCCAATCTGTGCAGCCTTTCCCATCGATGAATTGATTGCATTTGGCCGACACCAGAAAATCGCTGCCGCCGCAAGTGTTTGTAGTATCGAGCAGAGTTACACCGGCTGGCGGAGTGAAGTCCAGACCGCCGCACCAGCTGAAGACCGTCGTGCCCCTGATCTGATGCTCCACATAGACATGGGCTCGTGTCCACTTCGTTTCGTCCAGCAACATGTTTCCGATCTGGCGGATGGTTATATAGTACCCCGACGCGTATGTGTGGATGGCACCCTGATCGTCAGGGTCAACCATGGTCACATTGAAAAACCTCGAACTGTTGATCAAATCGAGGGTCATGTCATAACTTCCCGCAGTGAAGATCTGGGCAGCTACCTTGTCTAAACCGTCGACGTATGCCTCATTCCTGTCTGGGTAAATGTCTGAACCAGCCACAATGGTCACCGTTGCCCTGGGTGCCGGTGCAGGTTTTCCTTTTGCCTGCGGCGCAGCGCCGCCGGATCCGCATATAAATACAAGCAGGAGGCATGCGGCGAACGCGCAGATGGATACAGTTCCAAGTCTGGTTTTGTTCATAATTTTCCCGACTCCCTTTCGATTGGTTTTTGCAAATCCACGCCCGCACGCGGGGCGTGCGGCTGATTTATGTCCTTTGACCCAAATAGCGACATTTCGAGCCAAAGCTCGCCAAAAAGATTCCGGAAATCGGCTTTACAAGCATTTCTATCCGGGAGGGCAACGGGAAAGAAGGTGAGGAGAGGGATGGCAGGAGGAAAACCAGGCGGGAGACACGGGGCAGGCAAAGCGGTTTTTGATGGGCAGGGAACCCGGTAATGCGCTGCCTGCCCCGTGTTCCGGGGGCGCGAGCGTAGCCGCTCATGAGCCGGGACAGACCTCGACCGGACGGCGTATAGGCCGGCGTTCGGAATCGTCGATCTAATGGAGAGCGTGGGGCCGGGAGAGGGGAGGAGCGCGAGATTCGAAAGGGTCTTCTGTCCTGCAGCGATCGCTCTGGCGGTGCCGCAGGATGCGGTCGACGACGTGAAGATCGGTAATAAAGGAGATAATGCGCATGCGCGCACCGCAGGCGCCGCAAGTCAGGGGGTCAGCCTCGAAGATTTTCCGGATCAGACGGGCCCACGTGCTGCGGGCCTCCCTGGAGAAATCGGAATTGTCCCGCTCGCCGGCGCGGATGCCCGGGGCGTGGTTGTCGGCTCGCACCGGCGCGCGCGACTCTGCGCCGGTTGCAATAGGCCCCGTAGAACCTCTGACAATGGCTTCCTGGATTGGGGATATGCGCGGTAATTCTGTGCGTCCATTCCAGCAGGTCAACAACCAGGCGCGTGGCGCCGGTGCGAGGGTCCGGGGGCGTCTTCAGCGACAGCGTGCCGTCATCGAGTTTCTCGAGGGTATCCATGGCCAGAGCCGGGCGGGTGATGTAGCGGCTCTGGGATTCGAGCGCAGCGACGGCGACGGCATCGACGGGCGGTCCGGCGAAGACGGAGAATCCGGTGAAAAATCCCTCGTGCGGGGGATGGACCCAGGATAAGAGACTGCCTTTACTCTATTGCTGACCCCGGCTTACCCTGCCGTTCAGAAGACGGGGAGCGGCCAATATCGAGAGCGCTCAGGAGCTACGCCCATGCTGCGCTTCCCAGCCCCTGCAGGCCAGCGCGATATAGCGCGGGACCGGCCGCGCGCCGGTCCCATAGGCGCTGATGGTGCGGGTGGTCATGCCCAGAGCTTTGGCGGCGGCGGCCAGGGACAAACCGTTGCGCGCGCGCCACCGTGCGAAGATACGGCTGTTCTCGTCCGGCGCATTCTGGGCCTGACCGTCCAGCCACAGGGTGTCGGCACCGATCTGGATGTCGTGCTCGGGCCAGACCACGGCCCAACCCTCGCCCGCGATCACATTTGCCTTGGCGAAGGCGGCTTCATCCCGCAAAGCGGCAAGCCCCGGCGATTCGGCCAGCAGCGGAGCAAAATCCAGCGTGCATATATGGCCATCAACAAAGGTCATACGCAGCCGATGCCCGGCCAAAGCCTTTACGGTTTTCAGTCGAGGACGCTTCATGGATGCCATTTCTTCCACTCCTTCATCAATTCTCCGCGATTTGTTTCGATCCAGGCGATGACTTCATCGCGCAAACCGCGGGGCCACTTGCCGTCAGTTTGCAGCGTGGCTAAAACGACAATGACGTCGGTACATCCGCCAACCAGATGGCAATGCGCGGGGCCGTGGTCCCGCTCGCGAATTTCCAGCCGGTACTTGTTGCGGAAGCGCCGCTTGGTCGTCACGAAACGACATTATAAGGAAACGATTTCTATACATCAATACCGCGCGCTACTTTTTGCCTACCAGACGCTTGAGTTTCAAAACCAGTCGGACGTCCCCGAGGTTTCCGTCCGGGTCTGTCTCAGATGGCTGCGCATTCTCCTGGATCTGCATGGCGTGAACAGCTTTGTAACCGTCCATTCTGATAATGTTCTGGCTGCGGACGCTGACGGTCTGAATGAATTCAGATAGACATGGATCCCTGCGGACAGGAAGGACAAGTTGCTGTCTTGGCTCTCGTTCTGCTTCCCCCCAGACTCTCTGCCGATGACGATTACTGCCAACATATAAACTTCGGAGCTTGAGCCCCTCCCAAGCCGCACTCTGCACCTGAACTGGGTTCTTTGACGCGCCTGTACCCGATTGCTGGACAGACCTGCAGGAATTGAGCGGCCGGGAAGGGCACCCCCGGCTGATCGAATGCATGGCAGCGAGGCAGACGCCTGTCCCTGGGTTTGTCGCTTGCTGCTGTCCCCTTGAAATACATAGATGAGCAATGTATAATGCTTCTATGTACGGAGGGCACCGATCTTTAATCGCTGGACGGACCTGCCCATGAACATCGGCAAGGACCTCGTCGCCGCCTCGGCCACACCCCTGATCCTGTCGATCCTCAGCGAAGGTGAGAGCTACGGCTACGCGATCATAAAGCGCGTGGCCGAGCTGTCGGGCGGCGAGCTCCAGTGGACGGACGGCATGCTGTACCCCGTGCTCCACCGTCTCGAGCGCAACGGCTTCGTGAAGACCGTCTGGGGGAAATCGGAGTCGGGGCGGCAGCGCAAATACTACCGGCTGACGGACAGCGGTGCAGAGGAGCTGGCGCGCCATCGGCGACAGTGGCAGGTGGTGGGCAATGCGCTGAGGCGGACGATGTTCAAATCAAAATAAACTGGTGAATCAGGGAGGCTGACTCGTGTCGCAGGAAATCGAAAATCCCAAGGAAGGAACGCGCATCTCGCTGGAAGAAGGCATCGCGGAGTGGCGGTCCTACGTCCGGCGACGGCAGGCGATTCACGGCGTGGACGCGGACGAGCTGGAAGATCACCTCCGCAGTCAGGCTACCACGCTTGTGGAGGCCGGGCTCGCGGAGGACGAGGCGTTCCTGATCGCCGTGAAACGCATCGGTGCCCTCGATGAGCTCTGCCGCGAGTTCGCCCGGGAGCACCGTATCAACACCTGGTTTCGCCAGGGTGGATACCTGTTCCTGGTGCTCGACGACGAGCGGGCGAAGGCGCTCTCCGAGAGCGTGAAGCTCCAGAACCAGTGCGGCCTCGGCACACGCTGGCTCGAGCCCAAGCAGGTCACGGGAGTGGTGCCCCAGATCGCCACCGAAGGGCTGCTCGGCGCGAGCTACAACGCCGATGACGCCGTGGTGTTTCCCTGGCCTTTCGTCTGGGGCTACGCCGAAGGCGCGAAGGCCCTGGGCGTGGAGGTGCACCCGTTCACGCGCGCGACCGCGATCGAGACCCATGGCGG
>Ga0102851_10001730_pt1 | contig 12759 bp, 6 predicted proteins | sample Mud3Dept3metaG_FD_79558 | JGI IMG/M metagenome (GOLD analysis project Ga0102851, IMG submission 79558) | Freshwater wetland microbial communities from Ohio, USA, analyzing the effect of biotic and abiotic controls - Mud 3 Core 4 Depth 3... | ecosystem: Environmental > Aquatic > Freshwater >... | reverse complement strand
GTCCCGGTGTGATAATTGCCCGTCCCCACGTGGGCGTACCGCCGGATATTCCCGTTTTCCTCACGGACGACCAGGGCAAATCCTGGAAAAAGATCAGTCCCGATCTGACCAACTTCGACCCGGCCAAACAGGGGAACATCGCCTATTCCACTGTCTGGTCGATTTCGGAATCCCCTCTTAAGAAGGGATTGATTTATGCCGGAACGGACGACGGCAATCTGCACATCACCCGGGATGAGGGGGCCAACTGGGAAAAGGTCACGCAGGGCCTTCCGCCGGAGCTGTTCATGGCGAGCATCGAGGCTTCCCGTTTCGATGAAGGGACCGTCTACGTCGCCGTGAACGGCAAGCGGCACAACAATTTCAACACCTATCTTTTCAAATCGACCGACTATGGAAAGAAGTGGACCAACATCGCCACTTCGGTGCCCGGGGGCATCGCCAACGTAGTGAAGGAGGATCCCACAAACCGGAACATCCTGTACCTCGGGACTGATCTGGCAGTGTATGTGACAATCGACGGCGGCAGGAATTGGGAAGTGCTCGGCTCCAACCTGCCGACCGCCCATGTGTTCGACCTTGCCCTGCAGAACGCGGAAAACGTTGTCGTGATCGGCACACACGGCCGCAGCGCCTGGCTGGCGGACATCCTGCCCGTGCGGGCCGCGGCAAAAAAGTAGTTGTCGCAACAACGCCACGAATTTCACAAATTGCACGAAGCAGGGCAACAAAGAACCTCGCGTGAAGGCCGGATTTGTGAAATTCGTGGCTTAGGGCTCGCGCAAAAATAACTTCACATTCTGCTGCAGCATGGGAAAGCGAGGAATGCGCTGAACGATGGGCTTAGGAATTCAGATATCTGAGAGGCTGCAGCCCTTCGGGGCACGTCGGCGGGCGGGCATCTGCTGCGTTGCCGCTCCTCGACGATGTCACCACATCGCCTGCGTCGCGGCGCCTTGCATCTGCCCGCCCGGCGCTCGCGCCAGAATGTGAATTTATTTTTGCGCGAACCCTTACCTTCAGCATCCGTCGCACGCCGCCATTTCGGACCCGGCGGCAGGTGCCCCTTGAGATAATCCGTCATGGCAGTATAAAGGTGCATCGTCTTCCCGCGGCCCTCCGATATGCCGTGGGATCGATTCGGGAAAGATCTGCCAGCCGCCTTCTGCTTCGAGCTCCCTCGAGTCCTTTGCGTCTTCGCGGTTTTTTTCCGCCGCTACTCTACCGGAGTTGTGGCCGGCATCGATTGCGGTGGACTTCGGCCGACAGGGCATGAGAGAATTTCTGCCTCGGGCAGGAGTCCCAGGAATGACCGCTAAGAAATCCAGGCAGCCGTGCGCAGTCTGCAACCCGGCGGAAGCATCGCCGGGCGAGTATTGCGAAGAGCACCGGGAAGAGCTGCACAAGCTGGAGCACCAGTACGAGTCCCTGTTCCGCCTGCGACGCACTTCGCGCGGCAAGGACCATGAATCTTACGACATCCTGCTTCAGGGAGAGTGTGAGCCGTGCGGGCGGCTCCTGGTTGCCGAATCCCATCCGGATAACCTCGCCATGACGCTGATCCTGGCACAGGACATCGACCTGGACACACGGTTGCCGGAGTACGACGCTCTCGGGATCCCAAGGACGTGGGGGGACAACCTCAAGGAGAAGATCCAGCAGGAACTGATCTACTGCTGGTACGGGGATGCGCGTGCCTGCGTGGACGTGTTCCACAGCAACATCGAGAACCGGCAGCATTGGGACTTCGAGCCGCGCGATGAGGACTCCGAGGATGGCGAAATGGGCCCGGAGCCTCACGCTCCTGGAAATGGCGGGAAGCATTCAGTACACTGATGTGTAGGAAATGCGGGTTCGCTTTCGAACCCGACTCGGTTTCGCTCGCAGCGCCGAATTCCGCATTGACCTGTAGCTGCGACAGAGAGTTCCAGCGCAAAGCCTGCCAGGATGGAAGTGATGTCCGCACCGGCAAGGAGGCGATGTTTGTGCAAAACCGACCGGTGTGGTCATTGCGTCAGCCACGAGTTCGCGCGTTCATTATAGCGGGGCTGATCATCGCGGCGGGGGCAGTTCTGTGGCGCATACCTGCCTTTCGATTCCCCCTTGCGGCGATTCTTGGGGCGCCGGCAGGGATCATGATCGATTACCCGGGTGATGGAGCGGTCTTCCCGCCCGAGTTTCCACCCCCGACCTTCCTCTGGCGAGATCCTGAACCGAATGCCGCCTCCTGGGTCATTGAAGTGACCTTCGCCAACGGCTCAGCCGGCTTCAGGACAGAATCGCGCGGAGAGCCATTTCAATTCGGCGAGATCGATCCTCGGTGTGTCTCTTCGACGAATGAGCCGCCAAGGCTGACGCCCGAGCAAGCCGGCACCCATACCTGGAAGCCGGAGGACGGCATGTGGGAGGCCATCAAGAAGAATTCGGTGAAGGGCGCTGCGGCCGTGACCATTGCGGGGTACCGGCAGGGGAAGGGGGACCGCATCATTTCGCAGGGCCGGATCACGATCCGGACCTCGGGAGACCCGGTCGGAGCGCCCATCTTCTACCGGGACGTGCCGCTAATGCCTTCGGAAGGGGAGAAGGGGGTTATCAAGCCGCTGGCCACCAAATCCGTGCCGCTGATCGCCTGGCGCCTGCGCAACGTCGCCGAGACCCGGAGCAGGCTGCTGATGGAGGGGCTTCACAGTTGCGCGAACTGCCACTCGATTTCGGGTGACGGAAAGACCATGGGGATCGACGTGGACGGCCCGCAGAACGACAAGGGCCTGTATGCCATTGTCCCGATCCAACAGCACATGTCCATCCGCAACGAGGACGTCGTCGCGTGGAGCACTTTCCGGGGAAAACTGGGCAGCAAGCTGCGTGTCGGTTTCATGTCGCAGGTTTCGCCGGACGGGCAGTACGTCATCACCACCATCAACGATCCCGGAATCGACCAGTCGGATTACGAACGCCGGAGAAATCCTATCGACCTTGTGTTGAATTACTATGTCGCCAATTTCAAGGACTACCGCTTCCTTCAGGTGTTCTACCCGACCCGGGGAATCCTCGCCTGGTACAGCCGCACTGCAGGACGGCTCCAGCCGCTGCCGGGCGCGGACGATCCTCGCTATGTGCACACGAATGCCGTCTGGAGCCCGGACGGAAAGTATCTCGTCTTCGCCAGGGCCGAAGCAAAGGATGCCTACCCGCCGGGAGTGAAGCTGGCCGGGTATGCGAACGATCCGAACGAGACCCAGATTCAGTACGATCTCTATCGCATCCCGTTCAACGACGGCAATGGCGGCCGGCCGGAGCCCGTCGCCGGCGCGTCGCACAACGGCATGAGCAACAGCTTTCCCAAGGTCTCCCCCGACGGCCGCTGGATCGTCTATGTGCAGTGCCGCAACGGCCAGTTGATGCGCCCCGACAGCCGGCTGTACATCGTGCCGGCAGCGGGCGGCCAGGCGCGGCAGATGCGGTGCAACACCCTGCTCATGAATTCCTGGCACAGCTTCTCGCCCAACGGGCGCTGGCTTGTGTTCTCGTCAAAGAGCCGGTCTCCCTACACACAGATGTATCTGACTCATCTGGATGAAGAGGGCAACGACAGCCCTGCCGTGCTGATCGAGAATGCGACGGCCGCGAACCGCGCAGTGAACATCCCTGAATTTGTGAACATTGAGCCCGATGGATTGCTGAAAATCGACGCCCCCGCCGCCGACTATTTCCGGGTCCTGGACATCGCACTGGAGCTGATGAATACCAGGCAGTATGAGGCCTCGGTTCCCGAGTGGAAGAAGGCCGTGGAGCTGAATCCCTCGGAAGCGCTGGCGCACAACAATCTCGGCGTCGCCCTGGCCGAGACCGGGAGGGTCGAGGAGGCGATCGCGCATTACCGGAAGGCCATCGAACTCAGCCCTCGCTATCCCGAGGCATACAACAATCTCGGCGAAGCCCTGGCGGGCAGAGGGAGGCTTGACGAGGCGGTCTCCCATTTCGAAAAGGCTTTGCAGCAGGACTCACAACACGCCGATGCCCACTCCAATCTCGGGGCCATCCTCGCCCGGCAGGGCAGACTCGACATCGCCATCCCGCACCTGCAAAAGGCCGTCGAACTCAGGCCGGATGTCGCCGGTCCCCGAAAAAACCTCGGACTTGCCCTGGCAACCGAAGGGAGATTTGAAGAAGCAGCGCCCCATCTGGAACAGGCCGTTATAATGTCAGAGGGAAGGGATCCCGGAGCACTTGATCTCCTGGGCCGGACTTACGCCGGGCTGGGCCGGTTCAGGGAAGCCGTCGAGAGAGAACGCCAGGCGCTGGCCCTCGCGGAACGACAGAAAGACGACAAAATGGTGGAAGCGCTGAAAGCGAGGATTGCGCTATACGAAGCCGGGAAGAGGCGCTGGTAGGCGTCCTGGCTGCACTTTCGCTTGCCGGGAGTTATTTCAGGTCGACTCGCTTGACATGAACAAGCCGGTGGCCGAGCATGTCCACGGCAGCACCCGCCTGCTCGAGCGCGATGTAACCGATAAGGGTTTCGTACTCGCCTTCGTCATCGGGATTCATGTCCAGGAAAAGCACCTCCCCGACGATAGGCCGGAACTCCCCAATCCGCACTCGTATCGGGCCACAAACGCAGGCCTTCCTGACGGACTGGTCGGCCCTCTCAACGTCGACCTCGCCCAGCCGCTCGACTTCGCCAAGGCTTTCCCGCCAGGCGGTAGGCAACGTGATGTATGCAGAGCCGGTGTCGACCAGCGCGCTGACCGCAAGTGTCCTGGTGGGATCGGAGAAATTCGTGAGCTTGACTTGTGCGACAATACGTCCCATGCGAGTCTCCCTGGCTTGCGTGGACATGAGCTCACCCGCGTTATCCCTCGGAGTTTGAGCATGAACCAGTAACTTGATCATAGTTATCTGGTGATGCTCTGTCAAATCCGCTTCAAAGACTCGGCATGGATTGGACTTGACTGCGGCAATCCCCTGGAGGGCCGGATTTCCACCGGTTATTCGTTTTAAAGCGCGCGGGCTGAAGCCCGCTCTCACGCGATTCCACAGTGATCGCGGGCTTCCGACAGTGAACACGGGCTTCAGCCCGTGCGCTCTACAACTCCTTAATAGATGGAAAAAGTAGGGGGCAAGCCGTGGAGGCTTGCCCCCTCTGTTATTGGTGAAATGCGGCGGATCAGAAGTCGTAGCGGATGGCGAACTGCATGCGCCGCGGATCGTTGCTCTGACTCGAAATCCGGCCCCACGTCGACGTCTGGGTCATGCTCATGCTTGGGCTACCCATGATCGGCGTGTTGGTCAAATTGAAGGTCTCCCACCGGATCTGGACGGTGTGTCCTTCCTTGTAGGGCATCCTGAAGGTCTTGGCCACAGCGGTATTGAGGTCGAAACTTCCCCAGAGGCGGATGTTGTTGCGGAGCCCATACTCGCCGGGAAAACTCTGCCGGTAGGCAGCGAACGCGGCCTTGCCATCGTCCTGCGTCGCGAACGCGGTGACGTTTTCGGAACCGCTGGGCAAGACCCCGTTCTTGTTGAGGTTGATCTCAGGGAACGGCCGGCCGTTGGGAACGGCCGGGTTGCTGAGCTGCCAGTTGGTGGGCCACACCGAGCCCGTGCTGGTGCTGGTTGTGTCGCCGGAGGCATAGCGGTACGTTCCCGATATCTGCCAGCCGCCAAGGATGGCATCAAGGACTCCATTCCACTGGCTGCCGAACCTCATGCCGCGGCCGAAGGGGAGCGCATACACGCCGTAGGCATTGACCGAGTGCAGCGTATCGTAATCCGAAACGGCGCGGTTCTGGCCGGGATCCCACGAATTAGTGATGAATCCACCAGCCCAGGAGCCGGAACTTTCGTTGCCCGAGGTGAGATCGATGGACTTGCTGAGGGTGTAGTTGAAATCTACCTGCAGGTCATTGGCAAACCGCTTGCGCACGGTCAGCTGTGCGGCGTGGTAATTGCCGGACCCGATGGTGCTCTTCCCGGACAGCGCGCCGAACTGGTTGGTGAACATCGCATTCTGGCCCAGCGTTGAACAATTCAGATACCGGACCCTGCCGTCGGAACGGAAGGTGGTGCCGGTCGTAGTGCAGGTGAAATCCATGGCCTGCAGGACGTTGGTGAAGTCCCCTTTGTTGCTGCTGCGGACGTAGAAATTCGCGATATTCTGCGTGGCGGTAAAACCGCCGCCTGCCGCGCCTGCCCACAGGTTTTCAAAGTAGGGAATTGGAGCGATCCGCGTATATGATGTGCCGCGGTCCCCATCGATCAGATCGGTGTAGGCGCCCAACCGCTGCATTGCCTCGAAGTACGTCATGCCGGACTTCGGGTCTTTGAGGTTGGTGGGCATCGCCATGTCGCGCTGCACCATCGAGTGGCGCGAGAGGCGCCCGACGTAAGAGGCCTGAACGAAGAAGCCCCTGCCGAACTCGCGGCCCCAGCTGAAGTTCATGTTCATCGTGTAGGGCGCCTTCAGTTGATCGTCGATGCTGTTGGTGATCGCGAAGGCATCCTCGGGATACTCCACGGGGAATCCGGCCGGAGGCGCAGCCGGGAGGTAGTCGAGCGGGATCTCATAGAAATCCGTAAAGCGCGGGGCAGTGGTCGCATCCAACGTGTTGAGCGGGTTGCTGAGGGACGTGGAAAGGCCGAAGGCGGTGGCGCTGAATACCCGTGCCAGCGGCTGGCCGATCATGTCGTAGTACATGCCATATCCCGCCCGGATGGAAGTCTTCCCGGGAGCGCCGAAGAGAAACCCTGCGAGACCGCTGTCCCCGCTGGGGGACCATGCCAGACCAAGCCGCGGAGACCAGTTCTTGTGATACGGATACATGTCTCTGCCTCCCGGCATGCTGGACAGAATAAAGCTTAAATTGCCGGACTCCGCCTGCGAACGGCCCTGCGAAGCCAGGTAACCCCGCTCCCCGAGCCACTCAGCCAGCGGCTTGTCGGGAGAAACCTGCTGCCCGTTGGCTTCGTGCACCGGCGGCATGAGCGAATATCGGATGCCCCCTGTGATGGTCAGGTTATTCCGGATCTTCCAGCTGTCCTGGGCGTAGAACTCGTACTCGTTGCCCGCGAAATCGAAGTTCACATACCCTCCCTGGGGAACAACTTCCGCTGAACCGTCGGGATGGGCAACGTACTTGTAGGTGGCATTGATTTGGCTGATCAGGCCGAGAGCCGCCGCCATAGCGTAGGTGTAGCTGACGGTGTCGCCGCTGGCAAGCCCGCCGGGGATGTTCTGGTAAAGCTCGGCGCCGCTCCCCGCCAGACCGGAGGCGTTCGTAGTCGCGCTGTGGAATGTATTGTTGGCTAACGTCTGGTTCGAAATGAAACGACTCGTGAAACCAAACCGGAGATCGTGGCCTCCCTTGTTCCAGGAGAAGTCGTCGCTGACCGTGTGGACAGGGACGATTCGCACCGAGTTAGTGCCGGTTGCGTAGATCGTGGCGTACCCCCGGAAGCTGGTAACGGGAGAATTCTGCAGGCCGGTGCTCTCTCCACCCGCCCGGGTGAAACCATACCGGAAGGAGTTCACCATGTTGGGACGAAGCACCCACGTATAGCCGGTCGCCATCCCCTTGTTGTTGGCGAGCGTTACCGAAGACGGCGGCTGCCCCGGAAACTGCGGTGTCCCGTCGGCGTGGTCATTCTGCAGGTTGCCGCGGGCGAAAACCTGGTGCTTGCCGGCCTCGTCCACCGTGTAATCTATCTTGGCGATGTAGGTATCCTGCTTGGTGTGCCGCGGCGCGTTGAACTGATACGTGCAGGTGTTCAGTAGATCGCCCGAGCCAGGAACATTGCAATGCGGGTACATGTTGAAGACCTCGAGCGAATTGGGATTGAGGCCGATGCCCGTCGGATCGGCGTACTTCTTGATATCCTCCGGACCGAGCTTCCGGAGCACACCCGACTTGTCGTGGTAGTTGACAATCCCGTTGCGCAGGTCGTCGGTCGGGACGGTGCGGCTCAGCTGGCTGGCGCTGGCATCGCGCCGGCCTTCGTAGTTGGCGAATATGAAGAGTCTGTTCTTGATGATCGGGCCGCCGAACGAGGCGCCGAAGACGTTGATTTTCAGCGCAGGGCGCTCCAGGCCGGAGCGATTGCTGAAGAAATCGTTCGCCGCGAAGTTCTCGTTCCGGTTGTATTCGTACAGCGAGCCGTGGAACTCGTTGGATCCCCCCTTGGTTACAAGGGCGATTTCGGCGCCGGAACCGCGTCCCTGGTCCGCACCCGTGTTGGTGGTAGTGGTGCGGAACTCCTGGACCGAGTCGAGCGTCACTCGCAGAGCGGGGCTCGACACGGAGCGATTGACCTGGTCGTTGATGTCAACGCCGTCGAGCGTGACGTTGGCCTGATCCGACTTGCCGCCATTGACCTGCCCATCCTCGGTGACGCCGGGCTGGAGCAGGAGCAGGCCGACCACGTTGCGCGCATAGGACGGGAGTTGCAGAATGGCCGAGCCGGCAATCGCGTTGCCCAGCGAGGCGTCCGTGGTATTCACGAGCGTCGCCGCGGCCGTAACCGTCACAGTGTCGGTAACGCCCCCGACCTTCTCAAACCTGACGTTGATCGTGGCCGGCGAATTGACCTGTAACCGGATGTCCTTGATCTCGGTGGTAGTAAATCCCGACATTTTTGCCGTCAACTGCCAGGTCCCGGGCGGAATCTGGGAAAAAGTGTATTTTCCCACCTCGTTGGAGAGGGCTTCCCGCTGGACGCCCGTTTGGGCATTGATGATAGTGATAGTGGCTCCCGGAACGACACCCCCCGTGGGATCCGTAACAACTCCCGTCAGCGTAGTGGTGGCTTGTCCGAAGAGCGCAGGTGTCAGCAAAATCAACAGGAATACTGACAAACCCGGAATTCTCATATCTGATCCTCCTCCGTGTTGACTGACTGCCAATAGAGCTCAAAAGAGCCCCTATTCCCCCGGCATGGAAGCAAAATCACTGATCTTGACCCTTCGGATCGAGAAGCAACTGCCAGGGTTCAAAGTACATCGCTCCTCGAAAAACCGGAATCAGCGTATGAGACTTCCAGCCTTTTGTTTCTTTGGTATCTCTAATTCAGGGTCGATTATTGCTAGAAACCCGATTGTGTCAAATGAAATATTTGTGCGGTTCGATCCGACAAAAGGAGGCACGCAAATGCGGGAAATCGTCCGGCAGAAGGCCAACTATTGCATGCGTGAGAGATACAGGTTCCCGCAATCCTGAACGCCTCGCGAGACCTGGTGGCCAGTATCGCCCCAATGTGTTTAGAATTGAATGGTTTGGGGAATGTTCCTTATCGTTGCAGGTCGGATCTTTTTGTTATCTTGGATATACTTTTCGAGCTTCTTCCTGTCGGGATGATCGGGCATTTTGGCAAGGAATTGTTCGTACTCGGCGGCTGCCCGGTCTTTGTAGCCTGCGGCATCATATAATGCAGCCAGGCTCAGGTGGGCCTCCGCCTGGCCGGCCGGGTCGAGGCGGGCGGCCTCCTCCAATTCCCGGACAGCCAGTGACCCCTTTTTGACGCGCAGATAGGATTCCCCGAGAAATCGCCGCGCCTCTGCCAACTCGGGGTGTTCGCCGGCAAGCGCACTCAAAGTTCGAACGGCCGCTTCGTAATTCTTCCTGTTGTAATGCAGTTTGCCGAGATTCAGCATCGCCAGCGGATAGGAAGGTTGCTCTTCCAGCGCCCGTTTGAACGCTTTTTCGGCCTCGCCTTCATTCCCCTGCGCAAAATGCGCGTTCCCCAGTTCCGTCCACGCCTCAAAATCCTTCGGATCCGCCTCCACGATCGTTTTCAAGAGCTTGGCGGCATCACCGTAGCGCTTCTGGCCGCTCGCGGCCATGGCCTGAGTCATCAGTGTCGCATTCCCGGCACTGCGCGGATAGAGGTCTTTAGCGGAAATGACCCCTGTCCCAAGCGTTTTCGAACTTGACTTTCCTTTCCATTCAATTTCCAGGTTCCTGCGTACTTCGGTGTTACGGGTGTACATGAGCGTAAGGGGGACACGCAGCACACTCTCGCCGTTGACTTCGACGACGATCTCCCAGTCACCGTTGGCGACCCTGGGAAACTGGTACGTGCCGCCACTGACCACCGCCTGGCGGCCAAATATGCTCTGGTCGTTCCTGTAAAGGACGACGAAGAAGGAGTCGGGCAGGCTCTCCCCTGGATCAGCCTTGACGGTAAAAGTCCCGAATAAGGTGACGGATACGCCTGCCGGAAAGATCTGGGCAAGGGCTGAGCGGGGAAACAGCATGGTTGCAAGAACAAAACTAAGCAACAAATACCTCTTCATATGGTTTTACTCCTCCCCTGCAGGCTCATAGTTAACCATGGAGAGTGCCAAACGGTCACCTTAAATCGCAGCAGGCAAGCGCTCCTCTTAACGGGTTGGGTTTTCCGGGAGCATATTTCCAACCCATCAGCTCGCGGTTGATATACTCTATGATCCTCCGGGGCGCGGCACCGCCGGGAGGATCACCGGTCAAGGCCGCGTTTCAATGTAGCCCGAAACGGATATACTCTTTAAAACGTAATCCCTATGCCTATGCCACCCACACACCCGTTAGCGCATTACCGTAGGTTCTTGAAGGACAGCATCCGCCAGGAGATTGATTTCTCCCGCACCGACCAGAATCAGGGTGTTCCCGCTCCACCCATCGAAAAGCCATACGCCGGGGATGCCAGGCGGATCGACCTGTTACCGGCAGGCCGGTGGAAGGATCCGCGATCCGTGGACCTGCCCGCTGCCATCGCAAACCGCCAGAGCCGGCGCATGTTCCTGCACCAGCCCCTCTCCCTGGAGGAGCTATCCTTCCTTCTCTGGGCAACGCAGGGCCTTCGTGGCAAAGCAGCCGCCGGACACGCCTATCGGACCGTGCCGTCAGCCGGTTGCCGGCACGCGCTGGAAACCTATCTTGCGGTATTCCGCGTGAGCGGGCTGGAGTCCGGCGTCTACCGCTATCTGCCCATGTCTCATCAGCTTCTTCATGAGTTTTCCGAAGAGCGACTGGCGGACAAGCTTGTAGAAGCATCGTTGGGACAGTCTTTCGCAGGCAGGGCCGCCGTTACTTTCCTCTGGGCCGCCGTCCCCTACCGCATGGAGTGGCGCTACGGCGCCGCTGCACACAAGATGATCGCGCTCGATGCCGGGCACGTATGCCAGAACCTCTATCTCGCCTGCGAGGCGATCCATGCGGGAACCTGTGCGATCGCCGCCTATGACCAGAAGAAGGTCGATGCGCTCCTGCGCCTGGACGGGGAAGAGGAGTTTGTGATTTACCTTGCCCCGGTTGGAAAGGTCAGTGCGGGATAGCGATCATCTATAAGTAAGAATGGGACAGGATATAGGAATTATTCGTTTTGAAGCGCGCGGGCTAAAGCCCGCGCTCACGATAGGGCTGAAGCCCGCTCTCACTGATTGACTCCCAGGGTATGCTCCACTACCAGGATGTCTCCGGCAGCATTAATGATATATAGATCGCTTCCTTTGATCGCGATGCCGACCGGAGCCTGGATGCCCGGGATGGCATGTGCCGCAACCACCATGTGCGCCGCGAGTTCCAGGGTCACGAGGGTGCTGTAGGCAGCGCTGATCGCGACCATCCGGCCGCCGGCGATCGCCGCTCCCGTCACGTACAGCTCATCGAGCGAACGCCGCTCGCCGCTGAACCGGAGGCCGGACTCAGGTGCAATCGCCGGCATGAACTCTTCTGAGAGTGTCAGGTCACGGCGGTCGAATCGAGAAACCACCAGCCGGCGGAATTTGGAGTTCGGAACCGTCACGGAATACACTGAATTCCCGGCGCGATCGTATGCCAGGGACATCACGTACATCATCCGCGAGCGCACCGTGCCGAGCCGAGACCGGGAAACCTCGTCGAATCTGTCAAACGATTCCAGGAAGAAGCGGAAATTCCTGTTCGGGTCCGCCTGGTCGCTTTCGCGAAGCACCACATAGCTCTTGTTCTCGCCGAGCGCCATCACAGTATTGCTGTCCAGAAATGTTGCGCCGGCAAAGCGGCCCAGGTCGATCGAGAAGCCGGGATCGACCACGGTGTAGCGCAGCACGCGGGTCAGCGAGCCGTCAAGGATGTAAATGCCGTTCTGGGTTGTGAGGCAGAACCGGTCGGTTGCCGCGTCGTAGGCGAGATCCGTGACGGTACCGCGCAGCGGCACGGCGAGCTTCCTCTTCTCCTTGATGGGCAAAACCGGCAGGTCCGCCAGGGGGCCGGCGCCCGGATCGCCGGAAACAGATGCGGCATCAGGTTTCTCGATCGACCATCGCCCCCGCAGTGTGACCGGCGGCGCCCACGCCCACTCCTCCAGGGACCAGACCCAGTTTTTCGGCTGGAACGAAAAGCGGACGGGATCTCCCTGTCCCATGTAAGGCGGCGGCCCGGTGCTGGCAAACGCCTGCACGATGTTCCCTGCGATCACGACCAGGAACACTCCCATGGCAAGCTTGTCCAGCGCGAGCAGCGGCCGGGGCCCCGCGGAGAGGTCGGTTTCCTTCATCGCCAGGAGCAGGCCACCCATCGTCACCACACACACCCAGAAGATGAAAAAGGCCCAGGTGTAGGTGTGAGCTCCGAAAATCTCGATGCTGAAGCCCTGGCCAACATCGCGCGCCGCGTGCATCCCCACGTGCCGCAAGCCCATGAACACGCCCCAGGCGCCAACAAGCACCGACAGACCGATGTACTTGGGGCGCGGGCCGTAACGCAGCACAAAGAGGCCTATGAGCGCAATGATCGCCATGCC
>Ga0102851_10001729_pt1 | contig 12762 bp, 12 predicted proteins | sample Mud3Dept3metaG_FD_79558 | JGI IMG/M metagenome (GOLD analysis project Ga0102851, IMG submission 79558) | Freshwater wetland microbial communities from Ohio, USA, analyzing the effect of biotic and abiotic controls - Mud 3 Core 4 Depth 3... | ecosystem: Environmental > Aquatic > Freshwater >... | reverse complement strand
GGCGAAGGCATCGCCGACGAGTTCAAGCGGATCGTCGACGAGTACGGACGAACGCGGTACGGCGCATAGCGCGTCCAGGAAGCCGAGCCCACGGCCAGGCGCCGCTACCATCGCAACAAGAATGTCACTACGGGGCTGTGCGACGGTGTGCTGGTAGGAGCGCCGTCCACGGCGCGATTGATCGCGGCCTGGAGGCCGCCCCTACGGGCGTGGCATTGTGCAGCGGACGCGGGGTATAAAAGCGCTCCGCACCCCAGAGGAGGCAGCGCAATGACCATTCGCATGACGATTACCTTAGGCCTCGCAGGGCTTCTCGTCGGCAGCGGCGCGGCCGTTGCCGATCCGGGGACGATCACGGTGAAGCGCCTGTCGCTCGACGCGGCGCTGAAAGTCGCTCAGGGCACGGTGCACGCCTGCCGTGCCAAGGGCGTCCAGGCCGGCGTGACCGTGGTCGACCGCGACGGCACGCCGCAGGTGATGCTCCGTGACAGCCTCGCGCCGCCCATTACCGAGTCGATCAGCAGGATGAAGGCGGTGACGGCGGTGAACTTCTCCGCCCGGACGTCCGCGCTGGCCCAGCGTGCCGACACTCCCATCGGCCGGGTCCCCGGCCTGGTGATGGCGGCCGGCGGCGTTCCGATCGAGGTCGGTGGCGCAATCATCGGGGGCGTCGGGGTCAGCGGCGCGCCGGACGGCAAGACCGACGAGGAGTGTGCGGTGCTGGGCGCCAAGCCGGTGATCGAGGATCTCGAGCTCGGCGGGTGACGCCGAACCGCTATTGCGTGACCCCGCAGGCCGTGCGCCGCGGGTCGTTCGCCGCTCGAGGGATCGTCCAGGATCCACTCGCTACCGCGCACCCACGCGCTGCGCAATCCTGCTCCGCGCGTGGCTCCTGCCTATGCCATCCCTGGCATGGGCGTTCACCGCGCCGCGAAGGTCCACTGGACCTTCGGTCGCGGTTCACCCCTGTGCGCTGCTCACGACCCCCCGGCGCTGGCCTGCAGCGCGATCCCGACGCCGCCTGGAAGCCAACCATCGCGGCTAAAGCCGCTCCTGCGCGGCCGCGCCGTCAGCCCGTAGGAGCGCCTTCAGGCGCGATTCCGTCGCGGCAAGAATGCCGCGCCTACTCGTCGCCGCCTGCAAAGAGCACGCGCCGGATAAGCTCGGCGCCGAAGCCGCGATACTCGAGGAAGCGCGCCCGCCGCGCCCGGTCCCTGAAATCGGCGGGACCGGCCGCGCCGAAGCGCTTGCGGGCGACCTCGGCGAGCCGCTCTTTCCACGCCGGGTCGCGCTCGTCCAGCCAGTCCGCGATGACGGCGTCCTCGATTCCGCGCTCGCGCAGCTCCGCGCGGATGCGCGCCGGCCCGTAGCCGCGAGCTGCGCGCTGGGCGACATACTGCTCGGCGAAGCGCGCGTCGCTCTGCAGCCGGCGCTGCGCCAGGTCGTTCAGCACGCCGTCCACGACAGCCGGCTCGCCGCCGCGGGCCAGCAGCTTGCGCCTCAGCTCCGCGCGCGCGTGCTCACGCGTGGCGAGCAGGCGGACCGCGACCTGCTCGAGCTCCGCCGGCGTGCCGCTCAGAGCTCCGCCTCCGCATCGCCCTCCGCGGTCACCGGCTGCGGGAAGGCGTTGGCCCGGATCTGCGCCTCGATCTCGGCGCAGATTGCGGGATTGGTCTTGAGGAACTGCCGCGCATTTTCCTTGCCCTGGCCGATGCGGTCGCCCTTGTAGCTGTACCAGGCGCCGGACTTCTCGATCAGGCCCTGCTGCACGCCGAGGTCGACGATCTCGCCGGTGCGCGAAATGCCCTCGCCGTAGAGGATCTCGAACTCGGCCTGCCGGAACGGCGGCGCGACCTTGTTCTTGACGACCTTGACGCGGGTTTCGCTGCCAATGACCTCCTCGCCCTTCTTGATCGCGCCGATGCGGCGGATGTCGAGCCGGACCGAGGAGTAGAACTTCAGTGCGTTGCCGCCCGTCGTCGTCTCGGGGTTGCCGAACATCACGCCGATCTTCATGCGGATCTGGTTGATGAAGACCACGACAGCGTTCGAGCGCTTGATGTTGGCCGTGAGCTTACGCAGGGCCTGCGACATCAGGCGCGCCTGCAGGCCGACGTGCGAGTCGCCCATCTCGCCCTCGATCTCCGCCTTGGGCGTGAGCGCGGCGACCGAGTCGATCACCACGACGTCGACGGCGCCCGAGCGCACCAGCATGTCGACGATCTCGAGCGCCTGCTCGCCGGTGTCGGGCTGCGATACCAGCAGCTCGTCGACGTTGACGCCGAGCTTCTCCGCATAGAGCGGGTCGAGCGCGTGCTCTGCGTCCACGAAGGCCGCGGTGCCACCCTTCTTCTGCGCCTCGGCGATGATCTGCAGGGTCAGGGTGGTCTTGCCCGAGGACTCGGGCCCGTAGATCTCGACCACCCGCCCGCGCGGCACGCCGCCGATGCCGAGCGCAATGTCCAGGCCGAGCGATCCGGTCGATATCGCCTCGACGTTGCGGACGGCGCTTCCGTCGCCCATCCGCATGACCGCGCCCTTGCCGAACTGCTTTTCGATCTGGCTGAGCGCCGCGTTCAGTGCCTTCTTTCGGTTGTCGTCCATTGGCTTCTCCGATTCGGCGAGCGGTCACGGCGACCGTTCGTTCTCCTTGTGTTCTCCATTATGGCACGGTGGTGGCTCATTGCACGAGTCCGCGAGCGGCCAGCGCGCGAGCACCCGGTAGCGGGGGCCGCCCGGGACGTTTCCGGACGCGACCAGCACGAACTCGCGGCACGGCCAGCGCACGGGCCGCTCGAGCGGACCCTCCGGCACTGCGCGCGAGTCGCGGAACAGGGTTACGTGCGGGCTGTAGGCGCGCCGCTCGGGCTCGAACCCGCAGGGCCGGAGCGCCCGGTTCAGGCGGTGGACCAGGTCGCGCAGCGGCTCCGGGATCACGGCCGGGGCGCACCAGGCGACCCGGGGCCGCGGCCAGTAGCCCTGCCGGTCGATGAGCAGCTCGAAGGCCGCGCCACGCACGCCGGCGGCGGCCTGCTCCATGCAGGCCCGGTGCTCCTCGTCGACCTGGCCGAGGAACGCGAGGGTGACGTGGATGTCCTCGACGTGCACCGGCCGCCCGCCGCGCCGCGGCAGGCCCTGCTGGGCCGCGCGCAGCTGCTCCCGGACCCCCTCGTCGGGCCAGACGGCGAAGAACAGTCGCTGCGTCGTCGGCTCAGCCAAGCAGCTCGTCCAGTCCCTGGAGGGCGCGGGCCACGGCCTGGCGGCGCACCGCCTCGCGGTCGCCGTCGAACCGGCAGCGCTCCGCCCTGACGGCACCCGCCCTGTCGCCCCATGCGAGCCAGACGGTGCCGACCGGCTTGTCCGCGCTGCCGCCCGTCGGTCCGGCGACCCCGCTCACCGCCACCGCCACGCCGGCGCGGCTGCGGGCCAGCGCGCCCGCGACCATCTCGCGGACGGTCGCCTCACTCACCGCACCGTGCGCCGCCAGCGTGTCGGCACGCACGCCGAGCAGGTCCTGCTTCGCCTCGTTGGTGTAGGTGACGAAGCCACGGTCGAACCAGGCGCTCGAGCCGGCGATATCGGTCAGCGTCTTGGCGATCCACCCGCCGGTGCAGGACTCCGCCGTCGCCGCCATCCAGCCTTGCGCGAGCAGACGTGCGCCGAGGCGCCGGGCGAGGCCGTCGAGGGTGGTGTCGTCCATGGCGCGAGTATCGAACCGGCCCGGAACCCGGACAAGGCCCCGCAATCCCGCCGGTCCGTCCCCTAGAATGGCGCCTGATCCCAACGATGACGGGAGCTTGGAGATGAGCAACACCGATCCGCAGGTCGACGAGATCCTCCTCGAGCGCAAGCCCTCGCCGGTGAAGCTCGAGGTCCTCGGCGTTTACCAGTGGCCGATCTGGCGCAAGGAGCCGTCGACCTTCCCCTGGAAGTACGACGTCCAGGAGACCTGTTACGTGCTGCGCGGCCGGTTCATCGTGACGCCCGACGGCGGCCAGCCGATGGAGTTCGGGCGCGGCGACCTGATCACCTTTCCCAGGGGTCTGTCCTGCACCTGGGAGATCCTCGAGCCGGTCGAGAAGCACTACGACTTCGGCTAGTCGCTGCGCCAATTGCGGCCTGGAGGCCAAGATCGCGGCTGCAAAGCCGCTCCCACCGGGCTGTGCCAAGCATCAATCGCGGCTGAAGCCGCTCCTACCGGGCTGTGCCAAACAGCAATCGCGGCTGAAGCCGCTCCTACGGGGCCGTGCCGCTGACTGGTGGGAGCGCCTCCTACGGGGCCGTGCCGCTGACTGGTAGGAGCGCCTTCAGGCGCGATTGCTCGCCCGGTAGCACGGTGCGCCCTGCGCACCCTACGATTCGCGAATGACCGACAACCCCCTGGCCCGCCACACGCCGGTGATGCAGCAGTATCTCCGCATCAAGGCGGAGCACCCCGGCATGCTGCTGTTCTACCGGATGGGGGACTTCTACGAGCTGTTCTATGACGACGCCGAGCAGGCGGCGCGGCTGCTCGACATCACGCTCACCAAGCGCGGCCAATCGGCCGGCGCGCCGATCCCGATGGCGGGGGTGCCGTTCCACGCGGTCGACAACTACCTCGCGCGGCTGGTGAAGCTCGGCCAGTCGGTGGCGATCTGCGAGCAGATCGGCGACCCCGCGACGGCGAAGGGGCCGGTCGAGCGCAAGGTGGTGCGCATCGTCACGCCGGGCACGGTGACCGACGAGGCGCTGCTCGACGAGCGGCGCGACAACCTGCTCGCCGCGCTGCACGGCCAGGGCGAGCGCTACGGGCTCGCAGTGCTCGACCTAGGCAGCGGACGCTTCGCCGTGCAGGAGCTGACGAGCAGCGAGGCGCTCGCCGGCGAGCTCGAGCGCCTGCGGCCCGCCGAGCTCCTGCTCCCCGAGGACTGGCCTCTGCCGCCGCGCCTGCCGAAACCCGCGGGCACCACGCGCCGCCCCGCCTGGCACTTCGACCACGACAGCGCCCAGCGCCTGCTGGTGCGGCAGTTCGGCACCCGCGACCTGTCGGGATTCGGCTGCGCCGACGTCCCGCTCGGCGTGTGCGCGGCGGGCGCGCTGCTGCAGTACGTGGCGGAGACGCAGCGCACCGACCTGCCCCACGTCACGGGCCTGTCGGTCGAGCGGCGCGAAGACGCGCTGATCGTCGACGCCGCGACGCGCCGCAACCTCGAGATCGACCGGTCGCTCTCCGGCCAGCCGCAGCACACGCTGGCAGGGCTGCTGGACCGCACCGCCACCGCCATGGGAAGCCGCCTGCTGCGGCGCTGGCTAAGCAGGCCACTGCGCGACCACGCCGCGGTCGGTGCCCGCCACGATGCCGTCGGCGAGCTGATCGCGCAGCGGGCGCAGGCACCGCTGCACGAGACGCTGGCGGGCATCGGCGACGTCGAGCGCATCCTCGCCCGCATCGCGCTGAAGTCCGCGCGGCCACGCGACCTCGCCGGCCTGCGCGATGCGCTGGCCTGCCTGCCGCAGCTACAGGCGCTGCTCGCGGCGCTGGCCGCACCGTTGCTCGACGAGCTCGCGGCGGCGATCGGGACGCACCCCGACACACAGCGCCTGCTGCAGCAGGCGATCGTCGACCACCCGCCCGTGGTGATCCGCGACGGCGGCGTGCTCGCGCCGGGTTACGACGCGGAGCTCGACGAGCTGCGCAACCTCTCGCAGAACGCCGACCGGTTCCTCCTCGACCTCGAGACGCGCGAGCGCGAGCGCACGGGCATCGCCACGCTCAGGGTCGGCTACAACCGCGTGCACGGCTACTACATCGAGCTCGGCCGCACGCACGGCGAGCGGGTGCCCGACGACTACACCCGGCGCCAGACGCTCAAGGGGGCGGAGCGCTACATCACGCCCGAGCTCAAGCGCTTCGAGGACCAGGTGCTTTCGGCGCGGGAGCGGGCGCTCGCGCGGGAGAAGGCGCTGTACGAGCTGCTGCTCGACGCCCTCCAGCCGGCGCTGCCGGCACTGCAGCGCTGCGCCGAGGGACTCGCTGCGCTCGACACGCTCGGCGCGCTCGCCGAGCGCGCCGAGGCGCTGCGCCTCGCGCGGCCGACGATGGTGCCGGACGCCGGCATCCTGATCGAGGCAGGTCGGCATCCGGTGGTCGAGCAGGTGAGCGACGCACCCTTCGTCGCCAACGACCTGCGCCTCGACGGCGAGCGGCGGATGCTGATCGTCACCGGGCCGAACATGGGCGGCAAGTCGACCTACATGCGCCAGGCGGCCCTGATCGTGCTGATGGCCCATGCCGGCAGCTTCGTGCCGGCCGGGCGTGCCGTGCTCGGGCCGATCGACCGCGTGTTCTCGCGCATCGGCGCGTCCGACGACCTCGCCGGTGGCCGCTCGACCTTCATGGTCGAGATGGAGGAGACCGCCAACATCCTGCACAACGCCACCGACCACAGCCTGGTGCTGATGGACGAGATCGGCCGCGGCACCAGCACGTTCGACGGCCTGTCGCTGGCCTGGGCGAGCGCGGTCGAGCTCGCGACGCGCATCCGCGCCTTCACGCTGTTCGCGACGCATTATTTCGAGCTGACGACCCTGCCGGAGGAGCATGCCGGCATCGCCAACGTGCACCTCGACGCGGCCGAGCACGGCGACGGCGTGGTGTTCCTGCACGCCGTGCGCGAGGGGCCGGCGAGCCAGAGCTACGGTCTGCAGGTGGCGAAGCTCGCCGGGGTGCCGGCGAAGGTGATCGAGCGCGCCCGCGCGCGGCTGCGGGAGCTGGAGCAGGGCGCGGCGCGCCACCTCGCCGCGCAGACCCCGCAGCTGCCGCTGTTCACGACGCAGCAGGACGACGCGCCGGCCGTCGACGCGCTGCGGGCCGTCGAGCCGGACGGCCTCAGCCCGCGCGAGGCGCTGGAAGTGCTCTATCGGTTGAAGGGGATGCTGTAATCGGGCGCGCGAGCACGAGGGTGATGTTGTCCACGCCACCGCCCTCCAGGGCGAGGCGCAGCAGCTCGCCCGCCGCGTGGTCCAGCCGGTCCGCCCATTCGCCCAGGACCTCGGCGATGGCGGCGTCGTCGACCATCCCCGACAGGCCGTCCGAGCACAGGAGATAGAGGTCGCCCGGCTCGACGGCGCGGCTGCCCAGCTCGACATCCACGCCCTGCTCGACGCCGAGTCCCCGCGTCAGGATGTTGTTGCCGACACCGGCCGCGCGCGCCTGCTCGCGGGTCTCGAACACCCCGCGGTCGAGCAGCGACTGGACGAGGGAGTGGTCGCGCGTCAGCGGCTCCAGCAGCCCGCCGCGCCAGCGGTAGAGGCGCGAATCGCCGACGTGGGCGTGGTAGATGTGACCGTTGCGGAACACCGCGGCCACGACGGTGGTGCCCATGCCGTCGAGCTCCGGCGTCGCCGCCACGGCGCGGAACAACGCGGCGTTCGCCTCCTCCACCACGCGCCCGAGCCGGCCGAGCATGGCGGACGGGTCCTCGGCGGCAGGGTCGCCGGTTGCGAACAGGCCCTGCAGCACGGCGTCGGCGGCGATGCGGCTCGCGACGTCCCCACCCTTGTGGCCCCCCATGCCGTCGGCGACGATCACCACGCCGCGCGCCGCATCGACGCGGAAGGCGTCCTGGTTGTTGTGCCGAACCCGCCCGATGCTGCTGACCGCGGCCACCTCGAGGGTTGGCACGCGGCTCCGTCGTTCCGAACCGGCGGCGACAGCGGCCGTCGGCTCGAGGCGATTGCTGGAAGGCTCGACCATCGGATCCCCCGACCCCGTTGCCTCAACGCGCCGCCGCGGTCATCTGGTCTTCCAGAACGGCCTTGAGCCGGTCCGCCGGCACGTAGCCGGGCAGCAGCTCGCCATCGGGAAGGATCAGGGCCGGCGTGCCGTTGAGGCCCATGCTATCGGCCAGGGCCATGTGGCTGTCGACGGGGTTCTTGCAGCTCTGCGCAGGCACGTCCTTGCCGGCCTTGGCATCGGTCATCGCCTGCTGGCGGTCCTTCGCGCACCACACCCCCACCGCCTTCTGATAGGACTCGCTGCCCTTGCCGGTCCTCGGCATGAAGAGGTAGCGGATCCGGATGCCGTTGGCGTTGTACTTGCCGATCTCGGAATGCAGGCGCCGGCAGAAGCCGCAGTCGATGTCCGTGAACACCGTGACCGTGTGCGGCGCGGTCTTCGGCCCGAACACCACCATGTCGTCCTCGCTGACCTTGTCGAGCGCGCCGAGGCGCACGGCGTTGCGGCGCGCCTCGGTCAGATCCTGGCGCTTGTCGACGTCGCTGATGCTCCCCTGGATCAGGTAGCGCCCGTCCCCGGTCATGTAGACGAGGCGTGGCCCGATCGCCACCTCGTAGATTCCCTGCACCGGCGTCGTCTGCACGCCATCCACCTGCAGGTCCGGGTCGAGCTTCGCGATGCTCGCCTGCACGCGCTTGAAGACATCCGCGGGCGCCGCCTCCTGCGCGACCGCCAGCCCGGCCAACGTCGACAGGACCAGACCGGCGAGACTCGTGAACCAAGGGAAACGCTTCATGGAGATCCTCAATCGCGGAAGTTGATGAACTGGAGGGGCAGCTGATAGTCACGCCCGCGCAGCAGGGTGATGACCTGCTGCAGGTCGTCGCGCTGCTTGCCCGTGATGCGCACCTGCTCGCCCTGGATCTGTGCCTGCACCTTTATCCTGCTGTCCTTGGCGTCCCTGACGATCCGGCGCGCCGTGTCGGTATCGATGCCCTGTCTCACCGTGACCTGCTGCCGGGCCGCACTGCCGCTCAGCTCCGGCTCCCTGCGGTCGAGGCAGGCAAGATCGACGTTCCGCTTGGCCAGCTTCTTCTCGAGGACCTCCATCATCTGCCGCAGCTGGAAATCGTTCTGTGCGTGCAGGGTGATCTCGTTCTCTTTCTGCTCGAAGCGGGCGTCGCTGCCCTTGAAGTCGAAGCGCTGGCCCACCTCTCGATTGCCTTGATCGACTGCGTTGCGGACTTCTTGAAGATCGACCTCGGAGACGACGTCGAACGACGGCACGGGGCACCTCTGGCTGAGCGGCACGGCCGGCAAGGCTAACAGGCTACGGGCAAAGGCTCTAGAGAACCCTCGAAAAGTTCGCCAGCGCGACGGGCGACGGACGCAGCTGTGCATGGTAACGGGCCGGAACGGGGCCCTGGCTCGGCCCGCTTCGCCGACAATGACGTATTTCTGGGATTGTTCCGAGGTTTTCTGGCCGGGTCCCGCGAGCCTCATCCCGACGGCGCGGGGTGTTACCGTTGCGCCTCCGACGGCCGTTCCCTCCCCGCCCCGTGCCGACTCCTCCCCTGCTCGAAGCGCGCGACCTCGCCCTCGCCTACCGCGAAGGCAGCCGCGTGCGGCCGGTGCTGCGCGACGTCGCCCTGCGCATCGACGCCGGCGAGTGTGTCGCCCTCCTCGGCCGCTCGGGTTGCGGCAAGTCGACCCTCCTGAACCTGCTCGGGGCGATCGACCGGCCCGACGCCGGCAGCGTGACGGTCGACGGCGTGGCGCTCGGCTCGCTGACCGAGCGCGAGCGCACCCTGTTCCGCCGTCGCCACCTGGGCTTCGTCTACCAGGCCTTCAACCTCATCCCCACGCTCACGGCGGTCGAGAACGTCGCCCTGCCGCTCGAGCTGAACGGGGTGACGGCGGGGGAGGCGCGGCGGCAGGCCAGCGACCTCCTCGACACGATCGGCATCGGGGCGCGGGCCGACGCCTTCCCGGACGAGCTGTCGGGCGGCGAGCAGCAGCGGGTGGCGGTCGCCCGGGCGCTCGTGCACCGCCCCCGGCTGGTCCTGGCCGACGAGCCCACCGGCAACCTCGATGCCGAGACGGGCCCGCAGGTGCTGGACCTGCTGCGCGGGCTGGCGGCGGGGAGCGGCGGCGCCCAGCTGATCGTCACGCACAGCCTGGCCGTGGCGCGGACCGCGGACCGCATCCTGACCCTCGAGGACGGCCTGGTCCGCGAGGCCGGCGACCGGCTGGCGTGGTGAGCAGCCTGCTCGCAACCGCCGGCCTGCGCTTCCTGCGCCGCCATCCCTGGCAGACCTGGCTGACCGTGCTCGGCGTCGCGCTGGGCGTGGGCGTCGTGATCGCGGTGGACCTCGCCAACGACAGCGCGCGGCGCGCCTTCGCCCTGTCGATGGAGAGCCTGACCGGTCGGACCACGCACCAGGTGGTCGGGCCGCCCGACGGGTTCGACGAGTCGGTGTACCGGGCGCTGCGCGTCGACGAGGGGATCCGGCCGAGCGCGCCCGTCGTCGAGGGGCTGGTCCGGGTCCGCGGCGCGACCTACCACCTGCTCGGCGTCGACCCCTTCGCCGAGCGGCCCTTCCGCGACGGCACCGGCGACCTGCCCCAGGGGGACTTCCGGCGGCTGCTCGTCGAGCCCGGCGCAGTGCTGCTGGGCGAGCCGAGCGCGCGCCAGCTCGGCGTCGCGCCGGGCGACACCCTCGCGATCGAGGCGGCCGCCGGCCATCGCCGGGTGACGGTCGTCGGCCTGCTCGGCGGCGCGCAGGCGGCGGCCTTCGAGGGCATCCTCGTCGCCGACATCGCCACGGCGCAGGAGCTGCTCAACCGCATCGGCCGGCTCGACCGCATCGACCTCATCGCCGACGCCGCGACCGTCGCCGCCCTCACCACCCGGCTGCCGGCCGGGCTGCGGGTCGAGCCTGCCGAGCAGCGGCAGGCGGCCCTCGCCCAGATGACGGAGGCCTTCCACGTCAACCTGCAGGCGATGGGGCTGCTCGCCCTGCTGGTCGGCGCCCTGCTCGTCTACAACACCATGACCTTCGCCGTGCTGCGGCGCCGGCCCGTGCTCGGCACGCTGCGCCTGCTCGGCGTCACCCGCGGCGAGCTGTTCGGCCGGGTGCTCGTGGAGAGCCTGCTCCTCGGGCTGGTCGGCAGCCTGCTCGGGCTCGCGCTCGGCGTCGCCGTGGGCAGCGGGCTGGTGCGCCTGGTGACCCGCACCATCAACGACCTCTACTTCGTGCTGACCGTGACCACCTTCCAGGTTTCGCCCGCCCTGCTCGCCAAGGGCCTGCTGCTCGGCCTCGGCAGCACCGCGCTCGCCGCTGCCGGGCCGGCCCTGGAGGCCGCGGGCATCGAGCCGCAGGCCGCGCGGCGCCGCTCGACCCTGGAGCGGCGCCATCACCGCCGCGTCCCCTGGCTGGCGGGCGCGGGGGCGCTGCTCTTCGTCATCGGTGGCGCGCTCGCGCTGGCGCCAGGTCGGAGCCTCCCTCTCGCGTTCACGGCCCTGTTCCTGCTGATTCTGGGCTTCAGCCTCGCCGTGCCGCTGCTGGTGCTCGGCCTGAGCCGCGTCCTGCTGCCGCTGGCGGCGCGACTGTTCGGCAACGTCGGGCGGCTGGCCCTGCGCGCCATCGACGCCGGGCTGAGCCGCACCGGCGTCGCAGTTGCCGCGCTGTGCGTGGCAGTCGCAGCGACCGTCGGCGTCGGCATCATGGTCGAGAGCTTCCGCGACACCGTCGCGCGCTGGCTCGGGCAGACCCTGCGCGCGGACCTCTACGTGTCGGCGGCCGGCACGGTGTCGAGCCGCACCGACGGCGTGCTGCCGGCGGGCGTCCCCGACCGGCTGCGGACCCTGCCCGGGATCCGTGGCCTGAGCCAGGGCCGCAGCGTGCAGGCGGACTCGCCGGCCGGACCGGTCGTCCTGCTCGCCCTGCGGCTCGGCCCTGACAGCCATCGCGGCTTCGACCTGAAGGGCCGCATCGCCGACGACCTGTGGGCGGGCTTCGGCGCCGGCGAGCTGGTCCTGGCGTCCGAGCCCTACGCCTGGCGCCACCGCGTCGGGACGGGGGACAGCGTCACGCTGCACACCGCCGAGGGGCCGCGGCCATTCCGCATCGGCGCCGTGTTCCGCGACTACGGCACCGACCGCGGCATGCTGGTGATCGACGGCGGGGTCTACGCGCGGCTCTGGCGTGACCCCGGCATCTCCACCGTCGGCGTCTTTCTGGACGACGCCACGAAACTGGAGCAGACGCTCGCCACGGTCCGCGACCACCTGGCCGACCTCGGCCAGCCGGTGCTGGTGCGGGCCAACCGCACCATCCGCGAGCAGTCGCTCGCCATCTTCGACCGCACCTTCGCGATCACGGGCGTGCTGCGCCTCCTCGCGATCGGCGTCGCCTTCATCGGGGTGCTGTCGGCGCTGCTCGCGCTGCAGCTGGAGCGCGCCCGCGACCATGCGGTGCTGCGCGCGCTGGGGGTCACCCCCGCGCAGATGGTCGGGCTCGGCGTGCTCGAGACCGGCAGCATGGGGCTGTTCGCCGGACTGCTCGCCCTGCCGCTCGGCTGGATCCTGGCCGAGCTGCTGATCCACGTCGTCAACCTGCGCTCCTTCGGCTGGAGCATGGACAGCCTGCTGCCGCCCGGCGTGCTGGCCGACGCCGTGCTGCTCGCGGTCGGGGCCGCCGTGCTCGCGGGCGCCTACCCGGCCGTGCGCATGGCCCGCGTGCAGCCCGCCGCGGCGCTGCGCGACGAGTGACCGCCCCCGGGTTGATTTTCGGCGATCGCCGGGTATCATCTCGCGCTTCCGCTGATGGCGAGCGGAAGCCGCAGAGGTAGTCCGGCGGGACTGCCTCTTTCGTTTTTTTGGGCCGGCGAAAACGGGTCGCGCATGTCCGAGTTCCTGATGAGCACCTACAAACGGCAGCCCGTGACCTTCGAGCGGGGCGAGGGCGCCTGGCTGTGGGACACGACCGGCCGGCGCTATCTGGATGCGCTCTCGGGCGTCGCGGTCTGCGGGCTCGGCC
>Ga0102851_10001728_pt1 | contig 12762 bp, 7 predicted proteins | sample Mud3Dept3metaG_FD_79558 | JGI IMG/M metagenome (GOLD analysis project Ga0102851, IMG submission 79558) | Freshwater wetland microbial communities from Ohio, USA, analyzing the effect of biotic and abiotic controls - Mud 3 Core 4 Depth 3... | ecosystem: Environmental > Aquatic > Freshwater >... | reverse complement strand
GACCTCGATGACGGGTGCGCCGCCGAAGAACGTGGAGAACCGCTCCGTCTCGAGGGTCGCCGAGCTGACGATCACTCGCAGCTCCGGCCGGCGCGGCAACAGCTGCCTGAGGAAGCCGAGGAGGAAATCGATGTTGAGGCTGCGCTCGTGGGCCTCGTCGACGATGATCGTGTCGTAACCGCGCAGCATCGAGTCGCCCTGGATCTCGGCGAGCAACATGCCGTCGGTCATGAACTTGATGCACGCGCCCTTCTTGATCCGGTCGTTGAACCGGATCTTGTAGCCGACCACCTCCCCCAAGACGGTGTCGAGCTCCTCGGCCACGCGCGCCGCCACGCTGGTGGCCGCGATCCGCCGCGGTTGCGTGCACCCGATGTACGAATTCGCGGCGCGCCCCATCGCCAGGCAGATCTTCGGCAGCTGCGTCGTCTTGCCCGAGCCGGTCTCGCCCGCGACGATGATCACCGGGTGAGCGTCGATCGCGTTGGCGATGTCGATGACCCGGGCCGTGATCGGCAGGTTCTCGGGAAACCGCACCCGATCGCTCAGCCGGAGACCGGGACGCAGCACGCTGGGGGCGATCGGTGGTTGCTCGGGGGGCGCGGGAGGTCCAGTCATCAGTGGGGTCCAGCCGCGGGAACCCGGGAGTAGCACCTCGGTCGAGCGATGTCGCGGTCGTCAGTTCGCACTGCACGTAGCTCGACCGCTCACGGGCTGTTCGCGAGCTTCTGCCTGCAGCGCGCGACCTCGTCGACCATCTTCGCCGCTGCGTCGCGCGCCGTCGTCGGAGCACCCGGGGAGAGGGCGGCGTCGAGCGCGCTGCCGGCCTGCCGCGCGCACGCCAGGTCCTTGCACGCGCAGGCGGCATCGCGCTGGGCGGCCAGCGTGACGAGCGCGGCGTCGGCGGCCGCGTCTCCGGTCGTCGGGGGTGCCGTGCGCTCGCCGTACCAGGCTGCGAGGAACGCGGAGAGCTCGGCTCGCTCTTCCTCGGTGACATCGAGAGGGCAGTTCCGCGGCTGCTCCACGCGCATCATGCCGTCGAGCATCACCGCACAGGTCGCGGCGATGCGGCGACGCGGCGACGGATCCGCGGGCGCATCCTTCACGAGATCCACGATCTCCTCGAGTCCCATCTTGATCGACGTGTCTTCCGGGAAGCACTTCCGCCGGCCGGTCATCACCATGCGAGCTCGCTCGCAGAACCCGAGCGGATCGGTGACGGTTGGACGCCCGGATCCGGCGCCCGAGCCGCTTCCGCCGGATGGCTCGCCCTTCGATCCGCACCCGAGCGCGAGCAGCACACCAAGGACGACGAGCTTCATCGTCCAGCTCTACCACCCCGTTCGAGCGTGCAGGGGCTCAGGCCACCATCGCAGCACGAACCTCACCGAGGATGGCGTCGAGGTTCCCGCCCTTGGACCGCAACCCTCGCACCGCAACGACGAGCCCACGACCGACGCACGTCTCGGGTGGCCAATCGTAGTAGCTGTGGTTCCGCGGGGCCCGCTTCGCCCGGGACTTCTACCTCGCGCCGGACGTCGCTGCCTTCGGTACTCGAGCCGTTCTCGCACGAGACCTCTTCCTCGCGACGGAGCGTGCGGCCTGCTTCGGCTTCGACTTCGACATCGGCGCCAACGATACTCGGCGACTGCGCAGGCGAGCGCGAGCGCGGCCTGGCGATGGCCCGCGTCACCGGCAGCCCGCGCAAATGGTGCGACCTCGATCGCCCACCCGCCCGGTACATGGCTGGAATCTCACGGGTGGGTGTGCAGCTCGCCCCAGGCCCGCGAATTGCTGGATCTCATCTCGACATGCGGATCGTCGACCAGGACTTCGTAGCGCACGTCGCCGCTCACGTCGGGACCACGGACCTCGTGGGCACTCGCCAAGCCTCCGAGGTCGTGCTCGGCGCGTTCGGCGCGCGGCTGTCTCCCGCGGATCGCGCGTGCATCGCGAGCGAGCTCCCGGCCTCGCTCGGCGCCGTGATCGAGCACGCGAACGCCAGCGTGGCGCTACCCGTCGAAGCTCAGCTGGGATCCCTCGGCCTGACCGTCGGACACGCGCGCGAGGTCGTCGCGAGCGTATGCCACGTGCTCGGCGAGCAGCTCTCCGATGATGCACTCGGTCGACTGCAACGCGCGCTGCCCGCGTCGCTCGCGGCCTTCGCGGTCCGGCCGGCCGCCGGCACGACCGGGGCGGCGGGCGCGAGCACGGGTCACACCCTCGCCGAGGGGCGCCCGGGCAGCCACGCACCGGTGAGCGAGGAGCGCGCGGATCGCACGCAGCAAGCCTCGATCACCGCCGCCAACCCGCACGGCGACGTCAAGCTATCGAGTGCGGTCGGCTCGACGCAGGAGCGCGAGCACGAGACCCTCGCCGAAGGTCATCCGGCGACCCGGCCGCTCGCGACCGGGCGCAGCTAGCGGGATCAAGTTCCAGTGTCTCGGGGACCGCGTCGCCGATGCCGTCGTCGCTCGGCCGCTGGCGATCTCGGTCATCGCGGGCGAAGCCCCCGTGATAGCCTGGTGGCGTGCGTGCGATCACCATCGCGACCCTCGTGGGATGCGGGTTCCGCGTCGACGTGCAGGCTCTGCCCGACGACGGCGCGCGCGACGCCAGCGGAGCCGAGGCAACCACCGACGGGACGCCGGGCGATGGGCCGGTCCCCGACACCTCGGCCCCCACGTGCGTCCAGCGCTGGAGCCAGGGCCCGACGATCCCGACGCCGAGCCCGATCGGCGGGATCAACACCGGGAACTCGGAGGGTGATCCGTTCGTCACGTTCGACGAGCTCGCGATCTACGTGGCGAGTAATGGCGATATCTATCGCGCGACCCGGGCGTCGACCTCGTCCGGCTTCAGCGGGCGCACGCTCGACACCAACCTGAGCTCGTCCACCAATGACAGCAAGGTGTCGTTCACCGCGGACGGGTTGACCGCGTTCATCGGCTCGGAGCGCTCGGGCGGCGAGGGCGCGACCGACGTGTGGCGTGGAACGCGCGCGACGGCGGCCGGTTCGTTCACCTTCGATCAGATGCACCTGGCAGCGGTGAACGACGGAATGGCCCAGTGGGACCCGCACATCTCGCGCGACGGACTGCGGCTGTACCTGGCGCCGATCGGCAACGGCGGAGCCCAGCACGTCGCGGTCGCGACCCGCGGCGCCCCCTCCGCCGCGTTCGGCGCGCCGCAGACGATCTCGGAGCTGCAGAGCACCGTGGTCGACAACGACCCGACGCTGACCGCCGACGAGCGCGTGATCGTGTTCGCGTCGAACCGTGACGGCACGCGCAAGCTCTGGTACGCGACCCGCGCAGACCCGACGGGAGCGTTCGGGACGCCGCAGGTCGTGCCCAACGTCGACAATGGCGACGATGGTCCGCATCTCTCGTCCGACGGTTGCCGTCTGTACTTCACCAGCCAGCGTGGTGGGAGCGCCGACATCTACGTCGCCGCGGTGAACTGATGCACGAGACCCTGGCCGAAGGCCATCCGGCGACCCGGCCGCTCGCGACCGGGCGCCGCTAGCGATGGTGTGGAAGGCGTCGCGCGAGCGTCAGTAGTTCACGTGGTCGGGGTGGTATAGCGCCGGGATGCGCGTGCTCCGCTTCGCTGGCCGCGGGCTGTGGGTCGCCATCCTCCTCGTGCTGCATGGCCTCCTGTGGCTCGCAGGGTGGCTCGGGCTGCTCGTCACGATCCGCGGCAAGCCGGCGCGCGATGCATGGTTCGGGGTGCGGCTCGCACGGCTGCTCGTCGCCCTCGGCGCGACGTTCGTGAAGGTCGGCCAGATCATGTCGACCCGGCCCGACCTGTTCCCGCCGCACATCATCCGCCCGCTCACCCGCCTCCAGGACGACGTCGGCGCGTTCGGCTGGCGCGCGGTCGAGCGCACGCTCGTCGAGGATCTGGGCAAGCCCATCAACGAGCTGTTCGTCACCTTCGATCGCACGCCGGTCGCCTCGGCCTCCGTCGCGCAGGTCCATCGCGCCACGCTGTCGTCCGGGGACGAGGTCGCCGTGAAGGTCCGGCGCCCCGGCCTCGACGACCTGGTCGGGTTCGATCTCGCGGTGATGCGGCAGTTCGCGCGCGTGATCGCGCTCGTGCCGTCCGTGCGGCTCCTGGCGCCGGTCGAGAGCATCGACGAGTTCGGACGTGCGATCCGCGCGCAGATCGATCTGACGATCGAGGCCGCTAACAATCGTCGGTTCGCCGCCAACTTCGCGACCGATCCGGATATCGGCTTCCCCGTCCTGTACCCGGCGCTGTGCAGCCGGCGCGTGCTCACCATGGAGTTCGTGCACGGGGCGAAGCTGCTCGACGCGCCCGCGAAGCAAGGCTCCGATCCGACGCGCCTGGCGCAGATCGGCTTTCGCACCCTGCTCAAGATGGTGTTCGACGACGGGTTCGTCCACGCCGACCTCCACCCCGGCAACATCTTCGTCGACCGGCATGACCGCGTCGTGATCCTCGATCTCGGCCTCACCGCCGAGCTCGACGATGTCGCCCGCCGCGCGTTCGCGCAGTTCTTTGCCGGCTGGGCCGGCAAGGACGGCAAGGTGATGGCGCGCCTCATGGCGGAGCTGTCGCCCTCGGCGAGGGTCGCCAACTACGAGGCGTACGAGCGCGAGATCGTCGAGTTCGTCAGCCGCTACCACGGCAAGGCACTCGGCGAGGTGCAGGTGTCGACGGTCGCGTTCGACATGATGAACATCCTCCGCCGCCATCGCGTGCGCGTGAACCCGACCTACACGATGTGCAACGTCGCGATCGCGGTCACCGAGGGTATCGGCAAGCAGCTCGCTCCGCAGCTCGACCTCGTGCAGGAGGCGTTGCCGTTCTTCATCAAGCTCAGCGCCACCGGCCGGCTGTGAGCTCGAGCGCCGGCGACGTCGCGATCGCCTCCGAGGCAATTCGTGCCGCTACGAGACCACGCCTGGCTCGCCGGAAGGGATAGACGACTGCTTTCACATGGGGGATGCTCGTCAGCCCGCGCATCGAAGCGCTCTGATGGCAGACCCACCGGCGAGGAAAAGCAGCGAGGCCCCCACCGCGGCGCTCGATCCGCGCCAGCCACCGGACTCGCACGATTCGACGACGACCGACGCCGAGAGCACGGGGCGGGTCACCGAGGACGTCGAGCCGCTCCACGGCAACAACCGCGACCCGCTCGAGGAGCTCGCGCTACCGCCGCGGTTCGAGCTACGACGGATCCTCGGCCGAGGAGGCATGGGGGTCGTGGTCGAGGTCCTCGATCGCAACCTCGGCCGCGAGGTCGCGGTGAAGCTCCTCGCACGCAGCCGGCGAGACAACCCGGCGTACCGGGTCCGGTTTCTACGCGAGGCGAAGGCGGCGGCGATGTTGCGCCACCCCAACATCGTCACCGTCCATGACGTCGATCCCGATCGCGACTTCATCGTGATGGAGCTCGTGAAAGGCGAGTCGCTCCGCAACCTCCTCAAGCGCGAGCGCCAGCTACCGGTCCCCGAGGTCCGCCGGATCGGCCTCGCGCTGCTCGACGCGCTCGCGGTCGCGCACGGCGCCAAGATCGTCCACCGCGACATCAAGCCGGCGAACATCCTGATCGACACGGCCGGCACGGTGAAGCTCGTCGACTTCGGCATCGCCTCGTTCGGCGACCGCGATCTGACGTCGAGCGGCGTGCAGATCGGAACGCCGGCCTACATGGCCCCGGAGCAGCTCCGCGGCCGGGTCGCCGACACCCGCGCGGATCTCTACGCGGTGGGAGCGACCCTGTTCGAGGCCGCGACCGGGATCCAGCTCCACTCGCAGACCGAGTCGACCCGCGACGTCGGGGGCGGGACCTTGCGCGCGACCGGCGACGAGGCCCTGGCGGCTGCCCTCGCTCGGGCGACCGCCGAGCTCCCGCAGGATCGGTTCCCCGATGCGCGTGCCTTCGCCGCCGCGCTGGCCGCACCTACGCAGCGGGCCGCACCCACCCCGCCGGCCCTCCCCCGTCGCCGGCGGCGAACGGCGATCGCGATCGCGATCGCGACCGCCCTCTCGCTCGCGGCCGTCGCGACGGTGGTCGTGCTCGCGCGCGACGAGCCCGAACGCGCCTCGCCCGCCGCCGTCCCCACGATCGCCGTGCTCCCGTTCGCGGATCACACGAAGGAATCCCGCCTCGACTTCGCCGCATCCGGGCTCTCGCACATCCTGTCGACCAGCCTCAAGAAGCTGCCCGGCCTCGACGTCGTCGGCTACTACGATCTGCTCGATCGACTCGAGGATCCCGCCGCGCCGGCCTCCGACTGGCTGATCGCCGCCCGTGCAGCCGGCGCGACCGCTCTGGTCCGCGGCGAGCTGTTCGCGGAGGCCGCGGGCGTCCGCCTCGTTGTCGAGATCACGTCGCCTTCGGGTGCGAAGATCGATCGGATCGAGCGAATGACGTCGGTCGAGAACGTCCCGGCGACGACCCGCGCCATGGCGGGTGACGTGGCGCGCGCGATCCTCGGACGCGCCACGCCGAGCGTTCCGGACGAGGTCCGCAAGCTCGAGGTCGAACGCGATCTGCAGCTCGCGATCACGGCGATCGAGCGCAACGATCTCGCGACCGCGGACAGCCATCTGCAGAGCGCGGAGCTCCGGGCGCCCGACCTCGCCGAGATCCACTACTACCGCGCGATCCGCGACTGGTGGCTGTCGCGCGATGCGCGTCCCGCCGTGACCCGCGCTCTCGCCGGCCACCTCGACGACGCGCAGCGCGGCTTCATGGAGGGGCTGCGCCTGCTCTACGACATCCAGCCGGTCGCGTCGATCGCGAAGTTCCGCGAGCTCGCCGCGCGCTTTCCCGAGCACCGCGACATCAACTACGGCCTGTTCGAGGCCCTGTATCATGGCGGACGCGCCGCCGAGGCGATGGAGATCTATCGCCGGCTGAGCGAGCGCTCGCCGCGGTTTCGGCTCGGGCTCGATCACGTCCTCGCGTACTACCTCGCGCATGCCGACGACCACGGGCTCGGCTGGGCGCTGTCGCGGATCGAACCGGGAACGCTCGAGGCCACGCGCTGGCAGGCTCGCTCATTCGCCGCTCGGCGCGAATACGATGCAGCGATCGCGCTGCTGCGCCGGGCCGAAGATCGCTCCGGCGAGCTCGATCGCCAGCTCGTCGAGATCTACCTGCTTGCCGGCCAGCACGAGCTCGCGCTCGATCTCGCGGCGGGTTGGCCGGCGGCCGGGCTCACGCACGAGCTGCTCGGTCTCGCGAGGGCGCGCGGCAAGCTCGACGACGTCACGCTCTGGAGCACGAAAGCGACGAACGCGACGGACCTGACCTCGGGCGATCCACGCGAACGGGCCTGGGTGACGCTCGCGACGATCGAGCTCCCTGACGCCCCGCTCGCCCGACTCGCCCGGCTCCTCGGCGAGCTCCGCGGCAGCCATCGCACGATCTCGATCCCGGCCAAGGTGATGCTCGCGGCAGCGACCGGTGATCGCGCGATCGTCGAGACCGCGCGCACGGACGCTTCCCCCGAGGTCGTCGCGATCGCCGATGCGTACCTCCAGGAGTGGGCGGGTGACGGGCACGCCGCGATCGCTGCCTGGAACACCGCGCGCGAGCAGGCCCCCGACGGACACTTCGCGATCCTCGAGGCGTTCGGCGCGGCGCGCGTGGCGCGGACCCTCGGGGATCACACGCTGGTGCTCGCGGCCTGTGATGCGGTGATCTGGCCGCGCGTCTTCACCTGGGCCTGGGGCGGCACGGTGGGCCCGTGCCTGCGGTGGTCCGCCGAGGGCGCGACCGCGCTCGGTCGGCCGGACGAGGCGCGCGGCCACTGGGAGCGCCTGCTCGCGTTGCGCGCGAAGGCAGCGCCGGACGACGAGCTGGTCAAGCTCGCACGCGCCGCGCTCGGTCGCTGAACCGTCAGCGCAGCCCGCAGCGCGCGAGCAGCCGGTGCAGGTGGACGCGATCGACGCCGGCCGCGCGCGCGGCGGCGGCGACGTTGTCGCCGTGGAGCTCGAGCAACCGCACGAGGTAGGTCCGCTCCATCAGCCGTCCCCAGCGTTCGCGCACGACGCGGAGCGGCTGGCGGGGATCGAGCAGCACCATCGGATCGTCGGACTCGACGACATGGATCGGCGGCTGAGTCTCGAACGCCAGGCAGCGCTCGACGTAGTTGCGGAGCTCGCGGATGTTGCCGGGCCACGGGTGCGCGACCAGGCTCGCGACGAACTCGGGCGTGCGCAGCCGGGCGCCCTCGGGATCGTGGAGGACGCCGAGATTGCCGAGTACGTGATCGACCAGCAGGGGCAGATCGTCGGTCCGCTCGCGCAGCGGCGGGATGGTGATGTCCAGCACCGCGAGTCGGTAGTAGAGGTCTGCGCGGAACCGCCCGGCATTGACCTCCGCGCGGAGGTTGCGGTTGGTCGCGGCGATGATGCGGACGTCGACCGGGGTGTAGTCGATCCCGCCGACCCGCCGGATCTCGCGGCGCTCGAGCGCGCGCAGCAGCTTGGGCTGGAGATCGAGCGGCAGCTCGCCGACCTCGTCGATGAACAGCGTGCCACCGCTGGCGGACTCGAGCGCGCCTGCGCGATCGGAGACCGCCCCGGTGAACGCGCCACGCAGGTGACCGAACAGCTCGCTCTCGAACAGATTGGGTGGGATCGATCCACCGTCGACGACCACGAACGGACCGTCGCGGCGCGGGCTCTCCTGGTGGATCGAGCCGGCCGCGGCGTCCTTGCCGGTCCCGGTCTCGCCCTGCAAGAGCACCGTGGAGTCGCATGCCGCGGCGCGCTCGAGGGTCGCGAACAACGTCGCGGTCGCGCGCGCTCGGCCGACCATCGTCCCGAAGCGCTCGCGCGTCGAGCTCTCGATCCGGACCACCCTGTCGCCGATCTCGAAGTGCACCTGAGTGCGCCCGAGCGTCATCACGCACCCGGGTGGCAGGTGACCGGCGAGCACCGACACCCCGTTGACCACGGTGCCGTTGCGGCTTCCCAGATCGCGAACGAGCACGCCGCCGGGCTGCACCACGATCTCGCAATGAAACCGCGAGACCGTCGGGTCGGTGATCCGCAGGTCCGCGGACTCGTGCGACCCGATCACGGTGCGCTCGCCGTGGGTCTCGATCTGAACGCCGGCGTCGGGACCCGCGAGCACGCGCAGCCGGTACTGCGCGATCGTGCAGCCCGCGGTGTCGCCGACCGAGAGCGTGACGAGCTCGCCGATCTGGGGTTCGAGGGCCATGGGTCGTATGGAGGTTACCAGCATGAGGGCACGTGCAGATCACTCGCTGAAGATCGTGCGGACTTCGTCGGGAATCGTCTCGCAGGCGTCGTCGACCTTGTGACTGTGCGCGCTCCGCTCCATGACGTCGTCCATCCACACCTGGGCCTCGCCCATCGCGCCGAGGTAGACCGCGTCGGAGCTGTCGTCGAGGCCCTTGGCCTCGCGGTACGCGGTCCACCGCGCGTCGACCCAGCCGTGGATCCGCCAGAACACCTTGTTCTGGAGATTGAGCGACGGATCGCCGACGTTGATCGGGCTGTTCTCGTCCATCCACCGGTTGTGGAGGTAGTTGTGCAGGCCGGCCGAGCGATCGGGAGAGCGGCCCCGTGGGTCGGTCTCGGTCGGTCGCCGCGTGGTCTGCAGGAACAGCGCGAAGTCATCGTCCGAGCCGAGCTCGCCGGGCCGATCGTGGAGACGATCGATCGCGGAGACCATCTCCGGGCGAAACGCACCCGCCTCGGGCGGCAGCGGCCCCGTCGGATCGTCGAGAGAGGTCGGCGGCTTCGACCAGCCGGCGAACAGATCTGCGTGCTCGGGGAACTTCTCGCGCAGCTCGGTCAACATCAGACGATGCATCGCGAGGAACTCGAGGCCGGTCGTCGGCTGCCCCTCCTGGAGCTTCCAGCGCGCGATCCCCTGGTCCGCAGCCCACTGCTGGGTGTCCTCGCCGAGGACGTCCCACATCCGCGCGATGTGGAAGTCGAGGTGCATGTGACTCCACTTGTGCTCCGCGAGGTACGCGCGGATCTCGTCGGGCATCGCATTCGGATCGTCGGTCGCGGCGGCGAGCTCGCTGCACGCGTTGGTCTCGTGCTCGTGCTCGTGCGCGGCACAGCCCGCGCTCGAGACACCGAGGGAGAGGACGAAGCTACCGACGATCGACATCATTGAGCTCTTGCGCATGGCGGATCTCCTTGATGCGGACCTCTGCGCAAGCGCCACGCCATCGGGGTTCCGGCGGAACGAACCGCGCAAGCCTCCGTTGTTGTTGCGAGCGCGATCGCGCGCGGGCTCCCACCGGCTACTGGATCGGTGGCTGAATGGTCTTCCGATGTAGCGTGGGGCGTTACAGGTCAGCGCCCGGCGCGGAGCCCGGCGCTCCACGACTCACGACGCTGGCGAAGGACGCTTCCTCTGTAACGCCCGACGCCACACCCGGGCCGCCGCAACCGGCCCGCCGCGGCGCGGCAGCGCTCCCCGGATCGGCGGTGCCTGCGCCCAGTTACGCCGCGGGTCGGCGCTCGTCGAGCCAGCCTGGCGCGTTGGCGCCGAAGTTGCGCTGGGTCCGCCCCATGCGGATCAACTCGTCGACTCTCGCCCTCCTCGCTCTCGCCCTCGGAGCGTGCAGCGAGGACTTCGTCGTCACCCCGCTCTACAACCACGCCAACGGGCGCGTGGTGGTCGAGCTCACGCGATCCCTCGAAGGCGGGGAGACCCTCCACGTCCGGACGCGCCGCGGCAGCTTCGGCCAGCTCGACTGCGGCGAGCTCGCCCGCGAGCTCGCGCCTGTCGAGGATGCGACCGGCGAGCGGATCGACGGCCCGGTGGTCGACCCCGCGCTGACCAGGCAGTTCTATGACGGTCCGCAGTGGCTGGCTCCGACGCCCGAGATGCTCGCGCAGATCGATCTGGGCGTCGACTCGATCATCGATGTCTGCGTGATGGACGGGAACAAGGTGGTCGCCCGGATCGAGCGCGATCTGTTTCAGGCGTGGGACCGCGGCCGCAAGAAGGGCTTCGGCGGCAAGGCCGACGAGCCGAGCGGCGAGCAGAGCATCAACAGTCCGCAGGCCTACGGCGAGCGGTGCGTTGGCGAGCTCGGCGAGATCCCGTTCTTCGAGTCGACCGGGGACGGCACGTACACGACCTATGACTGTCTCGACTCGACCGCGATCCCGATGACGGTCACCGAGGAGAACGGCACGGTGCGCGCCCCGCAGGACGGCACCGAGGCCGCGTGCGATGCGCCGCAGTTCATCTACTCGCTGTGCGAGGCCGGTCCGCGCGTCGCGACCCGCACCAACGACCAGGGTACGCGGTGGGTGCTGCTGTGCCGCAAGAGCATCGGCGGCTACGCGTCCGACCAGTACAACGACATCGCGATGATCGGGCACAACCCGTTCACCGGAAAGACCTGCTTCTTCCAGAACGCGCTGTACTCCAAGAAGGACGGCGGCAACGTCCCGCACCCCGCCGACCGCGAGAAGTCGCAGAACCTGTGGGCCGGCGTGCACGGCGGCGTCGGCTCCGGCATCGAGTGTGGCTCGTGCCACAGCACGGATGCGTTCGTTCACACGCCGTGGATCGACGGCGCGAAGGACATGAACGGACGGCCGATCGTGCCGAAAATGGGCATCGATCCGGACTTCGCACTCGGCGCGAACGACACGCCGTACGCGATCGTCAACCGGCGCGGCCAGAACTGGACGATGCCGAAGCAGCTGGTGTCCGAGGAGGCGAACGCGTGCCTCAAGTGCCACCGCATGGCCAACGACCGGTGGTCGGATGACTGGCTCGCGCGCCTCGACGGTCAGGATTCGGCGTGGACCGGCATCCTGACCGCCCGTGGCAACCAACCCGAGCACACGTACTGGATGCCGCCGGATCACACGTTCACGACCGACGACGAGTGGCAGACCTCGACCGCCAAGCGGGCGCTCGACTTCATCGAGCGGTGCGGCAAGAACCCGACCCTGACCGGCTGCATCTACAAGGACGTCCCCGAGTCCGTCGACGGCAGCGGGACCGGCGGCAAGCTCCGCAACCCGGTGAACCTCGCGGACGACGAGCTCGCCAAGCAGGCAACCCGGGTGCTCGGCTTCAACAAGACCACGCCGTCGCAGGTGTGCGCGGAGTGCCACGCGCCCAACGAGACCACGCTGCGCGACTGGCAGGAGAAGACGACGACCGCCCTCGGGAGCTGCCTGTCCGAGACCGGCGGCGCCGGCGGCGGCGAGGTCCACGACGAGTACCAGTCGGTCAACGTCGGCGCGAACGAGCTCGAGACGTTCGGTCCGTTCGAGGTCGCCGAGGGCTCGTTCTTCGAGATCACGATGACCGGTACGGGTGACGCCGACCTCCACGTCAAGCGTGGCGCGGAGGCGAGCACGTCGGTCTACGACTGCCGGCCGTACACCGACGGGTCGAACGAGACCTGCAACCGGTCGACGTACAACGCGGCCGGACCGGCGCGGTTCTGGATCGCGGTCAACGGGTACACCACCGCGTCGGCCACGCTGAACATCAAGTACACGTCGCCGGGCGGCTCCTCGATGTCGGCGAAGGATCGCGTCGCCTGCTTCCGTCTCGAGCCGAGCCGCAGCGACTCGCCGTTCACGCCGGCCAAGGTCGGCATCTACGCGGCCGCCGCGCACCTCGGCTGGTTGCAGGACACGTTCAAGCAGGCGTACCCCGCCGGCGAGGACGGCAACACCACGGACACCTGGGCGCTGGCCTACGGCAAGTTCAAGGGCCGCGTGTCGATGCCGAAGGGCAACCACCCGCGGTTC